>Ga0207643_10000049_pt1 | contig 78784 bp, 68 predicted proteins | sample KBSMisM62_FD_184313 | JGI IMG/M metagenome (GOLD analysis project Ga0207643, IMG submission 184313) | Miscanthus rhizosphere microbial communities from Kellogg Biological Station, Michigan, USA - KBS Miscanthus M6-2 (SPAdes) (version 2) | ecosystem: Host-associated > Plants > Roots >... | reverse complement strand
CCCGGGTACGAGCGGCTGCGCGCGGTCAGGTCGGGGCGGTATGTGGTCCCGCGGTGTCGATGACGATCGTCAGCCGCGCCGCGCCGGTGGCCTTCGTGGCGGAGAGGTCCCGACGTCCGCGGGCGGAACACCCGGATCCGCCCGCATGATCCAACAAGGGCGCCGGGTCGGGACCGGCACGGCATACGTTTACCGCCATGTGGTCGACTAGCCGGCCGCCGCAGTGGGTCGGCCGGACGCAGGAGCTGGCGATCCTTCGTGGTGCCGCCGAGGCGCTTCGCGCCGGGGACGGGACGGTGGTGTGGGTCGAGGGCGAGTCCGGGATCGGCAAGTCGTCCCTGGTGGCCGAGGCGCTGGCAGCTGGTGACCCTGGGTGGGAGATCGGATGGGGGATGGCCGATCAGCTCAGCGAGCGGTTGCCGCTGCGCGTGATGCTGGACTGCCTGCAGGTGCGGCCCGGTTCACCGGATCCGCGCCGGGCGCAGGCGGCCGACCTGCTGCGCGGTAGGCGGCCGGGGCTGTTCGGTGAGGGCGATGAGTCGACCGGCGTAGAGGTGCTGCTGACGCTGGCAGACGAGCTGTGCGCGGCCGCTCCCACGGTGCTGGTCCTCGATGACCTGCAGTGGGCCGATGACGCGTCGCTGATGGTCTGGCACCAGCTGGCCGCCTCGATCGGCCAGTTGCGGCTGCTGCTGATAGCCACCTGCCGGCCGGCGCCGCGCCGGCAGGAGGTGCAGCAGGTGCGCGCGGCCGTCGTGCGCCGCGGCGCCGCGGTGCTCACACTGGGGCCGCTGCCCGAGACGGATGTGACCTCCCTGGTGACGGCGATGGTCGGAGCACCGCCCGGAGATGCACTCCGGCGGCTCACGGCTCAGGCGGCCGGCAACCCGCTGTACGTACGAGAACTGGTCGACGCCCTGGTGCGTGAGCAGGCACTGCAGATACGACCCACTGCCGAGCTCACCCTGGCCGAAGAGCAGCTCCCGGTCTCGTTGGCCGCGGTACTGGCCGACCGGCTCAGCTCGGTGCCCGCCGAGACGGCACAGATGCTGCGCACCGCCGCACTGCTCGGCGGCAGGTTCACGGTCACCGACCTGGCCCTGGTGCTGCGCAGGCCGGTGTCCGACCTGGCGGCGGGCGTGCAGGAGGCAACGGCGGCCGGGATCCTGGCAGGCTCGGGTTCTGAGCTGGTGTTCCGGCATCCGCTGATCCGGCAGGCGTTGTACGAGAGCACGCCGACGGCGCTGCGCACGGCGCTGCATGCGGAGGCGGCACAACAGCTCGCAGCCAGTGGCGCGGATGCCTTGAGCGTCGCGCAGCAGCTGTCCGCGGCGGAACGGCCGGGTGGGGGCTGGGCCCGGGCCTGGCTCATCCAGGCCGCGCCCACGCTGACCAGGCGGGCGCCGCAACTGGCGGCGGAGTTGCTAGGGCGGGAACTGGAGGAGACGGCCGCCGACGACGAGGGCAGGGATTCGCTCCTCGCGGGCCTGGTACGCGCCCTGCACGCCGCCGGGTCCTACCAGGAGGCAGGCCGGCGGGCCCGCCAGGCGCTGACGGTGATGACCGACCCGGCGCTCCGGGGCGAGATGGCACTGATATTGGCGCACGCCCAGTGGGGCGCCGGCGGCGACGACGAGGCGGTCCGCGTCCTCCGGCAGGCGCTCGCGGCAGCCGACCTGCCGCGCATCTGGCAGGCCCGGCTGCTGGCCTTGCTCGGGCAGGTCGAACGGCAGGCCGCCGGCTTCGACACCGCCGAGTCGATCTCCCGCCGGGCGCTGACCGCCGCCGAGGAGGCCGGCGACCCGTTCGCAACCGCGCAGGCCCTGAACGACCTGTGGCTGATCCATTCGGTGCGGCGGCACCATGCCGCCGCGCTCGACAACATCGACCAGGCGCTCGGTCTCCTCGGCGACGATCACGACCACGCGGATCTGCGCTCGATCGCCCTGGACTGCCGCACCTTCACGCTGCAGAACCTCGACGAATGGGCGCAGGCAGAACTGGCTCTCCGGCAAGCCCGCGAGTTCGCCCAGCGAACCGGCCGCACGGATCGCGCGACCTGGGCCATCGCAGCGGTGCTGCGGTATTGGCTCGGCCAGTGGGATGACGCGCTCGCCGAGCTCGGTTCCGACGCTCCCGAGGCGCTGGGGCCGTTCTACTACTCGTTCCTGCGCGAACGGTGGTCCGCACTGCTGATGCACGGCGTGGCCGCGCTCATCGCCGGCCGGCGTGAACAGCGCACCACAGCCAGCCAGCACCTCAGGGAAGGCTTGGCGCTGCCCATCGAGAATCTCGCGGACCGGGAGAACCGGGATTTCCTGGTCGCCGCGCACGCGCTGTCGCTCGAGCAGAGCGGGAAGACCCGCGAGGCGATGCTGAGGCTGGCCGAGATCGTGCCGCGGCGGGACGGCGAGATGACCCTGACCCACCAGTGGCTGCCCGACCTCGTCCGGCTCGCGCTCGCCGCCGGCGACAGGCAGGTCGCGCGAGGCGCGGCGCAGGCGTGCCAGGACGAGGCCGCGGCGGAGACCCCGCCCGCGCGGGCGACCGCAGCCAGCCTCCGGTGCCGCGGCCTGCTGCGGTCCGATCCTGGCCCGCTCCGCACCGCCGTCGCGCACTACCGCTCGCCGGGGCCGGCGGTCGAGTTGCCCGCAGCCTTGGAGGACCTGGCTGTCGTGCTGGCGAAGCGCGGCCAGGAAGACGAGGCGAGAGCCGTCATGAACGAGGCTGTATCTCTGTACGAGGACATGGAAGCCCGGTGGGACATCCGGCGAGCCGACAGCCGCCTTCGCGCCTACGGCATCAGGCGCGGCGTCCGGGGCCGGCGCGGCCCGCGCGCAGCGTCCGGCTGGGAGGCCCTCACGCCGACCGAGATCAAGATCGCCGCCCTGGTCGCCAGGGGCGACTCGACACCCGACATCGCCCGCAGCATGTTCCTGTCCCGTCGCACCGTGCAGACCTACATCTCCCGAATCCTGGCCAAGCTCGGCGCGAAGGGCCGCGTGGAGATCGTCCGCGAAGCCCTGCGCCACGGCGCATCGCCGTAGCCAGGGCCCACCGACCGCCGCCGCTGCGGCAAGTGCGGTCACGCCCAGTCGGCGAGCAGGACCGTCTTGCCGGGGCGCTGGCCAGCCCTGGCCGGCTTGCCGTCCCTCAGTTGCCCCCGGCCTTCGGGCGCATCAACCCTCGGCCGATCCACCAGGCACCGAGCTGTCCGAGGTTCATGTGTCCTCGGGTCGCCGCTGGCGTCGGTTGGCGTACATCCTGCCGGGAGATGGCCTCGACCAACGGGATCCGTGGATTGCGGAGTGGCATCGGTGCCGCGCATAACCAGCGAGAACTCCGGCCTCTAGCGCGACGACAGCTGGCGACGAGTGCGGGTCCTCCGGCGCAGGCGGCTGCCCGCCCCGAGCAGGCCGACAAGGACCGGTACGGCGGTGACGACGAGCAGCGAGCCGCCGGGGTCGAGCGTTTGCCGCGACGCCACCACGAGCCGCATCGCGGGACTGATCGCCAACGGGTCGGCTCCGGTCGACGGCGCCGTCGGCAGTACGACGACATAGACGTCGAACTCCCCCGCGTCGACGTACCGCACCGTCCAGTCCACCGTGGTGCGGGCCCCCGGGGCCAGCGGTTCCAGGTAGACCGAGCGGTCAGCCGCCCAGTCCTCCGCGTCGACGTAGACGTCCTCGTGCAGGCTGACGACGTCGAGGTGGGCGACCAGCCGACCCGTGGCCGAGCTGCCGGCGTTGGCCACCGTGGCCCGCACCGGCACCCGGTTGCCGAGCACGCCCGCCATCGCGGACCGGCTCATGGTCACCGTGACCGGGCCGGGCGGCGCGCCGGCGGCGGCCGGGGTCGCGGCCGCGAGGAGCGCGACCGCGATGCCAGCGGCGGCCAGCGGTCTCCTCATCCGACGGATCCCCCTCGCTGCAGGCGAAGCAGCCGGTCGGCGCCGGACAGCAGGACGATCACCGCGAGGAGCGCCAGCAGCGCCGGCGAGATCAGGTAGGACAGGTCCCGCGTCCACCGGTGACCGTCAACCAGCACCCCGCCGACGTACTGCAGGCCGGACGCCACCGGGTTGAGTCGCACCAGCAGATCGCCCAGCCAGCCCTGCCGGGCGCCGGCCGGCAGTTGTGTCGGGGCGAAGAGGGCGAGCAGAACGAACAGGCTCACCGACAGGCTCACCCGGTTCGAGCCGGAGAGTCCGCTGACGACGAGGCCGAGCCCGGCGAGGCCGATCGCCAGCAGCGTGCCGACCAGCCCGCCGAGCAGCACCGCGCTGCCGACGATCGAGACGCCCCGCCCGAGCACCCAGACGTACGGCAGGCTCAGTACGAACGCCGCCAGCCAGAGCGAGAGCGCGGCCAGCAACTTGCCCACCGCGATCTGCCGGCGCGGCGGCGGCGTCAGCAGCAGCGTCTCCAGGGTCCCGCGCTCCCGCTCGCCGCTGATGGCGTCGGCGCCGATCACCATCGTCAGCAGTACGCCGACCGAGACCGCCACCTGCAGCGCGAGGTTCACGGCCTCCCGCTGCTCCAGGTAGTTCAACACCTTGTTGGTGGCCAGCAGGTAGGTCACGACGCTGAGCAGCACGCTGTACCCGAACATCAGCACCGGGCCCCGGCCGCCGACCCACAGGTCCCGGCATTCGCCACCGGCCACCACGAGCCACGCCGGCGCCGGCCGCTCCAGGTCCGCGCCGGCGGCCGCCGCCCGGGACCGCTCCTCGACCGTCACGGCGCACCGTCCGCCGTCGTCGACGTCCCAGCGGTCATGACGCGGAAGGCGTCACCGAGCCGGGCCCGCTCGACCTCCCAACCCAGGACGGGTACGCCGGACGCGACCAGCGCGTGCAGGGCCGCGTCCGGGGCGGCGCCGGTGGACGTCAGTTCGAGGAGGCCCGGCCGCTGAGGGCTCGCGACGACGGACAGCCCGTCCACGCCGGCGAGCGTCTCGAGAGCCGCCGGCACCGCCTGCGCCGGCACGGTCACCCGGGCGCCACCGGGGACGACGGCCCGGTCGACGACCTCTGCGACGGGGCCGGCGGCCACCACGCGACCGCGGTCGAGGATGACCACCCGCTCGCAGATCTCCTCGACGTCGGCCAGGGCGTGGGTGCTGAGCACGACCGTCGCGCGCCGGCGTTCGGCGATGTCGCGCAGCATGGCGAGCAGCCGGGCGTGGCCGGCGGGATCGAGGCCGAGGGTGGGCTCGTCGAGGAAGACGACCGCCGGGTCGTTCACCAGGGCCCGGGCGATGCCCAGCCGCTGCCGCATCCCCCGGCTGTAGGTCGAGACGAGGGTGTCGGCGACGTCCGCGAGTCCGACCTCGGCGAGCAGGGTGTCGGCGACCTCCGCCGCCCGCCGCCGGGACGAGCCGTACAAGCGGGCGTGGAAGCGCAGGTGGTCGGCACCTGTCCGGCCCGCGGGGTAGCCGGCGCTCTCCGGCAACACCCCCACGCGGCGGCGGATCTCCGCCGGTCGGTTGCCCGGCACCCCGGCGACCGAGAAGCGCCCGGACGTCGGCGCGAGCATCGTCGTGAGCAGCCGGATCATGGTCGTCTTGCCGGCACCGTTCGGTCCGAGCAGGCCGACGATCTCTGCCTCGTACGCCGCGAAGCTCACGTCCCGCAGTGCGTCCAGGCGGCCGTACCGCTTGCCGAGAGCCTCGAGCTCGAGCATCACGTCAAGCACCCACCCAGTACAGCGCTGCCGGATCGGACGTCGATAGGGCCAGTCAGCCGCGGACGAACATCGGCGGAGTCCGGCGGTAGGGCTTGCTGACCCGATATGCCCGCCGCTCCAGGGCGAACGCGGCTGCACGGGCGCTGGCGACGCCGGCCGGGCCGAGGTGCGAGACCGAGACGAGGTCGAGGAACTCCTGCTGGCTGCCGCCGACCGCGCTGATGCGGATCACGCCGACGCCCGGGGCGTAGAACTTGCGCTGGTGGCCGCTGTCCGGATCCAGCGGACTCGTCTCGTCGGTCACGACGACATGGTCGTAGCACCGGCCGCGTACGCAGACATGCTGCCCGGTCGCGACGACCTTCGCCGTGTCGAGGAAGTCGATGGCCGGCGCCGAGCCCTGGACGTACCGGGGCGTGCCGACCCGCGGGTGCGCGAGCATGTTGATGCCGGCCCGCGCACGGTCGACGCCGGGGATCCAGGTCGCCGGCGCGCCGACGAAGTGCCCGTTCTCGTACTCCTCGGGGTACTCGCCGTAGTTCCAGACGGTGCCGGCGTCGTTCTCCGCCTCGAACGCCAGCTCGGCCTCGCCGAGTTGTCCGTCGTCGAAGTCGCGGTCCCACAGGACCGCCGTCCGGACTCCGTCGACGACCTTCGCCAGGTCGGTGACGACGAGGACGACCCGGTGCGGAGCATCGTCGACCCGGCCGTCGAAGACGTACCTCGTGCCCGGTCGGAACGGCAGGAACCGGTTGTCGATCCGCAGCGAGTGGTGGAATCCCGAGCCTGCCACCGCCGCGGCGGCCACGGCGGCGGGCGCCGGAACGACGGCCACGAGCAGGCAGAGCGAACCGGTCGCGGCGAGGCCGGCGGCGGCCGCGCGGCGGGTCCGACGGCGGAGCGGGGATCTGGTCACGGCGATCTCCTCGAGCGACCGAAGCGGAGGTACAGGGACGGGACGACGAAGAGGGTGAGCAGCGTCGACGTAACCAGCCCACCGACGATCACGAGCGCGAGCGGGTACTCGATCTCGTGGCCGGCGCGATCACCCAGAACGATCAGCGGCACCAGTGCCAGCCCGGTGGCCAGCGACGTCATCAAGATCGGCGAGAGCCGCTCGCGTGCGCCGCGCAGCACCAGCGCCGGCCCGAAGGCCTCGCCCTCGTACCGTTCGAGGTGCTGGCAGTGGTCGACCAGGAGGATGCCGTTGCGTGCGGCGATGCCGAAGACGGTGAAGAAGCCGACAAGCGAGCCGAGCGAGATCACCCCACCGCTGAGCCACGCCGCGATCAGCCCGCCGACGAGTGCCATCGGCAGGGTGAGGAAGACGAAGGCCGCCAGCCGCCATTGTCCGAACGCCGCCTGCAACAGCAGCAGGATCACGATCAGCGCGATCAGCGCGGAACTGAACAGCCGGGACTGGGCGGCCTGCCGCTCCTTGTACTCACCGAGCAGCTCGGCGTGGTACCCGCGCGGGAACGACACCGCCGACAGACCTCTCTCGACGTCCCCGGCCACCGAGCCGAGGTCCCGGCCTTCGACGTTCGCGACGACGTCGATCCTGCGGGAGTCACCCTGCCGCTCGATCACGTTCGGAATGGGCCGCACCCGGACCTTCGCGACGTCCCCGATCCGTACGGTTCGGCCGGCCGGCGTGTCGATCGGAAGCGCGGCGATGCTCGTCACGCTCTTGCGCGTCTCCGGCGTGCTCCACACCACGACGTCGTACGCCTTGCCACCGCGGAAGATGTCGCCGACCTCCTCGCCGGCGACCAGGGTGGCTGCGGCGCGGCGCACGTCGCCCGGCTTCAGCCCGTACCGGGCCGCCTTCGTCAGGTCCACCTCGACCTCGATCTGCGGCACGTCGACCTGTAGGTCCACGTGGTCGTCCACGACGCCGGGGACGCCCGCGATGACCTTGCGCACCGCCTCGGCCCTGGTCCGGATGACGTCAAGGTCCTGGCCGTAGACCCGGACCACCACCGGCTCCTTGGAACCGGTCAGGACCTCCTCGATGCGTTCGTTCAGGTAGGTCAGCACGTCGCGGTAGACCCCCGGGTAGCTGTCGACCACCGCCTTGATCGACTCGACGGTCCGGTCGAGGTCGACCGAGTCGTCGACGCTGATCCAGGCCTCGCCGAAGTTGACTCCGGCGATCTCCTCGCCGAGGACGGCCTGACCGATGTGCGAGCCGAAGCTGCGCACGCCCGGGATCGTCCGCAACTGCCGGCTCAGCGCGATCGTGGTCCGCTGCACCTCCTCGTCGGAGGTGCCCGGCACCGCGATCCAGTGCACCAGGAAGTCCCGCTCCTTGAAGGTCGGGAACAGGGACTGGCCGAGCTGCGGGAGGATGAGCAGGCCGATCAGCGACACGACGCCGAAGGTCGCGTACGCCCGGCGCGGCCGGTCCACGACCCGAGCCAGGACCCGGCCGTAGCCGCGCTGCAGCCACCGCACCAGCGGCGACCCGCGCCGCTCCACCGGCACGTTCCGCAGCATGATGAGGGTCAGGGCCGGGGTGACGGTCAGCGCCACCACCATCGAGGCGAGCAGTGCCACCGTGTAGGACCAGGCCAGCGGCCGGAAGAAGGCGCCGGTCAGGCCCTGCAGCAGGAAGACCGGGATCGCCGCGGCGACCGTGATCAGCGTCGCGTACACGATCGGGCTTCTGACCTCGAGCGATGCCTCCAGGATCACCGAGGCGGTCGAGCGGCCGGTCTGCTCCAGCCGATTCTGGCGCAGCCGTCGCAGGATGTTCTCGATGTCGATGATGGCGTCGTCCACCAGCGCGCCCAGGGCGATCACCAGCCCGGCGAGCGTCATCGTATTCACCGTCGCGCCTCGCCATCGCAGCACGAGCAGCGCCACGATCAGCGACAACGGGATGGTGAGCAGGCCGATCAGGGCGACCCGCCACTCGAACAGGAACAGCGCGATGATCACGACCACCAGCAGGAACCCGAGCAGGAGCGCCTGCCGCAGGTTGTGGATCGCGGTCTGCACGAACCGGGCCTGCTGGAAGATCTTCGTGTCGAAGACGACCCCGGGAAGGCCCGGCTGGATCGCGCGGATCGCGTCCTCCACGCCGCGGGTGACGGCGAGCGAGTTCGCCCACGGCAGCTTCTCCACGACCAGCAGCAGTCCCGTACCGTCGCCGATCACCGCGTCGCCGACCAGCGGCTGGTGGTCCTCGAGGACCTTGGCGACGTCAGCGATGCGCAGCGTCCTGCCGTCCCGCTGGCGCAGCGGGACGCGGCCGAGGTCGGCCGGGGTCACGATCGGCAGCACCCGGCGCACGGGGAGCCGCTGGTTCGCCGAGTCGACGAACCCGCCGGTGCCGATGACGGAGCCGTTCGAGAACTTCAACAGGCCCGAGTCCACCGAGTCGGCGGTTGCCTCCATCACGGTGTCGAGCGGGACCTGCTGCGCCCGCAGCTTCTCCGGCTCGACCTGCACCTGCATCATCTGCAGCCGCTCGCCCCAGATCGCGACGTTGGCGACGCCGGGGACCCGCAGCAACTTCGCCCGGACCGTCCAGTAGGCCATCATCGACATCGCGATGAGCGAGTGATCGGCGGAGGTCATCCCGATCTGTACGGCCCGGGCGGTCGCCGACAACGGCGGGAGCATGAACGGCGGTGCGGCCCAGGTGGGCAGGCTCGGCGTCACGAGTGCCAGCCGCTCCTGGACGAGCTGGCGGGCTTCGAACAGATCGGTACCGGCCTTGAAGATGAGCTCGATCGCGGACAGCTGCGGAACCGATTTCGACCGCAGGTCGTCGAGGCCCTTGACCCCGTTCAGGGCCTGCTCCAGTGGGACCGTGACGAGCGACTCGACGTCGGCCGTGGACAGGCCGACACACAGGGTCTGGATGTCCACCCGGGGTGGCGCGAACTCGGGAAACACGTCCACCCGCATCGAGGGCAGCTGCGCCACCCCGAAGAACATCAGCGCCGCGGCGCCCAGCACGACGAGGTAGCGGAAGCGCAGGCTCCCGCCCACGACCGTCCGCATCAGCGTGCGCCGCGGCGGGGTGGTCACTCCCCACCGACCCCGAACTCGGCGCCGTACAGCTCGGGCACGCCGACGGTCACGACCATGGTGCCGACGGCCGGTCCCGCCCGCAGGTACGCGGTCCCGCCGTCGACGCGGTCCACCGTGATCGGCGTCCGTACGAAGGCGTTCTCGCCCGCCTTCGTGTAAGCCCAGGCGTGGCCGTCCGCGTCATACAGGACCGCGGAGAAGGGGATCGTCGTGCGGGCCGGACCCTGGCGAGCGGCCGGCGCTACCGGTGCCAGGCGGATGCCGAGCCGGTCGACGCCCTCCTCGGTCAGCGTCACCCGGCTCAGGTCCGTACCGGCGACGGCCTCGACGGTCGCGGGCTCCACCGACGCCTCCTCGGCGCCCGCGCCGGACCGACAGCCGGCGGCGCTGACTCCGACGATCAGCAGCGCGGCTGCGGCCAGCACCTTACGGACTCTCATCGCCCTCTCCCCTCGGCGGCACCGGTGCCACCGCGACCGGCTCCGGTCCGGGTGCGCGCACCGGTCCGTCCTCGCCCGCCGGCGCAGACGAGGTCCGGCCGACCAGGAAGACCGGCAGCACCAGCAGCACCACGGCCGTGGAGCTGACGAGCGCACCGAGCACCACGACGGCCAGCGGGTGCAGCAACTCGGTGCCTGCGACCGTGCCCGACACGGCGAACGGCACCAGCACGGCGGCGGTCGCCAGCGCGGTGAGCAGCACCGGGCCGACCCGGTCGTGGGTCGCGCGCAGCACCTGATCGCGGCCGGGCCGCCCGGCGTCCTGCTCCGGCCGCGCCCGGAGGACCAGCAACAGTCCGGCGCGCATGGCGATACCGAGCACCGCAAGCAGGCCCAGCAGCGCACCGAGCGTCCGGATGCCGCCGACCAGCGGTGCGACGAGCACGCCACCGGCCAGGGCGAGCGGCAGCGTCAGCAGCAGCAGGCCGGTCCGGCGCCAACTCCCCGTCGCCGCCTGCACCAGCAGCACGACCGCCGCAACGACGACCAGCAGGATGACGGCGAGCCAGCGGCCCTGGACATCGGGGCCGGTCCCGGCGGCCGCGCCGCCGCCCTCGCCGTCGCCGAGGACCTCGGCGTGGTACTCCAGCGGGAAGGACATCGCCTGCACCCGGTCCTGGGCCTCGGCCCGGACGGCGGCGACGCGGCGGCCGTCGACGTCTGCCGTCACGTCCAGGCTGCGGTGGATGTCGTCGTGTCGCACGACCGTCGGGTACGGGCCGATGCGCACGTCCGCCACGTCGCCGAGCCGCACCCGACCGCCGTCCGGCAGGTCGACCCGCAGGTCCCGAACGCTGGCCAGGCTGCGCCGGGCGCCCGGCTGCCCCCAGACCATGACGTCGAAGATCTTCTGCTGCTCGTACAGGCTGCCCACGGGCAGGCCGGACAGCAGGGTGGTCGCCGCCCTCCGTACGTCGCCGGGCTTGACGCCGTATCGCTCGGCCGCCGCCAGGTCGACCTCGATCTGCAGGGTCGGCTCCTCCGGGATGGTCTCCACCCGCGCCGCGCGGACGCCGTTCACCGAGGAGAGGGCACGGCGCACCTGCTCGGCCTGGGCCCGCAGCACGCCGAGGTCGTCGCCGAAGACCCGAACCACCAGCGGGTGCGCCGGGCCGGCCTCCGCGGCGCGCACCCGGTCCTCGGGATAGCTCGACGTGCTGTGACGCAAGCCGGGATAGCCGGCGACGATCCGGTCGACCGCGCCGGTGGTACGCCCCAGGTCGACCGCGGGAGCGACCCGCAACCACAGCTCGCCGGAGTTCGCGTTCACCACCTGGTCGGAGTTCTGGGCCCGGCCGACGTGGGCTCCGACGACCTCGACGCCCGGGACCGTCCGCAGCTCCCGACTCATCGCCGCGGTGACGCGGTCCATCTCGGACAGCGACGTGCCGGGCGCCGACCGCAGCTGCACCAGTAGCGCCCGGTCCTGCAGCGCCGGCAGCATCGGCGAGCTGCCGAGCTGCGGGACCGCGGCGAGGGCCGCCAGCGCGAGGACGCCGACGAGCAGCCAGACGCGGCGGCGATGCGCCAGCCACGGCAGCGACCGCTCCACTCCTCCCTGCGCCCATCGCACCAGCCGACTCGCGCGTAGCGCAGCCGGCCGGCCCGACCAGAGCACTGCGGCCAGCGCCGGTGCGAGCGTGACCGAGACCACGATCGACGTCGACACGGCGAGCAGGTAGGACGTCACGACCGGCCTGGAGAACGCGCCGGCCACGCCGCCGAGCAGCAGCACCGGCAGCACCCCCAGCATGACGGCCAGGGTCGCTACCAGCAGCGGACCGCGGGTCGCCAGTACCGCCTCGACGACCAGCGCGGCGGCGGGGGATTCCGCCCCCGCCGCACGGCGTTCCCGTATCCGGCCGCGGATCGCCTCGATCGCGACCACGGCATCGTCCACGACGATTCCCAGTGCGGCGACAAGCCCGGCGAGGCTCACCGTGGTGAAGGTGGCACCGCTCAGGTGCAGCACGTACGCCGCGGCCACGACGGCGACCGGGATCGTGACGAACGCGATCAGCGCTGCCCGCCACGACAGCAGCAGGCCGCCGAGCACGACGACGAGCAGCAGCAGGCCGATCGCGAACCCCAGCCCGACGTTGCGCAGGGCGGCCTCGAGGAAGGACGCCGGCCGGTAGATGTCCGTGTTGATCTCGACCCCCGACAGGCCCGGCGCGAGCGTCGCCATCGCCTCCTCGACGGCACGGGACACCTCGAGCGGGTTGGCCTCCGGGAACTTCTCGACGACAAGGACGAGCCCGGTCCCGTCGCCGACCGCGGCGTCGCCGATCAGCGGCTGGTGGTCCTCGACAACGTCGGCGACATCGGACAGCCGCAGCGTGGAGCCGGAGTTGTCCTCGAGCGTGACCGCGGACAGCTGCTTGGCGGTCGTGATGGGGAAGACGTGCTGGACGCCGAAGCGCTGGTTGGGCGTGTCGACGAAACCGCCGGTACCCGGGGTCGAGGCCTCCACGAAGGTCAGCGGGGACACCCACAGTGCGTTGCCGGTGGTGTCGACCACCCGGCTGAGGGAAACGCCGTTCTTCGCCAGCTTCGCCGGATCCACCAGCACCTGCAGCTGCCGGTCGCGTTGACCCCAGACGGCGACATTGGCGACCCCGGGGATGCCCATCAGCTTCGGGCGGATCTTCCACCGCGCCAGCACCGACATGTCGATCAGCGAGAGTTCCGACGACTTCAAGCCGATCATGGCCACCCGGCTGGTCGACGACAGCGGCTGGATCATCACCGGCGGGGTGCCGACGCTCGGCAGCGCGACCGCCTGCGACAGCCGTTCCTGCGTCATCTGCCGAGCCTTGAGGATGTCCGTACCGGGTTCGAAGACCAGGTCGATGGACGACAGCCCGGTCACCGACTCCGAGCTGATGTGCTTCAGCCACGGGATGCCGTTGAGCAGGTCCTGCTCCAGCGGCACGGTGATCAGCTGCTCCACTTCGGCGGCGGACAGCCCACGGGCCTCTGTCTGGATCTGCACCGACGGCGGAGTGAACTGCGGGTAGATGTCCACCCGCGCCGACCGCAACTGGAAGACGCCGAAGACCAGCACCCCGATCGCCGCGGCGATCACCAGGCGCGCGAACGCGACACTCGAGCCGACGATCCACCGCATCATGGCGGCCCCCCCGAGCGGGCCAGGACGACGCCGCCCAGCGGCGGCACGACCACGATAGGAACGACACAGCGACGGCGTCTTCCGGCGCGAGACTGTCCTCTTTCCCGCCTCGGGACGGACACCGCCTCGGTCCCGAGGGGGGACCGGACTCCGTCTCGGGACCAGGTCACCCGGGTCCGCGGCGGAGTTCGGGAAAGCCCGACGACCTTGGCGACCCGATGCTAACGTCGGCTTGTTGCGACTAGGAACTGCCTCGCGCCGACGGTGGTGTGTCTCGATGACAGGCTGCGGAGACACAGAGCGGTGACATGGCGGATCGCCAGCGCGGAGCGGCGGCATCGTCGGGATCAGGCCGCCGTAGCGTCGTCGACCCGGCGATACGTGACGCGCTGCTGGCCCTGATCGCCGCCGGTCTCTCCCTGGTCAGCCTGGCCGGGAAGATATCCCAGGTACCGAGCGACGACCAGGTCGTTCCCTTCCTCGAGGCGGACGGCCTCGGCCTCGGGCTGGTGCTGCTCGGCACCCTGCCGCTCGCGTGGCGGCGACAGGCGCCGCTGCCCGTGCTGGCCGTCACCGCGATCTCGACGCTCCTCGTCGAGTCGCTCGGCTACCCCCCGCCGCCGCTGCCGTTCGCCATGCTGGCCGCGTTGTTCACGGTCGCCGAAGTCGGCTCGTTCCGGGTGTCCGCGGCCGCCACCGGCGCGGTGGTGGCCGGTCTCGCCGTCGCCGCGCTGGCCGGCAGCGGCACCTTCACCGACGACAAGCTCCTGGCGTACATGCTGTCGGTCGTGGGGACCTGGATCGCGGGTTACTGGTTGCAGCTCAGCCGTGGTCGGGCCGCGCAGCTGGAGCAGATCGCGGACCTGGAGCGGCAGGCTCTGGCGGCACGGACCCGGCTGGCTGTCGAGCAGGAGCGCGAGCGCATCGCCCGGGAGCTGCACGACCTGGTCTCCAGCAGCGTCTGCCTGATCGTCGGTCAGGCCGGCTCCGCACGCCGGCAGTGCTCCGCCCAGCCGGAGCCGGTGCGGCAGGCGCTCGCCGCCGTCGAGGCCACCGGGCGGGAAGCCCTCACCGAGCTGCGGCAGTTGCTGCGGGTCCTCGGCACGGAGGATCCGGCGGCTGAGCACGTGCCGCGGCCACGCCTGGACGACCTGCCGGAGCTGCTCGCTCGCGTGGACCGGGCGGGGCTGCCGGTCGACCTCACCGTCCTCGGCGAGGCCCGGCCGTTGCCCGGGGCGGTCGATCTGGCCGCCTACCGGATCATCCAGGAGGCGTTGACCAACAGCCTGCGGCACGCCAGGGCCGCGCGCGCCGCGGTGCTACTGGACTACACGGCGGAGACGCTGGAGGTACGGATCGGGGACGACGGACAGGGCACCGCCCGGGACACGGTCGCCGGGCGCGGGATGACCGGAATGCACCAACGGACCACCCTGCTCGGCGGGAATCTCACCATCGGGTCGGGGAAGCTCGGCGGGTTCGAGCTGGCGATAACCCTGCCCCTGGACGGCAGGCGGCTGTGGGCACCCGCATCCTGATCGCCGACGACCAGCCGTTGATGCGGGCGGGCCTGCGCGGATGCCTGGCCGGAGCACCGGGCATCGACGTCGTTGGCGAGGCGTGCAACGGGTACGAGGCGGTCGAGCTGGCCCGACGGCTGCGTCCGGACGTTGTGCTGATGGACGTACGGATGCCAGGCCTGGACGGGGTCGCGGCGACCCGACAGCTGACCGCTCCGGGCGCGGACGGCGGCCCCGTTGCGCGGGTGCTGATGCTGACGACGTTCAATCTGGACGAGTACATCGTGGCGGGCCTACGGGCCGGAGCCAGCGGGTTCCTGCTCAAGGACGCCAGCGCCGAGGAGCTGGTGCGCGCTATCCGGATCGTGGCCGCCGGTGACGCGCTGCTCGCTCCGGCCGTGACCCGCCGCCTGCTCGACCGGTACGCCAGATACCTGCCGTCGCCAAGCTCCCCCGCCGATGACCCGCTCCGCCACCTGACCGCGCGCGAGCTCGTCGTGCTGCGGCTCGTCAGTCGCGGGCTGAGCAACGAGGAAATCGCGGACCGGCTGCACCTGTCCCGCAGCAGCGTCAAGAGTCACGTGAGCCACCTGCTCGGCAAGCTCGGCCGAACCGACCGGGTCCAGCTCGTGGTGCTCGCCTACGAGACCGGCCTCGTGCGACCCGGCGACCCGATCGGCACCGACACCGACCCCCCACGCTGAGAGCGCCCCTGGCCGCGCCGCGCTCGCCCCCGTCAACCTGGGGAGATGGTGGCGCGCTCGGCGGGACGCGAACCTGCAACCTCTTGATCCGTGGTGGACTGTTCGGACCAGTTGGGTCCTCCCCGAGTCGGGTGGGGTCGAGCGCAAGTAGATCGCGAGTACGGGCAGCGCCTGATGCCCACGGCCATCCCAGATGCCTTCGCCTGCTACAGCCTGGCGAGCAGTGCGGCGTACCGCCGACATCCGCTGCCGGCGCTCTCCGTCTCGGGGTCAGGTCCGTCTGCCCTGTCTTCCTCCAAGGTGAAGCGATCTGGACGTGCCGGTTGCTATGGCCGGTCGTCGGCAGCGCTCACCACCTCAGTCCTGATCGTCCATGCGGCTGACCGCGGAGCGGCGCCGGCGCACGGCACCGAGCAGGGCCGCCGCCGCCGGGACACCAGCCGCCGCTGCGCCCGCCGGGGCGCCACGCCGCACGACCTGCTTGGCGGTCACCAGGACCGGGGCGGCCGAGGCCGCGATCCGCCCGCCGCGGGTAGCGATGGCGGCGGAGGCGGCGCGGCCGCGTCGGGCAAGCCGCTCCCGGCGACTGAGCGGTCGCTGTCGCAGCCGTCGCACCCGCTGCGCCACGGCGACAGCCACACCGATGCCGGCGAGCGCGCCCACCGCCGCCGCGATTCGACCGCGAGCGCCGGTCGACTGCGCCGGCTGGCCGGGCCGCCCCTGCTCCTCCTGGGACTCGGAACCGACGGTGGGCGGTTCCGCGTCACCGGTCGGCAGCACGGTGGGGGAAGCCTCTCGGGAGTGCGACATGCCGTAGTGCCGGTAGAGGGCCGCCTCGTCCTCCGCCGATACGTGCTGGGCGTCGCCGACCGACGGCGCCCTGGTCACGTCGTCCCGGCTCACGGTGACCCGAACGGTGTCGTCGGACTCGGCCGCACCCACGGCGGGAATGACAACAGCCGCTCCGGCCACCTCGGAACAGACCCACTCCGTCACCCGGGTCGCGTCGTCGAAGAACACCTGCGTACAGGCGCCGATCTCCACGCCATCACGGTCGACCAGCGTCCGGCCCACCCACGCCTCCGCCACATCCCGGTTCGGGAACTCCATCGCTACCTCCACCACCCAGCGGCCACCCGGCCGCGAGATCAAAACTGCCGACTCGTTGGAAGCACGGGCATACCCGGGACCGACACCATGCAACATGGCCGGGCACCCTGCGTGTGAGGGGCAGGTTGGCTATCCGCCCGAGGCCCCCGCCCCGGCGAAGCACCGGCCCGACGTTTCGAGCTGGCCAGGAAGTCGGTCCACCGACCCGACAACGGCTCGATCACCGGCTGCCGGCTGCCAGCCGACCACTGCACCCGCCGGCACCAAGAGGAGCAACCGGGTATCCTGCCCGCGGGTCGCGTGCCACTCGGCCCCTCCACCCGGGGAGCGCCATGTCCCAGCGCAAGTCCGCCGCGGTCGTGCTCGGGGTGACCGCGCTGCTAGCCCCCTCGCTGAGCGCGTGCTCGATCGGCGGCGATGAGGTCGACAACCAGGCGATCTGCGTCGACCGGAACACCGAGCAGCGGGTGTCCGACGATCAGTGTGATCCGAACGACCGGGCCAACATCGGGGTCGGCGGGATCTTCTTCTGGTACTTCCTGGCCGCTCGCGGGGGTGCCTTCTTTCCCGCCATCGGCCAGCGGGTCTCCGGCGGCACGTACTCGGTTCCTGGCGGCAGCTACCGGCGCGGCGGCGTCCCGACCGCGGGCGGCAATGTCCCCCGCGGCGGGTTCGGCGGCGGCACCAGGTCCGGGGGCTTCGGCGGGTGAGCCCCGCGGGCGGATGAGGGACCGGCTTTCGGGGGGCGGCGGGTGAAGCGGGTGTCGTCCACGCCGCGACGGGACTGGCGGCGCACCGTCGAGTCCCAGGGGTTGGTATACCCGGTCACGGTCCTCGACGACGGCTCGGAGTTGCCGTACTGGATCGAGGACGCGGTGTACGTGCTCGAGGAGTGGGAGATCGAGCACCTCGAGGACGTGACCGAGCGCCTGCACCGCATGTGCGTCGAGGCCGCGCACCACCTCGCCACCGGAGCGTTCGGCACGCTTGGTCTTTCCGAGCGAGCGCTCGCGGTGGCTCGCGACTCGCTCGCCGCGGACTCGGTGTCCGTCTACGGTCGCTTCGACCTGCGCTACGACGGGGAGGGCCCGGCCCAACTGTACGAGTACAACGCGGACACCCCTACCGGGTTGATCGAGTCGTCGGTCGCGCAGTGGTACTGGCTGCAAGACCTCCACCCGGAGCGCGATCAGTGGAACTCGCTGCACGAGCGGCTAGTGGCCGCCTGGCGCCGGAACGCCCGCCGGATCGGGCCGGTGCTGCACCTGGCCCACTCGGAGGCGGAGGCCTCCGGCGAGGAGTGGATGACCGTGGCCTACCTGCGCGACACCGCCGACCAGGCCGGGCTGAACACGGTAGGCATGACGATGGAGCAGATCGGCTTCGACCACGACCTCCGCCGCTTCGTCGACCACGAGGGCCGGGTCATCGAGACCTGCTTCAAGCTCTACCCGTGGGAGGAGATGTTCGCCGACGAGTTCGGCGACCGGGTCCTCACCGACCCTGACTCGACCCGCTGGATCGAGCCGGTCTGGAAAGTGCTGCTGTCGAGCAAGGCGTTGCTGGCCGCGCTGTGGCACCTCTATCCCGGGCACGAGAATCTGCTGCCGGCGTACCTGGACAAGCCCTGGGGGATGGACTCCTGGATCGCCAAGCCGTTGCACGGGCGGGAGGGCGACGGCATGAGGTGGGTCCTCGACGGCGTCGAGCACCGATCGCCGCACCAGCACTACGGCACCGAGGGCTACTGCTACCAACTGTGGGCCCCGCCGCCGGACCTGGACGGCAACCGGCCGGTGCTGGGCTCGTGGGTTGTCGACGGTAACGCCGCAGGGCTCGGCGTCCGCGAGTCCGACGGTCCCGTGACGGACTACTACGCGCGGTTCGTGCCGCACTACATCGACGCGCCGACGCCGGCGTCCGAGCAGCGCACAGCCTGGCTGCGGGAAGACGGAATCAAGCCGTAGGGCTGGCGGCGCCGCCGGGTGCGCCCATCCGGCGCGGTCCCCTAAGATCCGGGTCCCATGCTGGACAACCTGCTGGCCGCAGTGGTCTACCTCGGCGTCGGCATCGCGCTGCTGATCCTCGCCGCGTTCGTGGTCGACCTGCTGACGCCTGGCCGGCTGGTGTCCCACGTGGTCGACCAGCGGTCGTGGAGCGCCGCGATCGTGCTCGCCGCCGCGCTGCTCGGTCAGGGCCTGGTGATCTTCACGGCGATATGGACCAACGCCACGACCGGGTTCGGCGACGCACTGCTGTGGACCGTGGTGTTCGGCCTGCTCGGGGTGGTGCTGAGCGCGGTCGCCTTCACGGTGGTCGACCTGCTGACCCCGGGCCGGCTCGGCGAGATCGTGGCCCGGCCGGGTCCGGTGCAGCCGGTCGCGGTGGTGACGGCGGCCGCGCACCTCGCCGTCGCGGCGATTGTCGTCGCCTCGATCGCCTGAGCAGCGCAATCCGCAGCCGGCTCCGTCCTGACCCGACGGCCAAGGGAAGGCCGAACGCCTGACTCCGGCGATGCGGCGCTGGCTCTGGAATCAGGCCGGCCGGGCTGACGGGACCCGCCTACAACAGCCATGGCTCTCGAGGCATCGCTTGGCATCAGTTCGCCCTGTGAACCCGCACCACGCGGCGCCGTCAGGACCCGAGGTCTGGGAGTAGCTCGAAGGCGGGTACGTGCTTCGGCCGGACGACTGCAAAGTCGCGGCGGTCGACCGTCGCGATGCGGTTGATCCCGAGTCGCTCGGCCAGGGCGACGATCGAGGCGTCAGCGGCGCCGAGGTCCAGGTTGGCGTACTGGCCGACGAGTTCAGCCATGCGGTCGAAGTCTCCCGGCTCCGGGCTCAGTGCCTGCACCCGACCGACCGCGAACAGCCTGAGGAAGGCGATCTCCGGCCGGGGCGGGTTCGGCGCGCGCTTGAGGAGATAGCCGACCTCGGCGATCACCAGCGTCGAGGCCGCGAGAGAGTCACCCGGCTCGCGCAGGAACCGCTGGCAAACCTCGTGGTGACGGTCGTCAGGCGACGCTGCGGCCACGAACGGCCCGGCGTCGACCAGGATCACGTGCCCATCTCGGTGCGCAGGATGTCCTTGGCGTTGGCGGACAGGTCGGGGTCGCCACCTGGTCCGGCGGAGCCGATGAAGGCGTCCCAGAACTCGTCCCGGTCTGCGTCCGTCGGCTCATTGATGTCCGGCACAGCGCGCAGGTGAAGGCGCTGCCCTGGCCGGACACCGTGCCGACGAAGCTCGGCGAGTAGTTCGGCGCCGTCGTCGGGGACGACGAGGTCCCACTCACCGGCACCGGATGTGCTCATCGGTCTCACCTCTTCCGCCGTGCCTCTCGCGCACTGCGATGGTACAAGTCCGGGTCCGGCAAGATCATGCTCTGCAGCCCGACGGCCCGGGGAAGGTCGGGCCCCGGGACGCGGTGGTACCAGTCTGGTTCGTGGCCGAGGATCGACAGCAGAGGCGCGTCAGGATCAACTTGAGGCTTTGACCTGGGACGATAGGGCGCGCTCGGCAGGACTCGAACCTGCAACCTCTTGATCCGTAGTCAAGTGCTCTATCCGTTGAGCTACGAGCGCACGGGGCGGTTGCCCGCTCCGACCGAGCCAGGATACCCGGATGGGTGGGTCGGGGCGAAACTGGGCCGGTGGAGCGGGTCGACTGCGTGATCGCGGGGTGCGGGCCGGCGGGGGCGGGGCTCGGGCTGCTGCTGGCTCGGGCGGGGCTGCGGGTGACGGTGGTCGAGAAGCACGGCGACTTCCTGCGGGACTTCCGCGGCGACACGATCCACGCCTCCACGCTGACGCTGCTGGACGAGTTGGGGCTCGGGGACGAGTTCGCGCGGCTCGACCAGCAGCGGATCGCGGAGGTGCGCGTCGCCGTCGGAGATCGCGAGTGGTCGTTGGCGGACTTCCGGCGGATCCGGGGGCGGCACCGGGAGATCGCACTGATGCCACAGTGGGACTTCCTCGACTTCGTCACCAGGCACGCGGCCGGGTATCCGGGGTTCCGGCTGCTGATGGAGACCGAGGCCACCGGGCTGACGGTCGAACAGGGGCACGTGACCGGCCTGACTGTCTCCGGCGGCGCCATCCCGGCGACGCTCACGGTGGCCGCCGACGGGCGGTCGTCGACGGTCCGGCGCGCGGCTCGGCTGCCGGTACGGGCGTACGACGCGCCGATGGACGTGCTCTGGTTCCGGCTGTCCCGGCGGGAGTCCGACGTGGTACGGACCGCCGGTCGGGTCGCGCCCGGGCGGCTGCTGATCCGGATCGACCGCGGCGACTACTGGCAGGTCGGGTACGTGATCGAGAAAGGCGGCTACCAGCGGTTGCGGGCCGCTGGGCTGGCCGCGTTCCGGTCCGACCTGGCAACGCTGGAGCCGGCGCTCGCCGACCGGGTCGACGAGCTCGGCAGCTGGTCCGACGTGTCCGTGCTCGAGGTCAGGGTGGACCGGCTGCGCCGCTGGCACCGGCCCGGTCTGCTCTGCATCGGCGACGCCGCGCACGCCATGTCCCCGGTCGGCGGCGTAGGCATCAACCTGGCCGTGCAGGACGCCGTCGCGGCCGCGAACCTGCTCGTCCGTCCACTGAGGACAGGCACACTGTCCGAACGCGACCTCGCCCGGGTGCAGCGGCGGCGGGCCTTGCCGGCCGCCGTCACGCAGGCCGGCCAGCGCGCGATCCACCGCCGGATCGTCGCGCCGCTGCTCGACGGAGGTGCGCCACCGGCACCGGTACGCATGCTGGAGAGATTTCCGGCACTGCAGGCGATCCCGGCCTACCTGCTCGCGATCGGCATCAGGCCGGAGCACGTCCGGACCTGATGGCGTCGGGCCCGGCCGGGAGGCCTCCGGCCGGGCCCGAACGGCCTAGGCCCCGCCCTCGTTCAGGGTCACCGTCTCCGGCTTGTACGAGGCACCGGTGACGTCCACGCCCTCGGCGGCCAGTTTGTCCAGCGCCTTCTGGACGTACTCGTTCGTGTACGCCGTCCCCTCCGGTGCCTTGGTCAGCACCGTCGCACCCTCAGCGTTCTTCGTCTTCTGCGCGATGTCGACAGTCTGGTTCCAGGCCGACTGGTCAACCAGGCCGATCTTCGACCCCGATGGCCAGATCAGCTGGTTGATCTCGTTCATCTGCCACAGCTGGTGGCTCTTGCCCAGCTTGGACCCGCGGGCGACCACGATGTCCCGGCACTTCTCCGGGTTGTCCCGGCAGAACACCCAGCCCTTCAGCGCCGCGGTGAGGAACTTGACGGTCGTGTCCTGGTACGCCTGGTCGCCCTCCAGCTTCGAGGTATCCGCCCAGATCGCGTCCTGGAGCATCGCGGTGCCGACGTCGTTCCAGTTGATCGTGGTGAAGTCGCCGGGCTGGTAGAGCTTGCCGGTGGCCGGGTTCTTCGCCTCCAGCACTTGGGCGTACTCGTTGTAGTCCATCGCCTGGGCCGCGTCGATGTCGCGCTTGAGCAACGCCTGCATGTCGAACTGCTGCTGCACCAGCGTGACGTCCTTGGCGGGGTCGAGGCCGGCCTCGGTCATCCCGGCGAACAGCTCGTACTCGTTTCCGAAGCCCCAGTTGCCGACCTTCTTGCCCTTCAGGTCGGACGGCGAGCTGATGCCCTTGTCCTTGAAGGACACCTGTAGCGTCCCGGACCGGGCGAAGACCTGAGCCACGTCGGTGATCTGCGCGCCCTGCTCCCGGGACGCCAGCGCCTTGGGCACCCAGGCGATCGCGTAGTCGGCCTGCCCTTGCGCGAGAACGGTCTGCGGCACGATGTCCACGCCGCCCTCGAGGATCTGCACGTCGAGGCCCTCGTCCTTGTAGTAGCCCTGGTCGGCGGCGGCGAAGTAGCCGGCGAACTGGGCCTGCGTGACCCACTGCAACTGCAGCCGCACCTTCGTCGGCCCGCTCGCCTGGCCGCCGCCACCGCCACCGGAGTCGGAATCCCCCCCGCAGGCGGTGGCGAGCAGGACGACGGCGACTCCGGCCGACAGGGCGCGGACTGCCTTCCGCATCGTGGTACGTCGCATCAGGTGCTCCTCAGGCGTGAGACGGGTCCGGAGGGCGGCCGCGCGGCGCGGGGCCGTATCAGCGGGGCTTGTGCCACGGCATCGCGATCCGCTCCAGTGCGGTCGCGACGAGGTAGAACAGCAGGCCCAGAGCGCACGCGGCAGCCACGTACGCCCAGGCCCGCGGGTAGGCGGTGTTGGAGGCAGCAGAGGTGATCCTGGTGCCGAGCCCGTTCTGGAGGCCGCCGAAGTACTCGGCGACCACGGCGGCGATCACCGCGAGCGCGGCACCCAGCCGCAGCCCGGTGAAGACGAACGGCAGCGCACCGGGGATGCGGACGGTACGGGCGAAGGTCCAGCCGCCGGCCGCATAGCTGTCCATCAGCTCTCGATGGATCGGCGCGACCTGCCGCAACCCCCGCAGGGCGTTGATGAACAGCGGGAAGAACACGACCAGCGCAACTACGAGGCGCCGTGGAACCGAGCTGGTGGTGGAGAACATCGTGTTGAAGATCGGCGCCAGCGCGATGATCGGCATCGCGTTCACCGCGGCGGCCAGCGGCACCAGCATCGAGTCGACCACCCGGAAGCGGGCCGCGACGAGCGCGACCAGGATCCCGAGGATCGCGCCGGCCAGTAGGCCGACGAGCGCGTTCGTGCCGGTCACGCGTGCCGTGGTGAGGATGTCCTCGCGGTTGTGGACCACCTGCTCCCAGATCGCCGACGGCTTCGGCAGCAGGTACGGCTTGATGTCGTTGCCGACGACGAGTGCCTGCCAGCCGGCCAGGAACAGCACGCCGACCGCGATGGGGATCCCGATGCGGGCAGCCCGGCCGGTCACCGCTCCTCCGCCGCCGGGACCGTCGCGCGACCGGTCCGGCCCCGCAGCGCCTCCCGTACCTCGGTCACCTTGGCGTAGAACTCCGGCGCCTCCCGGGTGTCGTCGGTCCGGTCGCCGAGCGGGACCGGCACGATCTCGGTCACCCGGCCGGGCCGGGCGGAGAGGACCACCACCCGGTCGGACAGGTAAACCGCCTCCGGGATGGAGTGGGTGACGAACACGACGGTCGCGCCGGACTCGCGGGCGATCCGGGTCAGCTCGGCCTGCAGCCGCTCCCGGGTCATCTCGTCCAGCGCGCCGAACGGCTCGTCCATGAGCAGCAGCTTCGGTCCGGTCGCCAGCGCGCGGGCGATCGCGACCCGCTGCTGCATGCCGCCGGACAGCTCGATCGGCCAGGAGTCCACGAAGTCCGGCAGCCCGACCAGCTCGAGCAGCTCGCGGGCACGGGTGCGCCGCCGCGCCCGGTCCCAGCCGCGCAGCTCCAGTGGCAGCTCCACGTTGCGGGCGACCGTGCGCCACTCCATCAGCCCGGCCTGCTGGAAGGCGATCCCGTAGTCCTGGTCGAGCCTGGCCTGCCGGGCGGACTTCCCGTTGACGGTGACGGTGCCCGCGGTCGGCTCGATCAGGTCCGCGATCAGCCGCAGCAGCGTCGACTTGCCGCAGCCGGACGGCCCGATGAACGTGACGAACTCGCCGGCCTCGATCGCGAGGTCGATGTCGGCGAGCGCGGTCACGTCGGTCCGGCCGCGGAAGGTCTTCCCGACACCGGCCAGCTGCACGGCCTCGCTCACGGGACCGTCCCCGGCCCTCGGCGACGGGAGCGCCGCGCTCACCGGTGCGCTCCGGACGGGCGGTAGCGGACCAGGGCCAGGTCGACCAGCGCGACCAGCCCGGCGACGAGCAGCCCGAGCAGGGCCGCGCCGAGGAACGCCGTCCACACCTTCGCCGGGTCCGACGTGGCCTCCCGCGAGTACTCGATGACGAGCCGACCGATCCCGCCGCGGATGCCGGTCGAGATCTCCGCGACGATCGCACCCACCACCGCTGAGGCCGCGGCCAACCGGAGCGCCGGGATCAGGTACGGCACGCTCGCGGGCAGCTTCAACCGGCGGAACGACTGCCACCAGGACGCGGAGAAGCTGCGCATCAGCTCCAGCGAGTGCGGCGACGGCGACCGCAGCCCGCGCAGCGCCCCCACCGCGATCGGGAAGAAGGCCAGGTACGCCGCGATGACCGACACGGACATCCACGGCCGCCAGATCAGCGCGCCGATGTGAAGTCTGCCTCCCCAGCCCACCACCAGCGGCGCCAGCGCGATCAGCGGCACGGTCTGGGACAACACCACGTACGGAAGCAGGCCCCGCTCGGCGATCGCGAAGCGGTCCATCAGCATGCCGAGGCCGAAGCCGACCGCGCCGCCGAGCAGCAGGCCGGCCATCGCCACCCGGAAGGTGAACCACGCCGCGTCGAGCACGGCGACCGCGACCGAGGAGCTGTCCTCGGCCGCCGACTCCGGCCGGCCGAAACGCTGCAGCACCTGCCACACGTGCGGCATCGAGGCATCGTCAGCCCGCGGCAGCACCCGCACCCCGAACACCGACCAGCCGTCCGGGCTGCCGATCGCCTTGTACGCCTCCCACAGCGCGCACACGAGGACCACCGACGCGACGAACCAGCCGGCCCGGGTCAGCGCCGACCGAGTCCGGCGTTCTCTGTGGGCAGCCGGCGGCGGTCCGGCGTCCTCGACGAGGGCCGCTACCGCCGGCTCGGCCCCGACACCGGTCAACTTCGCGCCGGCAGCAGTTCGGTGACCGCCGGGATCACCCGCTCCCCGTACGCCGCCAGCGTCGAGTCCTTCCCGTCGTGCTGGAGGTAGACGGCGAACTGGTCGACGCCGAGCGACGCCAGCTCGGACAGCCGCCGCACGTGCTCCTCGACCGGGCCGAGGATGCAGAACCGGTCGACGATCGCGTCCGGCACGAACGTGGTGTGCGTGTTCCCCGCCCGGCCGTGCTCGTTGTAGTCGTAGTCCTGCCGCCCGGCGATGTAGTCGGTCAGCGCGTGCGGCACCTCCGACCCGGTGCCATACCGGGCGACGATGTCGGCGACGTGGTTGCCGACCATCCCGCCGAACCAGCGGCACTGGTCGCGCAGGTGCGTGAGGTCGTCGCCGACGTACGCCGGCGCCGCGACGCAGATCTTCACCGAGGCGGGATCCCGCCCGGCCGCCTCCGCCGCCTCCCGCACCGACTTGATCGTCCACGCCGCGATGTCGGGGTCGGCCAGCTGCAGGATGAACCCGTCGCCGATCTCGCCCGTCAGCTGCAACGCCTTCGGCCCGTACGCCGCGATCCACACCTGCAAGGAGGACCGCGAGGCCCACGGCAGCCGCAGGGTCGAGCCGTTGTAGTCGACCGAGCGTCCGTTCGCGAGCTCGCGCACCACGTGCACGCACTCCCGCAGCGTGGCCAGCGTGGTCGGCTTGCCGTTCGTCACCCGGACCGCCGAGTCGCCCCGCCCGATGCCGCAGACCGTGCGGTTGCCGAACATCTCGTTCAGCGTGGCGAACGTCGACGCCGTGACGGTCCAGTCCCGGGTCGCCGGGTTGGTGACCATGGGGCCGACGGTCACCGTCCGGGTCGCGGCCAGGATCTGGCTGTGAATGACGTACGGCTCCTCCCAGAGCAGGTGCGAGTCGAACGTCCACACCGCCCGGAAGCCACGCTGCTCGGCCTGCCTGGCCAGCTCGATCACCCGCGCCGCCGGCGGTGTCGCCTGCAGCACCACTCCGAAGTCCACTGTGGATCCCCCGCTCCTAGTGCAACAGGTCGGACAGCCCGCGCCGGACGAACCGGCCGTGGCCGGCCCGCCCCCGGAACGTGCCGCCAGACAGGACGACCGACCCGCGGGAGAGGACCGTGTCCACCGCGCCGTCGATCTCGAAACCCTCCCAGGCCGAGTAGTCCATGTTCATGTGCTGGGCGGCGAGCCCGAGGTCCGACTTCCCGGCCGGGTCGTACACGACGATGTCGGCGTCGGAGCCGGGCGCGATGACGCCCTTGCGGGGGTACATGCCGAACAGCCGGGCCGGCGTGGTCGAGCACGTCTCCACCCAGCGAGCGAGTGACAGCTTGCCGTCGACCACGCCCTGGTAGATGAGGTTCATCCGGTGCTCGACGGTGCCGATGCCGTTGGGGATCTTGGTGAAGTCGCCGATCCCCAGCTCCTTCTGGTCCTTCATACAGAAGGGGCAGTGGTCGGTGGAGACCACGGCAAGGTCGTCGGTGCGCAGGCCCTTCCACAGGTCGGGCAGGTGGTGCTCGTGCTTGCTGCGCAGCGGCGGCGAGGCCACCCACTTGGCACCCTCGAAGCCGGGCGCGCCGAGCTGGTCCTCCAGCGTCAGGTACAGATACTGCGGGCACGTCTCGGCGAACACGTTCCGCCCGGCGTCCCGGGCCGCGGCCACCGCGGCCAGCGCCTCCGACGCGGACATGTGCACGAAGTAGACCGGCGCGCCGGCGACGCCGGCGAGCACGATCGCCCGGCTGGTCGCCTCACCCTCCAATGCGGACGGTCGGGTGCGGCCGTGCCAGATCGGGTCCGTGTCGCCGCGGGCGACGGCCTGCGCGGCCAGCACGTCGATCGCGATCCCGTTCTCCGCGTGCATCATGATCAGCGCGCCGTTGTTCGACGCCTTCTGCATCGCCCGCAGGATCTGCCCGTCGTCGGAGTAGAACACCCCGGGGTAGGCCATGAACATCTTGAAGCTGGTGATGCCCTCGTGGTCGACCAGCTGGTCCATGGCCTTCAGCGCGTCCTCGTCGACGCCACCCAGGATCATGTGGAAGCCGTAGTCGATCGCGCAGTGGCCGCCGGCCTTGGTGTGCCACTGGGCCAGCGCCTCCTGCACCACCTCGCCGGTGCGCTGCACGACGAAGTCGACGATCGTGGTGACCCCGCCCCAGGCCGCGGCCGTGGTCCCGGTCTCGAACGTGTCCGAGGAGAACGTGCCGCCGAACGGCATCTCCATGTGCGTGTGCACGTCGATCCCGCCCGGGATCACGTACTTCCCGCTCGCGTCGATCGTGTCCACATCGGACGGACCGGTGCCTGGTGCGTACAAGGCGGCGATCGTCTCGCCGTCGACGAGCACGTCCATCGGGATCGGACCGGTCGCGTTGACGACCGTGCCGCCCGTGATCAGCGTCCTCACGGCCGCACCAGGTCCCCGTACGCGTCGGGCCGGCGGTCACGGTAGAACTGCCAGCGGTTGCGAACCTCGCGCAGCAGGTCCATGTCGAGGTCGCGGACCAGCAGCTCGGCCGCGGAGTCGGAACCGAAGCCCTCGACGGCCTTGCCCTCGGGGTCGGCGAAGTAGGACGTGCCGTAGAAGTCGTCGTCGCCGAGGTCCTCGATGCCGACGCGGTTGATCGTGCCGACGAAGTATTCGTTGGCGACGGCGGCGGCGGTCTGCTCCAGCTTCCACAGGTAGTTGGACAGGCCGCGGCTGGTCGCGGACGGGTTGAAGACGATCTCGGCACCGTTGAGGCCGAGCGCCCGCCAGCCCTCCGGGAAGTGCCGGTCGTAGCAGATGTAGACGCCGACCCGGCCGACCGCGGTGTCGAAGACCGGATAGCCCAGGTTGCCAGGTCGGAAGTAGAACTTCTCCCAGAAGCCGTTGACGTGCGGGATGTGGTTCTTGCGGTACTTGCCGAGATAGGTCCCGTCCGCGTCGACCACCGCGGCGGTGTTGTAGAGGACGCCCGGCTGCTCCTCCTCGTAGACCGGCAGCACCATGACCAGGCCGAGCTCGCCGGCGAGCGCGGCGAACCGCTCGACCGTCGGGCCGGGCACGGACTCGGCGTACTCGTAGAACTTCGCGTCCTGCACCTGGCAGAAGTACGGCCCGTAGAACAGCTCCTGGAAGCAGACGACCTTGGCACCCTGCGCGGCCGCCTCGCGCGCGTACTCCTCGTGCGCCTTGATCATGCTTTCCTTGTCGCCGGTCCAGGTGGTTTGGACCAGCGCGGCGCGCACCGTCGTGGGCATGTGCCACTCCCCTCCCGGTCCGCCCCGGTCGGGGGAACCGACCCCTGCGACCGTAGGCCCCCCGGAGGGAGGCAGACAATGGCTGTCCGGACCCGCTCAGCGGCGCGGTCTGGGCAGCGGCCGATCGTCCAGCAGCAGCCAGCCGAGCTCGCAGTCGAGGGCGACCGCCAGGTGCCGCAGCCGCCAGGCGTCCAGTCGTTGGGTGCCGCGCTCGACCGCGCTGACGAAGTTTCGGCTCACGCCGGCCTGCTCGGCCAGCTCCTCCTGCCGGAGGTTACGCAGCGAGCGCTGGGCACGGATCCTGCTGCCGACGTCCCGCCGGAAGCGCCTCTCGCCGTAGAGCTCCTGATCGGTGCAGACGCTCCCCGTGAGCGTTGAGGTCATTGCCTTGTGTCCCTTTCCCCGGTGGCCGCGACGGATCGGATGTGAACCCCCCGCCTGTCACCGTCCGCATCCGATCCGCCGCGACGTCCCCGATCCTGCCGGGTCCAGCGGCCTGCTCACAGCGCGAAATAGTGGACTTCTGGACAAGGACTGGACACCATCCTGTCCTGTGACAGGGGTGATCCGTCCAGCCGAGCCGCTCGCGGAAGAGATCAAGGCCGTCCGCCGCGGCGGTGGTCTACACCATCGCACGGTCGCGGACCGGGTCGGGCCGGAGTTGCGGCGGGCCTGCGGGATCACGGAGAGCGACACGCTCTCCGTGGTCCGGACCAAGCTGATCGACCGGCTTGACCGGGCCGCCGACGAGCTGCCGGACGAACTCGCCGTGGCCGTCCGGGCCGCGCTCGGGATCCAGCCCGAGACGGAGAAGATGCTGCAGCTGCAGGAGCGGATCGACTGGCTGGCCCGCGAGCTGCGGCGGGACGTGCGGACCGCGCGGCGGCGGGTGGACGAGGCGTGCGGTCGGCTGGCCGAGGTGCTCGCCGCCGGCTCGGCCGCGCGGCCGGCGCGTCGCGGTCCCGGCTGGTATGTGGCTGACTTCCACGCCGTCGCCCTGCTCGACCGGACTCCTGTGGTGACGATCGAGCGGCGGGAGATCGTGTCCGATCAGGACGGTCTGGACGAGATCAGCCTCGGGTTCAGCCTGCGCGACACCGGCTCGCCGACCGAGCTGGGACTGCGGGTGCTGTACGGCGGACGGCTCGCCCGACCGGAGGCCGCGTCCGGCAGCCGGATGCGGGTGGCGCTCCGGCTGCCCCGGCCGCTGCGGGAGGCCGAACGGCACGAGTACTCGGTGATGACGACCCTGCCGCCGACGCTGGCGATGCAGAAGCACTACGCCTACACGCCGGCGACCCGGTGCGACCGGTTCCACCTTCGGGTGCGGTTCGACCCGGACCGTGCGCCCGAGCGGGTCTGGCGGGTCGCCGACGCGTTCCACCGCGATCTGGACGAGCGGGTGATGGACGGCGAGCCACTACAGCTGGACGGCTGCGGTGACCTGGAGACCAGCTTCGAGGACCTGCTGCCCGGTCACGGCTACGGCGTCCAGTGGGCCTGATCGGCCGTCAACGGCCGGCGCGCAACAGCGGTGGGTGCAGCGTGGTGGCCGGACCACGGCGGTAGAGGGCGGCCGGACGGCCGCCGTCGCGGCTGCGCTCCCCGGTCGGGACGAGGAAGCCCTCGACGCCGGTCACCTTGCGGCTGAAGTTGCCGGGGTCGAGCGGCTGTCCCCAGACGATCTCGTAGATCCGGCGGAGGTCGCTGATCGCGAACCGGTCGGGGCAGAACGCCGCGCCGAGCGTCGAGTACTCGAGCATGCTGCGGGCGCGCTCGACCGCGTCGCCGATGACCTCGCGGTGGTCGAACGCGATCGGCCGGTCGCCGCCGAGCACCTCGTCGACCGGCATCCAGCGCGCCGCCCTGGCGTCGCCGCCGGCGGTCGGCAGGGGGAGGTCCGGCATCAGCGCGAGGTAGCAGACCGAGACGACCCGCATCCGCGGGTCCCGGTTCGGCGCCCCGTACGCGCGCAGCTGCTCCAGGTGCAGCCGGTCCCGCGTCAGGCCGGTCTCCTCGCGCAGCTCCCGCCCGGCGGCCGCGTCCAGGCTCTCGTCCCGCTCGACGAAGCCGCCCGGTAGCGCGAGCCGGCCGAGGTACGGCTCGGTGCCGCGCTCGATCATCAGGATCTGCAGCGCGTCGTCCCGCACGGTCAGCACGGCCAGGTCGACGGCGACCGCGGCGTCGGGTGCCCTGCCGGCCACTCGCCCCTCCTCGGTCAGCTTGTCGCATTGACAATAACCCATCGAGCGTCTTACGGTCCTCCCTGCCTGGTTCTTGTCGTCATGACAATAACTGGCGTGGACATAGGGAGGAGGTGACTTCTCGATGGAGACCCACGTGATCCTGACCTATCTGGTCAGCGTGCTGACGTTCTGGCTGGGGTGACGACAGGAGCAGTCAGGTTGGCGCCGAAAGGCTCCTGCCGCCCCCAGCACCGGGATGTCCCGGAGTGTCCCCGAGCATAGTGCCGGGACGCGGGAGCACACCGAGGCCGGCCGGTCCACTGTGGACCGGCCGGCGCTCGGCGCCTCGGTCAGCCGGTCAGGTCGTAGACCGTCGCTCCGCCGACCGTGGTCGCGGTGAAGTTCTGCTCGACCCAGCCGGCGATCTCCTGGGCCGCTGCGCTGCCGCCGGTCCGGGTGCCGCCGCCCGTGCTGCCACTGATGAAGTAGTGGATCTTCCCCGCGGCGACGTACTGCTGGAACTGGGCCAGGGTCGGTGACGGGTCGGTGCCGTTGAAGCCGCCGATCGCCATCACCGGTTCGCCGGTGGCGAGCTGGTAGCCGGACGCGTTGTTGGACCCGATCGCCGCGGCTACCCAGGTATAGCTGTCCGCGTCGGCCCGCAGCAGCGCGATCATGTCCGCGCTCGGAGTCGAGCCGTTGAGCAGGCCACCTCCCGCGCCGCCAGCCGGGCCACCGGTCGCGCCGGGCCCGCCGCCGAACCCGCCGGGACCACCCGGGAAGCCGGCGGGACCACCCGGCGACCCGCCGCCGAACCCACCCTGCGGCGGCCGACCACCACCGAACCCGCCTCCGGGTCCGCCCGAGGCCCCGGCCACGGCCGGCCCGGCCGACGGGATCGAGCCGGTGTGCGGCGTCGCCGCGGTGTCGACCGCGTACGCCGCCGGCCCGGCCAGCGCGACCACCAGCCCCACCCCGGCCAGCACGGCCGCGATCCGCCGCGGGGCCGAGCGGACCAGCAGCAGCCCGAGCGCCGCCGCCAGGCCGCCGACCAGCACCGCCGGCGCCAGCCAGGGCAGGAATTCGGCGCTGCGCTCCAGCAGCACGTACGACCAGGCCGCGGTCACCGCAAGCGTGATCGCCAGCAGCACCGCACCGTCCCGCCGGCGCCAGAGGACGGTCGCGCCGATGCCCACCAGCGCGCCGATCGCCGGCGCCAGCGCGACGGTGTAGTAGGCATGGAAGATCCCGGCCATGAAGCTGAACGTCAACCCGGTGACGAGCAGCCAGCCGCCCCACAGCAACAGCGCCGCCCGGGTGCGGTCGGTCCGGGGGCGCCGGCCGGTCACGACCAGCCCGGCCACGAGCAGGATCAGCGCCGCGGGCAGCAGCCACGCCACCTGACCGCCGATCTCGCTGTCGAACAGCCGTCCGGGGCCGGTCTGGCCCCACATGCCGGTCCCGCCGAAGGCTCCGCCGCCCACGCTGCCGGTCTCGTCGCCGGTGAGCCGGCCGAGGCCGTTGTAGCCGAGGATCAGCTCGAGGATCGAGTTGTGCTGCGACCCGCCGATGTACGGGCGGGCCGACGCCGGCACCAGTTCGACTATCGCGACCCACCACCCGGCCGAGACCAGCAGCGCCAGGCCGGCGGCGAGCAGGTGGCCGATCCGCCGCCGGACCGTGGTCGGCGCCGCGACCAGGTAGACGACGGCGAGCGCCGGCACCACGAGCAGCGCCTGCAGCATCTTGGTGAGGAAGCCGGCGCCGACCAGCGCGCCGGCCAGCACCAGCCAGCGGGCCGAGGCCCTCTCGGTCGCGCGGACGGTCGCGTACGCCGCCGCGACCAGCACCAACACGAGCAGCGCGTCCGGGTTGTTGAACCGGAACATCAGCACGGCCACCGGGGTCAGCGCCAGCACGGCACCGGCGATCAGCCCGGCCACCGGCCCGGACCACCGCTTGACCGTTGCGTACAGCAGGGCGACCGAGCCGACGCCCATCAGCGCCTGCGGCACCAGGATGCTCCAGCTGGACAGGCCGAAGATCCGTACGGACAGGGCCATCACCCACAGCGCGGCCGGCGTCTTGTCCACGGTGATCGAGCTGGCCGCATCCGAGGAGCCGTAGAAGAACGCCTTCCAGCTCGCCGACCCGGCCTGCGCGGCGGCCGAGTAGAACGAGTTCGCCCAGCCGGAGCGGCCGAGGCCGTACAGGTAGAGGGCGGCCGTGGCGACGAGCAGCGCCAGCAGGGCCGGGCGTTCCCAGCGGCGCAGCCGGGCCCGCGCGGCTGCCGGGGGTCCCGCGGCCGGGCGCTCCAGGGTCGACGTCATGCCAGCTCCGTTCCTCGATCGGTCTCGACCGTCACCGTGTCGGCCGACCTTGGCCGGAGTCTTGGACGCACCTGGGCGTCGGCTGTGAGCTAACGGATGCGAGCCGCCCGGTGAAGGGTGTCGATCAGCTCAGCGGTGTCGACCGGGAAGCCGCGCCGGCGGAACCAGTTGGCCACTGTGGACGCGTCGCGGTCCAGAAAGGACGGTCCCTGCGGGTTGGCCACGACGTCCACCAGCTGCGGAAGGTCGATCATCAGCAGCCGCTCGTGCTGCACGAGCAGGTTGAACTCGGACAGGTCGCCGTGCGCGTACCCGGCCGCGGCCAGGCCGACCATCAGGTCCACCGTCTGCTGCCAGAGGTCGGCGAGCCGCTCGCCGCGGGTGGTGATCTCGGCCAGCCGCGGTGCCGGCGCACCGTCGGCGTCGCCGATGAACTCCAGCAGCAGCTCGGTGTCCACGATCTGCACCGGGTACGGCACGGCCGCGCCCAGCTGATGAAGCATCCGCAGCGCGTCGAACTCGGCTCTGGCCCAGTGGCCGGCGACCAGTTGCCGGCCGAACGTGCTGCGGTTGCGGATGGCCCGCGCGTCCCGGGTCTTCCGGGTCCGCCGGCCCTCCTGGTAGACCGCGCTGCGGTGGAACTGCCGGTGCCGGTCGTCCCGGTAGCGCTTGGCGGCGAGCAGGCAGGACCGCTCGGTGTCGGGCACCTCGCGGCGGATCAGGAAGACGTCGGCCTCCTTGCCGGTCTTCAGCACCCCGAGCTCGTAGTCGACGGCGCCGAGCTCGGTGACCAGCCAGTCCGGGTACGGCTTCGGGCCGCGCTCGGAGGCCTGCGAGTCGTCCCAGGTGGTCCAGCGGTCGGCGCCGGCCGGGACCTTGTCGTCGGAGTAGTCGTAGGTGACGGGCAGGCCGGCGATCCGGGTCCAGCCCGGCTCGTCGTCCCCGCGGGACACGGTGTTCTCGACCTCGCGATCGTCGTCGTCGAGGCGGCCATACCTTCGTGACACGGTGGGCATCTCCAGCGGAGTGAGTGGCCCACCGCCGAGGGGATCAGCCGGCGGGCCGGTGGCGGGCAGCAGGCAGCGCCCGGACGTCGTGACTCATCGGGGCCTCCCTCCGCACCGCCGACCTCCCGGCCGGCACCGGTCGGCATCAGCGTGTCCAGTCGGGGCGGCGGCGGCAACCGAAATACCGCCGTCACCCGGGTGGACGCTTGACCTCGCTCTTTCGCGCTGCGTTAAATCGAGCCTTGAAGTAAGGGTCGTCCTCCGGTGCCGGTCCGCCGCCGGCACCGGAGGAGCCTCGCCCCGAGGATGCGCATCCCTGCGCGCCGGGGCAGGAATCGCCGGCTCAGGCGCGGGCCTTCTCCCGGGCGGCCATCTCCCGGGCAGCGATGCGGGCCTGCACCTCCGGGCGGCGCAGCGGTGGCACGGTGGCCGGTGGCTGGCGGCGCGCCGGCAGCACCCCCAGCAGCGTGTGCACCTCCGCCGTCACGCGCGCGATCGCCTGCTCGTACGCCTCCTCGGCGCCGGCCGGCGGCTTCTGCAGCCCGGAGACCTTCCGGATGAACTGTCGCGCCGCCGCCTCTATCTCGTCATCGGTCGCCGGTGGCTGCAGCCCCCGCAGTTCCGTGATGTTCCGACACATTGGGTCATGGTAGGCCGGTCCGACCGCGTCCACCGCTACGGCATGTTCGGCTGCGGTCGGCCGCCATCACCGCATCTGCGGATCTCCTACCCGGCTAGCACCCGCAGATCGCCGTATCCGTCGGGACCGGGGAGATACGGGCGGATTAAGGGGTTGCTTAGGTCGATGTTGACAACGCAATGATCCCGAGGCCGAATGGCGGTTCGGAGGCTTCCAGCACAGGGGGTTCGCATGCAGGTACCGGCGCCATTCGAGTACGAGCGGGCAACGAGCGTCGACCAGGCGATCGGCCTCCTGGACCGGCTCGGCGACAGTGCACGGCTGGTGGCGGGCGGTCACAGCCTGCTGCCGATGATGAAGCTGCGGCTGGCCAACTTCGAATACCTGATCGACATCAACGACCTGCACTCCGAGCTGGGCTACATCGTCTCCGACCCGGGCTGGATCCGGATCGGCGCGCTCACCCGGCACCGCGAGCTGTACGAGTCCGAGGAGCTGGCCGCCGCCTTCCCGATCGTCCGCGACGCCGAGCGGGTCATCGCCGACCCGGTCGTCCGCAACCGCGGCACCCTCGGCGGTTCGCTGTGCCAGGCCGACCCGAGCGAGGACCTGTCCGCGGTCTGCACCGCGGTCAACGCCAGCTGCGTGATCCGCGGCAGCGGTGGCGAGCGGGTGGTGCCGATGGAGGACTTCCACCGCGGCCCGTACGAGACCGCGGTCGGCGACGCCGAGATGCTCATCGAGGTGCGGTTCCCGGTGCGTCCCCACGGCTCCAGCGCCTACGAGAAGGTGGAGCGGCGGGCCGGCGACTGGGCGGTGGTGTCCGCCGGCGCCGCGGTCTGGATGGACGGCGGGGTGATCTCCGACGCCAGGGTGGGGCTGGCGGCCGTCGGACCGAACACGACCAGCCTGCCGGCGATCTCCGAGGCGCTGCGCGGCCAGACCCCCTCCGAGGACCTCTACGCCCGGGCCGGCGCGCTCGCCGCGGAGAACTGCCAGCCGGCCACCGACACCCGCGGCACCGCGGACTACAAGCGGCACCTGGCCGACGAACTGACCCGCCGCGCGCTGCGCCGCGCCGTGGCACGCATCGAGGGAAGGGTCTGACATGCGCGTGACGATGACCGTCAACGGCGAGGAGGTGACCCGTGAGATCGAGGGTCGCCTCCTGCTGGTGCACTTCCTCCGGGACCACCTCGGGCTGACCGGAACGCACTGGGGCTGCGACACCAGCAACTGCGGCACCTGCGTGGTCTGGCTGGACAACGAGCCGGTGAAGTCCTGCACGGTGCTGGCCGCGATGGCCGGCGGGCACGAGGTCCGCACGGTCGAGGGCCTGGAGCAGAACGGCCAGCTCGACCCGATCCAGCGCGGGTTCATGGAGTGCCACGGCCTGCAGTGCGGTTTCTGCACGCCGGGGATGATGATGACCACCCGGGCGCTGCTGGACCGCAACCCCAACCCGACGCAGCAGGAGATCCGGGAGGCGATCTCCGGGCAGATCTGCCGCTGCACCGGCTACGCCACGATCGTCCGCTCCGTGCAGTGGGCGGCCGCGGAAGAGGCGGGCACCCGCACCGTCCTGGAGGAGGCGAGCTCGTGACCGCCACCGAGGAGCGCCGGACGGCGTTCGAGGACAACGACAAGAAGCCGCTCGGCCACGGCCGGATGCTGCGCAAGGAGGACCCGCGGTTCATCCGCGGCAGGGGCCACTACGTCGACGACCTGCAACTGCCGGGGATGCTGCACCTGGCGATCCTGCGCGCGCCGATGGCGCACGCGAAGATCCTCAGCATCGACACCTCGGTGGCCCAGGCGCACCCGAAGGTCAAGCTCGTCGTGACCGGCGCGATGCTGGCCGAGAAGGGCCTGGCGTGGATGCCGACCCTGTCCAACGACGTGCAGGCCGTGCTGGCCACCGACAAGGTCCGGTTCCAGGGCCAGGAGGTCGCCTTCGTCGTCGCCGAGGACCGGTACGCGGCCAGGGACGCGCTGGAGCTCATCGACGTCGAGTACGAGATCCTGCCTCCGGTCATCGACGTGCGGAAGGCGCTCGAGCCGGACGCGCCGGTGATCCGTACCGACCTCGAGGGCAAGACCGACAACCACTGCTTCGACTGGGAGACCGGCGACGCCGCCGCGACCCAGGCGGTCTTCGACAAGGCCGACGTCGTCGTCACCGAGGACATCGTCTACCCGCGGGTGCACCCGGCGCCGATGGAGACCTGCGGCAGCGTCGCCGACTTCGACGCCGTCGAGGGCAAGCTCACGCTCTGGACGACCTCGCAGGCACCGCACGCCCACCGCACGCTGTACGCGATCGTCGCCGGGCTGCCCGAGCACATGATCCGGGTCGTCTCCCCGGACATCGGCGGTGGCTTCGGCAACAAGGTCCCGATCTACCCCGGCTACGTCTGCTCGATCGTCGGGTCGCTGCTCACCGGCAAGCCGGTGAAGTGGATGGAGGACCGCTCGGAGAACCTGACCAGCACCGGCTTCGCGCGCGACTACGTGATGCGCGGCGAGATCGCGGCCACGAAGGACGGCAGGATCCTCGCCATCCGCACCAACGTGCTCGCCGACCACGGCGCGTTCAACGGCACCGCGGCCCCGGTGAAGTACCCGGCCGGCTTCTTCGGCGTCTTCACCGGCTCGTACGACCTGGAAGCGGCCTACTGTCATATGACGGCCGTCTACACCAACAAGGCGCCCGGCGGCGTCGCGTACGCGTGCTCGTTCCGCATCACCGAGGCCGTCTACCTGGTCGAGCGGATCGTCGACTGCCTCGCCTACGAGCTGAAGATGGACCCGGTCGAGCTGCGGCTGCGCAACCTGATCAAGCCGGAGCAGTTCCCGTACACGACCAAGACCGGCTGGGTCTACGACTCCGGCAACTACGAGCCGACGCTGCGCGAGGCGATGCGGATCGCCGGCTACGACGAGCTGCGCCGGGAGCAGGCCGAGAAGCGCGAGCGCGGCGAGCTGATGGGCATCGGCGTCTCGTTCTTCACCGAGGCCGTCGGGGCCGGGCCGCGCAAGGACATGGACATCCTCGGCCTCGGCATGGCCGACGCGTGCGAGCTGCGGGTGCACCCGACCGGCAAGGCGGTCGTCCGGCTGTCCTGCATGAGCCAGGGGCAGGGCCACGAGACGACGTTCGCGCAGATCGTGGCCGAGGAGATCGGCATCCCGCCGGCCGACATCCAGGTCGTGAAGGGCGACACCGACCAGACCCCGTTCGGGCTCGGCACGTACGGCAGCCGGTCGACGCCGGTGTCCGGTGCGGCCGCGGCCATGGTGGCGCGGAAGGTGCGGGACAAGGCCAGGATCATCGCCTCCGGGATGCTCGAGGTGTCCGTCGCGGACCTGGAGTGGGAGAAGGGCTCGTTCCACGTCACCGGCGACCCGTCGAAGTCGGTGACCATCCAGGACATCGCGATGCGCGCGCACGGCGCGGGCGACCTGCCCGAGGGGATCGAGGGCGGCCTGGACGCGGAGGTCTGCTACAACCCGTCGAACCTCACCTACCCGCACGGCGCGTACATCTGCGTGGTCGACGTCGACCCGGGCACGGCCGAGGTCAAGGTGCGGCGGTTCGTCGCCGTCGACGACTGCGGCACCCGGATCAACCCGATGATCATCGAGGGCCAGGTCCACGGTGGACTGACCGACGGCGTCGGGATGGCGCTGATGGAGATCATCGCGTTCGACGAGGACGGCAACTGCCTCGGCGGGTCGCTGATGGACTACCTGATCCCGACCGCGCTCGAGGTGCCGGACTGGGAGACCGGGTTCACGGTCACGCCGTCGCCGCACCACCCGATCGGCGCCAAGGGGATCGGCGAGTCGGCCACCGTCGGGTCGCCGCCGGCGATCGTCAACGCGGTCGTCGACGCGCTCAAGCCGTACGGGATCCGGCACGCCGACATGCCGCTCACCCCGTCCCGGGTGTGGGAGGCCATGCGCGGCAACCACCAGCCGCCGATCTGAGGTCATAGTGGAGTGGTGAGGAGAAGTCGATGAGCCGCGGGATGGCGGCCCGGGTGCGTGAGCTGTCCGCCGGGCGAGTGCCGTTCGTCCACGCCACGGTGGTGCGCGCCCAGGTGCCGTCCTCGGCCAAGGCCGGCGACGACGCGGTGGTGCTCCCGGACGGCACGATCGAGGGGTTCGTCGGCGGGCAGTGCGCCGAGACGTCGGTACGGACGGCGGCGCTCGGCGCGCTGCGGGACGGCGAGACCGTGCTGCTGCGGGTGCTGCCCGACGACAGCGCGCCGTTCCCGGAGTCGCCGGGCGCGCAGGTGGTCGTCAACACCTGCCTGTCCGGTGGGGCGCTGGAGATCTTCCTGCAGCCGATGCTGCCGGCGCCGCTGATCGAGGTCGTCGGCAACACCCCGGTAGCCGACGCGCTGGTCCGGATCGCCGACGTGCTCGAGTACGCGACCGCGCGGTCGCTGCCGGGCGCGGCCCCGGAGAACGCGTCCGCGGTCGTCGTCGCCAGCCACGGCCGGGACGAGCACGAGGCGATCCGGCTGGCGCTGGCGGCCGGTGTTCCCTACATCGCGCTGGTGGCCAGCCGGCGGCGGGGCGCGGCCGTGCTCGACGAGCTCGAGCTGACCCCCGAGCAGCGGGCCCGGGTCTCCACCCCGGCCGGGCTGGACATCGGCGCCCGCACCGCCGGCGAGGTCGCGCTGTCCATCCTCGCCGAGGTGATCGAGACGCTGCGGTCGGCCGACCCGGCCCCCGGCCGTACCGGCGACGACCGGCCGGCCGGCCCGCCACCGGCCGCGCTGCCGCAGCCGCGGACCGAGATCGACCCGGTGTGCGGGATGACCGTGGTGGTCATGCCGGACACCCCGCACCTGAGCGTCGACGGCGTCGACCACTGGTTCTGCGGGACCGGGTGCCGGGACCACTACGCGTCCGGCGCGCTGGGAAAGTAATGGAGCTGGCTGACGTCGCGGCCGTCCGCCGCCGGCTGGACGAGGTCGACTACCTCGTCGACGAGGGCACCGCGACGGCCATGTTCTTCGCGCTCACCCTCGGCCGCCCGCTGCTGCTGGAGGGCGAGCCCGGCGTCGGCAAGACCGCGGCGGCCAAGGCGCTCGCGGCCGCGCTCGGCACCCGACTGATCCGGTTGCAGTGCTACGAGGGCCTCACCGTCGGCGAAGCCCTGTACGAGTGGAACTACCAGCGCCAGCTGCTGGCGATCCGGCTGGCCGAGTCGCGGCACGAGGCGCTGCGCGACGCCGACCTGTTCACCGCCGAATTCCTGCAGGAACGCCCCATCCTGCAGGCGATCCGGCACGCCGGGCCGCAGCCGCCCGTGCTGCTCATCGACGAGATCGACCGGGCCGACGACGAGTTCGAGGCGCTGCTGTTCGAGTTCCTCGGCGAGTCGGCGATCACCATCCCGGAGATCGGCACGTTCACCGCGGTGCGGCCCCCGATCGTCGTGCTCACCTCCAACCGCAGCCGCGAGCTGCACGACGCGCTGCGCCGCCGCTGCCTCTACCACTGGATCGACTTCCCGGCCCCGCCGAGGGCGGCGGAGATCCTGCGCCGCACGGTGCCGTCCGCGAACGAGCCGCTGATCTCGTCGACCACCCAGTTCATCGGCCGGGTACGGGAGCTCGAGCTGGACAAGCCGCCGGGGATGGCCGAGGCGATCGACTGGCTGTCGGCGCTGGCCCTGCTCGGCGCCGGCGAGCTGGTCCGCGACGACGTCCTGCGCACGCTGAGCACGATCGCCAAGACCCCGGACGACCGGGACACGATCACCGCCGCACTCGACGAGCTCGGGTACGCCGGGTCGGCCCGGCCGTGACCGCGCCGGCGCGGCTGCTGCCCGGCATCGACCGGGCCGCGTTCGCGACCGCGCTGGCGACCCGGCTGCGGGACCGCGGCGTGCAGGTCGGCTTCCCCGAGGACTTCGCCCGTGCCCTCGGCGCCGCGCCGCCGGTCGACCGCGGCAGCCTCTACTGGACCGCCCGCACCACCCTGGTGCGCCGGCAGGCCGACCTGGCCGCGTTCGACGCGGTGTTCGCCGCGGTCTTCGAGGACGGCGCGATCGGGCTCGACCCGCACAGCCGGCGGGACTCTGCCGACGCACCGTCCACAGGCGACACCCACGTGCCGGTGCCGGACCACGCGGTCGCCGAGGAGTCCGGCGGTGGGTTGCCCTGGGCCACGCTGCCGCCGGCGGTGGAGGTGGCCGACGACGGGGACAGCCCGATCGGCTTCCCGCAGCGGCTGCCCAGCGACCTGGCCGCGCTGGCCGACGTACCGTTCGAGCGGCTCACCGCGGCCCAGCTGGCCGAGCTCGGTCGGTGGCTGGAGGCGGCGCTGGCGACGTGGCCGACCCGCCGGTCCCGGCGGACCCGGGTCCACCCGAGCGGTTCGCGCATCGCCGTGCGGCCGACGATCGCGCGGTCCCGGCGCACCGGCTGGGAGCCGATCAGGCTGGTCCGTGTCCGGCAGGTCGACCGGCCCCGGCGGATCGTGCTGCTGTGCGACGTGAGCCAGTCGATGCAGGCGCAGGCCACCGCGTACCTGCACCTGATGCGGGCGTTCGCGGTGCGCTCGGACGCGGAGGTGTTCGCGTTCGCCACCCGGCTGACCCGGCTCACCCCGGTGCTCGCGCACCGCTCGGCCGAGGACGCGATCGAGCAGGCGACCGCGCTGGTGACCGACCGGTTCGGCGGCACCCGGATCGCCACGAACCTGCAGGCGCTGCTGGCCTCCCGGCACCGCAACGCGGTCCGCGGGGCGATCGTCGTGGTGGGCTCGGACGGCTGGGACAGCGACCCGCCGGAGGCGGTCGCCGCGGCGATGGCCCGGCTGCGGCGGCGGGCCCACCGGGTGCTCTGGATGAACCCGCGGGCGGCCGCGCCAGGATTCCAGCCCACCGTCGCGACGATGGCGGCAGCCCTGCCGTACTGCCACGACCTGCTGCCGGCCGACACGTTCAGCTCGCTGGCCGGTGTGGTCCGGGCGGTCAGCTCCACAAGGTGACGTGGATGGACGGCTTGAACCGGCCGGCCGTCACGCCCGCGCCGCGCAGCATCGCCTGGGTCGCCCGCGGCGTCGTCACGAAGCGGGCCAGCTCCGCCGCGACCGGCGGCGCGGACCGGTCGGCCAGCGTCAGCACGTTCCAGCTGCCCTTGGTCGGCAGCTGCGCGCCGGCGAGGCGCTTGAGATGGCCCTTGGTCAGGTCGGGCGAGACGACGAAGGAGACCGCCAGCGCGACGCCCCGGTTGCGCTTGGCCTCCTCCAGCGCCGCGGCGTCGCTCTGGAAGATCCGCTGGTGCTCCTCGGGCACACCGATCCGGCGCAGGATCTGCCCCACGGCGCCGCCCTCGGTGCTCGCCGACGGACCCAGCAGCCAGGTCTGGCCGCGCAGCTCGCCGGTGCTCGGCTGGGTGCTGATCGGGTCCTCCGCGCCGGCCACCACGAACAGCTCGTAGTTGAGGAACGGCGTGCAGGTCACCGCGTCGTCCAGCTCGTCGGGCCGCGGTCCGATGGCCACATCCACCGTGCGGGTGTGCAGCAGCCGGTGGAACTGCCGCGGCCCGTGCACGCTCAGCTCCAGGTCCAGGTCGTCGGCCCGGCTGGCGAACAGCTCCAGCAGCCCGGGCGCGGCGTGCTCGGCGAACAGGTTCGACGCGGCCAGCCGCAGCAGCCGCCGCCCGGCCCCGGCCTGGCTGACCTCGAGGATCGTCCGGTCCTGCAGGCCGAGCATCTCCGCGGCCCGGCTGGCCAGCCGCAGCCCGCCGGGGGTGAACGCGATCCCGGACGCGGTCCGGACGAACAGCCGGTCGCCGAGCTCCTTGCGCAGCTGGCCGATGTTCAGCGACACGGCTGCCTCGGACACCTCGAGGTCGACCGCGGCCTTCTTCACCGAGCCGAGGCGCGCCACCGCGGCGAACGCCCGCAGCTGGGTCGGCGTCACCGGTGCCACCCTCATCTCGCTCAACCGGCCCCCGTGCCACCCACAAGCTACCTCGCAGCCCTCGCCGGCCCGGCAGGACGGCGCATAGGTGCCACCCCAGCCACGCCCAGCCGGTCAACGGGCCAGCAGGTGCCACCCCAGCCAGGCCCATGCGGCGACGACGAGGAGCCGGCCCACCCGGGAGGCGCGCACGCCATCGACCACCGCGGCGACCGGAACGAGGCCGAGCTTCCCTGCCCGCCCGGTCAGCTCGAGCACCACCGCTGCCAGGGCCAGCACCGCGTAGGCGCCGATGACGAGCCCGCGCACGGTCATCGCCGCGCCAGCTCCCAGCCGACCCAGAGCCACCCGCACCACGCGAGGAACCGGGTCGGGCCCGCGCTGGTCAGCGGATCCAGCAGCACCGAGAGCGTCGGCAGCGCCGGAGAGGCGACGTCGTACGCAGGCTGCCGCACGAGCGCCACCAGCTCCACGACGGTAGCCAGGCCGAGCACCGCTCCCCACGCCACCGCGGTCCGGCGCAACGGGACATCCAACGGCACCGCCGGCCGCCGTCGCCGACTCCGGACCAGCACGACCGCCACCGGCACCGCGACCGCCATCACCGCCGCACCGCTGAACGGCCGCGACAGCGAGGCCACCCCCGCGTAGAGCGCCACCGCGCCCACGGCGAGCCCGGAACGAACCGCCGGCCGGACAACCACCCGCCCAGTGTCCGCGCTTCTCCTTCGACCCACTTCCGTCGTGCGGGCGACCGGCTCGGGGTGGGCGCTATGCTGCCTGTCGGGGCGACCACATGCGCGTGCAGCTGCTCGGGGGATTCGGCGTCGAGGTCGGCGGTCGTCCGGTCGACGCATCCCGGTGGCGGCTGACCAAGGCGCGGACCGTGGTCAAGCTGCTGGCGCTCGAACCGACCCAGCGGCTGCACCGCGAGTATCTGCTGGACCTGCTCTGGCCGGACCTCGCACCCTCGGCGGCCGCCAACAACCTGCACCAGGCCCTGCACGCGGCCCGGCGAGCGCTCGCCGGTGAAGGAACCGACGGCGTGCTGGAGCTTCGGGACCAGGTCGTCGTCCTGCGGGCCGGCGGGCTCGTCGACGTCGACGCGGCGCGCTTCCGTACGCAGGCGGAAGCGGCGCTGGACAGCGGCGACCTCGAAGAACTGAGGGCGGCGCACGCGGCGTACCGCGGCGAGCTGCTCCCGGACGACCGGTACGAGGCCTGGGTGCGAGATCCCCGGGACGCGCTGCACGCCCTGCATCGGGACGTTCTCGTCCGGTTGGGCGACGCGGCCCGGGCCGACGGGAGCCTCGCCGAGGCCGAGGCGGTGCTGGAGCTCGCACTGCAGGCAGACCCGCTGCACGAGCCGGCCCTGCGATCGCTGATGCGGGTGCTCGGCGCGGCCGGACGCCGGTCCGCCGCGCTGCAGCGGTACGAGCGGGCCCGGGACGACCTGCGCTCGGCCTACGGCACCGACCCCGACCCCGAGACCCGGCAGCTGTACCGGGAGCTCCTGGTGGGCAGCGCCGACACCGGGGCGGCGGAGCCGGGCGACGTCCTCCCGACGGCCGGCGGCAACCTGCCGCCGGCGGTGACCAGCTTCGTCGGGCGGGATCGCGAGATCGCCCAGGTGCGCCGGTTGCTGCGGCGCACCCAGCTGCTCACGCTGACCGGCCCGGGCGGCGCCGGCAAGACCCGGCTCGCGGCGGAAGCCGCCCGACTCGAGGCAGCCGCGATGCCCGACGGCGCGTGGTTCGTGGACCTCGTCCCGGTCCGGCACGGGCACCTCGTCGCCGACACCGTCGCGGTCGCGATGGGCCTCCCTCCGGCCGCCGGCCGGGATCCGCTCCGTGCGCTCACCCTCCAGCTCGCCCGCCGGCGGCTGCTGCTGATCCTGGACAACTGCGAGCATCTTCTCCAGGAGTGTGCGCGGGTCGCCACCACCCTGCGCGCCCACTGTCCCGGTGTGACCGTGCTGGCCACGAGTCGCGAGCCGCTGCACGTCGACGGTGAGGTCGTGCTGCGGGTGCCCTCGCTCGGGCTGCCGGAGCCCGGCGCGGAGACCGACCCGGAGACGCTCGCCGGGCTGGCGTCGGTGCGACTGTTCCTCGACCGGGTGCACGATCTCAGCCCGGACTTCACCCTGGACCGCAGCAACGCCGCCGCCGTCGTCGAGATCTGCCGCCGGCTCGACGGGATGCCACTGGCGCTCGAACTCGCCGCCGCCCGCACCGCATACCTGGAGCCCGTGGAGATCGCCGAGCGGCTCGGCGACGCCTTGTCGGTCCTCGGCCGGCCCGGCACGGCGACCAGGCATGCCACCCTCCGTGCCGCGCTGGAGTGGAGTCACGACCTGCTCACCGCCGAAGAGCAGTGCCTGCTGCACCGCCTCGCGGTGTTCGAAGGCGGCTGCACCCTGCCGGCCGCCGAACAAGTCTGCGCCGGGGGACCGGTTCCGGCCGACAAGGTGCTCGACGTGCTCGGGCGGCTGGTGGACAAGTCGCTGGTGCAGGTGGACCGCCTCACCGGGCGCTCCCGCTACCGGCTGCTGGACACGGTCCGGCAACTGGCGGCGGAGCGGCTGAAGTCGGCCGGCGAGACCGCCGCCCTCCGGGAGGCGCACAGCGACTTCTTCCGGGACCTGGCGGCCCAGCAGGACCTGGACGGGTCGGCGACGACGCAGGCCGAGCGGCCCCAGCTGCTCGACCTGGAGCGCGGCAACCTGCGGGCCGCCCTGGCGTACTCACTCGAGGCCGCACCGGACGACGCGCTGGCGCTGGCGGTCAGCCTCTGGCGGTTCTGGATGGCACGCGGGCACTACGTCGAGGGCGTCGACTGGCTGCGCCGGGCGCTGGACGCGGCATCGGACACCGGTCCGCTCCGGGCCGCGGCGCTGCGTGGCCTTGCGGTGCTGGAGATCAGGCTCGGCCACCTGGACCGCGCCACCGAACTCGGCCGGCACGCCGTCGGGCTGCCGGAGCTGCTCGCCGCGCCGGAGCAGGAGCTGGTGCTCGGCCGGTTGTTCGTCGGCTTCCTGTCCTGGCTGGCGGGCGACCTGGACGCAGCGGCGGCGACGGCGCGGGAATCAGCGGCGGCCGGAGCGCGGCTGCGGCGGGTCGAGCTCGAGGCGGCTGCGCAGTGGTTGGCCGGGCTGACCGCGCTGTCCCGGGAGGACCTGGTCGGCGCCGAGGAGGAGCTGACCTCATGCCTGGATCGGCTGGCGCGCGTGGATCCGCTCGTGCCGCCGTTCTTCCCCGGCGCCTCGATCTGCATCTCCCCGATGGCCGTCGGCACCGGCTGGGCGCCGGTGTTCGAGGAGACCGCGCTGCTCGGGCTGCGGGTCGGCGGCCGCCAAGGAATCGGCTACGTCCAGAGTGCGCTCGGCTCGGTTCACCGGGTCGCCTTGCGGCCGCGGGCGGCGCTGGTGCCGCTGCAGGCCGCGGTGGAGACGTTCAGATCCCGGGACGACGCCGCCGGGCTCGCGCTCGCGTTGAACCACCTGGGTTGCCTCGAGCGCGACCTCGGGAGCCCGGATGCGGTCGGCCACCTCGCCGAGGCACTGCGGCTGCGCGAGGAGATCGGCGACCGACGCGGGGTCACGCTGACGCTCGCCAACCGGGGACTGGCCGAGGCCGCGGCGGGGGACGTCGACCGCGGCCGCGAGTCGGTGCGGGCGGCGCTGGCCCGCGTCGAGGCCATCGAGGACCGGCCGGGCGAGGCGGGCGTGCTCCTCGACCTCGCGGTCGTCGAGCTCGTCGCGGGTGAGACCAGGGCGGCCCGTGCGCTGGCCGAGAGCGCCATCGACGTGTTCCACCCGCAGGGCTATCGGCGCATGGATGCCCTGGTGCTCACGTTCGCCGGGCAACTGGCGGCCGAGCAGGGAGACCCCGCGGCCGCCCGCCGGCACGCCGCCGAGGCGGAGCGCCTGTTCGTCCAGATGCGACACAAGCCCGGTCGGCAACGCGCCGCCGCTGTCCTCGCCGGGATCCGCTAAGGCGTGCTAAGGGCCTGTTGAGTCGCCGCTCCTAGCGTCCAGCACGACAACCACGGCAGTACGCAGACGTGAGGGAGACACGGCATGACCACGACAGACACCGGCATCGAGGCCGTCGGGGAAGCAACTCTGGCCGAGCTGGCCGAGGGCCTGCACGGAGAGCTGGTGACGCCGGCCAGTGAGGACTACGACCAGGCCAGGTCGATCTGGAACGCCGCGCACGACAGGCGTCCGGCGCTCGTCATCCGCTGTGCCGGCGTCTCCGACGTGATACGCGGGGTCGACTTCGCCCGCAGCGAGGGACTCTCGCTGGCACTGCGCGGCGGCGGGCACAGCATCCCCGGCTTCTCCACCACCGACGGTGGGGTGGTCCTCGACCTGTCCCCGATGAAGGGGATCAGGGTCGATCCGGCCGCTCGCCGGGTCGTCGCGCAGGCCGGTTGCCTGTGGAGCGACCTCGACCAGGAGACGCAGGAATTCGGCCTGGCGTTGACGGGAGGGCTGGTGTCGACGACCGGGATCGCCGGGTTCACCCTCGGCGGCGGTGTCGGCTGGCTCCTCCGTCGGTGCGGCCTGACCTGCGACAGCCTGGTCGGTGCCGACGTCGTCACGGCGGACGGGCAGCTCGTCCACGCCAGTGCCGAGGAGCACCCGGACCTGTTCTGGGCGCTGCGCGGCGGCGGTGGCAACTTCGGGGTGGTCACCGCGTTCGAGTACGCGCTGCACGAGGTCGGGCCCACCGTCTTCGCCGGCGCGGTGTTCTACCACGGCGAGGCCGCCGATGCCGTGCTCCGCGGATACCGCGACGCCTGCGCGCAGGCCGGCGACGGGCTCACCACGGTGCTCAACCTCACCACCGCCCCACCGGCGCCGTTCCTGCCGGAAGCGGTCCACGGCAAGCCGGTCGTCGCGGTGCTGGGCATGTGGTCCGGTGCCCTCGATGACGGGGACGCGGCCACCAGCCCGTTCCGGCATCTGGCCGAGCCCATCGTCGACCTCTTCGGGCCGATGCCCTACCGCACCATGCAGTCGCTGATCGACCCGCTCTACCCGCGGGGCCTGCACAACTACTTCAACTCGGCGTTCGTCCCCGCGCTGGACGACGCGGTGATGCAGGTGCTCACCACGGCGTACCGAGGGGTGCCCAACCCGCTGTCCGAGCTGCACGTGCACCACCTCGGCGGCGCCATGGCGCGGGTGCCGTCGGACGCCACCGCGTTCGCGACCCGCGACCAGGACTTCATCGTCAACGTGGTCGCCCGCACGCCCACCGTGGAGCACTTCGACACCGTCCGGGACTGGGCCCGCGCCATCCCGGGCGCGCTGGGATCGGGTCCGGCCTACGTCAACTTCACTGGCGAGGGCGGCACGGACCGGGTGCGGGCCTCGTACCCGCCCGCGACCTACCAGCGCCTGGTCGCGGTCAAGGACCGGTACGACCCGGACAACCTGTTCCGTCTCAACCAGAACATCCAACCGTCCACGCCGTGACGGGGGGTGGCCGCGGAGTGGCTGTCGATCCGACTCACCACTCCGCGGCCGCCGGCACCACGGGATCCGCCCGACGACGGCCACTCGCGCAGTTCAGGTAGGAGATGCGGAGGCTCCGGGATTCGAACCCGGGAGGGGGTTTGAGCCCCCAACCGCATTAGCAGTGCGGCGCCATAGACCGGACTAGGCGAAGCCTCCTGGCGACCGCGGACGGCGCCGATGGGGCAGTGTACCGGCTGCCGCGCGGGCCCCGGAACGGCAGCCGAGCGCCGTCCGGGGCGGCCGCGACCGGAGGTTCGTTACCCAGGGTGGGCGAACCTGCTACATGGTGGTGCAACCCGGTTCGACTCTCGCGAGGGCGTACACCTAGGGTGTCTCTGTGACTGCGGGACGGGGGTCCGTGCCTGCTTACCAGCTGCTTTCAGATGCGTTGCGTGCACGGATCATCACTGGTGAGCTCAAACCGGGCGAGAAGCTGCCTGTCGAACCCGACTTGTCGACGCAGTACGGGGTGAGCCGCTCGACGGTGCGTGAGGCGCTGCGGCTGCTCGCCAGCCAGAACCTCATCATCACCACCCGCGGCGTGGCCGGCGGGTCGTTCGTCGCCTACCCCAACCCGCAACAGGTCGCCGGCTATCTCGAAGCGAGCCTGCGGCTGCTCTCCCAGGCGCGGAGCCTCACGATCGGCCAGATCGCCGAGGCCCGTGACCTGCTCGAGGTGCCCGCGGCGGGGCTGGCCGCGCAGCGCCGCTCCGAGCAGCAGCTGCTGGACCTCAAGGGGACCTTGTTCGACCGCGGGCAGACGAGCCTCGCCGACGCGATCGCGTCGAGCAAGATGTTCCACGCGGCGCTGGTCCGGGCGACCGGCAGCCCGATCGTCGAGATGCTCAGCCAGCCGGTCTTCGAGATCGTGTACGACCACGTGCTCGAGTGGGAGGCGCCGGCCGGCTTCTGGGCCCGGATCGCCGGTGACCACGAGGCGATCTTCGACGCGGTCGAAGCGCAGGACCCGACCTCGGCCCGCGAAGCCATCCGGGAGCACCTGCGCAAGCTCCGCCCCGCCTGCGCATGAACGCCGCCGGACGGCCGCCCGGTGCGGATCAGCGTGCAGTGGCGAGTCCGGCCACCAGGTCGGCGGCTACTTCGAGGTAGGCCTGCCGCGCGGACGCGGACAGCTTGCGCAGCAGGATCCGCCCACCCGGCTGGAGCGCCGCGTCGAACGGGATCTCGTGCACTGCCCGGGCCCGCCGCGCCAGGTCCGCCTTGATGTCGCGGATGTAGGCCGAGCGGCGGCGCCGCGTGGGATAGAGGTTGTTCACGACGACGATGCTGCGCTCGACCAGCCGCCCGAAGCCGCGGGCGGCCAGCCAGTCCAGCGCCGCCCCGGCGCTCTGCGCGGCGTCCCAGGTCGCCGCGCTGGCGACGACCAGCTGGTCGCACCCGGCCAGCGCGGCCGGCAGGAACGGCTGCTGCAGGCCGGCGCCGACGTCGGTGACGATGAGGTTGCCGACGTACTCCAGCAACCGCAGCGTCTGGACGTACTCCTCCTCGGTCAGCGCCGCGGACACCAGCGTCTGCGGATCGCTGCCGACCACCAGCAGCCCGGACGGCGCCGCGGCCAGCTGCGCGAGCACACCGCGCTCGGACACCGCATGCCGGCCGTTCGCCGCCAGCTCCCGCACGCTCTGCCGGGGCACCACCGACAGCCGGGTCGCCAGCGTCCCCCAGTCGGATGAGGCGTCGAGCGCGACCACCTTGTCCCTGCGCAGCCCGGCCAGCAGCGACCCGGTCACCGCGACCGTCGTCGTCTTGCCGACGCCGCCCTTGATGCTCAGCACGACCACCCGGCGGGTGCCCGGGAGCGGCGCGCCGACCTGGCGGATCAGCTCCCGCTCGCGCGAACCCCGGCCGAGCCCGAGGCTGAGCGCGCCGGTGCCCGGCGGCGGGGCCTCGACCACCGGCGGCTGGTACGCGGGCGGCACCCCCGGCCGAGCCGGAGCAGCCTGCGCCGGACCAGGCTCCCGGCCAAGGTGCGCCCGACCGGCCTCCGCCGGTCCAGGCTGCGCCGGTCCAGGCTGCGCCGGTCCAGGCTGCGCCGGAACGGGCTGCGCCGGACTCGGTCGCACCGGACCGGGTCGGAAGGAGGCAGCGTGGGCCTGGTCCCACCATGGCGTTGGCGCGCCGGCGTCGGTCACCTGCCTGAGCCTCCCGATTGCGAGTGCGCCCCATGGTCGCACGACGGCCCCCCACTCCCCGCGCCGGTGCACCTGAGGTGATGGGCCATGATCGCCGCGCGTCCGGTCAGCGCCGGACGGGCCGCCCCGGGCTGCTCGGGACGGGGCCGCCGACCGGCTCCGGGTCGGCCAGCAGCTCGCCGAGGCTCATGTCCATCGCCATGGCCAGCCGGCGCAGCCGCACCGCGTCCAGTCCCTGCGCGCCGCGTTCGATCGCGCTCACGAAGTTTCTCGTCACGCCCGCCTCGGCGGCCAGCTCGTCCTGGGACCGCTCGTGCAGCACCCGCCACACCCGGATCCGCTTGCCGACCGCCCGCCGGTACGCCGTGTCCACACTCCTGCTCTGCACGATGTCAGACTAGTGCCATGTGATGTTGGATCGCATCACCCGCGCCGACTCTCCTAATTGGACGGTCTGACCGGGTGAGTGAGCGGGAGGACCGCGGTGGTGATCCGGCGGCAGAGGCCGGCGCCGTAGTCGAGCCCGCGGGTGGCCGGGAAGCGGGCGGTCACCGCCAGCACCCAGCGGTTGCCGGTGCCCCAGATGCCGAGGCAGTTGACGTTCCACACGGTGCCCTCGGAGCTGCCGTGCAAGGTCCAGCCGTTCTTCACCGCGATCCGTACGCCGGGACCGGCCGGGTGCGCCTGCTGGATGCCGAACGCGTTGGTCGGGTCGACGTTGCGCATCAGCGCGAGCAGCGGCGCGCCCACGGTGGGCGAGAGGAACTTGTTCTTCCCGGGGACGATGCAGTCCCCCAGCCGGGCGAGGTCGCGCGCGGAGATCTCGGTCTTCGACCACCACTCCGAATACACCGTGGTGTCCTGCAGCCGGCAGATCCTGATCATGTCCTCGATCGAGTCGTCCGCACCGAGCCAGCGCCAGATCACCTCGGCCGCATTGTCGTCGGACCGCTGGATCATCGCGGTCATCCGCGCGGTCTCGTACGGGGTCAGCCGCACACCGGCGGCCGCGCGGGTGGCGAGCAGGTCGGCAGCCAGCCAGGCTTTGATGGTCGACTCGGAGAACGTCGGCTGGGTCGAGCGCGGGTCGCCGATCCGCCTGCCGTTGACCCGGTCGAGCAGCGTGAACGAGGCGAACCCGTCGGCGCCGGAGGTGATCCGCTGGGCCGCGGCCTGCACGGCCTTGTACGGGTCGACCGGCCGCGGCTTCGGCGCCGGGGTCGTGACCGGGGTGGTCGGCGCCGGCGCCGCGAGCGGGTGGGCCGGCGTGGAGGCCGACGGCGTCGGTGTCGGGCTCGGCTCCGCCGCCGCCGCGGCCTCGGGAACGGCGGCCGGGTTGTCACTGGCGCCGCCCGGTGTGCCGGCGACCGCGAGCACGACCAGTCCGAGGAACGCGGCGAGCGTCGTGACCGTGCGCCTCACCCGGGCGAATCGGGCCGTACCGCGGCCGGAGCGCGCGGGCGGTGCCATGTCGCCTCCAAGACGGGGAGTGGCCGGTCTGTTCCGGAGTATTTCCTGCCGGAGGTGAAGCATCGGTCAGGACCCGGACACAAGTTGGTAATGAGGACGGCGGGGACGGCACGGAAGGATGCGGCCCCGGACGGTTTCCGGGGGTTCTACCGTCAGGGCATGAGCACGCCAGCCGAGACCCACCTCCGTGGGGCCCGCCGCCCGGAGACCCCACCGGCCGAGTCCGCGCTGCTGCGCCGGATCCGCGAGTCGGTCATCGGCGACGACCAGGTCGTGCCCGGCCCGTACGGTCCACGCCGGGTGACGTACGCCGACTACACCGCCTCCGGACGGGCGCTCGGCTTCCTGGAGGACTTCATCCGCTGCGAGGTGCTGCCCCGCTACGCGAACACGCACACCGAGTCGAGCGGCACCGGGCTGCAGACCACCCGGCTGCGGGAGGACGCCCGCCGGATCATCCGGGACGCGGTCGGCGGCGACGACGACACGCTGGTCATCTTCTGCGGCTCCGGCTCGACCGGCGCGATCAACAAGCTGGTCGGGATCCTCGGCCTGCGCGCCGCGGACGAGCGCTACCGGCCGGCGGAGATCCTCCCGCCGGAGCGGCGGCCGGTCGTCTTCATCGGCCCGTACGAGCACCACTCCAACGAGCTGCCCTGGCGCGAGTCGATCGCCGACGTCGTGGTGATCCCGGAGGACGCCGACGGCCACATCGACCTCGACCGGCTCGACGCCGAACTGGCCGCGCACGCCGACCGGCCGCTGCGGATCGGCTCGTTCTCGGCGGCGAGCAACGTGACCGGGATCGTCAGCAACACCACGGCGATCTCCACCCTGCTGCACCGGCACGGCGCACTGTCCTTCTACGACTTCGCCGCCGCGGCGCCGTACGTCCGGATCGACATGGCCGGCAAGGACGCCGTCTTCCTCAGCCCGCACAAGTTCATCGGCGGCCCGTCCACCCCCGGCGTGCTCGTGGTCCGCCGGGAGCTGGTGACCAACCGGGTGCCGGACACCCCCGGCGGCGGCACGGTCGCGTACGTCAACCCCACCGAGCACCGCTACCTGACCGACCCGGTGCTGCGGGAGGAGGGCGGCACGCCGGCGATCGTCGACTCGATCCGGGCCGGGCTGGTCTTCCAGCTCAAGGAGGCCGTCGGGCTGGAGACGATCCGCGCCCACGAGGAGTACTACCTGCGCCGCGCGGTCGAGGCGTGGCGGGACGAGCCGGCGATCGAGATCCTCGGCAACCTGGCGGCGGAGCGGCTGTCGATCGTCTCGTTCGTGGTCCGCGCGCCGAGCGGGCGCTACCTGCACCACAACTTCGTCGTCGCCGTGCTCAACGACCTGTTCGGCATCCAGTCCCGGGGCGGCTGTTCCTGCGCCGGGCCGTACGGGCACCGGTTGCTGGGCATCGACATCGACCGCTCGCACGAGTTCGAGCGGGAGATCGCCGGCGGCTGCGAGGGGATCAAGCCGGGCTGGGTGCGGGTGAACTTCAACTACTTCATCTCCGAGACCGTCTTCGACTACATCCTCGAGGCGGTCGCGCTGGTGGCGCGGGAGGGCTGGCGGCTGCTGCCGGACTACCGGTTCGAGCCGGAGACCGGGCTGTGGCGGCACCGGCGGGCCGCGGCCGAGCCGCCGCTGCGGCTGGCGCACGTGACCTACGGGTCGGACGGGGAGATGCGCTACCCGCGGCACGACGACCGGGCACCGGACACGGCGCTGAGCGGCTACCTGGCCGAGGCGCGGCGCCTCCTCGCCGAACCGTCCACAGTGGACCTGCCGGATCCGGGCGACCTGGTCTCCGCCGACTTCGAGCACCTGCGCTGGTTCGAGCTGCCGGCCCGCTGCCTCAGTCCAGCGGGAGGGTGAGCACCCGCACGTGCTCGGTCTCCGCGTGCTCGACGCCGGACTCGTCATACCAGGTGTACGAGCCGGTCCAGCGCCGGCCGGTGTCGACGTAGCCGAGCCGCTCGTACAGGGCCGCGGCCCGGACGTTGTCCTCGTCCACGCCGATCGCCAGCCCTGCCCGCCCCCGGGAACGGGCGACGTCCTCGGCGAAGTGCACGATCGCCGTGCCGATGCCCTGGCTCTGCAGCGGCGGCGGCACGTGCAGGTTGCTCAGCTCCGGGTAGGGCGAGCCGCCGCGGCCGGTCCACCGGACGACGCCGACCCCGACCGGCGCGTCACCGCACCACGCGACCAGGTAGGTCACCTCGCCGGCGGCCTGCCGGGCCAGGAACGCCCGGTGCGCGTCGTTGCGCCCGGTCGGCAGCCCCCGGTCCAGCGCCGGCAGGTCGGCGTCCTCCGCCACCCGGACGGTCAGCCCCGCGGTCACCGGGTCAGGGTGGCATCGGCCGCGTAGACGCGACAGGGCGGGGGCAGAACGGCCATGGGGTAGCGTCCGCGTCCCCACCGGCTCAGGACGGAGGCCCGAGTGAGCGAGGACCTGCGGGAAGAGACCACCGGCCGGCGCCGACCGGTGCTCCCTGACCGGCCGCGGCTGGTGCTGGCCAGCTTCCTCATGCTCTTCGTCGAGCTGGCGCTGATCCGGTGGACCGCCGCCAACGACATCTACCTGGCCCACCTCACGAACTTCGTCCTGCTGGCGAGCTTCCTCGGCATCGGCATCGGCTTCCTGCTGGCCCGGCGCGAGCGTGACCTGTTCCCGTTCGGTCCGCTGGCGCTGGCGGTGCTGGTCGGGTTCCTGCTCGCGTTCCCGGCGCAGACCGTCGACGGACCGCACGGATGGATGCCCGGCGGCGCGCTGGGCATGCCGGCGCTGCCGCGCTGGGTGAGCCTGTCGGCCGTCTTCCTGCTCACCGTCGCGGTGCTGGCCTGCCTCGGCCAGGAGGTCGGGCGCACGTTCAGCCGGTTCCCGGCCCTGGAGGCCTACCGGCTCGACGTGCTGGGCAGCCTCGCCGGCATCGTGCTGTTCGCCGGCGTGTCCTTCGTCCGGCTGCCGCCGCTGGGCTGGGCCGTCATCGTCGCGGCCGCGTTCGTGCCGCTGCTCGGCCGGCGGCTGCTGCCGGTGGCCGGGGTCGGGGTGGCCCTGGTCGTCGTGCTGCTCGGGGCGCAGTCGCTGCTCGGCGGCTACTACTGGTCGCCGTATTACAAGATCCGCGCGGTGTCCAACGCCGACGGCAGCGTCAAGGTCGACGTGAACAACACGCCGCACCAGACCGCCCACCGGCTGCAGCACCTCGACGACTCCGACCCGTTCTACCGCTACCCCTACACGTACGCCGGCGCGCGCGACGACGTGCTGATCATTGGCGCCGGCACCGGCAACGACGTCGCGGTCGCCTTGGACGAGGGCGCGAAGCGGGTGGACGCGGTCGAGATCGACCCGGTGCTCCAGCAGATCGGCAAGCAGCGCCATCCCGAGCGGCCGTACGCGGACCCGCGGGTGGTGGCGCACGTCGACGACGGGCGGGCGTACCTGGAGCGGACGAACCGCCGCTACGACCTGATCCTGCTGGCCCTGCCCGACTCGGCCACGATCGTGACCGGGCAGGCGGCGCTGCGGCTGGAGAACTACCTGTTCACGACCGAGGCGCTGACCCGCGCGCGGTCGCTGCTCAAGCCGGGCGGCACGTTCGCGATGTACAACTACTACGAGAACTGGCTGGTCGACCGGTACGCGAACACGATCCAGGCCGTCTACGGCGCGCCACCGTGTGTCCACGTGGGACGGACGATCGGCAGCCGCCGGGAAGCGGTGCTGAGCCTGCGGGTGGACGGCAGCGCCGGTGGATGCACCACGACGTGGCGGCCGTCGACGACCCAGACGATGCAGCCGACCACCGACGACCGGCCGTTCCCCTACCTGACCGACCGCACGATCCCGCGTTTCTACCTGGAGATGCTAGGGCTGATCCTGGCCGCCTCGCTCCTGTTGGTGCGCGTCACCGCCGGCCCGCTGCGGCAGATGCGCCCGTACGTCGACCTGTTCTTCATGGGCGCGGCGTTCCTGCTGCTGGAGACGAAGAACGTGGTGCAGTTCGCGCTGCTGTTCGGGACCACGTGGGTGGTGAACGCCGCGGTCTTCGCCGGCGTGCTGCTGTCGGTGCTGGCCGCGATCGAGACTGCGCGGCGGGTCAGACTGCCCAGACCGGTGCTGCTCTACGTCGGGCTGCTGGCCGCGCTGGTGCTGGCCTTTGTCATCCCGCCGGCGGCGCTGCTGTCGCTGCCGGTGGTGCCGCGATTCCTGGCCGGCGTCGCGCTCGCGTTCGCCCCGATCTACCTGGCCAACCTGGTCTTCGCGCAACGGTTCGCCAGGACCGGCTCGACCACCGTCGCGTTCGGGGCGAACCTGCTCGGCGCGATGCTCGGTGGGACGCTGGAGTATCTGGCACTGATCAGCGGCTACCGCTCGCTGCTGGTCGTGGTCGCGCTCCTGTACGGCCTGGCGTTCCTCACCGGCCGCAAGCACCTCGCCGCGGCTGCCGCCGGCTAGCCGGTGCGCGGCCGACCGAGCCGGCCCAGGTTCGTCCACTGTGGAGTGTCGCCGGTGCCGTAGCCGAGCACGTCCACCGGTTGTCGGGGTCAGCGCCCGTCACGTCGACCCGTGCGTCCTACGCGAGGTCGCGGACCGCCTCCGCCACCAGGAGGGCACCGAAGACGACGAACGAGGCGGCCGCCGCATACCGGATCACCTTCTCGGAGACCCGCTTGGCCAGCTGCTGGCCGACGAGGATGGCGAGCGCGTCGGCGGCGACCATGCCGACGGTCGAGCCGATCCAGGTGCCGAGGAAGCCCTCGGTGGTGGCGAGCGTGATGGTGGCGAGCATCGTCTTGTCGCCGAGCTCGGCCAGGAAGAACGCGGCCGACGCGGCGATCACCGCGGACCGGGTGGAGCGGTTGGCCTTGCCGGCCTCGTCGCTGGACAGCTCGTCGCCACGCAGCGTCCAGGCGGCGAAGCCGAAGAACGCGAGGCCGGCGGCGAGGGTGATCCAGGTTGTCGGCAACGTCGCCCCGAGCCCGGCACCGATGAGCACGCTGATCAGATGGACCACCGCGGTGGCGATGGTGATCCCGATCAACACCGGCACCGCGCGGTATCGGGTCGCGAACGCCAGCGCCATCAGCTGGCTCTTGTCGCCGAGCTCGGCGACGAAGATGACGCCGAAGCTGAGCAGGACCGCTCCGAGCACGAAACTCTCTTCCGCTCGCGCCGGTCCGGGTCGAAGGGCACGCCCGCCTTCGACCCGGCCCGACATGGGCTGACAGGTCGAAGGTCTCGCCCGCCTGGCGGCTTCCCGGACCGGGCGCCGCGGCGCCAGCATGTCGATCCGGGAATTAGGGCTACTCCCCTTCACCACCAAGGGTAGCAGTGCCCGGGACCGCCCGGTATGTGACCCCGCCTACTGCGACGAGTGGATCACTCGGCCGGCTGCAGGTTGCCCCTGGCCCACACCATGAGGTCGCGCAGCACCGGCACGAGCGCCTCGCCCCGCGGGGCCAGCCGGTAGCGCACGCCCACCGGCGGACCCGGGTCGACCTCGCGGATCAGCAGGTCGGCGGTGGTGAGCTCGGACAGCCGCTCGGACAGCACCGAGTCGCTGATGCCGCCCAGCGCGCGCCGCAACTCGGAGAAGCCGGCCGGCCCGCCCATGAGCGCGCCGAGGATCATCCCGTTCCACCGCTTGCCGAGCAGGCCGAACGCCTGAGTCAACGCAGCGTCGCAGATCGCAGGCGTGTGTACGCCCTGCTCCGGCTCGTGCGTCGCCATAGTCACATCGTACCGACTCCCCTTCGGCATGTTACTTTGAAAAACGAAGCGACATGCACTCTCGAAGTGGAGACACAACTTCGGCGTCTCGCAGCACGCCAAGGCCTGGTTCGACCTGGTGATGACCGACCCGCGGGCCAAGCAGGGACAGCTGCTCGCCGGCAGGCCGGTCGTGCTGGCCACGGTCCGCGGCGGCGGGTACGGGACCGGCACGCCGCGGGAGGGCTGGGACCACTCGATCGGATACCTGCGGCGGATGCTGGCCGACGTCTGGGGTGGCCAAGACGGCCGCGCTCACGTAGGCCGCCCGGTCCGTCGCCGCCTCAGACGTAGCGGTTCGGGATCGGGTTGTAGGCGTTGGCACCGACGCCGATCGCGATGATCGGGCCGGCGGCGGACCGGAACCAGCGCATCAGCCAGACCAGCTCCGACGCCGCGACGGCAACGCAGCCAGCGGTCGCGGAGGAGTTCTTCACGTGCAGGAAGAACGCCGACCCTTTGCCGCGGACCGCGCCCGTCCCGTACGGGGCTGGCGCGTTGTAGCCGATGAACACGCCGTAGTCGTACGAGCCGGGGAAGCTGCTCAGCCGCTCGATGGAGCCGTAGCCGGCCGGGCAGGTGCCGGGGGCGCAGCGGCGGTGCTGGTTGATCACGGTGCCGGTGGACCCGGTCCACACATCGTTCCGGTCGACCTGGAAGTACGACGTGCTGACGCCGGGGTTGGGCTTGATCCCGAACGGCTGGCTCAGCTTGTAGCGGCCGGTCGGAGTCCGGGACAGGCCCTCGGAGGTCGCGCCCATGCCCTGGGAGCCGATCCGCGCGTTCGGGAAGCGGGCGACCCGCTTGTAGCGCCCGTCGGGCTGGCGGGCCCACGCCTCCACGGTCGCCAGGGTGCTCGTCGCGCTCGGCGCGGAGACGGTGACCACCTGACCGGCCGTGGTCGCGGCCGCCCCGGCCGGACTCGACGGCCCGGCCACCAGCGCACCGACCAGTGCCAGCGCGGCAGCGACGGTCACGGCCACGACGCCTCTCCGCACCGGTTCCCCCTCGTATCCCATGATCGCGGGCGGAACGGTAGCAGTCCCCCACGGCCCGACACGCCAGCTGTTCGCCGACCGGTCGTTGTCGTGTGGTGACCGAACGCGCGATCATCAGCCGCACCGTGTCACAGCGCTCGTGAGGTCGAGGAGAGACCATGTTCGAGGGACGCGTGCTCCTGCGGGAAGGCAGCCGCTACTGGTGGGTCCTGCTGATATCCGGCATCGCCTGGCTGGTGGTCGCGTGGCTGGTGCTGCGCGCGAACATCACCTCGCTGACGACGGTCGGCATCCTGCTGGGCATCCTGTTCATCGCGGCTGGGATCAACGAGGTGGTCTTCGCCGGCGCAGTCGGCGGAGGCTGGAAGTTCCTGCACTACGCGATGGGGGTCATCTTCCTGCTCGGTGGTCTGTGGGCGTTCATCCGGCCGATCAACACGTTCTTCGCTCTTGCGTCCGTGCTTGGTCTCATCCTGCTGTTCTACGGGGCCTTCGAGATCGTGCGGGGCGTGGCCTCGCGGGACGAGAACCGGTTCTGGTGGATCGGCCTGGTCACCGGGATCCTGCTGATCCTGCTGGCCTTCTGGGTGTCCAGCTCGGACCGCGAGTTCAACCTGGCCAACCGGGCGTTCCTGATCCTGTTCTGGGTCGGCTTCATGGCACTGATCCGCGGGTTCACGCAGATCATGCTGGCCTTCTCACTCCGCCACGCCGGGCGCGAACTCGACGCGGAGGACGCCCGGGCGACCGCCATCCCGTGACGACCGGCCGCGTCATCCCAGCGGGGCTGACGCGGCCGCACTCACTGGTCAGAGGCCGCGGTCATCTCGGCAAGGTGCGCCTCACACGCGGGTGCCGATGCAGAACGGGTGGCCGGCCGGGTCGAGCATGACGACGTTGCCCTGGGCTCGATGCGGCTGGAAGTCACAGGTCACGGCGCCCAACGCCTGCAGGCGCGACTCGGCCCCATCGAGGTCGTCGATCCAGAGTTCGAGATGGAACTGGATCGGCACGTCCTGCTGCGGCCAGGTCGGCGCCTGATACCCGTCGACACGACGCAGGAGGATCAGCGGTCCCTGGTCGAGGTGGATCCAGGCGCCCGTGTCGTCCTCATGACTGGTCCGGGCGCCGAACGCCTGCGCATAGAAGTCGATCATCGGCCGCAGGTCCAGACAGTCCACCGTGATCGCCGCCAACTCCACGATCGGAGCCGGGCCGTCGGCTGCGCCGCCCCGCTGATCCATCCCGGAACCCTAGACCGCCTGGGCTTCGGCGGTCGCAGCAGTCGACCGAGGAGTCGCATCCGTCCAGGAACGCCACGCCGCGACCATTCCGCAGGTGCTCGCGCTGGCCCGGACATGGACCGGGGCGACAGTCGACCGCCTGCGTGCTCTGGACCTGGACTCGGCGCTGGACCTGACAGGGTCCGAAGTGCGGAGGGCGTGGGATTCGAACCCACGAGGAGCAAGCTCCTAGCGGTTTTCAAGACCGCCGCCATCGGCCACTAGGCGAGCCCTCCCACCTGCGGCTTTCACGCTCGACCATCGCTCGCGTTCCCGCTCTGGTCCACGCCTGGTCCACAGGCCGGCTCTGGTCCCTCGTCGGCGTCCGGAGCCGCCGTCAGTGTCCCACGACGCGCACCCGAGTACGTGCCGACGCGACGCCCGAACGGAAGCCGGTGGCAGGTCGCGTCGGCGCGAGCGGGCAGCCTGAACTACGGCCGTACCTGGCCTAGCTGCTCCGGCGGATCGGCCACGGCGGCCGGGCTCGTGTCCGCGCCCAGCTTCGCCGGGAGATGGCGGCGGTGTGTGAGCTGTGGCAGGCGCATCCGCAGTGGCGTGGCGCTCCGAGTGCGCGGCACACCGGATCTCCGCGCGAATTTGGCCCGCAGCGGGCGCTCGACGAACCGGAAACTGGTCTCGGCCACCACGACGAACAGCACAATCCAGACGATGTCACCGAGCAGCGTATATCCAAGCGCCTTGAGTATGACGATGCGCGCCAGATCGTTCCAGAGATAGATGGAATACGACCGCTCGCCGAGCCACCGCATCGGGCCGCTCGCCAGCAGCGACCCAATTGCCGATCCCGGGCGTATCAGGACGCCGATCAAGATTACGAGCGCCAGCACGGTCCCCGCGACGGTCACCAGGGAGGTGCGCTCGGTGTCGTTCCGATAGGCGAGGACGGGCAGGAGGACAACGGCCAGCAGCGCGCCGGGCGCGAGATATCGGAGCGTACGAGGCAACCAATGGTTGTGAACGACGATCGCGAGCAATGAGCCCACCAGGATAGGCAGAGCGTTCGTGTCACTCCCGACGTACTCGTGCCGATCGAAGAACACCTCTCGGCTCAGGCCGAGGTAGAGGTTGAGCGCCAGGGTGATCCCGATGAACATCGCGGTGAGCGCGGCGAACAGCCTGGGGTTGCGGCGATAGCCCAAGAGCAGTGCGAATGCCCACAGCAAGTAGTACTGCTCTTCGATCGACAGCGACCAGGTGAAGTTGAGGTAGTCCTGCGTAGCGAAGAAGTGGCCGGACCAGTCGAAGAGGCTCGTCGTATATACGACCGCAGCGCCGGCGGGTGCGAAGATCTGGCCGACACCGAGATGCACCGGATCGGGGAATGCTCGTCGATCTATGAGCAGCACCACGACCGTCACCGCCACGACCGTCAGCAACGCGGGCCAGAGGCGTGCGGCGCGTCGGCGATAGAACGCGCGCACATTGATGGTGCCGCCGTCGAGTTCGCGGACCAATAGCGTGGTGATGAGGAACCCCGACAGGCAGAAGAACACCGTCACACCGACGAAGCCGTCGATGAGCGGCCTGGTCGGAGCATGTTGGCCGAGGACCAGAAGAATTGCCACGGCACGGACGCCATCCAATCCAGGAACGTAATAGCGGTCGCCGTGCACGGCCCGACCTTAGCAAGGTCTGTCCCGGCTGGGCCGGACCGTCACGTGATGCAGCCGCCCCTGCTCTGCGTAATCGACGGCAGCCCGGCCGAATGGCGTTACTACGTCGATCACAGGCCCACCACGTGAATCGCTGGTATCCCGCGATGTCCTCAGCCGGAGTCCAGCCGCAGGTCTCGCGACGTCGTCTCGGTCGCTGCGGGATCGAGTTGCGGCCGCTGACGTGGACCATGCTGCGGCGGTGCGCGAGTCGGCGGCGGATCTGGAGGGGATGGTGCCCCAGGAGCGCCTCCTGTTGCCGTGCCGGGGCCGGCGCGCCGGCGTGGCTGACCGGCTGCCGCTGGGCCGTCTATGCCGGCGCCGGGCGATCCGGCCGACGAGTGCAAGGCGCCCGGGGTCGCAGCCGGCTACGTCTCTGCACCGCCAGCCGCAGCACCGACGTACGCACCCGGGCGGACCGCGCCGGCCACCAGCAGGTGCCGCGGCCGGCTATGTCTCTGCACCGCCAGCCGCAGCACCGACGTACGCACTTGACGAGGAACCGGCAGACGATCTCCGGCCGGCTACGTCTCTGTGCCGCCAGCCGGAGCAGAGACGTAGTCCGACGCCGGACTACCCGGTCAGGCAGACGATCCCCGGCCGGCTACGCCTCTGCGCCCCGAGCCGGAGCAGAGACGTAGTCCGACGCCGGACCAGCTGATGCCGCGGCCGGCTACGTCTCTGCACCACCAGCCGCAGCACCGACGCACACACCCTGGACGGAACACGCCGGCCAGCGGTGCCAGCGACCGCGACCGCGCCCGAATCGGTCCGTTCGGTCCGGTTGCGAGCGGTGAACAGGGGGAGGAGGGTGAAATCACTCACACGGGAGGAGCCGACCATGGGTGGCTTCATGGACAAGGCGAAGGAGTTCGCCGACCAGCACGACGAGCAAGTCGACCAGGGCATGGAGAAGGCCGGGGACTTCGCCGACGAGAAGACCGGCGGCAAGTACGGCGAGCAGGTCGACCGGGGGGTGGACGCGGCCCAGGAGCGTACGGGCGACGGCGACACCCAGCCGTAAGATTGATACTTTCCGGGCCCCGGGAGCGATCGTGCTCCCGGGGTTCGCCTATGCCACTGACCTGCTCGGATGCCGTCGTCTAAGGACCTTAGGCCACCTCAGGCCGAGCCGGGCCGCGGGACTGCGTGACCTTCCGATGCCGCAGGTGCCACCTCAGGACGATTCTCGATCACGTCAACGAGAGAGAGTGATCCGAGGAGCGCACACGATGTCTGGTTACTACTACGGTCCCGCGCTCGACACCGAGCTCGACTACCGCCGCGCGAACCTGCGCCGCGAGGCCGCGGACTACCGGCTGGCCCGGACCGCGCGCCGCGCCGCTCGCACCGGCCGCCACTTCGGCCGGCGCACGGCCCACTGACCCCGGGGCCGGTGAAGGGGAACCGGCCCGGGAGATCGCGCGGACGACTGACCTCCACACCACGACGGCCCGGCGAGGGGTGCTCGCCGGGCCGTCGTTGGTGTCTGCGGCTCCCCCGGCTCCGGCCCGACTTCAGCCCACAGGAAAGCGCTGAGGTTCTGTCGTACCGCGGTGGGACGATGGCCTCGTGTCCAGGATGGGGTCGGAGAAGCCGCTGATCGGCCGGGGCGCGGAGCTCGCCCGGCTGTCCGCGGCGGTGGAGCGCGCCCGGGCCGGTTCGCCGGCGGCGGTGTTGCTCTCCGGCGACGCCGGCGTGGGCAAGACCCGGCTGCTCACCGAGCTGTGCCAGCGGGCCCGCCAGAGCGGCGCCACCGTGGTCGTCGGGCACTGCGTCGACCTCGGCGCGGTCGGCCTGCCCTACCTGCCGTTCGCCGAGGCGCTGCGCCAGCTCGCCGACCTGGCCGGCGAGGACGGGCCGCTCGCCGAGGCGCTGCGCGACCGCCCCGCCCTCGACCGGCTCATCACCCGACCCGGCCGTCCGGCCGCGGCACCGGCGGCCGACGACGACGCGGCCAGGCTGCAGCTGTTCGACGCGGTCGCCGGCGCGCTCGGCGACGCGGCCGAGATCGCCCCGCCGCTGCTGCTGGTCATCGAAGACCTGCACTGGGCCGACCAGTCCACCCGCGACCTGCTCGCGTTCCTGCTGGCCCGGCTGCGGTCCGAGCGGGCGGCCGTCATCGCCTCCTACCGGGCCGACGACCTGCACCGCCGCCACCCGCTGCGCCCGCTGCTCGGCGAGTTGCTGCGGCTGCCGATCGTCGAGCGGCTGGAGCTGTCCCCGTTCACGCCGGCCGAGCTCGGTGACTACCTGCGGACGCTGTCCGGCGGCCCGGTGCCCGACCCGTTGGTGCGCGACGTGCTCGCCCGCTCCGAGGGGAACGCCTACTTCGCCGAGGAGCTGCTGGCCGCCGGCCTGGCCGCCGACCCAGGCCTGCCGACCGCGCTGGCCGACGTGCTGCTGGCCCGGCTCGAGCGGCTGCCGGCGGCCGTGCAGCGGGTGGCCCGGGTCGCCTCGGTCGCCGGGCGGCGGGTCAGCCACTCGCTGCTGCAGGCCGCGACCGGGATGCCCGAGGTCGAGCTGGAGGAGGCGCTGCGCGAGGCGGTCACCCACCACGTGCTCGTCGCCGACGGCGGGTCGTACGTGTTCCAGCACGCACTGCTGCAGGAGGCGGTCTACGGCGACCTGCTGCCCGGCGAGCGGGTCCGGCTGCACGGCACCTACGCGAAGCTGTTCGCCGAGGGAGTGGAGAGCAGCGCGGCCGAGCTCGCCTACCACTCGCTGGAGAGCCACGACCTGCCCCGGGCGCTGTCCGCCTCGGTGCAGGCGGCGACCGAGGCGATGGACCTGCACGCGCCGGTCGAGGCGCTGCGCCAGCTGGAGCGGGCTTTGCAGCTGTGGGCCGCGGTGCCCGACGCCGAGCAGCGGGCCGGCAGCGACCTGGTCACGCTGCAGCTCACCGCCGCGCAGGCCGCGGCCAGCGCCGGTGAGCTGAGCCGGGCGGTGGCCCTGGCCGCCGACGCGACCGCGCTGGCCGACCGCGAGTCCCCGGGCAGCGCGCGGGCCGCGGGCGCGCGGGAGATGCTGGCGCTGCACCTGCTCGGCGCCGATCGGCCCAAGGAGGCGTACGTGGCGACCGGCGAGGTGCTCGACACGGTGCCCGCCGACCCGCCGTCGTGGGCCAGGGTGTGGGCCGCGGCGACCCGGGCCCGCTCGGCGGTCAACCTCGACCGGCACACCGAGGGGAAGGGCTGGGCCGAGGAGGCGCTGGTCGGCGCCCGCGCCCTCGGGCTGCCCGACGCCGAGGCCGACGCGCTGACCAGCCTCGCTCTGGTAGCCGAGATCGAGGGCGACTCGACCGAGTCGCAGACCCGGCTGGCCGAGGCGCGCGACCGCGCCCGGGAGGCCGGCGACCTGTCGGTCGAGGGGCGCGCCCACTACAACCTCGCCGCGAGCTACTACTACGCCGGCGACATCACCACCGCGCTGGCCTGCATGGACGCCGGGGTTGCCCGGGCGACCGAGACCGGCCTGACGTTCAGCGTGTACGGGCTGGAGATCCGGGTGCTGCAGGTCATCGCCCGGTACGTGACCGGCGACTGGGACGGCAGTCTGGAGGCCGCTGAGCTCGCCGGCGACGCCGCACCCGACATCGTGCTGGCCCGGCTGGCCGCGGCCGCGCTCTACGTCGAGGTCGGTCGGGGGCTGCCGACCGCGATCGAGCGGGTCGCGCAGCTGCGCGGCTCCTGGAGCAAGGACGCCAGCCTCGCGCTGGTCGCCGGTGGCTGCGAGGTCGACCTGTTGCGCTGGCGCGGCGACCTGGACGGCGCCGCGGACGCCGCCGACCGCGCGATCGAGTACGTCACACGGCGCTGGGACAAGTGGTATCTCGGCGGCATCTGGCTGTCCGCGCTCGGCCTTGCCGCGCTGGCCGACCGGGCTGACGGCGAGCGGCTGCGCGGCGAGGACGACGCGGTCGCGGCGACCGTACGGCGCGGCGAAGGGCTGATCGAACGGGCCCGGATGACGGCCAAGCGGGGCCGGCCGCGGCACGGGCGGATCGGCCCGGAGGGACTGGCGTGGCTGGCCAGGGCCGAGGCCGAGTGGTCCCGGCTGTCCGGTCCGTCCGACCCCGACCTGTGGCGCGAGGCGCTGCGGATCTTCGGCTACGGCTACCCGTACGAGGAGGCGCGCTGCCGGTGGCGGCTGGCCGAGGCGCTGCTGGCCCAGGACCGGCGGGACGAGGCGGCGGCCGAGGTCGGCGCGGCGTACGAGATCGCGGTCCGGCTCGGGGCGACGCCGCTGAAGGAGGCGCTGGAGGCGCTGGCCCGGCGCGGGCGGCTCGAGGCCGGGCTGCCGGTGCCGGTCCGGGTCGACCAGACGCTGACCGCCCGGGAGCGCGACGTGCTGGCGCTGCTCGCCCGCGGCCGCACCAACCGGCAGATCGGCCGCACGCTGTTCATCTCCGAGAAGACGGCGAGCGTGCACGTGTCCAACATCCTCAGCAAGCTGGGCGCCTCCGGGCGTACCGAGGCGGTCGCGATCGCCTCCCGCCGCGGCCTGGTCCCGGTCGAGTCCTCCCAGGCCGGCTGACCACCCCGGGCACGGGATCGCACGGGTGCGCCGGCCCGCCGGGCACGGGTCGTACGGCGCGTGGTCGCCCGCAGAGTCACAGGGGGCACGGGTCGTGCGGGGTGGGTGGGCGCCGGCCGGTCGTGCGGCCGTCCGGCCGGCGCCCGGAAGGGCGGCGCCGGAGGTGCCGGCGCCGCCGGGTCCTAGCGGCGGATCAGCGCGAGCGCGGCCTTCGCGGCGGCCACGCCGGCGGCGGACTGCACCGGGTCGACGGTCCAGTCCGGGTGCCCCGGCATCGGCGGGGTCTTCGTGCCGAACAGCCAGTCGGTGAGGAACGCGGTCTGGTCGTGCCCGGACACCTTCGAGGCCAGCGCGATGAAGTCCGGGGTGCCCGCCGTGCTGCCGCCGTACTTCGTCACCCAGGCCCGCTCCAGCCGGTTGAACGCAGCGGTCCCGATCCGCTCCCGCAGCGCGAACAGCACCAGCGCGCCGCCGTCGTAGACGTTGTTGTTGAACAGGTTGTCCGCCGGCGGCGAGGCGACCGGACCGAAGTCGTGCCGCCACTGGTCACCGAGCGCGTACGCCTGCCGCATCCGCGCCGCGAACGACTCGAACCCCTTGGCGTCCGCGAACGTGCCCTCGTACCAGGTCGCGTGGCCCTCGTTCAGCCAGACGTCCGCCCACTTCTCCGGCGACACGTCGTCCCCGAACCACTGGTGCGCCAGCTCGTGCACCTGGACCGGCGCGTAGCCCGCCTCCGGCGCGTTGCCGGTGAACACGAAGTCCGGGAACAGCGACAGCGTCTGCGTCTCCAGCGCGAACCCGAACACCAGCGGCGCGGCCAGCACGCCGTACTCGCCGAACGGGTACGGCCCGACCCGCGCGGTCATGAACCGCAGGTGCTCGGCCTCGTTCCGCAGCTTCGCGCCGACCACCGCGGCCTCCGCCGTCGGCACCACGTCCCGCAGCAGCACGCCGCCCGGCCCGGGGCGGGTCAGCACCGTGTAGTGCCCGACCGCGATCTGGGCGAGCTCGGTCGCCATCGGCGGGTTCTCCCGGTAGGTCCACGTCGTGGTCGCACCGTGCGGGACCTTCCTCACCAGCGCGCCGTTCGCCACCGCGGTGAGGTCGCTCGGCGCCGTCAGCGTGAAGTCGTACGACGCCTTGTCCCGCGGGTGGTCGTTGGACGGGAACACCGTGTGCGAGCAGTTCGGCTGGCCGGCGATGACGAACCCGTCGGCGCTCGGGAACCAGGCCGTGCCCGTGAGCGGTGGCGGCGTCGGGCAGTTGTGCGCGCCGCGGGGATCCGCCACGTATCGCACCGTCACGGAGAACCGCTGGTTCTGCCGGATCGGCTTGCGCGGGGTGATGATCAGCTCCGCGCCCTCCCGGGAGAACGTGACCGGCCTGCCGTCGAACCGTACGGACGCGATCGTGTTTCCGTCGAAGTCGAGATCGAACCTGGTCAGCGCCTGGTCCGCCCTGGCCCGGATCGTGGTGACCGCGTCCACCAGCTTCGTGCCGGCGTGATACGTCATGCCGATCGAGTAGTGGGTGACGTCGTAGCCACCGTTGCCGAGCCCCGGGAACAGCGGGTCGCCGATCCCGGGCGCACCCGGGACCGGCCGTGCCGGCGCGGCGGAGGCGGCCGGCGCGAGGCCGGCGACCATGCCGGCTGTCAGGGCGGCGACGAGTGATCCGGCCGCCGCGGCGAGGCGGAAGCGTGTCATGAGCCCTCCTGCTCGTACGTCGACTTGCTTCGGGCTTCGTACGAGGCAGGGACGCTATGTGCTCGCTGTGTGCAATTGGGTAACGACAGGGCAGCGTTTGGGCGACACCCGGAATCGGGAACAACTCGGACCGACAACGAGCCACGGGGGTCGGGAGAAATCAGGAGGTTCACCGTGGTCACCCGCACGCGGTACCGATCGCCGGGCAGTGTGATTTCCACCATCGCCGGCATCGTCGCCGCCATCATCATCCTCGGGATCGTCCTTGTGCTGATCAAGGCGAACCCGAACAACGAGATCGTCAACGTCATCCTCGACGTCGGCCGGTTCCTGACCACGCCGTTCCACGGCCTCTTCCCGCAGGACAACCCGCGTCAGGACATCCTGGTCAACTGGGGCATCGCCGCGGTCGTGTACCTGATCGTGGGTGCGCTGCTCGCCCGGCTGGCCCGCCGCTGATCCGAGTCGTTCGCTTGCCGACGACGCCCACCCGGGGCAGTGTTCCCGTGGTGGGCGTCGTCGTGTCTGAGACATCGTGACCGCGCCGGCCGCCCAGGTGCGCCTCGGCGAGGCCCCCGGCCGCTGGGTCCTGCTGGCCACCGTGCTCGGCTCCGGCATGGCATTCCTCGACGCCACGGTGGTCAACGTCGCGCTGCCGACCATCGGCGACGACCTCGGCGCAGACCTCGGCGGCCTGCAGTGGACGCTGAACGGCTACACGTTGACCCTGGCGTCGTTCATCCTGCTCGGCGGTTCGCTCGGCGACCGGCTCGGCCGGCGACGGGTGTTCGTGATCGGCACGATCTGGTTCGCGCTCGCGTCGGCGCTGTGCGGAATCGCCTCGAACATCGACATGCTGGTCGGCGCCCGCCTGCTGCAGGGCGTCGGCGGCGCGTTGATGACCCCGGGCAGCCTCGCGATCATCTCCGCGTCGTTCGTCGCGAGCGACCGCTCCCGGGCGATCGGAGCCTGGTCGGGTCTGGGCGGCATCGCCGGCGCGGCCGGCCCGTTCATCGGCGGCTGGCTGATCCAGGCCTGGACCTGGCGGCTGGTGTTCCTGGTCAACCTGCCGCTCGCGGCACTGGTGGTCTGGATCTCCCTCCGGCACGTGCCGGAGTCGGTCGACCCGACCGCGGGCTCCAGGTTCGACGTGCCCGGCACCCTGCTCGGAGCGCTCGGCCTGGCCGGACTGACCTACGCATCGATCGCCGGCGGCGAGCACGGAGCCGACCCGATGGTCGTCGCCACCGGCGTGCTCGGCGTGCTCGCACTGGCCGGGTTCGTCTGGGTCGAGCGGACCAGCGAGCACCCGCTGGTGCCGACCGGCCTGTTCCGGTCCCGGCAGTTCACGGTGGCCAACATCGTGACGTTCGTCGTGTACGGCGCACTCGGAGCGGTGCTGTTCCTGCTGGTCCTGCAGCTGCAGGTGGTCTCCGGCTTCAGCCCGCTGGCGGCGGGTGCCTCGCTGTTGCCGTTCACGCTGATCATGCTGGTCCTGTCGGCGCAGTCGGGGGCGCTGGCGGACAAGATCGGGCCGCGGCTGCAGATGACCGCGGGCCCGCTGATCGCCGCCCTCGGCCTGCTGCTCATGCTCCGGATCGGCGCGGACGCGTCGTACGTGACCGACGTGCTGCCCGCGGTCGTGGTCTTCGGGCTGGGGATGACCACGCTGGTCGCGCCGCTGACCTCGACCGTGCTCGCGGCCGCGCCGACCAAGCACGCGGGCGCCGCCTCCGGGGTCAACAACGCGGTGGCCCGCAGCGCCGGGCTTCTCGCGGTCGCGGTGGTGCCGCCGGTCGCGGGGCTCACCGGCACGGTCTACCGGGACCCGACCGCGTTCAGCAGCGGCTTCCACATGGCGGTCTGGATCGGCGCCGGGATGCTCGCGGCCGGTGGGTTACTGTCCGCGGTGGGCATCAGCAACCAGCCCGAAGGGGCGGAACGCCAGCCCGCCGAGCACCACTACTACTGCCCGATCGACGGACCGCACGCGGAAGCGGCCCAATCCGCAGGAGTGCAGGGGACACCATGACGAGCGAGCGTTCGATCCTGAACCACATCGACGAGCTGGTCGCCGAGGAGCACACGCTGCGCTCCCGCCACACCGGCGGCCAGGGGCTGACCGACGCCGAGCGGGAGCGGATGGCCGAGCTCGAGGTGCAGCTCGACCAGGCCTGGGACCTGTTGCGGCAGCGCCGGGCCAGGTCCGAGTACGGCGACGACCCGGAGGGCGCGTCCGAGCGGCCGCCGGGCGAGGTCGAGACCTACCTGCAGTAAAGCCCCGGCACGCCCTCGGGTCAGGAGCTCACGTCCTTGGTCGTGATCCGCGACCAGGCCAGCGAACCGAAGATCAGCACGTACGCGGCGGTGGCCGCGAGGCCCTTGGTGACCGCGCCGGTGGCGATCGGGTCGCGCAGCAGGTCGCCGTAGTCGAGCCAGTAGTGGCTGAACAGCCACGGCGCCAGCCAGTCGAGCTGCGGGACCTGGTTGAGCACCTGGCTCAGCACGGCCAGCACCGCGGTCGTCGCCATCGCGGCGATCGCCGACTCGGTCAGGGTGGAGACGAACAGGCCGATCGCGGCCAGACCGGCCATCATCGCGGCGATGTAGAGCGCCACCAGCAGCAGCCGCGCCAACCCCGCCCCGTACGAGACCTGGGTGCCGGACAGCAGCGTGACCGGCCCGATCGGGAACAGCAGCGCCCCCATCAGCGTGCCCACGACCGCGACGATGAACGCGGCGGCGAGGCAGTAGGCCAGGGCGCCGGCGTACTTGACCGCGAGCAGGCGGGTCCGGGACACCGGCACCACCAGCAGGTAGCGCAGCGTGCCGAGGGAGGCCTCGCCGGCCACCGACTCGCCGGCCACCACCGCGACTGCCAGCGGCAGGAACAGTGGCAGCACCACGGTCAGCGCGGTCAACGCGACGAAGATCCCGTTGGCGGTGATCGAGAACAGGAACGGCGGCCCGTCCCGGCCGTCGTTCACCGGCGCGGTCACCTTGATCGCGATCGCGATGACGATCGGAATCCCGGCCAGCACGGCCAGGATCGCCAGGTTGCGCCGGCGCCCGAACACCATGCCCAGCTCCGAACGCAGGAACCGGGTGCTGACCACGGGCGGCCGGCGGACGGCAGGGGCGGTGGCGACCGCCGACATCTCAGCCGCTGACATCGAAGCCCTCCCCGGTCAGCGCCACGAACACGTCCTCGAGGCCGGCCTCGTCGAGGGTGAACTGCCGTACCGGCACGCCGGCGTGCACCAGCGCGGCCAGCACCTTCTCCGGCTCCGCCTCGCCGAGCGCGGCGGTGACGTGCCGGCCCTCGATCGGCCCGGGGGTCAGGCCGAGCTCGGCCAGCGCGCGGACGGCCGCGGCGGGAGCGGTGGTCTCGACCGCGACCCGGGGCTGCTGGCTGCGGCGCAGCTCGTCGAGGGTGCCCTGGGCGACCAGCTTGCCGACGTGCATGACGCCGACATGCGTGCAGATCTGCTCGACCTCGGACAGCAGGTGGGAGGAGATCAGCACGGTGACGCCGTCGGAGGCGAGCTCCTGGACCAGCGTGCGGACCTCCCGGGTGCCCTGCGGGTCGAGGCCGTTCGTCGGCTCGTCGAGCACGAGCAGCTCGCGCGGCTGCAGCAGGGCGGCGGCGATGCCGAGCCGCTGCCGCATGCCCAGCGAGTAGGCCCGGTAGCGCTTCTTCGCCGCCGCGGTCAGGCCGACGCGGTCGAGCGCGGTGTCGATCCGGCGGCGCGCGGTGGCCGGGTCGGCGGTGCGGTCGGCCGCGTCCAGCCGGGCCAGGTTCGCCCGGCCGGACAGGTACGGGTGGAAGGCCGGGCCCTCGACCAGCGCGCCGACCCGGGGCAGCACCTGCGCCGCGCCTGCCGGCATCGACCGGCCGAGCAGGGTGTGGCTGCCGGCGGTCGGGCTGACCAGGCCGAGCAGCATCCGGATCGTCGTCGTCTTGCCCGAGCCGTTGGGGCCGAGGAAGCCGTAGACCGCGCCGTGCGGGACGAGCAGGTCGATCCCGGCGACGGCGAGCTGGCCGCCGCGGAACCGCTTCGCCAAGCCGGTCGTGGTCACCGCCGTGGCGTCCGGGTCGAGCCGGGGAGCGGGTCCGGACACGGCCGAGCCGGCCGCACCCTGCTGGGGCACGGCCGGCTCGAGACTCCGCGCCGTCACTTCGCCGCCGCGTAGAGCAGGTCCGGCGGCACCATCCCGACGATCAGCCGGCCGTCGTCGGTGATCAGTGCCGAGACCAGCGTCGAGGTCATCAGCCGGCCGCTGCCCCAGCTGCCGTCGACCCGCGGCAGCTGCTCGAGGAACCCACCCAGCGAGCCGCTGTCCCGGCCGGTGTCCGACGGGGTCGGCGCCGGCAGCACCGCCACCGTGGTCCAGCCCGAGCCGACCGTCCTGATCGCGTCGCGGGCGCGCTTCGCCTCACCGGGCGACGGCCCCTGGTGGACCGGCAGCGTGCCCTCGGTCACCTTCGTGCCGGGCGGTGGGTTGAAGGAGAACTGCGCCGCCGGCGGCACCTCGAAGCTCACCGAGCTGAAGCCGACCGAGAACGCGGGCCCGTTGCCGCTGTTCTTGCCGAAGACCTGCACCCGCAGCGGCAACGAGGTCTTCGAGTCGACCGCCAGCCGGATCTGCCCCACCAGCGACCGGGTGTCCTTCGGCGCCAGCACCAGCTCGTACGCGCTGCGCCCGGCGACCGACGTGGTCGAGGACGTGCTCACCTTCGTGGTCGGGTCGAGCGCCTTGAGCGCGGCGTCGGCGGCCTGCTGCGGGGTGACCCCGGCGGGCAGGCCGTCGGCCTCGTGCTTGCCCGCCTTGCCGGCCGGAACGGTGAAGTGGGTGGCCGAGTTGGACTCGCTGGACCAGACCCAGGCGTTGGTGCCGTTGCGGACGACGTCGGTCTCGCCGAGCGAGCCGAGCAGGGCGACCCGCTGCTTGTCGTCCCCGGCGTACCAGACCCGGAGGGTGTGCGAGCCGGTCAGCAACGAGGTCAGCGATGAGCTGCCGCTGCCGACCTGGGGCAGCTGCGGGAGGCCGAGGTCGGAGTCCTGCACCACCGTGCCGGACAGGCCGTCGACGCTCGCGCGCTGCAGGTCGACCAGCAGCTGGCCGGCGCTCTTGGCCGGCAGCGACGGGTTCGCCTCGGCGGTGAACACGCCGGAGGCGACGGCCGCGACGGCCGCCGCCGCGACGACGGGGGCGCCCCAGCGGAGCAGGCGCAGGTGGGTCGGTGCAGTCATGAGGTGATCCTCCGTCCGGCCTACTGAGAGCACCCTGAGATGCACAACACCAGCTCAGCTACCCACACCATTCCCACAGCCACCCACCCTGATCCCGCGCAACTCGCGCCGCCGCCCCGCCGAGGGTCGGACGCCTGTCGGTCAGGCGACCGCCCCGAGTAGGGCACCCGGCGCGGGGCCGGGACGGCCGGCCCGCACGGTGGGACGGAGTGGATCAGGGGTGGGGGGTGGTGGCGTCGCGCAGGGCAGCGGGGACGTGGGCGACGTCGGGCTCGTCCGGGCGGAAGTCCGGCCGCGCGGTCCGCTCCACTCCGGCCGCCTCGTACGCCGCGTCCGCGTCCAGCGTCTCGTGCCGCAGCAGCGCCTCGGCCAGCCGCTCCAGCCGGTCGCGGTTGTCCCGCAGCACCTCCAGTGCCCGCGCGTAGCACTCGTCGACGATCCGCCGCGCCTCCGCGTCGACCAGCTCCCTGGTCGCCTGGGACGGCCCGTTCGAGTCGCCGAGGAACGGCTGCTCGGTGCCCTCGGCCGGCAGCACCGCGATCGGCCCGATCTTCGGCGACATGCCCCACCGGCCGACCATCTGCCGGGCGATCCGGCTGACCTGGTCGAGGTCTGACTCGGCCCCGGTCGAGGTCGTCCCGTAGACGACCTCCTCCGCGGCCTTGCCGCCGAGAGCGCCGACGATCCGGCCGCGCAGGTAGTCCTCCGAGTACGCGTACTGATCGGACTCCGGGCTCTGGAAGGTGACGCCGAGCGCGTGCCCGCGCGGGGTGATCGACACCTTCCGCACCGGGTCGGCACCCGGGGTCAGCATGCCGAGCAGGGCGTGGCCGCCCTCGTGGTGCGCGGTCCGCCGGCGCTCCTCCACGGTCAGCATGATCTTGCGCGGCGTGCCGAGGACCACCTTCTCCAGCGCGTCGGTGAAGTCGGCCTGCTGCACCTGGGTGTGCCCGCGCCGGGCGGCGGTCAGGGCTGCTTCGTTGACCAGGTTGCGCAGGTCGGCGCCGACCATGCCGGGCGTGGTCGCGGCCAGCGCGGCCAGGTCGACGTCGGGCCCGAGCGGCACCCGCCGGGTGTGCACCTCGAGGATCTTGCGCCGGCCCTCCTGGTCCGGCGGGCTGACCGTGACCCGGCGGTCGAACCGGCCCGGCCGCAGCAGCGCCGGGTCGAGCACGTCCGGCCGGTTGGTCGCGGCCAGCACGACCACGCCCTCGGTGCCGGTGAAGCCGTCCATCTCGGTGAGGATCTGGTTGAGCGTCTGCTCCCGCTCGTCCACGCCGCCGATGCTGCCGCCGCCGCGGGCGCGGCCGATCGCGTCCAGCTCGTCGATGAAGATGATCGCCGGTGCGGCCTTCTTCGCCGTCTCGAACAGGTCGCGCACCCGGGACGCGCCGACACCGACGATGAACTCGATGAACTCGGACGCCGACAGGTGGAAGAACGGCACGTTGGCCTCGCCGGCCACCGCCCGGGCCAGCAGCGTCTTGCCGGTGCCCGGCGCGCCGGCCAGCAGCACGCCCTTCGGGATGGCCGCGCCGAGCGCGGTGTACTTGCGCGGGTTGCGCAGGAAGTCGACCACCTCGGCGAGCTCGTTCTTCACCTCGTCGATACCGGCGACGTCGGCGAACGTGGTCCGCGGACCCTGCTCCGGCTCGTACCGCTTGGCCCGCGATCGGCCGATCCCGCCGAGCCCGCCGAGCCCGCCGCCGGCCGCCGCCATCCGCCGGAAGAACCAGATCCCCAGCCCGATGAACAGCAGCGTCGGGCCGAAGCCCACCAGGATCTGGGTCAGCAGCGACACCTGGTCCGGCGGCTTGGCGTTGACGGTGACGTTCTTGTCCAGCAGCAGCTGGGTCAGCCCGTCGTCGCCGAAGGACGGCCGCTGGGTGGTGAAGTCGGTGACGTCCTTGGCGTTGCCGTCGTTCGGCGGGTATTTCGCCGCGGTGCGGAAGGTGCCCTCGATCGTGTCGCCGGTCGAGGTGACTTCGCTGACGTTGCCGGCCTGCACCTGGTCGCGGAAGAACGTGTACGACACGGTCGTGCGGGACGTGCCCATCAGGGTCGAGGCGATGATCCAGTTGACGATCAGCGCCAGCAGGACGAGCCACCAGGTGCGCCGGACGACGCGGCCCCAGTTGGGCTTGCTGGCGTCCGGCCCGCCGTCGCCGGTCGGCGGCGCACCCTCGACCTTCCAGGGTGGCCGGTCCGGCCCGCGGTCCCGGTCGGCGGGCCGGTCGTTCGGCCGCGGCGGGCTCCCCGGCCGCGGCGGCGCCTCGGTCGCCCGACCGGCGATCGCCTTCTCCCCGGGCTCGTTCGCTCGCTCCGCCACGCCTACCAGTCCCCTCGTCGCCGTACACCCGTGCCAACGTCGCCGGCGACGCGGGTGTGCCCGGTACGAGACCATGTAGTGGCACCCTCGAACAGATACTCAGCCCGCTCACAGCCGGGCTGGGGGAGGGTGCCGGTGCTCGGGAGGTGAACGGTGCGGCTGCTGGTGGTGGAGGACGAGGTGCGGCTGGCCGCTGCGCTCAAGCGCGGGCTGCAGGCCGAGGGGTTCACCGTCGACGTCGCCCACGACGGTGTCTCGGGCCTGCACAAGGCGCGTGAGGGCGCCCACGACGGCGGATACGCGGCGATCGTGCTGGACATCATGCTGCCCGGGCTCTCCGGCTACCGGGTGTGTGAGCGGCTGCGGGCCGAGGGCAACTGGGTGCCGGTGCTGATGCTCTCGGCCAAGGACGGCGAGTACGACGAGGCCGACGGGCTCGACGTCGGCGCCGACGACTACCTGACCAAGCCGTTCTCGTACGTGGTGCTGGTGGCCAGGCTGCGCGCGCTGCTGCGGCGGGGCGCGCCACCCCGCCCGGCCGTGCTGGCCGCCGGCGACCTGTCCCTCGACCCGGCCAAGCACCAGGTCGTCCGCGGGGAGACCGAGATCGAGCTGACGCCGCGGGAGTTCTCGCTGCTGGAATACCTGCTGCGCCGGGCCGGCGAGGTCGTGCCCAAGATCGACATACTGCGCAACGTCTGGGATCCGCACCACGAGGGCGACCTCAACGTCGTCGAGGTATACGTGGGCTACCTGCGGCGCAAGATCGACGCCCCGTTCGGCCGGCGGGCGGTGCAGACGGTGCGCGGGGCCGGCTACCGCCTCGCCGCCGACGGTGGTTAGGCGCGCCGCGAGGTCGTCGGTGGATGCGGACGAGGTCCCGGTGTCGTCCAGCACGGCGACGGGGTCGACCGAGCCCGGTCGGCAGCCGGTCGTGGCCCGCGAAGCCAGCTGGGCCGGCGTGGCGCCCAACTGGAGTCTGCGCGCGCGGTTGACGGTCTTCGCCACCGCGCTGCTGGGCGTCGGGATCGCCGCCGGCGCGGTGCTGCTGGTGATCACCGGGTCGCGCACGCTGCAGGCGGCGGTCGACGCCGGCGCGCTGCAGAGCGCCCGCGAGGTCGGCGCGCTCGTCGACAGCAACCGGCTGCCCGACCCGGTGCCGGAAGGCGGCGAGGGCACCGCGGCGATCCAGGTGGTCGACGCGCAGAACCGGGTGGTGGCCGCGTCCACCGGCACCGACCGATTGGTGCCGGTGCTGCGGCCGGCCGAGATCGCCGCCGTACGGTCCGGGGAACGGCTGGTCGTGCCCGGGTCCCGGCTCGGCCTGTCCGGCCCGCTGCGGGTGGTCGGGGTGCCGGCCGGGCCGGCGTACTACCCGCAGACGGTGATCGTCGCGGTCGACTTCGGCGGGGCCCGGTCCGGGACCAGGGTGCTGCTGATCGGGCTCGCGATCGGCGCGCCGCTGCTGCTGGCGGTGGTGGCGCTGGCGATGTGGTGGGTCACCGGGCGGGCGCTGCGGCCGGTGGAACAGCTGCGCCGGGGCGCGCTGGCGATCAGCGGGCCCGGCCGGCTGCCGGTGCCGCCCGCGCAGGACGAGATCCGCCGGCTCGCCGAGACGCTCAACGACATGCTGGCCCGGCTGGACGCGGCCGGCGCCCGGCAGCGCGCGTTCGTCTCGGACGCCGCGCACGAGCTGCGCTCGCCGCTGGCCAGCGCCCGCACCCAGCTCGAGGTCGCCGCGGCGGTCGACGCGGGTACGCCGGCCGGCGAGCTGGCCGGCGACGTGCTGGTCGACGTCGAGCGGCTCGGCCGGCTGGTCGACGACCTGCTGCTGCTGGCCCGGCTGGACGAGGCCCCCCGCCGGCCGCGGGCTCCGCTTGACCTCTACGCGCTGGCTCAGGACGTGACCGACCGGTACGCGGCGGCCAGGGTGCCGGTCGTGCTCGACCCCTGCGATCAGGACTGCACGGTGCTGGCCGAGGCGGGCGCGGTCCGCCGGGTGCTGGTCAACCTCGTCGACAACGCTGTCCGGCACGCACGGTCCCGGGTGACGGTGACCGTCGCGCCACGCACGCTCACCGTGGCCGACGACGGGCCGGGGATCCCGCCCGGCGACCGGGCGCGCGTGTTCGACCGGTTCACCCGGCTCGACTGGGACCGCGGCCGCGAATCGGGCGGCGCCGGGCTCGGTCTGGCGATCGTCCGGGAGCTGGTCGCTGCACACGGTGGATCGGTCACCCTCAGCGACGCCAACCCTGGGCTGGTCGTCACGGTCCACTTCCCGGATCCCCCGATCGACCCGACCGGCGCCCGTACGCCGCACACAGCGACCACCCCCTGACCGGCCGTGCACAAGGGAGGCCAGTCGGCGGAGGCTCCTCGGCGTCCGGCTTGCCCAACCCGGACCACCAGAGGACAAATGGGGAGGGCGGGGGACGCGGTGAGGCGTCCCCCGCCCTCTGGTGGGGTCTCCGGCGCCGTGGGGGGATCGGAACCGGAGGCCTGAAGCATAGGGCACAACCCCCGCAGTTCCGCTGCCCCCCAACACTGGTTTCACCCATTCGGCCCTTACCGATTACCGATCTAGGCACTGAAACATTCAGTCTTGACTGTTTGTCTGGCTGTCCGGGAGGCTGCGGTGCGTGACCGCAGCCGCCGGAACCCGGCAGCAGCAGCGCAGCCGGTCCATGCAGCACCGGCTGCTGGACGCCGCGGTCGACTGTCTGGTCGAGCGCGGCTGGGCCGGCACGACGACCACCCTGGTCGCCGACCGGGCCGGCGTCTCCCGCGGCGCCCAGCTGCACCACTACCGGACCAAGTCGGCGCTGCTCATCGCCGCGGTCGAGCACCTGGCCGAGCGGCGCAGCGCGGAGCTGCGGGCCGAGGCCGCCGGGCTGCCGCCGGACGGCGACCGGCTCGAGGCGACGATCGAGCTGCTGGCCTCGCTGTTCACCGGGCCGCTGTTCGCCGCCGCGATCGAGGTCTGGGTCGCCGCCCGCACCGATGCAGCGCTGCGCAGCGCGCTGGTCCCGGTGGAGGCGCGGTTCGGCCGGGAGGTGCACCGGCTCACCGTCGAGCTGCTCGGCGCGCACGAGTCCCGCCCCGGTGTACGGGAGGCGGTGCAGACCACCCTGGACCTCATGCGCGGGCTCGGGGTGGCCAGCCTGCTCACCGACGACTCCGCCCGGCGTACCCGCCTGCTCGCCGACTGGACCGCCCACCTGCGCGGAGTGCTCCGATGACCGGCCCGACCGGCGTGATCCGGATCGGGAACTGCAGCGGGTTCTACGGGGACCGGCTCGCGGCGATGCGGGAGATGCTCGACGGCGGGCCGCTCGACGTGCTCACCGGCGACTACCT
>Ga0207643_10000047_pt1 | contig 79590 bp, 64 predicted proteins | sample KBSMisM62_FD_184313 | JGI IMG/M metagenome (GOLD analysis project Ga0207643, IMG submission 184313) | Miscanthus rhizosphere microbial communities from Kellogg Biological Station, Michigan, USA - KBS Miscanthus M6-2 (SPAdes) (version 2) | ecosystem: Host-associated > Plants > Roots >... | reverse complement strand
CCCCCGCCGTCCACGCCCCCGCAGGCCACGCCGCCGCCGCCCAGGCGGCCGCAGCCCGGAACGCAGCCCAGGCCCCCGCTCAGGCCTCCGCAGCCCAGACCGGCGCCGCCCAGACCGGCGCCGCCCAGACCGGCGCAGCCCAGACCGGCGCAGCCCAGACCGGCGCAGCCCAGACCGGCGCAGCTCCGGCCTCCCCGGCCCGGGACGGCGGCCAGGCGTCCGCCGGCCACGTCTCCGGCCCCCAGGTGTCGGGAGCGGCGAAGACCACCGCCACCGTCCCGGCTCCGGCCGCACAACCCGCCGCCGCCCGCACTCCGGCGGCGCAAGGCGAGCCAGCGCAGACCAAGCCGGCAGGACCACAGCCCGCGTAACCCCAAGAGGCGCAGCCCAGCCAGCGGAGCCCGGCCGGTGCCGCCCCGGCCGGCAGGGCCGCCCTGGGCGGGTTACTTGCAGGACTTGGCGTTGTTGAAGCCGTCGCGGAAGGCCTGGACGCGGTCGAAGCCGGTCGTGGTGCGGACGTTGGTGAACTGGCTGGAGCCGGCCGCCTCGAGCAGCGCACGGATCGCCTCGTCGAGGTCGCCGGGCGACAGCGACAGCCGGTTCCTGTCCGTCTGGCCGAACGCGTCCCGGGCGTAGCCGCCGGTCGCGCAGATCGCCGACAGCAGCGACGACTCGCTGTCGGTCGAGGTCGACTCACCGCGCCGCTCCCGGACCGCCTGCCCGTACGCGATGCCGACCAGCGAGATCGCCCCGAAGTCGCCGTTGACCTGCTTGTAGACCTTGCCCAGCGCGTCGGTGTCGTAGTAGATCGTGTCGTCCGCCGCGCAGTATTGCGCGTCGAGCACCGGCTGGCCGTCGCACTGCGGCCGATCGGCGTCGGTGAACGGCTTCACCCCGGCCAGCGGCTTCCACGGCTGCCCGTACAGCTTCTGGTAGGAGGACTTCCAGTACGCGTCGACGTCCTTCGGTCCCTGGTCGAGGGTCTGCGGGAGCGGGAGGTTGCCGCCCTGGTCCTGGTCCCGCTCGCTCTGGAAGCCGATCTGGGTGAAGGTGCGGTTGTCGTCGAACTTGGCGCAGAACGGCACGCCCTGCTCGTACCCGTCCTGGAACGCGGAGACGCGGTCGAACCCGCTGCCGTGCGCCTGCCGGTCGGCGGCGTTGGCGCCCACCGGGTCGCTGAACAGCAGGAAACCCGACAGCGCCCGGTCGAGGTCGGGCCGGGTGATCTGGAAGTGCGGCGCGTTGCCGTGCAGCGCCCAGGCGGTGAACGCCCCGGCGTAGCAGTCGGCCTGGGTCTCCACCACGATCGTGTGGTCGCTGGGCAGCGAGGTGCGCTTCTGGATCGCGTGTCCCCACTCGTGTGCGAGCACCATCGCGACCAGGAAGTCGCCGAAGCGCTCCCGCAGCTGGGGCAGCAGGACCTTGCGGTCCCAGGCGACGATGTCCCGGGACGGGCAGTAGAAGGCGTTGCCGCGGATGTCCGCCGGCTCGTCGGTGCACGGCGCGGCGACCGTGCCGTCCGGGTCGATCGAGTAGAACGCCGAGACCGGCCGGTAGGGCCGGTGGAAGTCGTCGGCCATCTCCTTGGTCCAGAACTGCTGGATGTCGAAGATCGCGTTGCCGGCCAGCGTGTCGACGGGGCCGTGGTCGGTGTTGCGGATCTCGATCTCGGCGTCCGGCGCCCTGGTCGGGGCGGCGCCGTACGAGCCGAGGCCGGGGATCTGCTGCACGCAGCCGGTGGCCAGCACGGCGAGCACCGCTGTCGCCGTCGCGAGCCGCCGCCACCTCGACGTCACTGTCGTCCACCCCTCGTCGCCGCACCGCCGGTGCCATCCTGCCCGGCCGCGCGGCCCCGCCGGCTACCCGTCACCCTGCCAGCCGTGCGGTGTGACGGGCGTCAAGCCTCGGTGCGGTCGCCGGTGTAGCGCAGCCACAGCGCGCCGAGCGGAGGCACCCGCAGGGTCACCGAGGCGGGCTGGCCGTGCCAGGGCTGCGGCCGGGCCTGCACCGAGCCGAGGTTGCCCACCCCGGACCCCCCGTACGCCTCCGAGTCGGTGTTGATGATCTCCTGCCAGCGCCCGACCCGGGGCAGGCCGAGCCGGTAGCCCTCGTGCGGCCCGCCGGCGAAGTTGGCCACGCAGGCGAGCACGGAGTCGTCGGCGCCCCAGCGCAGGAACGAGAACGTGTTGTTCGCCGCGTCGTTGGCGTCGATCCAGGAGAACCCGGACGGCGAGGTGTCCTGGGTGTAGAGCGCCGGGGTGGCCCGGTAGACCCGGTTGAGGTCGCCGGTCAGCCGCTGCAGCCCGCTGTGCAGCGGGTCCTCCAGCAGCCACCAGTCCAGCGATCGGGCGTCGGCCCACTCGGTGCCCTGGCCGAACTCGCCGCCCATGAACAGCATCTGCTTGCCCGGGTGCGCCCACATGTAGGCGAGCAGCGCGCGCAGGGTGGCGGCCTGCTGCCAGTGGTCGCCCGGCATCTTGCCGAGCAGCGAGCCCTTGCCGTGCACGACCTCGTCGTGGGAGAGCGGGAGGATGTAGTTCTCGCTGAAGGCGTACATGAGCGAGAACGTCATCTGGTGGTGGTGATACTGCCGGTACACCGGGTCCCGGGAGACGTAGTCCAGGGTGTCGTGCATCCACCCCATGTTCCACTTGAACCCGAAGCCGAGCCCGCCCAGGTGGGTCGGCCGGGTCACGCCCGGCCAGGCGGTCGACTCCTCGGCGATCGTCACCGCGCCCGGCACGCGCCGGTAGACGGTGGCGTTCATCTCCTGCAGGAACGCGACCGCGTCCAGGTTCTCCCGCCCGCCGTACTGGTTGGGCAGCCACTGGCCCTCGGCCCGGGAGTAGTCGAGGTAGAGCATCGAGGCGACCGCGTCCACCCGCAGCCCGTCGATGTGGTACTCCTCCAGCCAGAACAGCGCGTTCGCGACGAGGAAGTTGCGCACCTCGCGCCGGCCGAAGTCGAACACGTACGTGCCCCAGTCCGGCTGCTCGCCGCGGCGCGGGTCGGGGTGCTCGTAGAGCGGGGTGCCGTCGAACCGGGCCAGCGCCCAGCCGTCCTTCGGGAAGTGCCCCGGCACCCAGTCGACGATCACGCCGATGCCGGCCCGGTGCAGCCGGTCGACGAAGTAGCGGAAGTCGTCCGGGTCGCCGAACCGCGCGGTCGGCGCGAAGTAGGAGGTGACCTGGTAGCCCCAGGACCCGTCGTACGGGTGCTCGGCCACCGGGAGCAGCTCGACGTGGGTGAACCCGGTCTCGGTCAGGTAGTCGGCGAGCTGGTCGGCCGCCTCCCGGTAGCCGAGGCCCTTCCGCCAGGAGCCGAGGTGCACCTCGTAGATGCTCATCGGCGCCGCGTGCCAGCGGGTCGCCGTGCGCTTCGCCAGCCACTCGTCGTCGTTCCAGGCGAACCTGGTGGTGTGCACCACCGACGCGGTCGCCGGGGTGCGCTCGGTGCCGAAGGCCATCGGGTCGGCCTTGTCCCGCCACTGGCCGTCCGACCCGAGGATGGAGAACTTGTACTTCGCGCCCGGGACCACGCCCGGCACGAAGATCTCCCAGACGCCGCTGCGGCCGAGCGAGCGCAGCGGATAGGCCCGCCGCTGCCAGTAGTCGAAGTCGCCGGTGACCCGCACGCCGCGGGCGTTGGGCGCCCAGACCGCGAACGAGGTGCCGGACACCGGCCCGTGCGGCGTCTCGTACGTGCGCACGTGCGCGCCGAGCGCCTCCCACAGCCGCTCGTGCCGGCCCTCGCTGATCAGGTGCAGGTCGATCTCGCCGAGCGTCGGCAGCCACCGGTACGGGTCGTCGACCAGGTGGGTCTCCTCGGCGCCGCCCTCGACCGGGTAGGTCACCTCGAGCTGGTAGTCGGACGCCGGCCCCGGCGCGAGGCCGGCGAACACGCCGCCGGGGTGCACCCGGCTCAGGTCGTGGCGGCGGTCACCGAACACGGCGGCGACCCGGCTCGCGTCCGGCCGCAGCGCGCGGACGACCAGCCGGCCGGCGTCGGCCTTGACCGGGTCGGCGCCGGCCTCCAGCGCGCTGCCGTTGGTGGCCGGCGTCAGCGGCTGGGCGACCGCGTCCACCTGGTCGATCACGTTCTGCCCCGGTGCGGCCGTCGACACCGGTGCCGGCGGCGCAAGCTCGGTCCGGACCGGATGCAGGCCGAGCACCGAGTGCGGATCGTGGTGCACTCCGCCGACGACCCGGTCGAGCTCCTCCCGGGACAGGCCGGCAGGGTCCGCGACAAGCTGCGTGGACGTCACGACCGTGCTCCTTCGGTGAGTCGGGCCAGCGAGGCCAACGGGATCGGCAACCAGGACGGGCGGTTACGTGCCTCGTACACCGCTTCGTACACGGCCTTGTCCGCCTCGTACGCGCGCAGCAGCACGGGCTCCTCGCGCGGGTCGGGGCCACCGGCGTCGGTGTAGCCGTCGAGGAAGGCGTCCCGGTTGCGGGTCGCCCACTCGTCCGCGCGGTAGGCAAGGTGCGGCTCGAACGGGTGGTCGGCGAGCAGGTGCCGGGCGGCGTAGTCGAACGACCGCAGCATCCCGGCCAGGTCACGCACCGGCGAGTCGAGCCCGGTCCGTTCGGACAGCGGCTTGGCCGGCTCGCCCTCGAAGTCGAGCACCACCCAGCGGTGGGAGGTGCGCAGCACCTGGCCGAGGTGGTAGTCGCCGTGCACGCGCTGCACCGGCACGCCGGGCTGGTGCGCACCGAGCGCGCCGAACGCCTCGCGCAGCCCGGCGACGTAGTCCTCCAGCGCCGGCACGACCGCCAGCGCGGCGTCCAGCCGCTGCCGCATCTGTGCGGCCATCGCCGCCAGCCCGTCCGTGTCGAGCACGCCGGTCGGGAGCGCCCGGGCCAGGTCGGCGTGCACCTCGGCGGTGGCCTGGCCGAGCCGGTACGCCTCGCCGGCGAAGTCGCCGCCGACCTCGGAGGCGTGCAGGTCGGCCTCGGCGTACAGGTCGCGGACGCTGATCTTGGCCAGCTCCCAGCCGTCGGTCGCGGTCCGGAAGTATTCCTGCAGCATGGCCAGGTCGGCCTCGGTCAGGCTGCCGTCCGGGCCGGCCCAGCGGGCCTCGACGTGGCCGAGCAGCCTGGCCACGTGCCGGGCCCCGCCGTCGATCTCGGACAGCGCCCGGTGCACCTCGATGTCCGGGTTGCGGCCGGGGTAGACCCGGCGGAACACCTTGAGGATCGCCGCGTCGTCGAAGATCAGCGACGTGTTCGACTGCTCGCCGGTGTTGACCAGGCTGGTCGCCTCCAGCGGCAGGTCCTCCGGGTGCGGCCCGGGCACGAAGCTGAGCAGGCCGTCCTTGCGACCCTCGGCGATCCCGGCCAGCCAGGCGCCGGTGACCTCCTTGTCGTGCAGCCCGTCGTACCACCAGGACCGGCCGCCGTAGTCCGGGTCGGGCGTCTCGCCGACCAGCACGTGCGAGACCTGGTCGGCCGGCTCCGGCCGGCGTACCAGCGGGACCTGGTAGGTCTCAATGCCGCCGTCGTCGTAGCGGACCCGGACCAGCCACAGGTCGCTGCGCCACGGCCGCACGGTGAGGATGCCGAGCGCGCTGACCGCCTCCACGACGAAGTCCCTGCCCTTGCCGGCGAACCAGCGCTGGGCCGGCAGCCAGAGCGCGAGCAGGTCGGACAGCTCGGTCGGGGCGACAGCGTCGGCCATCACTGTCCCTCGTCCGCCGGCGCGGGCAGGCGGAACCAATAGAAGCCGTGGCCGGCGAGCGTCAGCAGGTAGGGCAGCTCACCGATGGGCGGGAACCGCACACCGCCGGTCAGCTCGAGCGGCTCGCGGCCGCGCCATGGGCGCAGGTCGAGCTCGACCGGTTGGGCGAACCTGGACAGGTTGTTCACGCACAGCACTATGTCGTCTCCGAACTCCCGAACGTACGACAGCACGCTCGGGTTGCTACCCCCCAGGTCGATGAAGGAGCCGAGACCGAAGGCGGGGTTGGCCTTGCGGACCTGGATCATCCGCCGCGTCCAGTGCAGCAGCGAGGATGAGTTGCGGGTCTGCGACTCCACGTTCGTGACCTGGAAGCCGTAGATCGAGTCCATGTTGACCGGCAGGTAGAGCCGGCCGGGATCGCAGGTGGAGAAGCCGGCGTTGCGGTCGGGCGTCCACTGCATGGGAGTGCGGACGCCGTCCCGGTCGCCGAGCCAGATGTTGTCGCCCATCCCGATCTCGTCGCCGTAGTAGAGGACGGGGGAGCCGGGCAGCGACAGCAGCAGCGCGGTGAACAGCTGGATCCGGTCGAGGTCGTTGTCCAGCAGCGGGGCCAGCCGGCGGCGGATGCCGAGGTTGGCCTTCATCCGCGGGTCGTGGGCGTACTCGGCCCACATGTAGTCGCGCTCCTCGTCGGTGACCATCTCCAGGGTGAGCTCGTCGTGGTTGCGCAGGAAGATGCCCCACTGGCAGTTCGGCGGGATGGGCGGCGTCGACTCGAGGATCTCCGAGATCGGGTAGCGCTGCTCGCGCCGGACCGCCATGAAGATGCGCGGCATGACCGGGAAGTGGAAGGCCATCTGGCACTCGTCGCCCTTGATCGGGTCGCCGAAGTAGTCGACCACGTCCTCGGGCCACTGGTTGGCCTCGCACAGCAGCACCCGGTCCGGGTAGCCCTTGTCCACCTCGGCCCGGATCCGCTTGAGGAACTCGTGCGTCTCCGGGAGGTTCTCGCAGTTGGTGCCCTCCCGCTCGAACAGGTAGGGCACGGCGTCCAGCCGGAACCCGTCGATGCCGAGGTCGAGCCAGAACTTCAGCGCGTCGAGGATCGCGTCCTGGACCGCCGGGTTGTCGAAGTTGAGGTCGGGCTGGTGGGCGAAGAACCGGTGCCAGAAGTACTGCTTGCGCACCGGGTCGAAGGTCCAGTTGGACGTCTCGGTGTCGATGAAGATGATCCGGGCGCCCGGGTAGCCGGTGTCGTCGTCGGCCCAGACGTAGAAGTCCCCGTACGGGCCGTCCGGGTCGGCGCGGGAGGCCTGGAACCAGGGGTGCTGGTCCGAGGTGTGGTTCATGACGAAGTCGACGATCACCCGCATGCCGCGCGCGTGCGCCTCGTCGAGCAGCCGGCGGAAGTCCTCCACCGTGCCGAACTCGGGCAGCACGCCGACGAAGTCGCTGATGTCGTAGCCGCCGTCGCGCAGCGGCGACGGGTAGAACGGCGGCAGCCAGAGGCTGTCGATGCCCAGCCAGCGCAGGTAGTCCAGCTTGGAGATCAGCCCGCGCAGGTCGCCGCTGCCGTTGCCGTCGGAGTCGGCGAAGCCGCGGACGAGCACCTCGTAGAAGACCGCCCGCTTGTACCACTCCGGGTCGTCGCCGGCGGACAGCCCGGTCAGCGAGTCCCTGGACGCCGCGGCGGCGGCGCGTGCGGTCGCCGCCCGCTCGGCCGCGGCGGGCGCCGCCGCGGCCACGGCCACGGCATCGGCGTCCGCCGCTAGCGCATCGGCGTCCGCCGCCGCCGGGGCGCCGGGGTCGGTGTCGGCGGGAAGGTCCACGCGCTCTCCTGCTCTACCGTCGCACCACGAGGACGTGCGCCGGCTCGACGTGCGGGTCGAGCCGGACGAAGTTGACCTGCCCCCACTCGTAGTCGCTGGTGCCGCCGCCCATCTCGTCGTGCACGACCATCCGGTCGTTCCAGTCGAGGCCGAGCGCCGGCATGTCCAGCGAGGTGATGCCCTCCTGGACCGAGTACGGGTTGAGGGCGACGACCACGATCACGGTGTCGCCGGTCTCGTCGTCGCGCTTGGAGAATGCAAGCAGGTTCTCGTTGTCGACGTGATGGAAACGCAGGTTGCGCAGCTGTTGGAGCGCCGGGTGCGCGTTCCGCAGCCGGTTGAGGTGGGCCAGGTAGGGGGCGAGGCTGCGGCCCTCCCGGATCGCCCGGTCGTAGTCGCGCGGGCGCAGCTGGTATTTCTCCGAGTCGAGGTACTCCTCCGAGCCCTCCCGCACCGGCAGGTGCTCGAACAGCTCGTAGCCGGAGTAGACGCCCCAGCTCGGGCTCATCAGCGCCGCCAGCACGGCCCGGATCCGGAACATCGGCGGGCCGCCGTGCTGCAGGCTGGCGTGCAGGATGTCCGGCGTGTTGACGAAGAAGTTGGGCCGCATGTAGTCGGCGGCGGCGACCAGCTCCCGGCCGTACTCCTCCAGCTCCCACTTCGCGGTCCGCCAGGTGAAGTACGTGTACGACTGGGTGAAGCCGATCTTCGCCAGCGTGTGCATCATCGCCGGGCGGGTGAACGCCTCGGCCAGGAACACCACGTCCGGGTCGGTCTTCTTGACCTCCCAGATCAGCCAGTGCCAGAAGTTCAGCGGCTTCGTGTGCGGGTTGTCGACCCGGAAGATCTTCACTCCGTGGCCGACCCACAGCCGGACGATCCGCAGCACCTCCGCGTAGATCCCCTTGGGGTCGTTGTCGAAGTTGAGCGGGTAGATGTCCTGGTATTTCTTCGGCGGGTTCTCCGCGTACGCGATCGAGCCGTCCGGCCGGGTGGTGAACCACTCCGGGTGCTCGGTCACCCACGGGTGGTCCGGCGCGGCCTGCAGGGCGAGGTCGAGCGCGACCTCCATCCCGTGCTCGCGGGTGGCCGCGACGAAGTCGTCGAAGTCCTCGAACGTGCCCAGCTGCGGGTGGATCGCGTCGTGCCCGCCCTCGTCGGAGCCGATCGCCCAGGGCGATCCGACGTCCTCGGGGCCGGGCATCAGCGTGTTGTTCCGGCCCTTGCGGTTGACCTTGCCGATCGGGTGGATCGGCGGCAGGTAGACCACGTCGAAGCCGAGCTGCGCGATCTGCGGCAGCCGGCGGGCCGCGTCCTTGAACGTGCCGTGCCGCCGGGGCGTGCCGTCGGCGTCGATCTCGGCGCCCTCCGAGCGCGGGAACAGCTCGTACCAGGACGAGAACAGCGCCTTCTTCCGGTCCACCCAGACCGTGTAGCGCGGGGAGCGGGTCAGCAGCTCGCGGACCGGGTGCTCGTCCAGCAGCGCGGTCACCTCGGCGGTGAGCGCCGGGCCGACCCGGTGCGCGAGGTCGCGGTTGGTGTCGCGCAGCGCCTCGGCCGCCGCCTCGAGCACGCGGCGCCGGTCGGACGGGACGTTGCGCAGCGCCCGCTGCAACAGCCGGGCGCCGTCCTCGAGGTCGTTGGCGAGGTCCTCGGGACCCTGACCGGCGTCGATCTTGACCTCGACCTTGTGCCGCCAGGTGGCGACCGGGTCGCCCCAGGCCTCGATCGCGAACGTCCACGCGCCCTCGTCGGTCGGCACCACCGTGGCGTGCCAGCGGTCGGTGCCGGGGACGCCCGGGACCATCCGGATGAGCGGGCCGGCCGGGCCCTGGCTGCCGTCCGGGCCGCGCCAGGCGACGTTCGCGGCGACCGCGTCGTGTCCCTCGCGGAACACGGTCGCGGCGACGGGCAGGTGCTCGCCGACGACCGCGCGCGCCGGGTAGCGCCCGCACGACACCACGGGGGAAACGTCGGTGATTCCGAGACGGCCGGTCACGTACGAGACCGTACCCAGGGCGGTCAGCAGGAACACAGCGGCACCGGGGCGGCGGCGGCCGCCCCGGTGCCGGCGCCGGTCAGCTGGCGACGGTGACGACGCCGAGCTCGGCCTCGGTCGCCAGCAGGCTGTTCTTCGGCAGCACCCGGACGGTGTAGCCGAACGCGCCGGTGCGCTCCAGCGGCACCGTGCCCTCCCACCGGCCGAGCCCGTCGCCGTCCCCGGCGTAGGCCAGCGGCAGGGTCTGCACGTCGTGCAGCCCGTTGGTCTCGTCCACCCGCCCGTACGCGGCCTGCACGTCGACGTCGTCCGGGCTGAGGCCGGCCAGGTCGATCTCGGCCCGCAGCGCCAGCGTTGCGCCGAGCTCCGGGGTGTCGCCGACGCCGGTGGACTCGACGTGCCGCACGGTGACCGCCGGCCACGCGCCGAGCACCTTGATCCGCCAGGCCGCCAGTCGCTTGGCCGCCGCGTACCCGTCGGCCGAGACCGTACGGGCGCTGTCGGCCGCCGGCGTGTACAGCTCGGTGACGTAGTCGCGGACCATCCGGGTGGCCAGCACCCGCGGGCCGAGGCCCTTGAGCGTGTGCCGGACCATCTCCACCCACCGGACCGGCGGCTGGCCGCGCCGGTCGTAGAAGCGCGGCGCCACCTGGGTCTCCACCAGGTTGTAGAAACCGGCTGCCTCGATGTCGTCCCGGCGGTCGTCGTCGACGCCGTCCGCCGACGGGATGGCCCAGCCGTTCTCCCCGTCGTACATCTCGTCCCACCAGCCGTCCCGGATGGACAGGTTGAGCCCGCCGTTGAGGGCGGCCTTCATCCCGGACGTGCCGCAGGCCTCCAGCGGCCGCAGCGGGTTGTTCAGCCAGACGTCGCAGCCCCAGTAGAGGTAGTGGGCCATGCCGATGTCGTAGTCGGGCAGGAACACGATCCGGTGCCGCACCTCGGGGTCGTCGGCGAACCGGACCAGCTGCTGGATCAGCGACTTGCCGCTGTCGTCGGCCGGGTGCGACTTGCCGGCCACCACGATCTGGATCGGCCGCTCCGGGTGCAGCAGCATCGCCCGCAGCCGGTCCGGGTCGCGCAGCATCAGCGTCAGCCGCTTGTACGAGGGCACCCGGCGGGCGAAGCCGACGGTGAGCACGTCCGGGTCGAACACCGAGCCGGTCCAGTCCAGCTCGGCGTCGGAGAAGCCGCGCTGCAGCTGGGAGGCGTAGACCCGGCGGCGGACCTCGTCGACCAGCCGCTCGCGCAGCGTCCGGCGCAGCGCCCACAGCTCCTCGTCCGGCACCTTGTCCAGGGCCTGCCAGCCGCTGGCCTCCTGCAGCAGCGCGTCGGTGCCGTCGGTGCCGTTCCGGTCGACGATCTCCAGCAGCTCCCGGCACATCCAGGTCGGCGCGTGCACCCCGTTGGTGATCGAGGTGATCGGCACCTCCTCCACGTCGAAGCCGGGCCACAGCGGCTGGAACATCTCCCGGCTGACCACGCCGTGCAGCTTGCTCACGCCGTTGGCCCGCTGGGCGAGCCGCAGGCCCATGTGCGCCATGTTGAACCGGCCGGGGTCGGTCTCGGATCCGAGCTCGAGCACCCGCTCGACCGGGAGCGCGGCCCACTCCGGCTGCTCGTAGTAGGACCGGACCAGGTCCTTGGCGAACCGGTCGATGCCGGCCGGGACCGGGGTGTGGGTGGTGAACACGGTGCCGGCGCGCACGCCGGCCAGCGCCTCGTCGAAGCTGAGCCCGTCGGCGGCCAGCTCGCGCATCCGCTCCAGGCCGAGGAAGCCGGCGTGGCCCTCGTTGGTGTGGAACACCTCGGGCGCCGGCGTGCCGGTCAGCCGGCAGTAGGCCCGGACCGCACGCACGCCGCCGACGCCGGCCAGCATCTCCTGGGCCATCCGGTGCTCGCTGGTGCCGCCGTACAGCTTGTCGGTGACCTGCCGCTCGGAGGCCTCGTTCTCCTCGATGTCGGAGTCGAGCAGGAGCAGCGGCACCCGCCCGACCTGGACCTTCCAGACCTGGGCCCGCAGCGTGCGGCCGCCGGGGACGGCGAGGGAGATCTTCACCGCGGAGCCGTCGGCCTCGCGCAGGAGCGACAGCGGCAGGCCGTGCGGGTCGATCGACGGGTAGAGCTCCTGCTGCCAGCCGTCCCGGGACAGCCCCTGGGCGAAGTAGCCGGCCCGGTAGAGCAGGCCGACGCCGATGATCGGGACGCCGAGGTCGCTGGCCGCCTTGAGGTGGTCGCCGGCCAGGATGCCGAGGCCACCGGAGTATTGCGGGAGGACCTCGGTCAGGCCGAACTCCATCGAGAAGTAGGCGATGCAGGTCGGCACCCCGGTCTGCTCCTGGTACCAGCGCGGCTGGGACAGGTAGTCGGCCAGGTCGTCGGCGGCGTCGGAGAGCCGGCGCAGGAACCGCTTGTCCCTGGACAGCGCGGACAGCCGGGCCGGCGATACCGCGCCGAGCAGCCGGACCGGGTCGCCGCCGCATTCCCGCCACAGCTCGGGATCGACGGACGCGAACAGGTCCAGCGTCTCCTGGTGCCAGGACCAACGCAGGTTCATGACAAGGTCGCTCAGGGCGGCCAACTCCGGGGGCAGGGACGCCCGCACGGTGAAGCGTCGAAGTGCTCTCACGAGCGGCGAGGGTACGGGAGCCCCCCCACCCCCCGACGCCGACTCTGGAAGCTCGCCGATAGCGGCCCCGAAAGGTGATGGGGCCCTCCGCCGTCGGCGGGGCTCGTTGGAAGAGGTCGGTCGAGTGCCGCCAGAGCAGGAGAGCCAGCGCCCGGGGGTTACGGGGGCCGCCCCCGACGGGTCCTAGACCGGCGAGACGATGCCGTACTCGTGGATCTTCCGGTAGATCGTGGCCCTGGACATGCCCAGTGCCTTCGCCGCCTTGACCTTGTTGCCCCGGGTGTCGAGCAGGCTGCGGACGATCGCGTCCCGCTCCATCGACTCCAGCGGGTTGAGCCGGCGGCGGGCCACCGTACGGGACTCCGGCGGCAGGTCGTCGGGCCGGATCACGCCGGTCCGGCGGCGCTGGGCGACCCCGCGCAGCAGGCCGAGCACCTGCTCCACGTTGCCCGGCCAGCTCGCCCGCATGAGCAGCTGCATCGCCTCCGGCGAGCAGGTCAGCGAGCCGCCGTGGCCGAGCCGGGCGAGCAGGAACGGGATCAGCCGCTGCAGGTCCTCGATGTGGTGGCGCAGCGGCGGGATCGCCACCGTGCCCGGGAACAGCCGCAGCAGCTTGGTCATCTCCCGGCCGCGCGGTCCCGGTTCCGCGGCGGTGTCGACCGTGACCGCCACCCAGGGCCGGTTCGGCAGCCGGGAGGCCTCCTGCAGGATCGCCGCGACCGCGCGCAGCCGCGGACCGTCGAGCGTGTCGGCGTGCCGCAGCACCACGCTGTCGGCGTCGACCAGCACGGTCCGGCGCAGGTCCTCCAGCCAGCCGGGGTTGTCCACCTCGGCCGCGTCCAGCGCGGCGAACCGGCCGACCGGCTGCCGGCGCAGCTGCACCGCCCGCAGCACGGCCGCCTTGCCCACCCCGGGCTCGCCCTCGACCGCGATCCACTCGCCGGACCGGTACGCCCGTTCGACCTCGTCGCAGGCCCGCAGCCACAGCGGCGAGGTGCCGACCAGGCCGGGCAGCTGGGTGCGCGGCGGCGCCGCCGGTGCGGTAGCCGGCAGCGAGGCGGCCGGCGGCAGGATCTTGACCTGCACCACGCCGCCGCCGGCGCTGCCGGTCACCGGGCGCAGCATCATCCGGGCGGTGGCGCCGGTGGGCAGCTGCACCTCGATCCGGCCGGCCCGCCCGCCGGCCAGCGCGTCGGCGCCGTGGCCGAGCAGCGCGGCCTGGTCGGCCGGGTCGAGCACGGTGCGGGCCAGGTCGTTCATCATCGACACGTCGCTGTCGACGGCGAACACGATGCCCGTGCTGCGCCGGCAGACGCGCAGGTACTCGTGGAACAGCTCCAGCTCCCGGGTGCCGGCGTCGGCCAGCAGCTGCTGGCGGATCTGCTCGGCGGTCGACTTGGCCAGGGTGAGCAGCAGCGATCCGGCGTCCCGGCGCCAGCAGGTCAGGTCGACCGCGCCGACCGTCTTGCCGGAGACCGGGTGGTGGATCGGTACGCCGGCGCAGGCCAGGGTCTCCAGGTGCTCGGCGTAGTGCTCGTGCCCGAACACGTGCATCGGCCGGCCGCCCTCCAGGGCGGTGCCGATCCCGTTGGTCCCGACGAACTCCTCCGCGTACGAGAAGCCGGGGGCGAGCATCACCCGGTCGAGGTAGCGCTCCAGCTCGTCGCCGGCAGTGAGCCTGACCAGCACCAGGCCGCGGGAGTCGGTCAGCACGATGCTGACCTGCTGGCCCTCCAGCTGGTCGCGCAGGGTGCGCAGCACCGGCTCGGCGCTGTGGGTGAGCGGGGTGTCGACCTCGGGGTCGCGGATGTAGGGCAGCTCGATGCGGTCGGCGGCCACGTTCATCTCGCGGGAGCGCGACCAGGAGGCGAGGATGGTGTCCCGCACCTCCGCAGGGTCGGCGGGCTCGGCCGTCAGGAAGCGCTCCCGGTTGACCGCGACGCCGTCGCCGTCGGCAGGTATTGGTGGCCGTGGACGCATGCGACCACCTCCTCGGCTCCCGGTCCACCCACGATAGGCGTGGCGTCCAGAACGCCCCTGTCTCAAATTGAGACGCCGCACCCCCGCGCGGGTGCGTAGACCGGTACAGGGAGACGAGCAGCGCCCCGACGGGGAGGCGTGTCATGACCGATCCAGGATCCCGGCCGCCGAGCAGGTTCACCCCGGAGTCGCCGGACGAGACGGAGACCTTCAATCCGTGGTCCGTGGTCAACCTCGTCTTCCATCACCTGGCCGACCACGGCCTTCACCCCGTCCTCGGCGACCACGGCGACCCGGCACCGCATGCCGCCGCGCTGCTGCGGTCGCTCGGCATCGAGCCGGCCGCCGAGGGCAATCGTCAGGTGTCCCGGGATGTCCAGGATCGCCTGGCCAAGCTGCGTGCGGCCATCTTCGGGCAGGAGTGACCGGCGTCTCATTGTGAGACCGCAGGAGTCGCTGCCCGGACGTTTCATCGGCCGCAGACCATCGCTCATCGACCGAGGAGAAAGCACATGAGTCGGCAGAGCGTCGCGAAGGCCCATCAGAAGATCCAGGAACTGGCCTGGGAGCCGCTGTACCACGAGCCGGTCTCGCACTACGGCACGGACTACACGTTCGCCAAGGCCCAGAAGAAGGACCCGCTCAAGCAGGTCCTGCGGTCGTACTTCCCGATGCAGGAGGAGAAGGACCACCGGGTGTACGGCGCCCAGGACGGGGCGATCCGGGGCAACATGTTCCGCCAGGTACAGGAGCGCTGGCTGGAATGGCAGAAGCTCTTCCTGTCGATCATCCCCCTCCCGGAGATCTCCGCCGCCCGGGCGATGCCGCTGCTGTTCCGGACCGTGCCCAACCCGGAGCTGCACAACGGCCAGGCCATCCAGATGATCGACGAGGTCCGGCACTCGACGATCCAGCAGAACCTCAAGCGCCTGTACATGAACAACTACATCGACCCGGCCGGGTTCAACTCGAGTCTCCGCAACTTCCAGAACGACTACTGCGGGACGATCGGCCGGCAGTTCGCCGAGGGGTTCATCACCGGCGACGCGATCACCGCCGCGAGCATCTACCTGACGATCGTCGCGGAGACCGCGTTCACCAACACGCTGTTCGTGGCCATGCCGGCGGAGGCCGCGGCGAACGGGGACTACCTGCTGCCGACGGTGTTCCACTCGGTCCAGTCGGACGAGTCGCGGCACATCAGCAACGGGTACGCCACGCTGCTCATGGCGCTGGCCGACGAGGGCAACCACCAGCTGCTCGAGCGCGACCTCCGCTACGCGTGGTGGAACAACCACCGGGTCGTCGACGCGGCGATCGGCACGTTCATCGAGTACGGCACGAAGGACCGGCGGAAGGACCGGGAGTCGTACGCGGAGATGTGGCGGCGCTGGATCTACGACGACTACTACCGGTCCTACCTGGTGCCGCTGGAGAAGTACGGCCTGGTCATCCCGCACGACCTCATCGAGGAGTCCTGGAAGCAGATCTGGGAGAAGGGCTACGTGCACGAGGTGGCCCAGTTCTTCGCCACCGGCTGGCTCGCCAACTACTGGCGGATCGACGGGATGACCGACGAGGACTTCGAGTGGTTCGAGTACAAGTACCCGGGTTGGTACGACAAGTACGGCGCCTGGTGGGAGAACTACTCCAGGCTGTCGATCCCGAACGGGCACAACCCGATCGCGCTCGAGGACGTCGACTACGTCTACCCGTCGCGCTGCTGGACCTGCATGGTGCCGTGCCTGGTCCGGGAGGACATGGTCATGGCCGAGGTCGACGGCCAGTGGCGGACGTACTGCCACGAGGCGTGCCGGTGGACCGACGTCGAGGCGTTCCGGCCGACGTACCAGGGCCGGCAGACCCCGAACATGGGTCAGCTGATCGGCAAGCGCGAGTGGGAGACCCTCTACCACGGCTGGAACTGGGCCGACGTGGTCTCGGACATGGGCTACGTGCGTGACGACGGCAAGACCCTGGTCGCGCAGCCGCACCTCCACCTCGGCGACCAGAAGAAGATGTGGACGCTGGACCACCTGCGCCGGTGCCCGCCGCTGCAGAGCCCCAACGTCCTGCTCAACCAGATGACCGACGACGAGCGGGCCGCCTTCCAGGCCGACTACAACAAGCAGGGCCCGGCCGGTCGGCCGGCGCCGGCGAGCGCCTGAGCCCCGGGTCGGGTGCGCAGGTGAGCGGGAGGGCCGGGGCCGAGGCTGCGGCCCTCCCGCGCCGGCTCCACCGGGGCCGTCCACTGTGGAGGGTGGTTGGTCGGGATGGCTGACAAGCATCTTGTCCGGTTCGAGCCGGTGGGCATCGAGATCGAGGTCGGGGAGGAGCAGACGATCCTGCGGGCGGCGGCCGAGCAGGGGCTCATGCTCATGCACGGGTGCAAGGAGGGCCAGTGCGCGGCCTGCAAGTCGTTCGTGCTCGACGGCGAGGACATCGAGCTGGACAAGTACTCGACGTTCGCGCTGCCCGACTTCGAGAAGGACGAGGGCTTCACGCTGCTGTGCCGGGCGCACGTCTACGAGGACGTGACGATCGAGCTCCTGCACTACGACGAGGAGCTGATCAAGTCCGGGCTTCCGCTGCAGCGCGCGACCGCCGAGGTGGCCGCGATCGAGGCGGTCACCCACGACCTGCGGCACGTCACGCTGACCCTGCTCGACCCCACCGAGCTGCGCTACTTCCCGGGTCAGTACGTCGACGTCACGGTGCCGCACCACGGGGTGACCCGGTCGTTCTCGATGGCGAACACCCCGACCGGCCGCACCGGCACCCTCGAGTTCGTCATCAAGGTCTATCCCGACGGGCACTTCTCCTCGCTGCTGGCCGGCGGCGGCCTGTCCGTCGGGGACCGGGTCGAGGTCGTCGGCCCGTACGGGGTGTTCACCCTGCGGGAGGGCAGCGACGCGCGGATCGTGCTGGTCGGCGGCGGCGCCGGCATGGCCCCGATCCTCGCGCTGCTGCGGGCACTGGCCGAGCGCGGATCCGGCCGGGACATCGTCTTCTACTACGGCGCCCGGACCGCGCGCGACCTGTGCTTCGAGGACGAGCTGCACGAGCTGGAGCGGGCGCTGCCCCGCTTCCGCTACGTGCCGGCCCTGTCCGAGCCGGACAGTCCCGACAGTGCCGGCTGGGACGGCGAGACCGGCTTCGTCACCGACGTGCTCAAGCGGAGGGAGGAGAGCCTGACCGGCGCCCACGCCTACGTGTGCGGGCCGCCGCCGATGGTCGAGGCGGCGATGCCCGTGCTGGAAGGCCTCGGCGTCGAGGAGAGACGGATCTACTACGACAAGTTCACCACCACAGGAAACGCCGAGAAGTGACGGCGGCGCCTGAGGCGGCAATGCCGATGCGGGAGCCGGGGCACCCAGCGATGGGAACCGACCGGCCGCGTCGTGAGCACCGACCCTCCGGACGCAACCGGACCTGTCCGCACTACTGGAGAGGAATCCGATGACCACCGCGGAGCAGCCCGTCGAGCGAAGCGTGCCGAAGCCGGTCTTCACCGACGCCGAGGCCGGAGCCAAGCAGTTCCCCGACTCCGACAACCGCCACTACACCTACTTCGTCCCGCAGAAGCGCAAGCAGACCCACTACGAGGACGTAACCGTCGAGGTCCAGCCGGACCCTCGGCACTACCTGGCCCAGGGCTGGCTGTACGGGTTCTCCGACGGCCGCGGCGGCTACCCGCTGGACTGGACCGTGCTCAAGGCCTGGGGCAGCGACCGGCCCGAGCCGGAGCGGTACCCCGGCTCCGGCGGCAAGGGCTACGACTGGCCGGCACACGGCTGGCACGAGTTCCGCGACCCGAACGAGGAGTGGGAGCTCACCCTCTACCGCTACAACGCCAACGTCGTCCGCCAGGTCAACGCCAACATCGACGCGGCCAAGGAGACCAAGGCGTTCGACCAGTGGAACCCGAACTGGGTGCAGTTCGTCGCCCGCAACGTCGGGGCCTGGATGCACGTCGAGCACGGCCTCGGCCTCTACGCCCTCGCCAACGCGCAGCGGCGGGCGCCGACCAACATGCACAACAACGCGATCTCGGTGAACTCGATGCACCGCATCCGGTTCGCCCAGGACCTCGCGCTCTACAACCTCACGCTGTCCGAGGAGGTCCCGGGCTTCGACGGCGCCGCGCACATCGAGACCTGGAACTCCGACCCGGCGTGGCAGGGCGTCCGCGAGGTGGCCGAGCAGCTGACCGCGGCGTGGGACTGGTGCGAGGTCGTCTTCGCGACGAACATCGTGTTCGAGCCGCTGGTGGGCGAGCTGTTCCGCAGCCAGCTGGTCCAGCACGCGGCCCCGCACAACGGCGACTTCGTCACCCCGACGGTCGTCGGCGCCGGCGAGTACGACTACGCGCAGCGGGACCTGCGCTACACGCGGGCGATGTTCCAGCTGCTCACCGGCGACCGCGAGTTCGCCGCCCACAACAAGGAGATCCTGCAGCGCTGGCTGTCCACCTGGACCGAGCGCAGCATCACCGCCGCCCGCAAGCTGCAGCCGCTCTGGTCGCAGTCGGACGCCCGGCCGCCGCGGTTCGAGGAGGCGATGGACACGGTGAAGAACCGCTTCGTGGGCATCGTCACCGACCTCGACCTGCAGCCCCCGAGCGAGCTCTCGCACTGACCGCCGAGCCGAGGAGGAGAGTCTGAGATGACGTCGTTCAAGACCGCCGAGAGCCCGTTCAAGTCCGACAACACCGCATCGAACAAGTGCGGTTTCACGCTCATGAACAACCAGGTCGGCGCGGTGATCGCGCAGGTCATGGAGACCAAGGACAACGTCACGGTGACCCCGCTGCCGTCGATGATCCGGGTGGACGCGGTCGGCCGCATGGACGTGGTCTACGACGAGGTCTCCGAGGCGCTGGGCGAGGAGCCCGGCTTCTTCGACGCGGCCGAGTTCGAGGAGAACATGTCCACCCACTACGGGCGGATGGTCCACCTCGACGATCGCACGATCATGTTCGCCAACCCCGAGGACGCGGCCGAGTACATCGACTTCGACCTCGTCGCCCGCAGCTGACACCCTCGGGGGGCTCCGCCCCCCGAGTGCCCCCCGAGGGCAAGGCCGGGGCTTCCGCCCCGCTGACACCCTCGTGGGGCTCCGCCCCCCGGAGGCAAGGCCGGGGCGTCCGCCCCGCAGCTGACCCCCTCGGGGGGCTCCGCCCCCGTCAAGACGCACCCGACCCAATCAGGACCCCGACGCTCAGGAGGAAAGCCGTGTACGAGAAGGACGGCGAGAAGTACTTCATCGTGGACAGTCACATGCACTACTGGGACGCCACCCCGCAGAACTGGGTGCCGGGCCAGGAGCAGTTCGCCAAGGGCTGGATCGAGTGCTTCCACGCCTACCAGTCGCTCGGACCGAAGGAGACCCACTGGACCCTGGAGCACTTCGAGGGCTACTCGGAGGACGACCTGATGAAGGACGTCTTCGAGGACGGCCACGTGGACGTGGCCATCTTCCAGCCCACCTACCTGAAGCAGTGGTACACGGAGGGGTTCAACACGACCGAGCGCAACGCCGCGCTCGCCGACAAGCACCCCGGCAAGTTCATCGTCAACACCCGGTTCGACCCCCGCGAGGGTGACCCCGGGTTCAAGCAGCTCGAGGAGAACGTGGCCCGGTACGGGTCGAAGGGCCTCAAGCTCTACACCGCGGAGTGGTTCGGCGACTCCCGCGGCTGGAAGCTGTCCGACCCGGAGGCGTACCGGTACTTCGACAAGTGCCTCGAGCTCGGCATCAAGAACGTCCACGTGCACAAGGGCCCGACGATCTGGCCGCTGGACAAGGACGCGTTCGACGTGTCCGACGTGGACCACGCCGCGACCGACTACCCGGACCTCAACTTCATCGTCGAGCACGTGGGCCTGCCGCGGATCGAGGACTTCTGCTTCATGGCGACGCAGGAGCCCAACGTCTACGCAGGGCTGTCGGTGGTCATCGGCGGCCTCATGCACGCCCGCCCGAGGTTCTTCGCGAAGGTCATGGGCGAGCTGCTGTTCTGGGTCGGCGAGGACAAGATGACCTTCGGCAGCGACTACGGCATCTGGGAACCGAAGTGGCAGATCGAAGGCTTCGTCGACTGGGACTACCCGAGTGACGAGTTCTCCGACTACCCGCGGCTCGGCACCGCCGGCAAGAAGAAGATCCTCGGTCTCAACGCGGCGAAGCTCTACGGCATCGAGGTGCCGGCCGAGGCACAGCTCCCGCCCGAGGCCGGCACGCCGGCGGCCGAGGACGACGCTCGGCTGGTCGACGAAGCCTCGGCCACGGTGTGACCTCGCTGGCAACGGCGCCGGCCGGCCGGGGTGCCGACCCCGGCCGGCCCGGCGTCGTGGATCGGGTCCTGGCGGCGCTGGGCACGGTTCGCGACCCCGAGCTGGACGAGCCGGTGACCGTGCTTGGCTTCGTGGCCAGCGCGGCCGTCTCGGGCGACGGGATCGCGACCGTCCACCTTCGACTGCCGACGTACTTCTGCGCGCCGAACTTCGCCTTCCTCATGGTGGCCGACGCGTTCGACGCGGTGAGCGCGGTGCCCGGGATCACCCGGGCCGAGATCGTGCTCGACGACCACTTCGCCGCGGCCGAGATCAACGGGGGAGTGGCGGCCCGGGCCGGCTTCGTCGGCTCGTTCGGCGACCAGGCGGCGGCCGAGCTGGACGACCTGCGCGCGGACTTCCTGCGCAAGGCCGTGCTGGCCGGCACCGACCGGGTCGCCCGGCCGCTGCTGACGGCCGGGCGATCGCCGGCCGAGCTGGCCGCCCTGACCCTGGGCGACCTGCCGGCCGGCCCCGACCTCGACCGGCTGCGGGACCGCCGGGCCCAGCTCGGCCTGCCCGCCGGGGACGCGGCGCCGCTGCTGGTCGACGTGACCACCGGCGCGCCGGTGCAGCCGGACGAGCTGCCGCGCCACCTCGGCCGGGCCCGGCTGACCAGGGTCAGCCTCGAGGCCAACGGCGGGGTCTGCCGCGGCATGCTGCGCGGCCGGTACGGGGACAGCCCCGGCCGGGGCGAGGTGCCCGACGAGGGTGGGACCTTCATCCCGCTCGCTCTGCTCACCGCCGACCCCTCCGTCAACGCCGACAGGGAGACCGACCGATGAAGGCCGTACGACTGCACGGATACCACCAGCAGCCGCAGATCGACGACGTGCCGGAGCCCGTCGCCAAGGGTCCGTTCGACGTCGTGGTGCGGATCGGCGGGGCCGGCGTCTGCCGGACCGACCTGCACATCATGGAAGGGCAGTGGGAGGCCGCGATGGCCCCGGCGCTGCCGTACACGATCGGCCACGAGAACGCCGGCTGGGTGCAGGAGGTCGGCTCCGCGGTGAGCAACGTCGCCGTCGGGGACACCGTGATCCTGCACCCGACGCCCACCTGCGGGCTGTGCCGGGCCTGCCGGGCCGGCAACGACATGCACTGCGCCAACAGCACGTTCCCCGGGCTCGACTCCGACGGCGGGATGGCCGAATACCTGCTCACCTCGGCCAGGGCGTGCGTGAAGCTCGACCCGAGCACCCAGCCCAAGGACGTGGCCGCGCTGGCCGACGCCGGCATCACCGCCTACCACGCGGTGCGCAAGGTGGTGCCGCTGCTCTACCCGGGCACCACCGCGGTCGTGATCGGTGCCGGCGGGCTCGGCCACATCGGCATCCAGTGCCTGGCCGCGCTGACCGCGACGAACATCATCGTGGTCGACCGGAACCCGGACGCGCTCAAGCTGGCGGCCACGCTCGGCGCCGACGACACCGTGGTCGCGGACGGCAAGCACGTCGAGGCGGTCAAGGATCTCACCAACGGGACCGGCGCGGACGTCGTGCTCGACTTCGTGGCCGAGCAGGGCGCGGAGAACGAGGGTTTCGCCATGACCGCCCCCGGCGGGTCGTACTCGGTCATCGGGTACGGCGGCGAGCTGCAGGTGCCGACGCTCGACATCATCTCCACCGAGCGCAACGTGATCGGCAACATCGTCGGCACCTACAACGAGCTCGCCGAGCTGATGGTGCTGGCGCAGGCCGGCAGGGTCACGCTGCACACGAAGACCTACCCGCTCGACGCTGCCGTCGACGCGCTGGCCGATCTCGACGCGGGCAAGGTCCGCGGTCGGGCCATCCTCGTGCCCTGAGGCCGTGTCTCCCGACCATCTGGCGGCGCGGGCCGGCGCCCAGGCGACGACCGGCCGCGTTGTCGGGGTCGACCGATACAACCCCGGTATCGGCCGACCCCTCCGCCTTGCCGGACGCCGCCTGGACGCCGTCCGCATCCACCGACGATCGAGAGACACGGCCGAGACAGGAGACCCGACATGGCCAAGGAACTGCGGTTCGGTGAAGATGCCCGCGAGCAGCTGCTCGCGGGCGTGGGAAAGCTGGCGGAGGCGGTCCGGTCCACTCTCGGGCCGAAGGGCCGCAACGTCATCATCGAGAAGATCACCGGCTCGCCGGTGGTCACCAACGACGGCGTGACCATCGCCCGCGAGATCCACCTGAGCGACCAGTTCGAGAACATGGGCGCCCAGCTGGTCAAGGAAGCCGCGATCAAGACCAACGACGTCGTCGGCGACGGCACCACGACGGCGACCGTGATCGCGCACGCGATCGTCCGGGAGGGCATGCAAGCGATCGCCGGCGGCGGCAACCCGGTGCTGGTCAAGCGGGGCGTCGACCTGGCCGTCGGCCGGCTCACCGAGCACCTGCAGACGGTGGCCCGCCCGGTGGTCGACGAGTCCGACTACGCCAGGGTTGCGGCGATCTCGGCCAACGACGACGAGGCCGTCGGCGCCGTGCTGGCCAAGGCGCTGCACGCGGTCGGCGACACCGGCACGGTCACCGTCGAGGAGTCGCCGGTGCTCGGCATGAGCGTCGAGTTCGTCGAGGGCTTCGAGTTCGACAACGGCTACGTCTCGCCGTACCTGGTGACCAACCCGGCCGCGCTGGAGGCGGTGCTGGAGAACCCGTACATCCTGCTGTCCAGCGAGAAGATCACCAAGGTCCAGCAGCTCATGCCGGTGCTGGAGAAGGTGATGCGGGACCCGCACCCGCTGCTCATCGTGGCCGAGAACATCGAGGGCCCGGCCCTGTCGATGATCGTGCACAACCACGTCAACGGGATCTTCCCGTGCGTGGCGGTGCGGGCGCCCGGCTTCGGCGACCGCAGGCTGCGCAAGCTGGAGGACATCGCCACCATCACCGGCGGCGAGGTGCACGGCAAGACCTCCAGCTTCGCCCTCGAGGGCATGACGCCGGACCAGCTCGGCCGGGCCGCCAAGGTCAGGGTGACGGCCGACCGGACCTCGATCATCGGCGGGCACGGCTCGCCGGAGGCGATCGACTTCCGGATCACCCAGCTGCGGGCCGAGCGGGACCGGGCCACGTTCGGGATCGACGAGGACGTGCTCACCGAGCGGATCGGCGCGCTGTCCGGCAAGGTCGCGGTGATCAGGGTCGGCGCGCCGACCAACGCCGAGCTGGCCGAGCTGCAGCACCGGGTGGAGGACGCCCTCGGCGCCACCAGGGCCGCGATGGCCGAGGGGATCGTCGCCGGCGGCGGCGTCGCCCTGCTGCACGCGGCGCCGGTCCTGGACGGGCTCGACGTGTCCGACGACTACGCGATGGGCGTCGAGATCGTCCGCCGGGCGCTGTCCGAACCCGCGTACCTCATCGCGTCCAACGCCGGCTATGCCGGGCAGGACGTGGTCGACAAGCTCGTCGGGCTCGGGTCCGACGAGGGGTTCGACGCGCTGCAGGGACGGTACGGGAACATGCTGGAGATGGGCATCATCGACCCGTTGCGGGTCTGCCGGTCGGCGCTGCAGAACGGCGCCTCGGTGGCCGGGTTGCTGCTGACCACCAACACGCTCATCGCCGAGGAGCAGACGCCCTGGGGTGGCAGCCGGGCGTTGATGACCGAGTTCGGCCAGCTCGACGAGGGCCTGCACCAGCCGTCGCCGGACGCCAGCACACCGCAGTCGCTCGGGCTCGGGCCGTCGGTGGGCTGACGTGCCGAGGTCGTTGGTGACGCCGGCGGGGGATGACCCCGCCGGCGCCACCTCAGCCGGCCCCGAGGCGCCACCGCTCACTCTGTCCACGCTGGAGGAGCTGCGTTCCAGGGGCCGGCTGCGCGGGCTGCTCGCCCTGCTCGGGCCGGCGTTCGTCGCCGCCGTCGCGTACGTCGACCCCGGCAACTTCGCCACCAACATCGCCGCCGGCGCCCGGCACGGCTACGCGCTGGCCTGGGTCGTGGTGATGGCGAACGCGATGGCGATGCTCGTGCAGTACCTGTCGGCCAAGGCCGGCATCGCGACCGGGATGGACCTGCCCGAGCTGTGCCGGACGCACTTCCGGCGGCCGGTCTCGCGCGGGCTCTGGGTGCAGGCCGAGATCGTGGCGATGGCGACCGACCTGGCCGAGTTCGTCGGCGCCGCGGTCGGCCTCAACCTGCTGTTCGGCGTGCCGCTGTTCCCGGCCGGCCTGATCACCGCGGTGGTCGCGTTCGGCGTGCTGGCGCTCGAGCAGCGTGGCTACCGCCGGTTCGAGCTGGCGATCGCCGCCCTGCTCGGCCTGGTGCTGCTCGGGTTCGTCTACGACCTCGTCGCGGTCGGGGCCCAGCCGGGCGAGCTGGCCAGGGGCCTGATCCCGAGCTTCGGCGGTGACGGCGGCGTCCTGCTGGCCGCCGGCATCATCGGCGCCACGGTCATGCCGCACGTGGTCTACCTGCACTCGGCGCTGACCAAGGCCAGGGTGGCCTGCCGGGACGACGGCGAGCGGCGCGAGCTGCTCCGGTTCACCCGCATCGACGTGGTCGTCGGGCTCGGTACCGCGGGCCTGATCAACCTGACCATGCTGGTGGTCGCGGCCTCGCTGTTCGGCGGCACCGGCCGGTCCGATGTGGACACGATCGAGGCCGCGCACGCCGGGCTGGCGGAGCTGGTCGGTGGCGGGGCGGCGCTCGCGTTCGCGGTCGCGCTGCTGGCCTCCGGGCTGTCCTCGTCCTCGGTCGGCACCTACGCGGGCCAGGTCGTCATGCAGGGCTTCATCCGCCGGCGGATCCCGCTGCTGCTGCGCCGCGGGCTCACCATGCTGCCCGCGCTGCTGGTGCTCGGGCTCGGGCTGCCGGCCACCGAGAGCCTCATCGTCTCGCAGGTGGTGCTCTCGTTCGGGATCCCGTTCGCGCTGGTTCCGCTGGCACTGTTGACGCGCCGCCGGGACGTGATGGGATCCTTCGTCAACAGGCGCAGCACGACCGTCGCCCTCAGCGGGATCGCCACGGTGATCATCGCGCTCAACATGGTGCTGTTATGGGAGACGTTCCTCTGAGGGGAGGGGATCTCGTGTACGCGTTGTCGGAGCTCGGCCGGCTGTCCGTCGGCCTGCTCGTCGCGGGCCTGGCCGGGGTGCTGCTCGCGCTGCTCTACCAGCGCGCGTGCGCCTCGGCCGACTGGGATCTGATGTCCTCCCGGGTGCGCCGGCGGGTGCACGCGTGGGAGCGGCGGGTGCCGGCGTTCTCCGCCGCCGCCGGCGTGGTCGCCGGGATCGGCCTGCTGCTGGTCCTGCTGGACGGGTTCACGTGACCGGGCCGACCGGGCCGACCGGGCCGCCCGAGCCGCCCGGGCCGCCCGGGCCGCCCGGGCCGACCGAGCCGCCCGGGCCGTCGAGCGTGCGGCAGCTCGGCACGCCCGCGGCGGCCGCGCTGGCCGACCTTGCCTCGACGTTCGAGGAGCTGCAGACCGTGCTCGGCTGCTGCGAGCGGCTGGTGGCCACGCCGCCGCCGGACGAGCTGGTCGCCGAGGCGCTGTGGACGACCGCCCTGCTGTCGTACGCGCGCTGCTTCGCACCGGGGCCGCGCGGGGCGGGGCTGACCGTCGAGGACGTGAAGAACACCAAGCTGGACGGGGCGCTCGAGGACTGGCACGGGCTGCTGCTGCGGATGCGCGACCACTACGCCGACCCGGCGGTCGACCCGCGGGAGCGGTTCTCGGTCGGGGTGTCCCGCAACTCCGACGGCTCGCCGGCCGGGATCGCGGTCACCGGCCTGCGGCAGCCGCTGCCCGACGCGGTCACGGTCCGGCAGACCGGCGCGCTGGCGTACGAGCTGCTGCACCTGGTCGACGACCGGATCGGCGCCCAGCAGCGGCGGGTGTTCGCCGCCGCGGGCGCCATGAGCCAGGCCGAGCTCGACCGCCTCCCCGAGGTCGACGTCGAGCTCGGCGTCTAGTGTCCCGCATCAGAGGTCTCGTGCCGGGAAGCGGTGCGAGGACTTCTGACGCGGACACTGGGTCTAGGACCGATCCGCCGGCTCCGGTGCGGCCGGCTGGTCCTCGACCGGGGCCGGTGCGTGCTCCTCGGCGGTCTTCGGGGCGCGGAAGTAGACGGCGACCGCGGCGGCGACGAGCACGGCGGCGGCGGTGAGCACGGCGGCCGAGACGCCGTCGACGTAGGCCTGCCGTCCGGCGGCGGCCAGCTGCTGGCCGAGCGGGCCGAGCCGGTCGACCGCGTCGGAGGTGACGAACGCGACCGAGGACCGGGCCCCGTCGGCCACCTGAGGAGGCAGGCCGGCCAGCGCGGGGGCGAGGCTGCTCCGGTAGCTGGTGGTGAGCAGGCTGCCGAGCACCGCGATGCCGAGGGCGCTGCCGAACTCCCGGGACAGGTCGTTCACCGCGGACGCGACGCCCTGCTTCGCCGGCGGCAGCGAGGCGGTGATCGCGGTGGTCGCCGGGGTGCCGGCCAGCCCCATGCCGATCGCGAACAAGGCCAGCCCGGCGTACATGGTGACCTGGTTCAGCTCCACGCCGAGCTGCGAGATGAGGGCGAGGCCGGCCGCGATCGACAGCAGGCCGGCGGCGTCGACCCGGTTGGTGCCGAACCGCTCGACCAGCCGCGGGGCGAGCCGGGCACTGGGCAGCAGCAGGACCGGCAGCGGCAGCAGGGTGAGCGCGGCCTCCAGCGCGCTGCGGCCGACGACGAACTGCAGGTATTGCAGGACCACGAAGAAGAAGCCGAACGCGGCGAAGAACTGCGCGGTCACCGACAGGGAGCCGGCGCTGAACCCGCGCAGCCGGAACAGCCGGACGTCCAGCAGCGGCGCGGGCGTGCGCAGCTCGCGCAGGACGAACCCGGCCAGCGTCACCAGCGCGACGGCGCCGGCGGCGAGCGTCGCGGCCGAGGTCCAGCCGCGGTCGGCGCCCTCGATGATCGCGAACACCAGGCTGGCCACGCCGACCAGGGACAGCAGCGCACCGGGGAGGTCGAGCCGGCCCGCCCGGGTCTCCCGCGAGGTGGGGATCAGCGCGACGGTGCCGATCAGCGCGAGCACGGCGAGGGTCACGTTGAGCGCGAAGAACGAGTTCCAGGAGAAGAACTCGAGCAGGATGCCGGAGCCGAACAGGCCGATGACCGCGCCGCCGCCGGCGACGCCGACCCAGACGCTGACCGCCCGGCCGCGCTCCTGCGGCGGGAACGACGTGGTGATCACCGACAGGGTCGTCGGCATCACCGCGGCCGCGCCGGCGCCCATGAGCACCCGGGCGGCGATGAGCAAGCTCGGATCGTCGATGGTGAACGCCCACCCGGCGGCGGCGCCGAAGACGACGAGCCCGGCGACGAGGATGCCCTTGCGCCCGTAGCGGTCGCCGAGCGCGCCGGCGCACAGCAGCAGCCCGGCGAACACGACCGTGTACGCGTCGACGATCCAGGTCAGCTGGGTCTGGCTGGCGCCGGTCGACCGGGCCAGGTCGGGCAGCGCGACGTTCAGCCCGCTGACCGCGGACACGACCATCATCAGCGCGAGCGCGACGACGGCGAGGACCGCCCGGCGGCGGGTCGGTGAGAGTTGTGCAGTCATGGCATGCTCCTCGAAATTCCGCACGTGCTGTATTCTGCACGTGTGGAATTCACTCGTCAACCCGGTACGGTGAGCGCGTGACCGAACAGTCCCGCGGCCGGTCCAGGACCGGACGGCGACCGGGGGACAGCGGCACCAGGGAGGCGATCCGCGCGGCCGCCCGCGCCCAGTTCGCCGAGCAGGGCTTCGACCGGACCTCGATGCGCTCGGTGGCGCTGCAGGCCGGCGTCGACCCGACGCTGGTCAGCCACTTCTTCGGCTCCAAGCAGAAGCTGTTCGCCGAGGTCATGCAGCTGCCGTTCGACCCGTCGGCGGTGATCCCGCGCATCGTCGAGGGCGACCCGGACGGCATCGGCACCCGGCTCGCGCGGTTCGTCGTCTCGGTCCTCGAGTCGCCCGACGGCCGGGCCAGGCTGACCGGGCTGGTCCGCGCGGCGGCGAGCGAGGACGCGGCCGCGGCGGTGGTGCGGGAGCGGATCAGCCGGGACGTGCTCGGCCCGCTCGCCGCCGCGCTCGGCTCCGACCAGCCGGAGCTGCGCGGCTCGCTGGTCGGCTCCCAGGTGGTCGGGATGGTGATGGCCCGGTACGTCGTCCGGATCGAGCCGCTCGCCTCGCTGCCGGCCGAGCGCGTGGTCGCCATCGTCGGCCCGGTGCTGCGGCACTACCTCACCGAGCCGCTGCCCGACTAGACGGTGCCCGGCCCCGGTGGCTCGGTCACCATCCGGGGAGCACCGACCAGCGGGGTGCGGACCGACCGGAGCAGGACGGCGGAGCGGCCGGCCAGCGGCAGGTCGAGCCCGGCGGCCGGACGGGCGGCGGCGGGCGGCGGCAGGCCGTCCGGGTAGGCGGTGTCGACGACGACCTCCCAGCCGCTCGCCCACGGCAGCCCGGGCAGCGCGACGGTGGTGTCCTCGGCACCGGCGTGCAGCACCAGCAGGTAGGACTCGTCGGTGAGCCGCTCGCCGCGCGGACCGCGGTGCCGGATCCCGTCGCCGTCCAGGTACATGCCCAGCGTGCGCAGGTCCGGCGCGTGCCACTCGCGCTCGGTCATCTCGCTGCCGTCGGCCCGCAGCCAGGCCAGATCCTTGCGCCCGCCGCCGCCCGGCACCGGCCGGCCGGCGAAGAACCCGCGCTGCCGCAGCACCGGCGAGTCCCGCCGCAGCGCGATCAGCCGCCGGGTCAGCGCCAGCAGGTCGGCCACCGCCGGTTTGTCCACGACGGACCAGTCCAGCCAGGACACCTCGTTGTCCTGGCAGTAGGCGTTGTTGTTGCCGCCCTGGGTGCGGGCGATCTCGTCGCCGGCGACCAGCATCGGCACCCCGGTCGAGAGCAGCAGCGTGGTGAGCAGGTTGCGGACCTGCCGGCCGCGCAGCGCGGTCACCGCCGGGTCGTCGGTCTCGCCCTCGACCCCGCAGTTCCAGGACCGGTTGTGCGACTCGCCGTCCCGGTTGCCCTCGCCGTTGGCCTCGTTGTGCTTCTCGTCGTACGAGACCAGGTCCCGCATGGTGAACCCGTCGTGCGCGGTGACGAAGTTGATGCTGGCGTACGGGCGCCGGCCGTCGTCGGCGTACAGGTCGGAGGAGCCGGTGAGCCGGAAGCCGAGGTCGCGCACGCCGATCCGGTCGCCGGCCCAGAACGACCGGACCGTGTCCCGGTACTTGCCGTTCCACTCCGTCCACAGTGGAGGGAACTCGCCGACCTGGTAGCCACCGTGGCCGACGTCCCACGGCTCGGCGATGAGCTTCACCCGGGACACCACCGGGTCCTGGTGGATCACGTCGAAGAACGCGGACAGCTTGTCCACGTCGTGGAACGAGCGGGCCAGCGCCGAGGCGAGGTCGAACCGGAAGCCGTCGACGTGCATCTCGGTGACCCAGTAGCGCAGCGAGTCCATCAGCATCTGCAGCACGTACGGGTGGCGTACGTCGAGCGTGTTGCCGCAGCCGGTGTAGTCGACGTAGCGGCGCCGGTCGTCGGCGGAGAGCCGGTAGTAGCCGGAGTTGTCGATGCCGCGGAAGCACAGTGTCGGCCCGGTCTCGTCGCCCTCGGCGGTGTGGTTGTAGACCACGTCGAGGATGACCTCGATGCCGGCCGCGTGCAGCGCCCGCACCATCGCCTTGAACTCGCGCACCTGAGCGCCCGGGGTGGAGGCGTACGCGGCGTGCGGGGCGAAGTAGCCGATCGTGTTGTAGCCCCAGTAGTTCGTCAGGCCGCGCCGGGTCACCGCGGGCTCGGTGACGAACTGCTGCGTCGGCAGCAGCTCCACCGCGGTCACGCCGAGGCCGGTCAGGTGCTCGATCGCGGCCGGGTGGGCCAACCCCGCGTACGTCCCGCGCAGCGGCTCCGGCACGCCCGGGTGGCGCCGGGTGAAGCCGCGCACGTGCAGCTCGTAGATGACGGTGTCGTCCCACGGCGTCTGCGGGCGGGTGTCGTTGCCCCAGGGGAACGCGTCGTGCACCACCACGGACCGCGGCACGTACGGTGCGGAGTCCTGCAGCCCGGGCTCGTCGTCAGCGCCGTACCCGTAGACCGCCGGGTGCGGGGTGAACCCGCCGTCCACCGCCCGCGCGTACGGGTCGAGCAGCAGCTTGGCCGGGTTGTAGCGCAGCCCGTCCCGCGGCCGGTACGGCCCGTGCACCCGGTAGCCGTACCGCTGGCCGGGGCCGATCCGGGGCAGGTAGCCGTGCCAGACGTGGTAGGTCGTCTCGGTCAGCGGCACGCGGGTCTCGGTCCCGCCGCCACGCCCGTCGAACAGACACAGCTCGACCGCCTCGGCCCCGGACGACCACAGCGCGAAGTTCGTCCCCTCGCCGTCCCAGGTGGCGCCGAGCGGCAGCGGCTGTCCGGGCCACGGCGGCTCGGCGTCGCCCGGCACGTCCGGCCGGAACTCGTCGGGACGGGTCACACCGGCATCCTGCCTGACCGGGGCACGGCGGGTGCGGGGTTGCCGGAGCGCGATGGTTGGATGAGCCGGTGAGCGCCGCCGACCCGGTCACCGATGTCGACACCGTCCTGCGGATGTCCGGCGTCGGCGTGCGGCGCGGCACCGCGCACCTGCTGCGGTCGGTCGACTGGACCGTGGAGCTGGACGAGCGGTGGGTGGTGCTCGGGCCGAACGGCGCCGGCAAGACCACGCTGCTGCAGCTGGCCGCCGCCCAGCTGCACCCGAGCAGCGGGACCGCCGAGGTGCTCGGCGAGCGGCTCGGCCGGGTCGACGTGTTCGAGCTGCGGCCGCGGATCGGGCTCACCAGCGCCGCGCTGGCCGGCCGGGTGCCCAACAACGAGACCGTGCTCGACGTCGTGGTCAGCGCCGGCTACGCGGTGGTCGGCCGCTGGCGGGAGGAGTACGACGTGCTCGACACCGGCCGGGCCCGGCACCTGCTCTACCAGCTCGGCGTGCAGCAGCTGGCCGACCGCCGGTTCGGCACCCTGTCCGAGGGCGAGCGCAAGCGGGTGCAGATCGCCCGCGCGCTGATGACCGATCCGGAGCTGCTGCTGCTCGACGAGCCGGCGGCCGGGCTCGACCTGGCCGGCCGGGAGCAGCTGGTCGCCCGGCTGGCCACGCTGGCGGCCGATCCGGACGCGCCGACCATGGTGCTGGTCACCCACCACGTGGAGGAGATCCCGCCGGGCATCACGCACGGGCTGCTGCTGCGCAACGGCACGGTCGTCGCGGCCGGGCTGATCGACGACGTGCTGACGGCGGACCTGCTCAGCGTGACGTTCGGGATGCCGCTGGCGCTCGACCGGACCGGCGGGCGGTACGCAGCGCGAGCAGCGCTGTAGTCGCGGCCACCACCACCAAGGCCGCGTACCGGACCTGGTCGGCGGTGTTGAGGTCGCGGTCGTCCGGCAGCAGCAGCGCGGCCGGCCAGTGCAGCACGAGGTCGTCCGGGGCGAGCACCCAGGTCGTGTTCGACACGGAGCCGGTGACGAGCAGCGCGGCGTAGTAGCCGACGCCGGCCACGGCGAGCGCGGCCGCGGTGACCACCACGGCGCGGCCGGCCCGGGCCAGCCAGACCAGGATGACCAGCACGGCCAGCGGGAGCACGACGACCAGCTGGCGGCCCGGCCACCAGTAGCCCTGCATGGTCAGCGCGACCCAGGTCGCGGTCGCCCAGCCGGCCAGCAGCGGCGCGACGAGCGCGGGCCAGTGCCGCGGCCGGCCGGCCAGCAGCGCGGCGAGGGCCGGGATGACCAGGAACCAGGCCGGCTGCCATGCGGCGATGCCGAAGTCGCGGTCGACCAGCAACCCGAGCAGCCGGATCGACCGGCCCGGGTAGTCCGGGTGCAGGCCGACCACGCCGAACTCGCCGGAGCTCTGGAACTGGTCGCCGCTGGCGTAGGCGGTGACGCCGCCGTAGATCGCCTTGTGCACGGCCAGGTAGGCGACCCCGCCGGCGGCGAGCACGCCGGTGAGGACGGCGGCGGCCCGGCGCCGGTGCTCCCGCCCCAGGCCGACCGCGGCGACCAGGTAGAGCGCGGCGCCGACGGGTGCGTACTTCACCGACAGCCAGGGCAGCGCGATGATCGCCAGGGCGAGGACCGCCAGCGTGCGCGGGGTGGGCCGGGGCACGGTCAGGGCGGCCACCGCGACCAGCGCGGCCAGCGCCGCGGGCAGCTCCGGGTAGACCTGCTGCCCGTACACGGCCAGCGGGGCGGTGCAGGTCGCCAGCGCGACCCCGGGCACGGCGAGCCGGGGCGGCACCGCGAACCGGCGGACGGCGACCCAGAGCAGCAGCGCGGCCAGGATCCCGGCCAGCATGGCCAGGGTCAGCTTGGCCGCGACCCAGCCGCCGAGACCCATCGGCACCGCGAGCAGCACCGGCAGCAGCGGGTCGTGCGGGGACAGCTGGCCGCCGTCCGGCCGGACCGCGGTCTGCACCGGCAGATCGAGGTCGTGGAAGGCGAGGAAGCGCCGGTCGGCCAGCTCGTCGGAGATGTCCAGGTCGTGGTCCTCCCACAGGCTCAGCGCGGACAGCAGGTATTGCGGCTCGTCCACCGCCGCGTGCCCGCCGTGGGTGGCCCGCACGCCGATCCCGAGGCCGGCGGCCAGCACGGAGAGCAGGCCGACCACGACCATGGCCAGCCGCAGCCGGGGCGGCCGGTCGGTCCGCGGCTCGGTCCGGACCCGCTGCCCGGTGACGGTCACGCCGGCACCGCCTCGATCGCCGCCGCGACCTGCCCTGCCGCACGGTCGGCGGGCTGCCCGGTCGGGCGGTCGGCGGTCTGCCGGGCGAGGCGGTCGGCGGTCTGCCTGGCCTGGTGGTCGGCGGTCCGCCTGGCCGGGTGGTCGGCGGTCTGCCCGGTCGGGCGGTCGGCGGTCTGCGTGGCCTGGTGGTCGGCGGTTTGCCTGGCCTGGCGGGCGACCACGTCGTCGAGGTCGGTGACCGGCACGAAGCCGAGCGAACGGCGCAGCCGGGTGGTGTCGGCCCAGGTCGCGGCCGCCTCCACCGCCGCGGCCGGCCCGACCACCAGCTCGGCCGGCGCGCCGAGCACCCGGCAGACCGCGCCGGCGAGCTCGGCCAGCGTGCGCGGCCGCCCGGTGCCGACATTGAGCGGCCCGACGACGCCCCGCTCGGCCGCGAGCCGGGCGGCCCGGACCACGTCCCGCACGTCGGTGACGTCCCGGGTGCGCCGGGCCGAGCCGAGGATCCGGATCGGCTCGCCGGCCCGGACCGCGGCGATCCACCGGGCCAGCGCCATGTCCGCCCGCTGCCCCTCGCCGGCCACCGTGAACGGCCGCAGCACCGCGACCGGCCGGCCGGCGCAGAGCCGCTCCACCGCGACCTTGCTGCGGGCATACCCGCCGAGCGGACGCAGCGGGTCGCTCTCCCGCGACGGCCGGCCGGCGGCGCCGCCGTACACGGACGACGACGAGGTGACCACCAGCGGCGGCCCGGGCGGCACGGTGGCCAGCACCGCCGCCGTCGCGTGCACGTTGTCCCTGGTCCGGGCGGCGTCCGCGGCGGCGCCGGTGTCCCGGACACCGGGTCGGCCGGCGAGGTGGAAGACCGCGTCGGCGCGGCGCAGCGCCTCGGTGACGGCCGGGTCGCGGTCGAGCAGGTCGGCCCGCAGCGCGGTCACGCCGGGACCGTCCGGGGGCGGCCGGCGGTCGACGGCGACGACCGGGATCCCGTCCGCGGCGAGCGACGCGACCAGCGCCCGGCCGAGGAACCCGGCCGCGCCGGTCACGACGACTGACATCCACCCTCCGCATCCAACCGCGAGATCCAACCGCGAGCGAACTTAGGCTAGCCTTCCCTCACTATGGTCGTCACCCCGGACTCCGCGACGCTGGCCGCGCGGCCCGCCCTGCCGGCGGCGGCCGGCCTGCCGGTCGCGGTCCGGCTGCGGGCGTTCCCGGTGCGGCGGCTGCGCCGCTGGCTCGGCGTGCTCGGCCTGCTCGTCGCCGCCGGCTACCTGGCCGCCGTGGTGGATCCGGGCGAGCTCGGCGTCGCGCTGGCGGCGGTGGCCGACCGCCCGGCCGCGCTGCTCGGCGCGGTCGTCCTCTACGCCGGGGCGTTCCTGCTGCGGTCCCTGGCCTGGCGGCGGGTGCTGCCCGGGCTGTCGGCCGGGCAGTCGTGGGCGGCGCTGCACGTCTCGCTGCTCGGCAACCACCTTCTGCCGTTCCGGCTCGGCGAGGCGCTCCGGGTGACCAGCGTGCTGCGCCGCACGCCGCTGCCGACGGCGCCGGTGGCCGCCTCCGCGGTCGCGCTGCGGGCGGCCGACCTGCTCGCCGTGCTCGCGCTCGCGGCGGTGGCCGCGCCCGCGGTGGCCGGCGGGTTCGGCGTCTCCGGCTGGTTGCTGGCCGCCGCGCTGCTCGCGGCCGGGGTCGCCGCGGTCGGCTGGCTGGTCGCGCTGCGCCGGCGAGGGACGGCGGTCCGGCTGCCCGGTGGCGGGGTGGCGCTGGCCGCCTCGGCGGCCTGGCTGCTGGAGGCCGCGGTGATCTGGGCCGCGGCAACCGCGGCCGGGATCGGGCTGAGCTACCCGCAGGCGGTCGCGGTGACCGCGGTGACGATCGCGGCGCAGACCGTCGCGGTCACCCCGGGTGGCATCGGCGGGTACGAGGCGGCGGCGACCGCGGCGCTGGTCGGTCTCGGCGCCGGCCCCGGCCCGGCGCTGGCCGCGGCGCTCGTGGCGCACGCCACCAAGACCACGTACGCGCTGGTGGTCGGCGGGGTCGGGCTGGTCACGCCGGCCCCGGGGTTCTTCGGCCGGCTGCGGCTTCCCCGCACGCGGCCGTCCCGGCCGGCCGCCGCCGTGCCCGCCGCGGACGCCCCGGTCGTCGCGGTGATCCCGGTGCACGACGAGGCCGCCACCGTCGGCGACGTGGTGCGCCGGCTGCCCGCGGTCGCGTGTGGACGTCCGGTTCGGACGATCGTGGTCGACGACGGCTCGACCGACGGGTCGGCCGCGCTGGCCGCCGCGGCCGGCGCCGCCGTGGTCGCCCAGCCGGGCAACCTCGGCCTCGGCGCGGCGGTGCGCCGGGCGCTGGCCGAGGCCAGCGCGCTCGACCCGGCCTGCGTGGTCTACCTCGACGCGGACGGCGAGTATGCGCCCGAGGAGCTCGAGCTGCTCGCCGCCCCGGTGCTGGCCGGGCGGGCCGACTACGTGGTCGGGTCCCGGTTCGCCGGCGGCGCCCGGCGGATGCGGGTGCACCGGAGCGCCGGCAACCGGCTGCTGACCCGCTGGGTGCGCTGGATGACCCGCCGCCGCGACCTCACCGACGGCCAGAGCGGCTACCGGGCGTTCTCCCCGGCGGCCGCCGCCTCGGCCGAGATCGTGCACGACTACAACTACGCCCAGGTGCTCACGCTCGACCTGCTCGGCAAGGGCTTCGCGTACGCCGAGGTGCCGATCACCTACGCGTTCCGCACCACCGGCTCGTCGTTCGTCCGGCTCGGCACCTACCTGCGCAAGGTGATCCCGGCCGTCCACGCCGAGCTGAACGGTCCCTAGCTCCCCGCGGCGTCGTCGGCGACGGTGAGGACGACCTTGACGTCGGCGGGCTTGCGGTCCAGACCGTCGGCGTACTTGTCCAGCGGGAGCCGGCGGGTGACGAGCCGGCCGAGCCAGCCGGCGTCGGCGCGGGCGAGCGCCCGGGCGCCGGCCTCGTAGTGCCGGCGGTTGGCGTTCACGCTGCCGACGATCGCGTCGTTCTCGAGGACGGCCGTCCGGTTCAGCGACCCGACGTCCAGCCGCAGCGACCGGCCCGTCGGGCTGACGCCGGTGAGGCAGGTGACGCCGTCCCGGCCGGTGCAGCTGATCGCGTCGATCACGACGGACGCGACACCGGTGCACTCGATCACCACGTCCGGACTCAGACCGGTCTCGGGCAGCGGCACCGAGTGGTACGTGGCGCCGAGCGCCTTGACCAGCTCCGGCTTGGGCCCGTCCTCGACGATGTCGAGCACGTGCACCTCCAGTCCGCGCTGGATGCCCAGCAGGGCCGCCAGCAGGCCGATCGGCCCGGCCCCGGTCACGACGGCGACGTGCGGCGTGAGCCCGGCGCCGCGCTGCGTCGCGCGGTCCACCTGCTCCCAGGCCTTGGCCAGGATCGTGGTGGGCTCGAGCAGCACTCCGTGGTCGCCCAGCGCCGGCTCGAGCCGGACGACGGCGTCGGGCTGCGCCCGCCATCGCTCCCGCGCGAACCCGTGCAGCTGCTTGATGCCGTGCTCGGTGTAGCGGCCGTTGCGGCAGAAGTCCCACTCGCCGGCCGCGCAGGCCGGGCACGGCTGCGGGTCGGGCCGCCGGACGATCCCGACCACGAGGTCGCCCTCGGACAGGCCGGAACCGCTTGGCGCGGCCAGCACCCGGCCGAGGTTCTCGTGACCGAGCACGAGATGGTGCTCGCCCAAGGGAGCCTCGCCGTAGTCGGCCCGGACGATCTCGGCGTCGGTGCCGCAGAGCCCGACCGCCAGGGTCTGCACGAGCAGCGGGCCGTCGGACTCCGGCGGCTCCGGTACGTCGCGGATCTCGGCCGAGTCCGGCACACCCGGACGGACAGTGAGCGCTCTCATGTCGCTCGCTTACCCGGCTGGCCGGTCGGCAGTCGGGTTCGAGCGAAGCCGGGCAGGGCTCAGTCCTCGACCACGTGGGCGGCGAACCGGGCGCGGGCGGCGGCCCACAGCCCGGGGTCGCGGGTGCCGTCCGGGCGCAGCGCCGCGACCGCGTCCAGCGCCTCGGCCATCGCGTGGTGGCTGTTGTCGTGCGCGAACAGTCCCAGCCGGCCGAACGTGGTGACCCGGTCGAGGCCGTCGACCCACTCGTCCAGCGGCCGCAGCCGGTCGGCGTAGCCGATCTCGTACACCGGGTAGACGTGCGGCAGCCGGCGCACCTCGACCCCGCCGAACTGCACCGCCGGCAGCCCGCTGGCCCGCAGCCCGTCCCGGACCAGCTCGGCCAGGTCGTCCGGAGTGGACGTCCACACCGGATCGCCGACCGCGCAGGGGATCTCCGCGCACAGCACGCTCCGGTCGGCCGGGTCGTCCCGGCTGGCGCGGTAGTTGGCCGGCTCGGACAGCCGGGTCACCCTGGTCTGCGGCCCGGGCAGGTAGTGCGCGTCGTGGCCGGTCCACCGGCCGCCGGTGTGCACCAGGTAGACCAGCACCATCGCCCGGAACGCCAACCCGGTCGGCGGGACGGGCCCGCCGGCCAGCCGTGCCAGCACCGGCAGCGGCACGGTGGAGAACACGTGCCCGGCCCGGACCGTGCGACCGTCCGCAGTGGACACCGTGACGCCGTCGGGCTCCGGCTCGACCGCGGTCACCTCGGCGCCGGTCTCGACGGCCGCCCCGGCCGCCGCCGCCGCCTCGGCGAGCACGTCGGCGATCTGGCCGAAGCCGCGGCGCGGGTAGAAGAACACCCGACCCGGCCCGGACCGGTCCCGCCGGACCAGCGTGCGGGCGATGCCCCAGACGCCGCCGGTGCTGACCCGGCGGCGGGCCTGCTCGGCGTCGATGTCCCGGCCCGGCAGCCCCCACAGCTTCTCCGCGTACGGCCCGTACAGCGCGTTGTAGAGCTCCGGGCCGAGGGTGCTGACCAGCAGCGACGCGTACGAGGTCGGGTCGGGCCTGGTGACCGGGCGGGTGGCGGCGTCCCGGCCGATCCGCAGCAGCGCCGCCGGCGGCAGCGTGCGGGCCAGCTCGACCGGCCGGAGCGGGAAGTCGACCCAGCGGTCGTAGACCCGCAGCCGGCCGTTGCGCCGGCGGGTCTGCAGGTCGTCGCCGAGCAGCCCGCGCAGCAGGCTCAGCACCGGCGCCGGGGTGGCCGGGTGCAGCCGGTGGCTGCCGGTGTCGACCCGTACGCCGGCCACCTCGAAGGAGGCGGCCATCCCGCCGACCGCCGGCGCCCGCTCCAGCAGCAGCACCGACCGCCCGGACCCGGCCGCCCGCCAGGCCGCCGCCAGCCCCGCCGGCCCGCCACCCAGGACCACCACGTCCACCATCGGCCCCACCCTAGGGCTGCGGGTAGGGTCCGCAGCAGGCGACCGGGAAGGGGAGCGGCGTGGGCGAGTTCGTCAGGTTCGAGGTCGACGGCGGCATCGGCACGATCCGGCTCGACCGGCCTCCGATGAACGCGCTGAACGCGCAGGTGCAAGGCGAGCTGCACGAGGCGGCGACGGAGGCCGGTACGCGCGCCGACGTCCGCGCGGTGGTGATCTACGGCGGTGCGAAGGTGTTCGCGGCCGGCGCCGACATCAAGGAGATGGTCACCGCCGACTACGCCTCGATGGTCCAGCGGGCGGCGCCGCTGCAGGCGGCCTTCGACGCGCTGGCCCGGATCCCGAAGCCGACCGTGGCCGCGATCACCGGCTACGCGCTCGGCGGCGGCTGCGAGCTGGCGCTCACCGCCGACTTCCGCATCTGCGGCGACAACGCCAAGCTCGGCCAGCCGGAGATCCTGCTCGGCATCATCCCCGGCGCCGGCGGCACCCAGCGGCTGCCGCGGCTGATCGGCCCGGCCAAGGCGAAGGACCTCGTCTACTCCGGACGGTTCGTCGGGGCCGAGGAGGCGCTGGCGATCGGCCTGGTGGACAAGGTGGTCGCGCCCGACGACGTCTACTCGGCGGCGGTCGAGCTCGTCTCCCGTTACGTGACCGGCCCGGCGCTGGCGCTGCGCGCGGCCAAGGCGGCCATCGACGGCGGCCTCGACGGTGACCTCGCCAGCGGGCTGCGGCTGGAGACCCAGCTGTTCACCGGCCTGTTCGCGACCGAGGACCGGGCCATCGGGATGGCCTCGTTCGTCGAGAACGGCCCCGGCAAGGCCCAGTTCGTGGGCCGGTGAGCGAGCCCGAGTGCTCGCAGGGCGAGCGGGGAGCGACGAGGGCTGAGCCGGCCGAGGGACGAGGCCGGGTCCGTCCGAGGAGCGGGCGGAGCGTCTCCCGCGAGGAGGTCGAGGCCGCCAGGGCCGACCCCAAGCTCGCGAACGTCCTCTACCACGACTGGGAAGCCGGCTCGTACGACGAGAAGTGGTCGATCTCCTACGACGAGCGCTGCGTGACCTACGCCCGGGACCGGTTCGCGTACGTCGCCGACTGGCCTGCCCGTCCGTACCCGCGCGCGCTGGAGCTCGGCTCCGGCACCGGCTTCTTCCTGCTCAACCTCATGCAGGCCGGGCTCGCGCGCCACGGCTCGGTCACCGACATCAGCCCCGGGATGGTGGCGGTCGCGCTGCGCAACGCCGGGTCGCTCGGCCTGGACGTGGACGGCCGGGTCGCCGACGCGGAGACGATCCCGTACCCGGACGCGTCCTTCGACGTGGTCGTCGGCCACGCGGTGCTGCACCACATCCCGGACGTGGAGCGGGCCCTGCGCGAGGTGCTGCGGGTGCTCAAGCCGGGCGGGCGGTTCGTGTTCGCCGGCGAGCCGACCCGGTACGGCGACGTGGTCGCGCGCCGGCTGTCCCGGGCGACCTGGTGGGCGGCGACCCGGGTGACCAGGCTGCCGGCGCTGTCGGGATGGCGGCGGCCGCAGCGCGAGCTGGACGAGTCGTCCCGGGCGGCGGCGCTTGAGGCGGTCGTCGACCTGCACACGTTCCCGCCCGCGGCGCTGCGCCGGATGGCGATCGCGGCCGGCGCGGTGGACGTGTCGGTGCGCACCGAGGAACTGACCGCGGCCTGGTTCGGCTGGCCGGTGCGCACGTTCGAGGCCGCGGTGCCGCCGGGCAAGCTGGGCTGGGACTGGGCCGTTTTCGCCTACCGGACCTGGCAACGGCTCTCCGCGGTGGATCGCCGGCTCGCCCGGGTCGTGCCGGCCGGGCTGTTCTACAACGCGCTGCTGACCGGGGTCCGACCTGGCGAGCCGGCACACGCGGCCACCTGATGGTGTTACCGTGGCGGCCCGTTCGTATGTATGAGGAGTGGCAAGTGGCACAAGGCACCGTCAAGTGGTTCAACGCCGAGAAGGGCTACGGCTTCATCGCCGTCGAAGGTGGGGGTGCCGACGTCTTCGTGCACTACTCCGCGATCGCGACGTCCGGGTACCGCAGCCTCGACGAGGGTCAGAAGGTCGAGTTCGACGTGACCCAGGGCCAGAAGGGCCCGCAGGCGGAGAACGTCCGCCCGATGTAGTTCCCAGCTCTTCCCGAGGACCCCGGCCGGTTCGCCGACCGGGGTCCTCGGCTGTCTGGGTACTGTTTGCCGGTGGCCCGGCAGGCGCGCTTCCTCACTCCGGCCAGCCTGCGCTGGGTGCTCCGGCACCGGGCCTGGACGCCCTGGTATCTGGTCCGCTACTGGCGATTTGCCCTGTTCAAGCTGCGCAACCCGCACGTGGTCACCGAGGGCTTCGTGTTCCTCGGCCGGAACGTGACGCTGGAGGCGCGGCGCGGGTACGGCCGGCTGATCATCGGCCGTTGGGTGCACATCGGCAGCGGCAACAGCATCCGCTGCCACGAGGGGACGCTGCGTATCGGCGACAAGTGCGTGTTCGGCAAGGACAACACCGTCAACGGCTACCTCGACATCGAGTTCGGCGCGGCCACGATCGTCGCCGACTGGGTGTACGTCTGCGACTTCGACCATGCCTTCGACGACGTGACGATCCCGATCAAGGACCAGGGCATCGTGAAGTCGCCGGTGCGCATCGGCCCGGACGTCTGGCTCGGCGCGAAGGTGACCGTGCTGCGCGGGGTGACCGTGGGCCGGGGGTGCGTGGTCGCGGCGAACGCGGTGGTGAACAGGGACCTGCCGGCCTTCTCGGTGGCGGTCGGGGTGCCGGCCCGGGTGGTGCGGGACCGGCTGACCGACCACGAGGCGGCCGCGGCCCGGCGGGCGGCGCTGGCCGACATCGCCCGCAAGACCCGGCTCGCGTCGGAGTCGTCCTAACGTCCCGCCCAGGGGCCTCGTGCCGCAGCCGCCCCCTAACTACCGCTCGGTAGGGTCCGGGCCATGGAGACCATCGAGGGTCACGGCGGCGACGTCGCGCTCGCCGCGTTGCGGGCGGCCGGCGTCGAGGAGATGTTCACGCTCTCCGGCGGCCACGTCTTCCCGGTGTACGACGCGGCGGTGCGGCAGAAGGTGCGCATCGTCGACGTGCGGCACGAGCAGACCGCGACGTTCGCAGCCGAGGGCACCGCCAAGCTGACCCGCCGGCCGGGCCTGGCCGTGGTGACCGCCGGACCCGGCGTGACGAACTCGGTGTCCGCGCTGACCTCGGCCTACTTCACCGGCGTCCCGCTGGTCGTGCTCGGCGGCCGGGCGCCGACGGTCAACTGGGGTCGCGGCGGCCTGCAGGAGCTCGACCACGTGCCGATCCTGGCCCCCGTCACCAAGCTGTCCCGCACCGCGACGACCGGGGACGACATCGGGCCGGTGCTGCTCGACGCCGCCCGGACGGCGCTGACCCCGCACCGCGGGCCGGTGTTCGTCGACGTGCCGATGGACACGATCTTCTCGCCGGCCACCGCCTCGATCGAGTTCGCCGCCCCCGCGCCGGTCGCGCCGGATCCGGACACGGTGGCAGCGGTGGCGACGCTGGTCGCCGGGGCGTCGCGGCCGGCCTTCGTCGTGGGCGGCGACGTCTGGTTCGGCCGGGCCGAGCAGGCGCTGCGGCGGGCGGCCGAGGCGCTGCGGGTGCCGGTGTTCATGAACGGGATGGGCCGCGGCTGCCTGCCCGCCGACGACCCGCTGGCGTTCGCCCGGGTGCGCGGGCTGCTGAAGAAGGAGGCCGACCTCGTCGTCGTGGTCGGCACGCCGCTGGACTTCCGGCTGGCGTTCGGCGATTTCGGTGCGGCCCAGGTCGTGCACCTGGCCGACTCGGCCGAGGGAGTGGCGACCCACCGGCCGTTGGCGGCGTCCGCGAGCGGCGACCTCGCCACGATCCTCGACGCGATCGCCGGCCGGACCGGCGACCGGGTCTCGCACGAGCCCTGGCTGGACCGGCTGCGGGAGGCGGAGGACGCGGCCAGGGCGCGTGACGACGAGCTGCTCGCCGGCGGCGGCGCCACGATCCGGCCGGCGGCGGTGTACGGGGCGCTGCGGTCCCGGCTGGACCGGGACGCGGTGGTGATCGGCGACGGCGGCGACTTCGTGTCGTACGCGGGCAAGTTCGTCGACTCCTACCGGCCGGGGTGCTGGCTCGACCCGGGTCCGTACGGGTGCCTGGGCACCGGGCTCGGCTACGCGATCGCGGCCCGGGTGGCTCGCCCGTCCGCGCAGGTGGTGCTGCTGCTCGGGGACGGCGCGGCCGGCTTCTCGCTGATGGACGCCGACACGCTGGTCCGGCACGAGCTGCCGGTGGTGATGATCGTCGGCAACAACGGCGGCTGGGGGCTGGAGAAGCACCCGATGCGGGCGATCTACGGCTACGACGTGGCCGCCGAGCTTGCCGCGGAGACGCGCTACGACGAGGTCGTGCGGGCGCTCGGCGGGGCGGGCGAGACGGTCCGGGAGCCGGGCGAGCTCGGGCCGGCGCTCGACCGGGCGTTCGCCTCCGGCGTGCCTTACCTGGTCAACGTGCTGACCGACCCCGACGACGCCTACCCGCGGTCGTCGGTGCTGGCCTGAGCGGTGAACCGGTCCCGGTCCACGATCGCCCGGACGACGCGGCCGGCCGCCACCTCCCGGCCGCCTTGGGTGAGCCTCACGTCGAAGGTGAGCCTTCGGCCGGACCGGTAGACCAGCTCGGCGTCGGCGCGCACGGTGGCGCCGACCGGGCTGGGCGCGAGGTGGTCCAGCTCGACCCTGGTGCCGACGGTGGTCTGGCCCGGGGCCAGCGACGCGGCCGCGGCGCGCAGCGTGGCCGCCTCGGCCAGGGCCAGCGCGCGCGGCGTGCCGAGCACGTCGACGTCGCCGGACCCGAGCGCACGGGCAGTGTCCGCTTCCGTCACCCTGACGGTGACGCTGGCGGAATCGGTCGGTTCGCCCACGCGCGCACGCTAGCGCAGCACCGTAGGCTGCCCGGTCAGTGAGCTGTCCGGGCCGGTTCGCGGCCGGAGAGAGAGGTGGATCGTGCGCACCGCATCGCGTCGGGCCCGGCGTCTCGGCGGGCTCCTGCTGGTCGCCGCGACCGTGTTGTGGGCGTTCCTGCGCCGGCGGGCCAACGCCGTCCGGTGGGTGGAGCCGCCGGCGACGACACGGCCGACCGGGACGACACGGCCGGCCGGGGCCGTGCCGGACGAGCCGGACGAGCCCGGAGCGCCGGGGGAGCTGCCCGGCGACGTCCTGGCCACGGACGCCGGCCTGACCGAGCTGCCGGAGGGGGGCACCGAGGGCCCGTCGGTCGGCGGCTCGGCGGTGGAGGACCGGGCGGTCGGAGACTCGGCCGCCGGAGGCTCCGCCGACGCGGGCTCGGCCGCCGGGCGGTCGGCCGACGCGGGCTCGGCCGTCGGAGCTGCGGCCGTCGCGGGCTCGGCCGACGCGGTCGAGGAGCTGCCGGCAGACACGGTCGACGAGACCCGCGTGGCCGAGATCCTGGCCGAGTCGCCCGATGCCGACGTGGTCGTCGTCGACGAGGCCACCTACGAGCTGGCCGTCGCCGACGCCGCGCCCGATCCGTCCCGCCCTGCCGACCCCGCTCCGGCCGTGGCCGAGGCGGAGGTCGTCGCCACCGGGCCGGCCGCCGCCGAGCCGAGCGACGACGCGACCGAGGCGGAGCTCGAGGACGCGGCGGCGGAGCGCTCCCGCAGCGTCCCGATGCCGACCTTCAGCGAGGCTCCGACCGCGGAGATCCCGGCCGTCACCGACGACCTGCGCAGGATCCGCGGCATCGGTCCGTCGATGGAGCGCACGCTGCAGGGCATCGGCATCGTCAGCTACCGCCAGCTGGCCCTGCTGGACGGCGCCGAGCTGGAGCGGGTGCGCGGCGAGCTGACCGACTTCCGCGGCCGGATCGAGCGGGAGGACTGGGTCGGCCAGGCCCGCGCCCTCTACCGGGAGAAGTACGGTCGGGACCCGTCTTAGCGCCCGCTAGCTCGGCTGACCGGTCAGCAGGTTCACGTCGCGCCCCGTCGGTCCACCGACCGGTCCGCCGACCCACCCGCCGGCCGGTCCGCGGACAGACCCGCTGGCTGACCCGCTGGCTGACTCGCTGGCCGGTCCGCTGGCCGCTTCGCCGGCCGACGCGCTGGCCGGTGCGCCGGCCGACCCGCTGGCCGGTCCGCCGACCCACCCGCCGGCCGGTCCGCGGGCTGACCCGCTGGCTGACTCGCTGGCCGGTCCGTTCGCCGGTGCGCCGGCCGACCCGCCGGCCGGTCCGCCCGCCGGGGCCGGCGCGGGAGTCTCGCCGATCGCCCGCCGGTAGACCGCGACGGTCCGCTCGGCGACCCGGTCCCAGCCGTGCTCGGTGGCCAGCGCGTCCTGCCCGGCCCGGACCAGCCGCCGGCCGAGGTCGGGATCGGCGAGCAGCCGGCCCACCGCGCCGGCCAGCGCCGCCGGGTCCCCGGCCGGGAACCGCACGCCCAGCCGCCCGTCCGCGACCACCTCCGCCAGCCCGCCGACGTCCGCCGCCACCACCGGTGTCCCGGCCGCGCCGGCCTCCAGCGCCACCATCCCGAACGGCTCGTACCGGCTGGGCACCACCGCGCAGTCCGCCGCCGCGACCAGCGCGGCCAGATCGGCGTCCGTCACGAACCCGGCGAACGCGACCGCCCGGCCCAACCGCAGCGCGCGCGCCCGCTCCCGCAGCTCCGCCTCCGCCGGCCCGGTGCCGGCCACGACCACCCGCAACCCCGGATGCCGCCGCCGCAGCCGCGGTACGGCGGCCAGCAGGTCCTGGACGCCCTTCTCGTACACCAGCCGGCCGCAATACACGACCAGCGGCCCGTCCGCCGCCCATCGCCGCCGGGCCGCCGCGGCCCGGTCCGCGCCGACTCGCCAGCGCGCCGCGTCCACCCCGTTGGGCACCACGTCGACCTTGCCCGGCGGGAGGTCGAACAGCCGGGTCACCTCCCAGCACATGTACGCCGAGCACGTCACCACCCGGCGCGCCTCGAACGTCAGCCACCACTCGACCGAATGGATCGTCCGGTTCACCGGTCCGGGCAGCCAGCCCTGGTGCCGGCCGGCCTCGGTGGAGTGCAGGGTCGCCACCAGCGGCACGCCGAGGTGGTGCTCGAGCGTGGTGGCGGCGTGCGCGACCAGCCAGTCGTGCGCGTGCACCACGTCGAACGAGCGCTCGGCGCAGATCGCGAGGCCGGCCCGGGTCAGCGCGTGGTTGAGCGCCATCGTCCAGGCCAGCAGGTCGTCGGCGAAGCTCAGCTTGGTGGGGTCCTCGGCCGCTCTGACCACCCGCACGCCGGCGACGACCTCGTCGTGCGGGACGTCCGGGGTGCCCGGGTGCCGGGTCAGCACGGTCACCTCGTGCCCGGCTGCGGCCATCGCCTCGGCGAGCGCGTGGACGTGCCGGCCGAGCCCGCCGACCATCACCGGCGGGTACTCCCAGGACAGCATCAGCACGCGCATCCGGCCGATGCTGCCATCTCCGGTCCACACCGATGCGTCGAAGCCGGCGCAGGTCGCCCGGCCGGGTTGATCCATTCCCCGGATTCACCCGCGGCCGGCGCCGGACGGGCCTACGCTCGCTGCGCGTCCAACGGGGGGCGCGGTGCGGACCGCGGCCGGCGCGGTCCCGGCGGGACAGAGGAGCCCCGGACATGACCGACCCGACCCCGAACTACCCGGTGCCGCCGCCGACCAGCCCCTGGACGCCCCAGGACCCGTTCGCGCCGTACTCGTCCCATCACCCCCGGGCGGACGAGCCGGCCGAGGAGGCGCCGGCGCCGCCCTACCCGGCCGCCCACCGGCCCTACGCAGGCGGACCGCCGGCCGAGCAGCCCTATGCCGGCGGGCCGGCCGAGCAGCCGTACGCGGGCGGACCGGCCGAGCCGCCCGACGCCGGCGGGCCGGCGGGCTACCAGCCCTACGCCGGCGGCCCCGGCTACACCGGTCCCGGCTACGGCAGCCCGTACGGCATGGCTCCGCCGGGGACGCAGAAGCCGCCGGCGTACTGGCCGCTGTCGATCGTGGGGGTGCTGTTCTCGGTCGTCTTCGGCGCGTTCGCGATCTACTTCTCCGCGCAGGTGGGCCGGCGCTGGGACCGCGGTGACGTCGACGGCGCGCGGCGGGCGTCCCGGACCGCGCGCACGCTCGGCATCGTCGCGATCGTCGTCGGCGCGATCGGCACCGCGATCCTGCTCGGCGCCGAGTCGCGCTGACGCTCGGTCCCGGCGAGCGGGGTGGCTCAGCCGAGCAGCGGCAGCAACCCGTCCGGCAGCAGCTGGGCCTCGTTGCGGCGGAACATGTCCACCGGCGCCCAGATCGCGGTGACGTCGCCGCGCCGGCCGCGCAGCCGCGACTGCGACCACACCTGCGGGTCCGCGGTGGCCACCTCGTAGACCAGCACGAGCTCGTGGGCGTCCCGCCCGGCGAAGCGGTGGATGCTCTCCAGCGTCGCCATCGGCCGCACCTCGGTCAGCTGGATGCCGAACTCGTCCCGCATCGTCCGCCGGACCGCCTCGTGGCCGCGCTCGCCGAAGGCGATCTCGCCGCCGGGCGGCCGGTATGCCGTGCGGCCGGTGGTCGGGTCGGCCAGCTCGGTGACCAGCATGCGGCCCCGGTCGGCGAGCAGCGCCACGGTGACCGCGCGCACCGCGGGACCGGCCGGCGCGACCGGCCCGGGGCCGCCGGGCAGGCCCACCATCCCGGCGAGCGGCGCGTATCCGGAGCCGCCGGCGGAGGCGGCGATCTCGGCCTGGCCCTCCGGGCTCGACCGCCAGCGCAGCTCGGCCTCGACCAGGTCGAGGAACGCGTCGACCTCGTCCTCGTCGTAGCCGCGGCTCCCCAGCCGCGGCTTGCGGAACGCGACCTGGTGCACCTCTTCCGGGTCTAGCGGCGGGACACCGCGGGTCTGCGCGAGGGCGTCGGTCACCTTGCGCAGGAAGTCGTCGACCTCGATCTCGTCGTAGCCGCGGCGGCCGAACGGCGGTTTGCCGAACTGCACGGCGCGCACGTCGGACGCCTTGACCCGCTGCTCGGGCCGGCGCGCGGCGACCTGACCCGCATATCCGTAGGCCATGGCGCCGGACACTACCCCGACGGGCGCGAGCCGTCAGCCGGTGCCGGACCGCCGGCGAGCGCGTACGGCAGCAGCCCGAGCGGCGGCGCGCCGAGCGCCAGCATCGCCGCGTGGAACCGGGGCAGGTCGAACCTCGCACCCCAGTCCCGCCGGGCCCGCTCCCGCAGGTCGCGGATCTCCAGCTTGCCCCAGGTGTAGCGGCCGTACGTCGGGTCGAAGGTGCCCCGCCTGGCCTCGGACAGCGCCGCCTGGCCGGCCAGGAACGCGTCCTGCTCGAACCGGCGGCCGGCCTCGGCGACGGTCATCCCGTTGGCGTGCAGGCCGATCGAGCACGCGAGCCGGGTCACCCTCAGCAGGGCCTCGACCGAGACACCGATCACGTATCGCGGATCGTCGGCGTGGAAGCCCTCCTCTATCGCGACTTCCTCGACGTAATGCGCCCAGCCCTCGATGAACGCCTCGCTGCCGAACAGCCGGCGCGGCTCGGTCGGCGCGTGCCGCAACGCCAGCCCGTGCGAGAAGTGCCCCGGTGCGACCTCGTGCACGGTGATCGCCGGCAGCGTGGTCCGGCTGAACACCTGCAGCCATTCGGCCTGCTCGTGCTCGGGCCACTCCGGCCGCGGCGGGGTCACCCAGTAGAACGACGGCGTGTCCGGCTCGCCCGGAGCGGCCCAGGCCATCATCGCCATCGCCCACTGCCGCGACTCCGGGGCCGGCGCGACCACGCAGGTGCCGTCCGAGTACGGAACCAGCCGGCGCTCGGCGGCCCAGGCGATCACCTCGTCGGTCAGCGCCTGCGCCTCGGCGATCACGCCGTCGGCGTCGGGGTGGTCGCGCAGCAGCTCGGGCACCAGCTCAGCCACCGGACGGCCCGGGGCCAGCCGGCCGCAGGCCTCGTCCAGCATCGCCCGCAGCCGGTCGCGCTCGGCCTCGGCGCGGGCGGCCAGCGCCGTGAGGTCGACGTCGGTGGCCTCGGTGGCGGACAGCAGCAGGGTCAGCCCGTCGGCGCCGAGCGCGGCCGGGCCGAGGGCGCCGTCGGCGCCGTCGCCGCCGTCGCCCGAGCCGTCGCCCGAGCCGGCGGCCGCCTCCAGGTGCGCGACCAGCCGGGCATGCGCCGCCAGCGCCGCACTCTCGACCGGGTCGTCCGCGTCCAGGCCGACCGACAGCCCGCGGGCCGCGGACAGGGTGGCGGTGGCGATGGCCGGGGTCATCTCGTCCAGCGCGGCGACCGAGCCGTCGACCGCGGCCGGCCACGAAGCCAGGTGCCTGGTCCTGGCCTCGCTCCGCTGCCCGGCCGGCGCGTACTCCCGGTCGTAGCCGCTGACGTCGAGGTTCGCCAGGTGCGGCATCGGGTTGCGGCGGTGCAGCCGCAGCTCGCCGTAGAACGCCCGCAGGCCCGCCTCCTGCGCGGCGACCAGCGCCTCGTCGTACGGATCCGGCAGCGGGTCGCCGCCCAGCGCGGCCAGGCCCCGGCGCACGCCGCCAGGGGACAGGTCCTGCACCCGGCCGTCGTACTCGTGCCGGCCTGCCCCCTCGCGGGCCTCGGCCACGCCGAGGTCACAGACCGCACGCAGTCTGGGCTCCATGCCGGCGACCCTAGGGCATGCCTCCCCACTGCCTGGCGGCGCCGGACGACGCCAAGACGACGACCGGCCGCGTTGGCGGGGCCGGCCGATACAACCCCGGTATCGGCCGGCCCCGCCGCCTTGCCGGACGCCGCCTGGACGCCGCCGGCATCCACCGCCAATGGGGAGACACGCCCTAGCGATCGCGCTGAGGTCCCGCGGTAATGCCCCGGTCGTACGCTTCGATCACGGCAGACGCGGAGGTGCGACATGATCTTCTTCTGGATCAGCATCGGAGTGGTGGTCGTGCTCCTCGGCGTGGCCGGGTGGATCGACCTGGGAGCGCGCCGGAGCGGGCGGCCGATCCGCGGTGTGGACCGGAAGGCCTCCCTCGACGCCAGCCGCGCCGCGCAGGCCGACTACACCATGCGCACCCACCACCAGGGCGGCGGCGGCGTCTTCTAGAAGACCCGCGCGTCGAGGTGGCCGAACGGACCGTCGACCGCGCGCAGCCGGTCGGCCAGCGCGGCCGCGCCGGCCCGGTCGCCGGCGTCGAGCAGGTCGACCAGCTCGTGCAGCCGGGCCGCGTGCGTCGTCGCCCGGTCCCGGGCGTACCCGGCGGCCGTGTCGTGGCTGATCATGAACGCCCAGTCGCTGGACAGCGCCAGCAGCGCCTCCCGGGCCAGCTGGTCCAGCACCGGGTCGCGCACCGGCCCGCGGTGCGCGTCCAGGGTGGACAGCAGCCGGTCCTGCACACCCTTGGCCGCCAGCACGAGGTCCTGCACGGCCGGGCCCTCCCAGACCCGCCAGTCCTTGCCCGACCCCCAGGACGACCGGCCCAGCGTGACCGGCGGCCCGACGTGGCCGGCCTCCGCCGCGCCGCGCAGCGTGGTCACCCGCACGCCCGCGGCCGGCAGCGCCCGCAGCACGGTGGCCAGCCAGGCCGGGCCCTCGTGCCACCAGTGCCCGAACAGCTCGGTGTCGAACGCGGCCACGACCAGCCCCGGCCGCCCGTCCCGGTCGGCGAGCAGCCGCAGCCGGGCCAGCACCGTGTCGACGAAATCGGCCGCGTCCCGGAGTACCGCCGCCGCGGCCAGGTCCGGCTCCCACGGCTTCTTCCGCTCCGGCGGCACGTGCCGGCCGGTCACCCGCGCCGGGCGGAACCCGGAGGCGTGGTCGAAGGTGTGGAAGTCGCGGTAGTCCGGCGCGCCCGGGTAGCCGGCCCGCGGTGACCAGACCCGGTAGGTGACCTCGAGGTCGCGGCCGAAGCAGAGCAGCGGGCCGGCGCCGACCGGGCGGGCCGCGGCCGTGTCGCCGTGCAGCGCGGGGGAGTCGACCAGGAACCGCTCGACCCCGGCGGCCGCGTACAGCTCCTGCTGGCCCGGCGCGTGCCCGCACTCCGGCACCCAGATCCCGGCCGGCGCCCGGCCCAGCCGCAGCCGCGTGTCGTCCAGCCCGACCGTCAGTGCGCCGGCCGCGACCCGCGGCTCCAGCAGCGGCAGGAACGGGTGGGTGGCCGGGCCGCCGAGCAGCTCGACCACGCCCGCGTCGACCAGCGGCCGCAGCACCGACGACAGCCCGCCGGTCAGCCAGCGGTCCTCGAGGTCGGCCAGGCACTCGGTGGCTGCCCGGAACTCGTACCCGGCCAGTTCCGGCAGCCGCGGCGCCGCCTCGACCGCGCGCAGCTGCCAGCTGCCGGTCCAGGTGTGCAGCTCGCGCAGGCAGTACGGGTCGTCGAGCATCGCCGCCAGCACCGGGGTCACGCCGAGGGTGAGCACGTCCCGGGCGCCCTCGGCGGCCAGCCGGTCGAGCAGCGTGAACACCCGGCGCCAGGAGCCGGTGAACGCCTGGTGCAGCCATTCCTCGCCGACCGGCCACGCGCCGGCGTGCGCCACCCACGGCAGGTGGGTGTGCAGCACCAGGCAGAACGTCCCCTCGGGCCCGCTCACGGTGTCCGCCGGACCGCCACCGCGACGAGGTCGAGACAGGCGTCGAGGTTGTCCGCGGCGAGCACGAAGTCGGTCGTCCGGACCGCGGCCACCGCCCGGCGCAGCTGCGGGTGCCAGGTCGCCGGCGGCCCGGCGAGCTGCGCGTCGACCAGCGAGCCGAACAGCCGGTCGTAGCGGCGCAGCCGCGGCCCGTGCCGCAGCCCGAGCAGCCGGGTGATCTCGAAGCCGGCCTCCTCCAGCAGCGTGGCCAGCGCGTCCGGGTCGAGCTCCCGGTAGTGGAACGGGTTCATCGGCCGGTTCGGCAGCGTGAACGTCAGCCGGTTCGGCGTGGTGACCAGCAGCGTGCCGGCCGGTCGCAGCACCCGCCGGCACTCGGCCAGGAACGCCGGCTGGTCCCACAGGTGCTCGATCACCTGCAGCGAGGCCACCACGTCCACGCTGCCGTCCCGTACCGGCAGGGTGGCGACGTTGGCCCGGACCGCCGCCACCCGCGGGTACGCCGCGGCCACGTGCCCGACCGCGGCCGCGTCGTAGTCGAGCCCGAGCACGACCCGGGCGACCTCGGCCAGCCGGTCCGCGCCGTACCCCTCGCCGCAGCCCGCCTCCAGCACGACCGCGCCCGGGCAGAACGGGACGATCGCGTCGTACGCCGCCTCGTGGCGACGGAACCAGTAGTTCTCGGCCGGGATACCGGGCATCGTGCGCTCTCCGGTCAGCGCGAGGGTCGGTGGCACCGCCGAAGCGTCGCATGCGCCGCAAGCAGGCCGGCGGAGGTGACGCGCCCGGGGCCGCGCGACGAAGTCCTGCGCATGAAATAGCCTGGAAGTGACTACCGGTGAGGGACATCACCGCGACCCAGAGGCCTACTGATGAGTAACATCCTGGCACCTCAGGGTGGTGGAGGAGGACCGAGGACGTGGACATCGTCGTACTGGTCAAGCAGGTGCCCGACACCTGGGCGGAGCGCCGGCTGTCCGAGTCGGACTACACGTTGGACCGCGAGTCGGTCGACGCGGTGATGAACGAGATCGACGAGTACGCGGTTGAGGAGGCGCTCCGGCTCAAGGAGGCCCACGGCGGCGAGGTCACCGTCCTGTCGATGGGCCCGGAGCGGGCGGCCGAGACGATCCGCAAGGCGCTGTCGATGGGCGCGGACAAAGCCGTGCACGTGTCCGACCCGGCGCTGCACGGCGCGTGCGCGGTGCAGACGGCGCAGACGCTGGCCGCCGCGCTCGGCACGATCCCGCACGACCTGGTCGTGCTCGGCTCCGAGTCGACCGACGCCCGGCTGTCGGTGATGGCCGCGATGCTGGCCGAGAAGCTCGGCCTCCCGCAGCTGTCCGGCGCCCGCAAGGTCGAGGTCGACGGGTCGACGGTCACCATCGAGCGGCAGACCGAGACGGGCTTCGACCGCGTGCAGGGCTCGACGCCGGCCGTGGTCAGCGTGGTCGAGAAGATCAACGAGCCGCGATACCCGTCGTTCAAGGGGATCATGGCCGCCAAGAAGAAGCCGGTGCAGACGGTCACCGTGGCCGACCTCGGCCTCGACGCCGGCTCGGTGGGCCTGGCCAGCGCGACCAGCGAGGTGGTCGAGATGACCCCGCGGCCGCCGCGGCAGGCCGGCCAGATCGTCAAGGACGAGGGCGACGGCGGCGTGAAGCTCGCCGACTTCCTCGCCGCCCAGAAGCTGCTCTAGGAGGAACAGCCCCGATGGCATCCGTTCTCGTCCTCGTCGAGCACGCCGAGGGCAAGGTCAAGAAGGTCACCCTGGAGTTGCTCACCGCGGCCAGGGCGCTCGGCGAGCCGGTCGCGGTCGTCGTCGGCGCACCCGGCTCGGCCGCCCCGCTGGTCGACGCGCTGGCCGAGTACGGCGCGGCGACCGTGGTCGCGGCCGAGTCGGAGGACGTCGAGAAGTATCTGGCGACTCCCCAGGTCGCGGTGCTTGCCGACCTGGTGGCGGCGGAGTCGCCGGCCGCGGTGCTGATCGCCTCCTCGGCCGAGGGCAAGGAGATCGCGGCCCGGCTCGCGATCCGTACCGGGTCCGGGATCCTCACCGACGCGGTCGGGGTCGACGGCGACGGCACCGCCACCCAGTCGATCTTCGGCGGCGCGGTCGTGGTGAAGTCGCGGGTGAGGACCGGCACGCCGATCGTCACCGTGCGGCCCAACTCGGTGTCGGCCGAGCCGGCACCGACCCAGGCGCAGACCCGGTCGGTGGACGTCACGCTCGACGACGCCGCGCGCGCGGCCACCGTGCTCGAGCGGGTGGTCGAGGAGAAGGGCAGCCGGCCGGCGCTCACCGACGCCTCGATCGTCGTCTCCGGCGGCAGGGGGCTCGGCTCCGGCGACAACTTCGCGCTCGTCGAGGCGCTGGCCGACTCGCTCGGCGGCGCGGTCGGGGCGTCCCGGGCGGCCACCGACGCGGGGTGGTACCCGCACCAGAACCAGGTCGGCCAGACCGGCGTCACCGTCTCCCCGCAGCTGTACGTGGCGGTGGGCATCTCCGGCGCCATCCAGCACCGGGCCGGCATGCAGACCTCGAAGACGATCGTCGCGGTCAACAAGGACCCGGAGGCGCCGATCTTCGAACTGGCGGACTTCGGCGTCGTCGGCGACCTGTTCACCGTGGTGCCCCAGCTGACCGAGGAGGTCACCAAGCGCAAGGCCTGAGGGCCGGCGGGTGCCGCCGAACCGTCCGGCGGCGGGGCCCGACGCCAGGACGGCGAGCGGCGGCGACCGGGACCACCGCGGTACCGGCCGGCCCCGCGGCCGTGCCGGACGCGGCCCGGACGCCGTCCGCGTCCACGGCCGGCCGGGCTACCGTCGGGAGGTGAGCGACGGCATCCTGGCCCGGCCGTACCGGGCGGCGACGGCGGGGATCCTCGGTCTCATCAGCCTGATCGCGTTCGAGGCGATCGCGGTCGCAACGGCGCTGCCGACGGCCGTGCGGGAGCTCGACGGCCTGTCCTGGTACGGCTGGTCGTTCACCTCGCTGCTGGTCACGTCGGTGATCGGCATGGTCATCTCCGGTGAGGTGACCGACCGGGCCGGCGGCCGGCTGCCGCTGCTGGCCGGGGTCGGCACGTTCCTGGCCGGGCTGCTCACCGCCGGGTTGGCCCCGGACATGGCGGTGTTCCTGGCCGGCCGGGCGCTGCAGGGCTTCGGCGTGGGGCTGCTCATCGTCGTGATGTACGTCATCGTCGGCGACCAGTACCCGGAGCGGCTGCGGCCGACGGTGTTCGGCGCGATCTCGGCGGCCTGGGTGATCCCGTCGCTGGTCGGACCGGTGGTGGCCGGCGCGCTGGCCGAGGGACCCGGCTGGCGGTGGGTGTTCCTCGGGTTGGTGCCGCTGGTCGCGGCCGCGGTCGCGGCGCTGGTGCCGACCCTGCGACGGGCCCGCCGGCCGGCCGACCCGCCGCCGCCGCGACCGGGCCGGCTGGTGGCCGCGGTGGCGACCGCGGTCGGCGTGGCCGCGGTGCAGTGGTCGCTGCAGCAGTTCGGCTGGCCGCGGGTGCCGGTGCTGGTCGGCGGGCTGGTGCTGCTCGCGGTCGGGCTGCGGACGTTGCTGCCGCGCGGCACCGCCGTGCTGCGCCGCGGGGTGCCTGCGGTCGTCGGCTTCCGCGGGGTGCTGGCCGGGGCATTCTTCTCGGTGGAGTCGCTGGTGCCGCTGACCCTCACGCTCGTACACGGCTACTCGCCGACCGCGTCCGGCGTCCCGCTGACGTTCGGCGCGCTCGGCTGGGCGGCGGGGTCGTTCTGGCAGGGCCGGCGGCCGGACGCGGCCCGGCACGTGCTGGTCCGGGTCGGGTTCGTGCTCGTCGGCCTGGCCGCGGCCGGGATGGCGGTGGTCACCCAGCCGTGGTCGCCGGCCTGGCTGATCTACCCGGTGTGGGTGGCCGGCGGCTGTGGCATGGGGCTGGCGATGTCCAGCCTGTCCGTGCTGTTGCTGCTGTTCAGCCCGCCGGCCGAGCGCGGCGTGAACTCCTCCGCCCTGCAGCTGTCCGACTCGGTGGCCAGCGCGCTGTGCATCGGACTGGCCGGCGCGCTCGTCGCGGCCAGCGCCCGCGGGGTGCTGCCGATCCAGCGGGCGGCCGGGGCGCTCGACCTGGTCATGGTCCTGGTCGCGCTGACCGGCGCCGCGCTCGCCGGCCGGGCCCGGCGCCCCGTCGTGCAGGAGCGCACCGCCCAGGCCCCCGCCGAGACCCGCGCCGCCTGACCCGGTCGGCCCGCGGCGCGCGCATCGGCTCCCGGCGGGCCGCGCCGCCTGACCCGGTCGGCCCGCGGCGCGCGCATCGGCTCCCGGCGGGCCGCGCCGCCTGAGCCGGTCGGCCCGCGGCGCGCGCATCGGCTCCCGGGCGAGCAGGGACGGGCCGACGCCACCCCCGGGATTGCCGCCGGTCGCGGGGCGGCGTGCGGTCGCCGCACGGCGGTACCCGGGCGGGTGGCGCGCGCCGCCGGCCCGGGCGACACGCCGTACGCTTGCCTGCGATGGCATACCTGGATCACGCGGCGACGACCCCGATGCTGCCGGAGGCAGCCGAGGCCGTCGCCGCCGCGCTGCTCGACACCGGAAACCCCTCGTCCCTGCACGCGGCCGGCCGCAAAGCCCGCCGCGCGGTGGAGGAGTCCCGGGAACGGGTCGCCGCGGCCATCGGCGCCCGGCCGTACGAGGTGGTCTTCACCGGTGGCGGGACCGAGTCCGACAACCTCGCGGTCAAGGGCATCTACTGGGCCCGGCGGGCCGCCGACCCGCGCCGCCGCCGGGTGCTGGCCAGCGCGGTCGAGCACCACGCGGTGGTCGACTCGGTCGAGTGGCTGGTCCGGCACGAAGGCGCCGAGGTGAGCTGGCTGCCGGTGGACCGGCACGGCCGGGTGCACCCGGACACGCTGCGCGCCGCGCTCGACGACGCCGGCCCGGACACCGTCGCGATGGTCTCGGTGATGTGGGCCAACAACGAGGTCGGCACCGTGCAGCCGGTGGCCGCGCTGGCCGCGGTCGCCGCCGAGCACGGGGTGCCGTTCCACACCGACGCGGTGCAGGCGGTCGGCGTGCTGCCGGTCGACGTCGCCGTCGCCGGCGTGGACGCGCTGACCCTGACCGGGCACAAGCTCGGCGGCCCGGTCGGCGCGGGCGCCCTGGTGCTCGGCCGGGACGTGGACTGCGCGCCGCTGCTGCACGGCGGCGGCCAGGAGCGGGAGGTCCGCTCGGGGACGGTCAACACCGCGGCGATCGTCGGGCTCGCGGTGGCCACCGAGACGGCGGTGTCGGCCCGGCAGGAGACCGTCGCCCGGGTGAGCGCGCTGCGGGACGAGCTTGTCGCCGGCGTGCTCGCCGCGGTGCCGGACGCGGTCCTGTCCGGCGACCCGGTCGACCGGCTGCCCGGCAACGCCCACTTCGCCTTCCCCGGCTGCGAGGGCGACTCGCTGCTCATGCTGCTCGACGCCCGCGGCGTGGAGTGCTCCACCGGCTCGGCCTGCTCGGCCGGCGTGGCGCAGCCGAGCCACGTGCTCGTCGCGATGGGCCTCGACCCGGAGCACGCCCGCGGCTCGCTGCGGTTCTCCCTCGGGCACAGCTCGTGCCGGGCCGACGTGGCCGCGCTGCTCGACGCGCTGCCCGGCGCGGTCGAGCGGTCGCGCCGGGCCGTGCTCGCGGCGGGCGGTGCGCGCGGCGGGCCGGTGCGATGAGGGTTCTCGCCGCCGTCTCCGGCGGGGTCGACTCGGCGGTCGCGATGGCGCGGGCGGTGGACGCCGGGCACGACGTGACCGCGGTGCACCTCGCGCTGGCCCGCAACCCCGCCTCCACCCGCACCGGCGCCCGCGGCTGCTGCACGCTGGAGGACGCCCGGGACGCGCGCCGGGCCGCCGACGTCGTCGGCGTCCCGTTCTACGTCTGGGACCTGGCCGACCGGTTCCACACCGACGTGGTGGAGGACTTCGTCGCCGAGTACGCGGCCGGCCGCACGCCGAACCCCTGCCTGCGCTGCAACGAGAAGATCAAGTTCGAGGCGGTGCTGGACCGGGCGCTGGCGCTCGGCTTCGACGCGGTCGTCACCGGGCACCACGCCCGGCTCGAGGACGGCGTGCTGCGGCGCTCGGTCGACCCGGCCAAGGACCAGTCGTACGTGCTGGCCGTGCTGACCCGCGACCAGCTGGCGCGGGCGATGTTCCCGCTCGGCGGGTCGACCAAGGCCGAGGTGCGGGCCGAGGCCGCCGCCCGGGGGCTGTCGGTGGCCGACAAGCCCGACTCGCACGACGTGTGCTTCGTCGCCGACGGTGACACCCGCGGCTTCCTGCGCCGGGCGCTCGGCGACCGGCCCGGGACGCTGGTCGACGCGGAGAGCGGGGCCGAGGTCGGCCGGCACGACGGCGCGTACGGCTTCACGATCGGGCAGCGGCGCGGCCTCGGGCTGGACCGGCCCGGCGGTGCGCCGCGGTACGTGCTCTCGATCGAGCCGGTGGCCGGCACCGTGACGGTCGGTCCCGGCTCGCTGCTGGACGTGGGTGCGGTGACCGGGTCGCGGCCGGTGTGGACCGCCGGGTCGCCGCCGGCGGAGTCGTTCCGTTGCCTGGCTCAGCTGCGGGCGCACGCGCGGGCGGTGCCCGCGGTGGCCACCGTCGGCGCCGGTGAGGTCGAGGTGCGGCTGCACGAGCCGGTCCGCGGCGTCGCGACCGGGCAGGCCGTCGTGCTCTACGACGACGACGTCGTGCTCGGCTCGGCCACCGTTGCCGGCACCGTGCCGGCCGGGGCGCCTGCCGCCGTGCCCGCCGGTGTCGAGCCGGCCGGGGCGGGCACCATCGGCCCATGAGCCGGACGTCCCTCGTCGTCATCGACATGATCAACCCGTACGACCACGCGGACGCCGACAAGCTGGTCGGGCCGGTCCGCGAGGTGCTGCCGCAGGTCGGCGGCCTCCTCGAGCGGGCCGGTGACTCGGACGTGCCGGTGATCTACGTCAACGACAACTTCGGATCGTGGCGGTCCAACCGGGACGACCTGGTCGAGTCGGCGCTGCGCGGGCACCATCCCGAGCTGGTCGAGCCGATCCGACCGCCGGCCGACTCGCTGTTCGTGGTGAAGGTGCGGCACTCGATCTTCTTCCAGACCCCGCTGGAATATCTGCTCAGCCAGGAGGGGATCGACCGGCTCGTGCTGGTCGGCCAGGTCACCGAGCAGTGCGTGCTCTACTCCGCGCTCGACGCCCACGTCCGGCACCTCGAGGTCTGCGTGCCGCCGGACGCGGTCGCGCACATCCACCCGGACCTGGCCGAGGCCGCCCTCCGCATGATGGACCTCAACATGGGCGCCGAGATCTGCCCGGCCGACAAGGTCGTCCTTTAGGGCATGTCTCCCCACTGCCTGGCGGCGCCGGACGACGCCAAGCCGTCGACCGGCCTTGGGGCTTGTCGGGGACCGGCCGAGACAACCCCGGTATCGGCCGGCCCCGCCGCCTTGCCGGACGCCGCCTGGACGCCGCCGGCATCCAGTGCCAATGGGGAGACACGCCCTACGCGATCAGCTCGGCCGGGGTGGCGTCCGCGAGCGCGCGGCAGTCGTGACCGAGGTGGGCCTGGTCGGTGTAGCCGGCGTCGGCGGCGAGCCGGGCCAGCCCGGCGGTCGGCTCCGCCCGGCCGAGTGCGAGGAAGCGCTGCAGCCGCAGGATCCGGTCGAGCGTCTTCGGCCCGTAGCCGAACGCGGTCACGCAGCGGCGGTGCAGCTGCCGCTCGGACAGCCCGGCCCACCGCGCAAGCTCCGCGACGACCCCGGGCCCACCCGTGCGGCGGGCCAGCCGCCGGCCGACGGCGACCGCCACCTGGTCGACCGGCGGGGCGTCGGCGAGCCGCCGGCGGACCGCGTCCTCCAGTACCGCGACGCGGTCGGCGGCGGCGCCGACCCGATGGCCCAGCGCGGGTGCGTCCGGCCAGAGCTCGGTCAGCGGCACCCGCTGGTCGCGCAGCTCCGACGCGGGCAGCCCGAGCACGGCCGGCGCCACCCCGGGCCGGAACCGCACCGCGGCGATCTCGACCCCGGCCGCCAGCTCGGCGTGCGTCGCCACGGTGTCGGGGCCGGCGACGACCAGCTCGCCGCCGATCCACATCAGGTCGAGGCAGCCGTCCGGCAGCACCGACCCCGACCCACCGGTCAGCCGCGTCCACGAGCAGCGCAGGTGACCGGCCAGGTCGGGCGCCGGGGCACGTTCCGCGTACATGCCGGTGATGCTGCCGCGGGGCACCGACAATTCGGCGGATCTCCCATGGCCGTCGATGCCGGCGGCGTCCGGGTGGCGTCGGCGCCGCCGGGCAGCGGGGAGGCATGCTCTAGGGTCGCCGCCGTGACCGAGCAGCAGCTGGCCGGCGTCGCCACCGGCGTGGGATCGATGCCCGGCACCGACCCGGCCGAGGCGACGAAGACCGTCCTCGGCGAGCTGCCCGACCTGCCACACGTGCCCGAGCTGCCGGCCCGCGGGGCCGGCGCGGACATGATCGGCCGCGGCGCGGCGTTCCTCGTCGACATGCCGGTCGACCTGCAACCGTCCGGCTGGCGGCTGGTCGACCGGCCGGGCCGGGACCTGCGCCGGTCGCTCGACTTCCTCGCCCGCGACCTCGACACCCTCGAGGACCTCGCCCAGGACTACGCCGGCCCGTTGAAACTCCAGGTCGCGGGCCCGTGGACGCTTGCCGCCACGGTCGAGCTGCACTACGGCGACAAGGCGGTCTCGGATCCCGGCGCGACCCGCGACCTGACCCAGTCGCTGGCCGAGGGCGTCCGCCGGCACGTCGCCGACATGGCCGCCCGGCTTCCGGACGCGGAGATCGTGCTGCAGCTGGACGAGCCGTCGCTGCCCGCGGTGCTGGTCGGGGAGGTGCCCACGGCGAGCGGCTTCGGCACCCTGCGCACGGTCGAGGAGCAGGTCGTGCGCGACGTGCTCGCGGAGGTGCTGGGGGCGGCGGCCGGCGCGGGGGCGGTGCAGACGGTCGTGCACTGCTGCGCGCGGAATCCGCCGATCACACTGATCCGCGAGGCCGGCGCCGGCGCTGTCTCGTTCGACATGACCTTGCTGTCCGCCGTCGAGGACGAGGCGCTCGGCACCGCGGTCGAGGCCGGCGTCCGGCTGTGGTTGGGCGGGGTCCCGGCCGGATCCGCCGACGACCCGGCCGCGCTCGGCGACCTCGGCGACACGGTGCGGTCCGTACGCGGCCTGTGGAGCCGCCTCGGCTTCGCGCCCGAGTTGCTGCCCGGCGCCGTGGTCCTGACTCCCGCCTGCGGCCTCGCCCGCACCTCGCCCGCCTACGCCAGGGCCGCCCTCCGCCGCGTCCGCGAAGCCGCCCGCGCCATCGTCGACGACCCCGAACCCTGACCACCCCCGCTCAGCACACTGACCGGCCGGGCCGGGTCCCCCTCCGGGCAGCGTGCGATGCCTGGGGGCGGGGCGGTCGGGGAGGGTTGGGGCGGGAAAGTGTCGGGTGCGGCGGATACGGTGCTGGGGTGAGCGAGATCGGGGAGGACCTGCCGGCGGTGCCCGCCGGCGATCAGCCGCGGGCCGCGACGCCGGCGGCCCGGGAGCGGGCGGCCGAGCTGGCGCGCACGATCGACGACGCGCAATACCGCTACTACGTGCTCGACCGGCCGACCCTCTCCGACGCCGACTACGACACGCTGATGCGCGAGCTCCAGGCGCTCGAGGACGAGTTTCCCGAGCTGCGCACGCCCGACTCGCCGACCCAGCGCGTCGGCGGCACCTACTCGACCCTGTTCACCCCGGTCGACCACGTCGAGCGGATGCTCAGTCTCGACAACGCGTTCACCGGCGAGGAGCTGGCCGGCTGGGCGCAGCGGGTCGAGCGGGAGGGCGGCAGCGGCGTCGACTACCTCTGCGAGCTCAAGGTCGACGGGCTGGCCGTCGACCTCGTCTACGAGAAGGGCAGGCTGGCCCGCGGCGCAACCCGCGGCGACGGCCGCACCGGCGAGGACGTCACCCCCAACCTGCGCACCCTCGACGACGTGCCCGACCGGCTGACCGGCGAGGACGTGCCCGAGCTGCTCGAGGTCCGCGGTGAGGTCTACTTCCCGGTCGCCGGGTTCGAGAAGCTCAACGAGTCACTGGTCGACGCGGGCAAGACCCCGTTCGCCAACCCGCGCAACGCGGCGGCCGGCTCCCTGCGGCAGAAGGACCCGCGGGTGACCGCGACCCGCCCGCTGCGGCTGGTGCTGCACGGCGTCGGCGCGCACAAGGGCACCGCGCCCGACCGGCAGAGCGGGTGGTACGAGCTGCTGCGCGGCTGGGGACTGCCGGTCTCGGACCGGTTCCGGGTCGTCACGACCCTCGCCGAGGTGCAGGCCTACATCGACCACTACGGCGAGCACCGGCACGACGTCGAGCACGAGATCGACGGCGTGGTGGTGAAGGTCGACCAGCTCGCCCTGCAGCGCCGGCTCGGGTCGACCTCGCGCGCGCCGCGGTGGGCGATCGCGGTGAAATACCCGCCCGAGGAAGTCAACACGACCCTGCTCGACATCAAGGTCAACGTCGGCCGCACCGGCCGCGTCACGCCGTACGCGCAGCTCGAGCCGGTGGTCGTCGCCGGCTCCACGGTCGGCCTGGCCACGCTGCACAACGAGAACGAGGTGCGCCGCAAGGGCGTCTGGATCGGCGACACGGTCGTGGTCCGCAAGGCCGGCGACGTGATCCCGGAGATCGTCGCACCGGTGGGGGAGCACCCGCCCGGCGCGCGCGAGTTCGTCATGCCGACCGAGTGCCCGGAGTGCGGGACGACGCTGCGCCGGGAGAAGGAGAGCGACGTCGACATCCGCTGCCCCAACGCGCGGTCCTGTCCCGCGCAGCTGCGGGAGCGCGTGTTCCACGTGGCCGGTCGGGGCGCGTTCGACATCGAGGCGCTCGGCTACGAAGCGGCGATCGCGCTGACCACCCGGCCCGACGACGGCGGCGAGCCGGTGCTGCGCGACGAGGGCGACCTGTTCTTCCTCGACGCCGACCGGCTGATCCGGGCCGAGCTGTTCCGGAAGAAGGACGGCACGCCGACGGCCAACGCGCTGCGGCTGCTGGACAACCTGGCCGCGGCCAAGGAGCGGCCGCTGTGGCGGGTGCTGGTCGGGCTGTCGATCCGGCACGTCGGCCCGACGGCGGCGCAGGCGCTGGCGCGGGAGTTCGGCTCGATGGAAGCGATCCGGTCGGCCTCGGTCGAGGAGCTGGCCGCGGCCGACGGGGTGGGGCCGACGATCGCCGAGGCGGTCCGGGAGTGGTTCGCGGTCGACTGGCACGCCGACGTGGTCCGCCGCTGGACCGAGGCCGGCGTGCGGATGGAGGACGCCGGCCCCGACGACGGGCCGCGGCCGCTGGCCGGGGTGACGGTCGTGGTGACCGGATCGCTGACCGACTACAGCCGCGACGGGGCGACCGACGCGGTGCAGACCCGCGGCGGCAAGGTGACCGGCTCGGTGTCGAAGAAGACCTCGTTCGTGGTGGCGGGCGACAGCCCCGGCTCCAAGTACGACAAGGCGCTGCAGGTCGGCGTCCCGATCCTGGACGACGCCGGGTTCGCGGTGCTGCTCGCCGAGGGTCCGGACGCCGCCCTGAAGGTCGCCACCAAGACCACGCCACCCGAGAAACCGGCCAGGAAACCGAAGAAGGAAGCCCCCACCCCCTGACCGGATCGCCGGCCCGGAGCACGGCCTCCCGGGGCCGCGACCGTGACCGCCGGCCGGCAGCGTCCACGGGGCCGCGAGCGCCCCGCGGTCGGTCGGCAGGCGGACCGGCGCGGCGGTCGGCACAGGTGGCGCCGGGAGCGGCGAGCGCAGGGCTAGTGGCGGCTGCGTTGGGGTGGCGCGTCGCGGACCGACACGGTGACCGCGATGCCGGCGAGGTGGGCGAGGCGCAGCAGCTCGCCAGGGCGCCAGGCCGGTCCGCCGGGGCGGCCGACGAGCACGACCCGGTCCGGGTCGCCGAGCGGAGCCGCGGCGAGCTCGGTGCCCAGCGCGCGCCAGTCCGCCGGCACCCAGCGCGCGGTGGGATCCAGCACCGCGGCCCGGTCCAGCGGCAGGAACGGCAGGTCGACGTCGTGCAGGTCCGGCGCGGCCGGCGACGCCGCCTCGACCAGCGGCCCGCGCTCGCCGTGCCGGACCACCACCGCCCAGCCGGCCCGGAACAGCCGTGGGGCCCCGGAGACCAGCAGCTCCGCGGCCCGGTTCGGCGCGGCGGCCAGCGCGTCGAGCAGCTCGAGCTCCCGGTGCGCGTCGCCGGCACCCGCGTAGTAGCGCTGGATCGACTCGACGCTCACCCCGGGCACCGACACCGCGGCGCTGACCAGCGAGTCCGCCAGCTTGCCGGGCGGTAGCTCGACGATGAGGTCGTCGACGGCGACGCCGGCCGCGCGCTCGACCACGTCCACGCCGAGGATGTCCGCCCCCGCCGCGCCGAGCGCGGTCGCGACCGCGCCGAGCATGCCGGGGCGGTCCGGCAGCAGCACGCGCAGCAGATAGGACACGGTCACCTCCGGCGCTCAGCCTGCCGCACCCATGTGTACGTCGTGTTACCGCACCGGCGCCGTCCTCCACCGGACGTCGCGCCGAAAAGGGCCACCGCCAGAGTAGCCGTTTCGTGCCTCCGTCCGGGCGTACGAGAGCTAGGCTGTTCGACGCGCTGGACGATCCCAGTCGTGACCAGACCGTGCCCGGACGCGGCTTCGGTGGGCCTCACGGCGGCGCTACTGTGTCGCCAATAGCCCCGGCCGCCGCCAGGGTTGTCGGCGATCCCGAGACCAGTGGAGCCCACATGCAAGGTAGGAAGGCGCGGAGGACGGTGATCCTCGCTGCGGTCGCGGCCCTGTCGGTCGCGATCTCCGGCTGCGCGAAGAGTGACCGGAACAGCGGCGGTGGCAGTTCCGCCAGCGGCCAGACCAGCAGCAAGGACACGCTCGTGTTCGGTGCTGCCGGCGACCCGAAGTTGTTCGACCCCGCGTTCGCCAGTGACGGCGAGACGTTCCGCGTGTTGAAGCAGATCTTCGAGGGCCTGGTCAAGACCAAGGAGGGCAGCGCCGACATCGAGCCGGCCCTGGCCACCAAGTGGGAGAACAGCGCCGACGGCAAGTCGTGGACCTTCACCCTCCGGCAGGGCGTGAAGTTCAGCGACGGCACCGCGTTCGACGCCGCGGCGGTCTGCTACAACTTCGACCGCTGGTACAACTTCAAGGGCGCGGCGCAGAGCCCCGACGTCTCGGCGTACTGGCAGGACACCTTCGGCGGGTTCAAGGCCAACGAGAGCCCCGACCTGCCGCCGAGCCTCTACAAGTCCTGCACCGCCAACGGCACCGACTCCGCGACGATCACCCTGACCGACCCCACCGGCCGGATCCCGGCCGCGCTCGCCCTGCCGTCGTTCGCGATGCAGAGCCCGACCGCGCTGAAGAAGTACGACGCGGACAACGTGGCCGCGGCCGGCGACACCTTCCAATACCCGTCGTACGCGACGGCGCACCCGACCGGCACCGGCCCGTACGTCTACGCCGGCCGCGACGAGGCGCAGAAGACGGTCACGATCACGGCCAACCCCAACTACTGGGGCGAGAAGCCGAAGATCAACAAGATCGTCTTCAAGGTGATCTCGGACAACAACGCCCGCAAGCAGGAGCTGCAGGCCGGCACGATCGACGGCTACGACCTCGTCGCGCCGGGCGACATCAGCGGGCTCAAGTCGGCGGGCGAGCAGGTCCTCGACCGGCCGCCGTTCAACATCCTCTACCTGGGGATGAACCAGAAGAACCCGGCGCTGGCCAAGCCGCAGGTGCGGCAGGCGATCGCGTACGCGATCAACCGGGACGCGCTGGTCAAGTCGAGCTTCCCGCCGGCCGCCGTGGTGGCGAAGGAGTTCATGCCGCCCGAGGTCGCCGGCTACGCGGACGACGTGACGACCTACAACTACGACCCGGCCAAGGCCAAGCAGCTGCTGGCGCAGGCGGGCGAGTCCAACCTGACGCTCAACTTCTACTGGCCGACCGAGGTCAGCCGGCCGTACATGCCCGACCCGAAGCAGATCTTCACCGTCATCTCGGCGGACCTGCAGAAGGCCGGCATCAAGATCAAGCCGGTGTCGAAGGTGTGGAACTCCGGCTACCTGACCGACGTGCAGACCGGCAAGGCCGACCTGCACCTGCTCGGGTGGACCGGCGACTACAACGACGCCTACAACTTCGACGGCACCTTCTTCGGCCGGTTCAAGCCGGACTTCGGCTTCACCAACAAGCCGCTGTTCGACGCGATCGCCAAGGCCGACGCCACGCCGGACGCCGCCCAGCGGGCCGACCAGTACAAGGCCATCAACCGGCAGATCATGGACTTCCTGCCGGCCGTGCCGCTGGCGCACTCGCCGCCGTCGGTGGCGTTGCAGTCCAACGTGAAGAACTTCGTCCCGAGCCCGGTGCTCAACGACGAGTTCGCGTTGGTCTACACCACCGGCCAGTAACCGACCGGGATGCTGCGCTTCGTCGTACGGCGTCTGCTGCAGTTGATCCCGATCCTGCTCGGCCTGTCGGTCCTGCTGTTCCTGTGGTTGCGCCTCCTCCCGGGAGGGCCGGCAACGGCCCTCCTGGGGGAGCGGGCGACACCGGAGCGGATCGCCGCGATCAACCACGCGTACGGGCTCGACCAGCCGATCTGGGTTCAGTACTGGAGCTATCTCAAGCGGGTCGCCCGATTCGACTTCGGTGACTCCATCCAGACGGGTCGCCCGGTCACCGAGGTCCTGCGGACCCAGTTCCCGGGCACGGTCGAGCTGACCATCGCGGCGCTGATCTTCGCGGTGGGCGTGGGGATCCCGCTCGGCTACTTCGCCGCCCGGCGGCACGGCGGGGTCCTCGACAACCTGTCGGTCGTCGGCTCGCTCATCGGCGTCACGATCCCGGTGTTCTTCCTGGCGTTCCTGCTCAAGTACGTCTTCGCGGTCAAGCTGGGCTGGCTGCCACCGTCCGGCCGCCAGGACGTCCGCATCGACGCCACCCACATCACCAACCTTTTCGTCCTCGACGGCCTCCTCACCAGGGAGTACGACGCGTCCTGGGACGCGGTCAAACACCTCATCCTGCCCGCGATCGCCCTCGGCACGATCCCGCTGGCGATCATCGTCCGGATCACCAGGGCCTCCGTGCTCGACGTCGTCAACGAGGACTACGTGCGCACGGCCGAGGCCAAGGGCCTGACCACGTCGGTGATCCGGCGGCGGCACGTGCTGCGCAACGCGATGCTGCCGGTGGTCACCACGATCGGCCTGCAGTTGGGCCTGCTGCTCTCGGGTGCGATCCTGACCGAGACCGTGTTCGCCTTCCCCGGCATCGGGCAGGAGATCTACAGCTCGATTCTCAACAAGGACTACGCCGTCCTGCAGGGCACCATCCTCGTCATCGCGATCGTGTACGTCGTGATCAACCTGGTCGTGGACCTGACGTACGGCGTGCTGGACCCCAGGGTGAGAGTGCGGTGAGAACGCCATGACGACCGCGACGCAGGTCGACGCCGCCGGCACTCCTGGCTCGTTCGCCGGCGACGAAGCGGCCGGCAGCCGGTGGAGCGAGGCGTTCCGCCGGCTGCGCCGGAACCCGGCGGCGATCCTCGGCGCCCTGCTCGTGCTGGCGTTCGTGTTCGTGGCCGCGTTCGCGCCGCTGCTGGCCGGGCACGACCCGAACGACCAGCTCCTGCTCAGCGAGGTGCGGCCGGGATCGGCGCCAGGGCCGCGGCCGGGCTTCCCGCTCGGCGCCGACCAGCTCGGCCGGGACGAGCTGTCCCGGCTGCTGTACGGCGCCCGCCAGTCGCTGCTGGTCGGCGTCGTGTCCACGCTGCTCGGGCTGACCTTCGGGCTGATCCTGGGCGGGGTCGCCGGCGCGTTCGGCGGCAAGATCGACAACGTGCTCATGCGGATCTGCGACCTCATGCTGTCGATCCCGGGTCTGCTCACCGCGATCACGATCTCGGTGATCCTCGGCCAGTCGCTGGAGTCGGTGATGATCGCGATCGCGATCGTCAACGTGCCGATCTTCGCCCGGCTGCTGCGCGGCGCGATGCTCGGCCAGCGTGGCAACGACTACGTCCTCGCGGCCCAGTCGATCGGGCTGCGCCGGCGCACGATCGTGTTCTCGCACGTGCTGCCCAACTCGCTCAGCCCGGTGATCGTGCAGGCCACGCTGACGCTGGCCACCTCGATCATCGACGCGGCCGCATTGTCGTTCCTCGGCCTCGGCAACCCGGACGACACCCGGCCGGAGTGGGGGCAGATGCTCTCCGACGCGCAGAACCTGCTGTCCACCAGGGCGGCGCTGGCCTTCTACCCGTGCATCGCGATCGTGCTGGCAGCGCTCGGCTTCACGCTGCTCGGCGAGTCGCTGCGGGAGGCCCTCGACCCGAAGTTCCGGCGATGAGCGAGCGCGAGAGCCCGCAGCGCGAGCGGGCACTGGTGAGGACCGAGCGGCCGGCGTTCGCGCCTGCCGGTCTGTCCGAGCAGCGGGCGGAGAGCGAACCCGAGAGCAGCGGGCGGGTGCGGCGATGACGCTGCTCGAGGTCGAGGACCTCGCGGTGAGGTTCACCCGGCGCGACCGGCGGGACGTGCGGGCCGTCGACGGCGTCACGTTGAGCGTGGACGCGGGCGAGACGCTCGGGCTGGTCGGCGAGTCGGGGTCCGGCAAGTCGGTCACGTCGCTGGCCATCATGGGCCTGCTGCCGCGCAAGAGCGGGGTCAAGATCGGCGGGAAGGTCACGTTCGAGGGCCGGTCGCTGCTGACGATGCGCGACGACGACCTGCGCGACGTGCGCGGCCGGGAGATCGCGATGATCTTCCAGGACCCGCTGTCCTCGCTGAACCCGGTGATCCCGATCGGCGTCCAGGTCACCGAGGTGCTGGTGCGGCACCGCAAGCTGTCCGGGCCGGACTCCCGCCGGGAGGCGGCCCGGCTGCTCGACGTGGTCGGCATCCCGGACCCGGACCGGCGGCTGAAGGAATATCCGTACCAGCTCTCCGGCGGGATGCGGCAGCGCGCGCTGGTCGCGATGGCGGTGGCCTGCCGGCCGAAGCTGCTCATCGCCGACGAGCCGACCACCGCGCTGGACGTGACGATCCAGGCGCAGATCCTCGAGCTGCTCAAGGAGCTGGTCCGGGAGCAGGGCACCGCGCTGATGCTCATCACGCACGACCTCGGCGTGGTCGCCGGGCTGTGCGACCGGGTCAACGTCATGTACTCGGGGCGCATCGTGGAGCAGGCGGACCGGCGGACGCTGTTCGTCTCGCCCCGGCACCCGTACACGACCGGGCTGCTCGGCTCGATCCCCCGGCTCGACTCCGTGGAAGGATCGGCGCTGCAGCCGATCCCGGGCTCGCCGACCGACACGCTGCCGTGGTCGTCGGCGTGCGCCTTCGCGCCGCGCTGCACGCGGAGTCTGGAGGTGTGCACGACCGTGACGCCGGAGCTGGAGCCGGACGGACCGCGCTGGCTGCGCTGCCACAACCCGGTGCCGGCCGAGGAGGCCGCCGCGGTCGGCGCGGAGGGTCGGCGTGAGTAGCCCGGAGGGCCGCCCCACCGGCCCCGGATCCGCGGTGGGGGACGGCGAGCGGGACTGGCTGGGCGATGCCGGCCCGGAGACCGCCGGGGCGCCGGACCGTGACCTCGCCCGGGCCGGGAGCCGGGGCGACGACCCGGACCCGCAGGGTCCGATCGGCACCACCGCCGCGGAGGGCGCCGCCCACGCCGGCGTGTCGACCGACGTGCTGCTGTCCGCGCGCGGCCTCGAGGTGCACTTCCCGATCCGGCACGGCGTCATCATCGAGCGCACGATCGGCCAGGTGCGCGCGGTCGACGGCGTCGACCTCGACCTGCCCCGCGGCGGCACGTACGGGCTGGTGGGGGAGTCCGGCTGCGGGAAGTCCACGCTCGGCCGGGCGCTGCTGCGGCTGGTCGAGCCGACCGCCGGCGCGGTGACGATGGACGGCGTCGACATTCTCGCGCTCAAGGCCGAGGCCATGCGCCGGCAGCGGCGCCGGATGCAGATGGTCTTCCAGGACCCGCTGTCCTCGCTCGACCCGCGGCAGAGCGTCGAGTCGATCCTGGCCGAGCCGCTGCGCACGCACGACGTCGTCAAGGGCGGCCCGGCCCGGCAGGCCAGGGTGCGGGAGCTGCTCGACACGGTCGGGCTGCCGGCCAGCGCGGCCGCCCGCTACCCGCACGAGTTCTCCGGCGGCCAGCGGCAGCGGATCGGCATCGCCCGGGCGATCGCGCTGGAGCCGGACCTCATCGTCGCCGACGAGCCGGTGTCCGCGCTGGACGTCTCCATCCAGGCCCAGATCGTCAACCTGCTCGAGGAGCTGCAGGAACGGCTCGGCCTCACCTACCTGGTCATCGCGCACGACCTGGCCGTGGTCCGGCACATCAGCGACGTTGTCGGCGTCATGTACCTCGGCGTCGTCGTCGAGCAGACCTCGTCCCGCCGGCTGTACGCCGAGCCGCTGCACCCGTACACCAGGGCGCTGATGTCCGCGGTGCCGATCCCGGACCCGGACGTCGAGGACACCCGGCAGCGGATCCTGCTCTCCGGCGACCTGCCGTCGCCGGCCAACCCGCCGTCCGGCTGCCGGTTCCGCACCCGTTGCCCGTGGGTGCAGGAGACCCGCTGCGCCGACGAGGTGCCGGTGCTGCGCGAGGTCAGGCCCGACCACGTCGTCGCCTGCCACTGGGCCGAGGAGATCGACTCCGGCCTGATCCGGCCGAAGGCCGAAGCCGTCGTCAGCTGACCGGTCGTCCACCGGCCCGAAACCGCCTCGGGGCGGCCGGGCCGGCCGCCGTACACTCGCCGGCATGTCCGAAGCCGCTGTCGGGATCACCCGGGACGAGGTCGCGCACCTCGCCCGGCTGGCCCGTCTCGCCGTCACCGACGAGGAGCTGGACGTGTTCGCCGGCCAGCTCGACGTGATCCTCGGCGCGGTGGCCCGGGTGCAGGAGGTCGCCGCCGCCGACATCCCGCCGACGTCGCACGCAGTTCCGCTGACCAACGTGTTCCGGCCCGACGTCAACGTGCCGTGCCTGCCGCGGGACGAGGTGCTCGCGGCCGCCCCCGCCGCCGAGGACGGCCGCTTCCGGGTCCCCCGGATTCTGGACGAGGAAGCCTGATGGACCTCACCCGAATGACGGCCGCCGAGCTCGGCGCGGCGATCGCGAGCGGCGAGACGAGCTCGGTCGAGGTCACCCAGGCTCATCTCGACCGGATCGCCGCGGTCGACGACCGGGTGCACGCCTTCCTGCACGTCGACACGGACGGTGCGCTGGCCGCCGCCCGCGGCGTCGACGAGCGCCGCGGCGACGGGGAGACGCTCGGCCCGCTGGCCGGCGTCCCGCTGGCGCTCAAGGACGTCATCGTCACCCGCGGCATCCCGACCACGGTCGGCTCGCGGATCCTCGAGGGCTGGATCCCGCCGTACGACGCGACCGTCACGACGAAGCTGCGCGAGGCCGGCATCGTCGTGCTCGGCAAGACCAACATGGACGAGTTCGCGATGGGCTCCTCCACCGAGAACAGCGCATACGGGCCGAGCCACAACCCGTGGGACCTCGACCGGGTGCCGGGCGGCTCGTCCGGCGGCTCGTCGGCCGCGGTCGCCGCGTTCAGCGCGCCGCTGGGCATCGGCACCGACACCGGTGGCTCGATCCGGCAGCCGGCCGCGGTCACCGGCATCGTCGGCCACAAGCCGACCTACGGCGGCGTCTCCCGCTACGGGCTGGTCGCCTTCTCCTCCTCGCTCGACCAGGCCGGCCCGTTCGCCCGCACCGTGCTCGACGCGGCGCTGCTGCACGAGGCGATGGCCGGGCACGACCCGATGGACTCCACCTCGATCGACGCGCCGGTCCCGCCGGTGGTCGCGGCGGCGCGGCAGGGCGGCACCGGCGACCTGACCGGCCTCCGGGTCGGCGTGGTCCGCGAGCTGTCCGGACAGGGCTACGAGCCGGGCGTGGAGGCGGTCACCCGGGAGGCGCTGGCCCGGCTGGAGAAGCTCGGCGCCACCGTGCACGAGGTGTCCTGCCCGAGCTTCGGCTACGCGCTGCCGGCTTACTACCTGATCGCCCCGAGCGAGTGCTCGTCCAACCTGGCCCGGTTCGACGCGGTGCGCTACGGGCTGCGGGTCGGCGACGACGGCGTCCGCTCGCTCGAGGAGGTCATGTCGCTGACCCGGGAGGCCGGCTTCGGCCCCGAGGTCAAGCGCCGCATCATGCTCGGGACGTACGCGCTGTCCTCCGGCTACTACGACGCCTACTACGGCCAGGCGCAGAAGGTCCGCACGCTGATCAGCCGCGACTTCGCCGCCGCGTTCGAGACCGCGGACGTGCTGGTCTCGCCGGCCACCCCGACGGTCGCGTTCCCGATCGGCGAGCGCGCCAACGACCCGCTGGCCATGTATGCGGCCGACCTCTGCACGCTGCCCGCATCGCTCGCCGGCCTGCCCGCCATCTCCGTCCCGAGTGGACTGTCCGAGGGCCTGCCGGTCGGGCTGCAGGTGATGGCGCCGGCGCTGGCCGACGACCGCTGCTACCGGGTGGCCGCCGCGCTGGAGGCCGACCGCGGCCACCCGCTCACCGAGGAGGCACCGGCGCTGTGACCACGCTCAAGTCCACTGTGGACAGCGCCGCCGACGTCGCCAGCCGCTACGACCCGGTGATCGGGCTGGAGACGCACGTCGAGCTCGGCACCGTGTCGAAGATGTTCTGCGGCTGCCCGACGACGTTCGGCGCCGAGCCCAACACCCAGGTCTGCCCGGTCTGCCTCGGCCTGCCCGGCTCGCTGCCGGTGCCCAACGAGGTCGCGATCGAGTCCACCATCCGGATCGGGCTCGCGCTGCACTGCACGATCGCGTCCTGGTGCCGGTTCGCCCGGAAGAACTACTTCTACCCGGACATGCCGAAGAACTTCCAGATCAGCCAGTACGACGAACCGCTCTGCACCGACGGCTACCTCGACGTGACCGTCGCCGGCCGCACCGTGCGGGTGGAGATCGAGCGGGTGCACCTGGAGGAGGACACCGGCAAGTCGCTGCACGTCGGCGGCGCCACCGGCCGGATCCACGGCGCCGACCACTCGCTGGTCGACTACAACCGGGCCGGCATCCCGCTGGTGGAGGTCGTCACCAAGCCGGTCGCCGGCACCGGGGCGCTCGCCCCCGAGGTCGGGCGGGCATACGTGACCGAGCTGCGCGAGCTGCTGCGCTCGCTCGGCGTCAGCGACGTGCGGATGGAGCAGGGCTCGCTGCGTGCCGACGTCAACGTCTCGCTCTCGCCGGCCGGCTCCGGGGTCTGGGGCACCCGCAGCGAGACGAAGAACGTCAACTCGCTGCGTTCGGTCGAGCGGGCCATCCGGTACGAGATGAGCCGTCAGGCCGAGGTGCTCGACCGCGGCGGCCGGGTCGTCCAGGAGACCAGGCACTTCCACGAGGACAACGGCCGGACCACGCCGGGGCGGAGCAAGGAGGAGGCCACCGACTACCGCTACTTCCCGGAGCCCGACCTCGTGCCGGTGGCCCCGGACGCGGCCTGGGTGGAGCGGCTGCGCACCACGCTGCCCGAGCTGCCCGCGGCGCGCCGGGCCCGGCTGGCCGGTCAGCTCGGCGCCACCGACTTCGAGATGGAGTCGATGGCCAACGCCGGCGTGGTCGAGCTGGTCGCGGCGACCGCGGCGGCCGGTGCGCCGGCGGACGAGGCCCGCAACTGGTGGCTCGGTTACCTGACCCAGAAGGCCAACGCGGCCGAGATCGAGCCGGCCGACCTGGCGATCAGCCCCGAGCAGGTCGCCAGGGTCGTCGCGCTCGTCGGGGACGGGACGCTGTCGGTCGGGCTGGCCCGGCAGGCGGTCGACGGCGTGCTGGAGACCGGCGCCGACGTCGACACCGTGGTCGCCGAGCGCGGCCTGCAGCGAGTGTCCGATGTGGACGCCCTTGCCGCCGCGGTGGACGAGGCGATCGCGGCCCAGCCGGACGTGGCCGAGAAGATCCGGGCCGGCAAGGTGGCCGCCGCCGGCGCGCTGGTCGGCGCGGTGATGAAGGCGACCCGCGGGCAGGCCGACGCGAAGACCGTCCGCGAGCTGATCCTGCAGAAGCTCAGCTGAGCCGGCGCCCGGCTAAGGCGTAAGGGACGACCGTCCGCGAGCTGATGCTGCAGAAGCTCAGCCGCCGCCGGGGCTAAGGCGCAGGGACGGCCAGCCCGCGAGCTGATCCTGCAGAAGCTCAGCTGAGCCGGCGCCCGGGCTGAGGCGTGGGGACAGCCGGCGGTTGTTCCGCCGGCGGCGGCTCCGCCGCGCCCCGGTCGACGGCCCCCGGGTCCGCTCCGTCGTGATCGGCCGGCGTCGCCGACGCCGACGCCGACGCCGACGCCGACGCCGACGCCGACGCCGACGCCGACGCCGACGCCGACGCCGACGCCGACACCGCCGCCGCCGACACCGCCGCCGACACCGCCGCCGGCGCGGGCGGCCGGGTCGGCTCAGGCTCCTCGCCGCCCTCCAGCTTGAGGTCCGGGATGATCCGGTCCAGCCAGGCCGGCAGCCACCAGGCCCGCCGGTCCAGGATCGACATCAGCGCCGGCACCAGGATCATCCGGACCAGGCTGGCGTCGATGAGCACGGCGACCGCCATCCCGACCGCGAGCATCTTGATCGTCGGGTCGCTGTCCAGCACGAAGCTGCTGAACACGACGACCATGATCGCGGCCGCTGTGGTGATGACCCTGGCCGTGCTGCCGATCCCGATCGCGACGCTGCGGTGCGCGTCGCCGGTGCGGGCCCAGACCTCGTGCACCCGGGAGAGCAGGAACACCTCGTAGTCCATGGACAGCCCGAACACGATCGCGAACATCAGCATCGGCACGAACGCCGGGATCGGCACCTTCTCGTCCAGCCCGAGCAGGCCGGATCCCCAGCCGAACTGGAACACCGCGATCACCACCCCGTACGCGGCGCCGACCGAGAGCAGGTTGAGCACCGCGGCCTTGACCGCGATGACGATCGACCGGAACGCGACCGTGAGCAGGACCAGCGAGAGCAGGACGACGGCGAGGATCAGCCAGATCATCCGTCCGGCGATCTTCTCGGTGAAGTCGACGTAGCCGGCGACGGTGCCGGCCAGGTAGGTCTGCTCGCCGACGGTGGGCAGCACGTCGTCGCGGAGCCGGTTGACCAGGTCGGTGGTCTGCTCGGCGTCCGGCGCGGTCGTCGGGATCACGTTCAGCACGCCGGTCCGGCCGGACGGGCTGACCGACGGCGCCCCCACCGACGCCACGCCCTCGGTCTTCTGCAACGTGCTGGAGATGCCGCCGAGCACGGTGTTCGGGTCGGAGCCGGTGGGCAGCTCGACCACCACGGTGATCGGTCCGTTCACGCCGGGACCGAAGCCCTGCGTGAGCAGGTCGTACGCGCGCCGGCTGCTCTGCGAGGTCGGGTCGGTGCCGGCGTCGAGCTGCCCGAGCCGCAGCCAGAACAGCGGGATCGCCAGCACGACCAGCACCAGCACGGAGGCGATCGCCCACGGCCAGGGCCGGTCGCTGACCATCCGGCCCCAGCGGGCGAACGCGCTGTTCTCGTGGTCCGGCTCGCGGACCGGCAGGTGCTCCTGCTCGGCCTTCTTCTCCGCCCGCCGCTCCCGGCCCGAGCGGACCCGCGGCCCGGCCACCGCGAGCATCGCCGGCACCAGGGTGAGCGCGGACAGCATGGTGACCGCGACGACCACCGCCGAGGCGAGGCCGAGCGCGCCGACGAACGCGACGCCGGAGACGTACAGGCCGAGGATCGCGACGACGACCGTGCTGCCGGCGACCACGATCGCCGCCCCCGAGGTGGCGACGGTCCGGCCGATCGAGCGCTCCAGCGGCATGCCGTCGTCGAGCTGCTCGCGGTGCCTCGCCACCAGGAACAGGCCGTAGTCGACGGCGACGCCGAGGCCGAGCAGCGTGGCGACGGTCGGCGCGGTGGTCGGCAGGTTGGTCAGCGCGGCGAGCAGGCCGACGATCGCCAGCCCGCTGCCCACGCTGAAGATCGCGGCTATCAGCGGGATCCCGGCGGCCACGATCGACGCGAACATGATCAGCAACAGCAGCAGGGCGCAGCTCAGGCCGATCGCCTCGGACAGGCGGTCGTCCGGCGCCTGCCCGATCTGGCCGGCCCCGCCGCCGTACTCGACCTCGAGGCCGGCGTCCCTGGCCGGCTGCACGGCCCGGTCCATCGAGGCCAGGTACGTCGAGTCGAGCGAGGTGGGGACGACGTCGAAGGACACGTTGCCGTACGCGATCGTGCCGTCCTTGGAGACCGTCGGCGTGTTCGGCACGGTGAGCGGGTCGGTCGCGGAGATCACGTGCGGCAGCGCGGCCACGTTCTTCATCGCGGTCCCGACGGCCGCGGACTGGTCGGCGACGGTCCCGGTGCCGGCGTGGAAGACGATCTGGCCGCCGTAGCCGCTGGCCGCCGGGAAGTCCGACTGGAGCCGGTCGAGGCCCTGCTGCGACTCGCTGCCGGGCACCGAGTAGTTGTTGACGAAGTCGCCGCCGCCGAGGTTGCGCCCGAGCGACAGCCCGACCAGGATCACGATCCAGGCGCCGATGACCCACCAGCGTCGCCGGGCCGCCCAGGTGCCGAGCCGCTCGAGTGCCCCGTTCATCGTGCCTCCCCGTGCGGCCGGTTACCCGACGCCCGGCGCGCGCGACCTCATCCTCTGCCGGCGGATGGACCTGCGGCACCCGTTCGCACAAAGTGACCAGGACGAGAAGTCCGGCTTGTGCCCGGAAGCGCTGGCCGGTCCCACCCGGTGGCGCGGGCCTGTCTCCCTACCGCGTGCGGCGGCGGCGTCCACCGCCAGCTGGGCCCCTAGGAGAACCTGAACGATCCGTGGTCGGCGCCTCGTTCGCGGGTCTCCTAGACAGTCAGGCGCAGGATGCGGTCGTCCTCGCCGGCCGGGTCGCCGCGGCCGTCCCGGTTGGAGGTGAGGATCCACAGCGACCCGTCCGGCGCGAGCTGGACGGCGCGCAGCCGGCCGTACCGGCCCTGCAGCTCGGCGTGCGGCGTCCCGGTCCGGTCGCCGTCGAGCGGCACCTCCCAGAGCCGCTCGCCGCGCAGCGCTGCCACGTACAGGGTCGAGCCGGCGATCGTCACCCCGCTCGGCGAGGCATCCGAGGTCGGCCAGGTCACCAGCGGTGCGGCGAACCGCGGGTCGTCGGAGGCGCCCTCCACGACCGGCCAGCCGTAGTCCCTGCCGGGCTGGATCAGGTTGATCTCGTCGAACCGGTTCTGCCCGAACTCGCTCGCCCACAGCCGGCCGGCCCGGTCGAACACCAGCCCCTGCACGTTGCGGTGCCCGTAGGACCACACCAGTGTGCCGAACGGGTTGCCCGGCGCCGGCTGCCCGTCCGGCGTCATCCGCAGGATCTTGCCGCCGAGCGAGTTCCGGTCCTGGGAGTTGCCGCGGGCGGAGGCGTCGCCGGTGCCGGCGTAGAGGTAGCCGTCCGGGCCGAACACAAGCCGGCCGCCGTTGTGGATGCCCGAGCGCGGGATGCCAGTCACGATCGGCCGCGGCGGCTGGCCGAGCCGCATCCGGGCGATCCGGTTGTCGTCCGCGGTCGAGTAGTAGACGTAGACCAGCTGGTCCCGGGCGTAGGTCGGCGGCACCGCGATGCCGAGCAGGCCGCCCTCACCGTCACCGTCCACTTCGGACAGCTGCTGCACCTCGGTCGGGGTGCCGCCGCCGGCCGGCACGCGCAGGATCCTGGCCGAGTTCCGCTCGGTGACCAGCGCGTCCCCGTCGGGCAGGAACGCGATGCCCCACGGGATCTCCAGCCCGCTCGCCAGCACGGTCACCTGACCGGCCGCGGTTCCGGACGGGGAGGCGGCCGACGTCGGCCGGTTGCCGGCGGATGTCGCCGGCTGGTCCGCCGACTGGTCCGAGGAGCATGCGGCCAGCCCCGCCGCGCTCAGCGCCGCCAGCAGCGCCGCCACCCCGCGGCCGCGGCCCCGCACCGCCCGCAGCCCGTCCGCCCGGTCCGCGGCAGTCGCGCCGGGCCCGGCCCGACCTCGCCGGCGACTCCGGACGGTGGGGATGTGCGGCGTCATCTGCGCTCCGGAAGGTCCGGTCGGGCCCGGGAGGGGCTAGGCGGGCGAGTTGGTGGAGCCGGCCGGCGGCATGATCCGGATCACCCGGTCGTCCTGCGGGGTCGGCTTGCCGGCGCCGTCCTTGTTGGACGTGGTCAGCCACAGCGCGCCGTCCGGGCCCGCGACGACCGTCCGCAGCCGCCCGTAGGCGCCGACCAGGTAGTCGGCCGGCGACCCTGGCAGCCCCGACCCGTCCAGCGGCAGCGCGTACAGGCGCCGGCCGGTGCTGGAGGTGACGAACAGGCCGCGCTCGATGATCGCGCAGCCGCTCAGCCCGCCGACCGCGGCCGGGATCTCCCGGGCCGGCGCGGCCGCCCCGGCCCTGGTGCCGCCCGGCCAACCGTAGTCCCGGCCGGCCTCGACCCGGTTGACCTCGTCCTTGCCGGCCTGCCCCGGCTCGGTCGTGTAGACCTGGTCGACCCCGCTCAGGCAGAGGCCGGCCAGCCGACCGTGGCCGAGCGAGTAGACCGGCGAGGACGGGTCCGGGTTGTTCCGGTCGGGCCGGCCGAACGTGTCGACCCGGAGCACCTTGCCGGCCAGGCTCTTCCGGTCGGCCGACAGCGCGGGCTTGCCGGCGTCGCCGGTGCCGACGTAGAGCATCCCGTCCGAGCCGAACGCTATCCGCCCGCCGTTGCCGGTGCGCCCCTTGGGGATGCCGGTGAGCACCGGGGTGACCGCGCCCCTGAGCGCGAACCGGACCACGCGGTTGTCGGTACGGGTCGTCATGTACGCGTAGACGAGCCCGTCGTCGTCGTAGTTCGGAGACAGCGCCAGCCCGAGCAGGCCCCCGTCGCCGGTGCCGTCCAGCCCGGGGATCCGCATGACCGGCTTGGCCGGCGCCCGTTCCGGCTGCACGATCAGCAGCCGGCCGGTGGTCCGCTCGCCGACCAGGGCGGTGCCGTCCGGGAGGACGGCCAGTCCCCATGGCAGGGTCAGCCCGATCGCGACGACGTTGGGGTCGTCCGCCGTGCCGGCCTCGGGCCCGCCGGGCTGGCCCGGAGCGCCGGGGCTCGGCGCGCCCTCGGTGGACGGCGGTTGCGGCAGGTCGGCCGGTGGCGGGCCCTCCGGCTGCGGCACCCAGGTCGGGTCCGGACGCAGCGCGTCCGCGGCGGCGCTGCAGCCGGTCAGCAGCAGCAGCGTGAGCACCGCGACCAGTGCCCGCCACGTACGGCTCATCCGGCCAGTCTCCCCGCCGCCCCGTGAGCTACCCGTGAGCCCCCCACCCGTCCGCCCCTCGATCCCGACCCGCTGGCCCGGCTGGATGGCCCGGCTGGCTGGCCCGGCTGGCTGGCCCGGCTGGCTGGCCCGGCTGGCTGGCCCGGCTGGGGTGGTGGGCTGCCCCCGCGCGGCGGGAGGCGGCGCCTGGCTAGGCTCAGCGGGTGCCGTCCCGCGTCGCCATCCTGCCCTCCGAGCAGGGCCGCAAGCTGATCGGACCGCCCCCGGACGGGGTCACGGTCGTGCTCTGGCGGCCCACCGACCCGCCGCCGGCCGACGCCGCCGAGGCCGGCTTCTGGGTCCCGGAATACCTCGGCAAGGACGGGTTGGTCGAGCAGTTGGCCGCGCTGCCCAAGCTCGAGGTGGTGCAGCTGACCACGGCCGGCGCGGACGCGTTCGTCGGGCTGGTGCCGGATGGCGTCACGCTGTGCGACGCCCGCGGCGTGCACGGCGGGTCGACCGCCGAATGGGTGCTCACCGCCGTGCTCGCCTCGCTGCGGAACTTCCCGGAGTTCGTCCGGCTGCAGGAGCGGCACCAGTGGGACCAGAAGTTCACCGGCGAGCTGGCCGGCAAGCGGGTGCTGGTGGTCGGCGCCGGCGACGTCGGCGAGTCGATCCGGCGCCGGATGCTGCCGTTCGACACGACCGTGACGATGGTCGCCCGGACCGCGCGGGCCGACGCGCACGGCGTCGAGGAACTGCCGGCGCTGCTGCCCGAGCACGACGTGGTGGTCGTCGTGGTGCCGCTGACCGACGCGACCCGCGGCCTGGTCGACGCCGCGTTCCTGGCCCGGATGGCCGACGGGGCGCTGTTCGTCAACGCCTCCCGCGGGCCGGTCGCCGACACCGACGCGCTGCTGGCCGAGCTGCAGTCGGGCCGGCTGCACGCGGCCGTGGACGTGACCGACCCGGAGCCGCTGCCGGCCGACCACCCGCTCTGGGACGCGCCGAACCTGCTGCTCACCCCGCACGTCGGCGGGGCGGTGGCCGGCTTCCCGGTCCGGGCGTACGCGCTGATCCGCCGGCAGCTGGAGCGCTGGGTCGCCGGGCAGCCGCTGGAGAACGTCGTCCGCGACGGCTACTGAGCCGGTCCCGCCCCGGCCTGACCGCCGCTGCTGGGTGGCCGCGGCGCCGGCGGTGGGGTCCGGCGGTCCGTGCCTGACCGCCGCTGCTGGGGTGGCCGCGGCGCCGGTGGTGGGGTCCGGCGGTCCGTG
>Ga0207643_10000046_pt1 | contig 80736 bp, 73 predicted proteins | sample KBSMisM62_FD_184313 | JGI IMG/M metagenome (GOLD analysis project Ga0207643, IMG submission 184313) | Miscanthus rhizosphere microbial communities from Kellogg Biological Station, Michigan, USA - KBS Miscanthus M6-2 (SPAdes) (version 2) | ecosystem: Host-associated > Plants > Roots >... | reverse complement strand
ACGGCGCGATCTGGAAGTAACGGTCGAAACCCGCGACCATGATCAGCTGCTTGAATTGCTGCGGCGCCTGCGGCAGCGCGTAAAATTTCCCCGGATGCAGCCGCGAGGGCACGAGGTAGTCGCGCGCACCTTCGGGTGAAGATGCCGTGAGGATCGGCGTCTGGAATTCGAAGAAGCCCGCTTCCTTCATCCGCCAGCGAATCGAATCGATGACCTTGCCGCGCAGCATGATGTTGTTGTGCAGTTGCTCGCGGCGCAGGTCGAGAAATCGATACTTCAGCCTGATTTCTTCCGGATAATCTTGCTCGCCGAAGACCGGCATCGGAAGCTCGGCCGCGGGGCCGAGCACCTCTATTTCATCGATATAGATCTCGACCTGTCCGGTCGGCAGTTCCGGGTTTTCGGTGCCCCCCGGACGCTTGCGCACCTTGCCGTCGACGCGCACGACCCACTCCGAGCGCAGCGTCTCGGCCAGCTTGAACGCCTTGCTGTCCGGGTCGGCGACGACCTGGGTCAGCCCATAGTGGTCGCGCAGGTCAATAAAAAGAACGCCGCCGTGATCGCGGATGCGGTGACACCAGCCCGAGAGCCGCACCACCTTGCCGATATCGCTCTCGCGAAGTGCGCCACAGGTATGGGAGCGATAACGATGCATGTCGGTTCTTTGGGCTGCCGGGGAACGAGTCAGGATCTCAGTGTGAAGCGGGCGAAAAGCGCATGAGGGGTGGGCTTTGTCAAGGCAACCGACCTCGAAGGCACCGCCGCGCCCAAATGCCTCGACACGCTTGCCTGCGCCCTGCACAGTTGGTTTTAGGTGACCGGGCACTCATGCGCAAAGCCAGAAAAAAGAACACGAAGAAAACCACACCAGCAGCGGCCGAAATGTCGACCGCAGAGGCTGCGGTGGCGACCCTGATCGCGCATGGGCTCGATACCGTTTACGCACTGCCCGGCATCCACAACGATCACCTTTTCGATGCCTTCCAGCGCACCTCCGAAAATCTGCGTGTGGTCCATACCCGCCACGAGCAAGGCGCCGCCTACATGGCGCTCGGCGCCGCACTATCCACCGGCAAACCTCAAGCATACGCTGTCGTTCCCGGACCCGGCTTGCTCAATTCCGGCGCAGCCCTGCTCACCGCGTACGGAATGAACGCGCCAGTGCTCGCGATCATCGGGCAAATTCCGGCGACGGCAATCGGCAAGGGTCATGGTCATTTGCACGAGATCCGCGATCAGGCCGGAATCGTGTCACGTCTTGTCGATCATTCTTCCTTCATCGAGGGGCCGGTCGAAGCCTCCGCCAAGATTGCAAAGGCCATTCACTCGATGAGCTGCGATCGTCCGGGTCCGGCAGCCATCGAATGCGCAATCGATGTCTGGGGCAGGCGTGGCCCTGTGCCGGCGATCGCACGCCCCGCCTTACTCGCTCCGGGCAAAATCAACATCGATAAAGTGCGCGCCGCGGCAAAAATTCTCGGCAAAGCCCAACGCGTGCTGATCGTTGTCGGCGGCGGAGCGCAAGATGCCTCACCGGAAGTTACACTGCTCTCAAGCATGTTACAGGCGCCCGTGCTCGGCTATCGGCGCGGACGCGGCATTTTGGACTCGCGCGATCCGTTCAGCGTGACGTTGCCGCTTGGCCGCGACTTATGGGCGGAGGCGGATGCCGTGCTCGCAGTCGGCACGCGCCTTCTCAATCCGATGACACAGTGGGGTATGGACAAGACGTTGCAGATCGTGCGCGTCGACGCCGACCCGGACGAGCCCGCGCGGATCGGCAAGCCGAAGGTCGCGCTTGTCGGTGATGCGGCTCCGATCCTGCGCGCATTGATCGACGAGCTCGCCAAAGTGAATCCTCGCCGTGCACCACGCCACGACGAAATGCTGGGCCGTCAGGCCAAGCTGCGCAAGCGTCTTGCCAAGCTCGCGCCACAACTGGCCTTCCTCGAGGCGATCCGCGCCGAACTGCCGGATGACGGAATTTTCGTCGACGAGGTCACGCAAATCGGATTTGCGGCACGGCTTGCGTTACCCGTATACAGACCCCGCACGTTTCTTTCGCCCGGTTATCAGGACAACCTCGGTTGGGGCTATGCGACCTCGCTTGGCGCGCAGCACGCAAGGCCGGATGTACCGGTTCTGTCTATCAATGGCGACGGTGGATTTCTATACACGGGTAACGAACTTGCCACAGCGATCCGGCACGGTATTCCGCTGGTCGCCATCGTTTTTGTTGATGGCGCTTATGGCAACGTCCGTCGCATCCAGCAGGAAGATTTCGGCAATCGCCTGATAGCCTGCGACCTAGCCAATCCAGATTTCGTCAAATACGCGGAAAGTTTCGGTGCAGCAGGCCGCCGTGCGCGTGGGCCGGACGAACTGCGCAAGATCCTGCGGGAATCGTTCGCACGCCGTGAGCCGACGCTGATCGAGGTGCCGGTCGGGGCTATGCCGAGCCCGTGGGAGTTCATACTAATGCCTCGCGTGCGCGGACCATGAAGCGGGTTGCCATGACCGACCCTGATAGGGTTAGTGTCAGCCTCGAAATGGACCTTATTACTACCACTGAACAACTTGCGGCGGCTTGTGCGCGGGCGGCGAAACACCCCTACGTGACGGTCGATACCGAATTCCTCCGCGAAACCACCTACTATCCGCTGCTGTGCGTGGCGCAGATGGCTTCGCCCGACGAAGCCGTCGTGATTGACGCCCTAGCTAACGGTATCGATCTGAGTCCGTTTTTCGAGCTGATGGCAGACGAAAAGATCACCAAGGTCTTCCACGCCGCCCGGCAGGACATCGAAATCGTCTGGAACCTGGCGCAAAAGATCCCCCACCCGATCGTCGACACGCAAGTTGCCGCCATGGTCCTCGGCTATGGCGACTCGATCTCCTACGATCAGCTGGTGCAGCGCGTCACCGGCGACACGCTGGACAAATCGCACCGATTCACAGACTGGACGCGGCGGCCGCTTAGCGACGCGCAGATTACCTACGCGCTGTCCGACGTGACGCATTTGCGCACGGTCTACCTCAAGCTTACTGAGGATCTGGAGAAGCGTGGCCGCAACAGCTGGGTCGAGGCTGAAATGGATGTTCTCACCTCGCCCGACACCTACCGGGCCGATCCCGAACGTGCTTGGGAGCGCCTCAAAACCCGTGTGCGCAAGCCGAAAGAGCTTGCCGTATTGATCGAAGTGGCCGAATGGCGAGAGCGCGAGGCGCAGACGCGTGATGTCCCGCGCGGGCGCGTGCTCAAGGACGACGTCATCGGAGACATTGCGGTCCAGGCGCCGACCACGCCGGAGCGGCTTGGCCAACTCCGCTCATTGCCGAAGGGTTTTGAGCGTTCGCGTTGGGGTGAGCAGATCCTCGAGGCGGTCAAACGTGGGCTCGAACGCGACCAGAAGACGCTGCCACGCCTGGAACGCTTCCGCCCGGCGATGAACGGCGCGGCGACCGTCGAGCTACTCAAGGTTCTTTTGCGGATGACCGCCGAGCGGCATGGTGTCGCCGCCAAGGTCATCGCGACCGTCGACGATCTCGACCGGATCGCCGCCGACGACGAGGCCGACGTTCCCGCGATGAAAGGCTGGCGCCGTGAACTGTTCGGCGAAAACGCGCTCGCGCTCAAGCATGGGCGCCTGGCGCTTGCCGTCGACAAGGGAAAAGTCGTGACGGTGGAGAAGAACTAAGCCTGTTATGCCTCTATCGTCGACTCGCGGCCAACCAACCGTCCCAATTGCCGCAATCGGTTGGCCAGGCGGTCGCTTGCAAGCTGGCCGTATGCACCCGGAAGTTTGAGAATGAGCTTGCCACGTTTGACGTGCATCGGTGTTTTTGGAAGCACCCCAGCCTGCCCCGCGGTCAGGATATAAGCGACGCGCATGGCAGCGCCGACCACGCGTGCACGATCGAGCATGCGAGTGGTCGCGAGCTCGCGCAGCCGCGGCGACAAATCCTCTTCGCTCAATCCCGCATGACGGAAGTAAACGGACAGCGCGAGATAGGCGCGGCCAGGATGATCAATCGCCACGAAAGCACCGTTCGCGATGATGTTCATCGACTGCTCGCCGCGATAGTCCGGATGGGCGCGCCAGCCGATGTCGCCGAGCAGGCAGGCGGCGTGTCGCAACCGTTGTTCGTCGGTTGTCTCTTCCAGTCCTGACGACGCAATAAAACGATCGGTCCACGCAATAAGTTCCTCACCGTGCAGTGGCGAGCGTGAGCGCAATACGTTGAGGTTGGCTGCTGCAGAAATGAGCGGATCACGCGCGCGTTCGCGCGCGTTAAGCAATGAATAGAGCAGACCCTCGCGCACACCGAGCACCGAAATAATCACCTGTTTCGGCTTGATGGTCTGGACGAGATTTTCCATGACCAGCGCTGCATAAGCGAGCAAAGGCCGGCGTGCGGCGTTGACGACTTCGATCTTCGACAAGGTTTCAGGATCGACGTGGTGCACCAACCGTGAGAATTCCTGCGCCTCGCGCGCTGAAATCCGATAGTTGTGCATGATGTGAAACGGATAGCCGGTCTGCCACATGTGAAGGCGCGCCAAGGCGCGCCATGTGCCGCCGACCGCATAAAACGTGCGGTCCTCCCCATCGTGCAGCATGTCGAGGTCCTCGAAGGCCTCCTCGACGAATTTTTCGGCCTTTTTCAGCGACTTGCCGGTGATGTCCTGCAAGGCCAGGCCGCCCAGTGGCAATGTCACGCCGCCGCGCACGCGCGTGCCATGAACATCAACAAGCTCAAGTGATCCGCCACCGAGATCGCCGACGATGCCATCGGGCTTGTGGATGCCGGAGACGACACCGAGTGCGGTGAGATGAGCCTCGCGTTTGCCCGAGAGGATCGAAATACGCGTGCCGCATATGCGTTCCGCCTCAGCAATGAATGCGCGCCCGTTTCGTGCATCCCGACACGCCGCTGTCGCGATGGCCCAGACGCGCCGCACGTGCAGGATGCCAGATAGAGCGCGGAACCGCCTCAGTGCATCTAGCGCCGTCTCGATGGCGTCGGCGGGCAGCAATCCGGTCGACTGAACCTGTCGTCCGAGGCCCGCGAGCACCTTCTCATTGAAGATCGGCGTCGGCGCGCGCGTCAGGCCTTCGTAGATGACGAGGCGGATCGAGTTCGAGCCGATGTCGATAACAGCAATCGGCGGCCCGTGGTCAAGGCGGCCCTTCGGGATGATGGCACGTGAAGGGTTACGCGCCTTCGATGAGGCGGCGTAAGAGGCTGCGCGGCGACGATTCTTTGAGCGATTTCCCACGGCCCGAAAGGCTCGGATTTGTCATAAAATATTTATGGGCGTTGAAGAGTTCCTCGCCCGGGGCCGCCTTTATGCGCGTGGAACTGCCGTCGGGCAAGAGCTTCCAACTTTGCTCGTTGTCCTTGAAATTCGCCACCATGATCTGGCCGAGGACCTGCTCGTGCACGGTAACATTGAGGATCGGGCATAGCACTTCAACGCGCCGGTCGAGATTGCGCGGCATCATGTCGGCCGATGAAATATAGATCGCCGCTTTTGGGTGCGGCAGCGCATGGCCTGCGCCAAAACAGTAAATACGGCCATGCTCGAGGAATCGGCCGACGATGGACTTGACGCGGATATTCTCCGACAGGCCGGGCACCCCCGGCCGCAGGCAGCAGATTCCGCGCACCACGAGATCGATCGAAACGCCGGCAGCCGAGGCGTCGTAGAGGGCATCGATGATTCCAGGATCAACGAGCGCGTTCATCTTCATCCAGATTGAAGCCGGTCGTCCTGCCTTAGCGTGAGCAATCTCTTGCGTAATATGGTCCAGGATCCGTTTACGCAAATTGATCGGCGAGATCGCCATCCGCTCAAGTTCGGCTGGCTCCGCATATCCGGTGATGTAGTTAAAGATGCGCGCGACGTCGCGGCCTATCACCGGCTCCGCTGTAAAAAACGACAAGTCGGTATAAACCCGCGCGGTCACCGGATGATAATTTCCGGTACCGACATGCACATAGGTGGCAAGCTCGCCGGCCTCGCGGCGGACGACCAGCGACAACTTGGCGTGGGTCTTCAGCTCGATGAAGCCGTAGACGACCTGCGCGCCGGCGCGCTCAAGGTCCCTCGCCCAGCGGATATTGGCCTCTTCGTCAAACCGCGCCTTCAATTCGACCAGCGCGGTCACCGACTTTCCCGCTTCCGCGGCCTCGACCAGTTGCTTTACGATCGGGGATTCCGCTGACGTACGATAGAGCGTCTGCTTAATCGCGACGACGTTTGGGTCTCGCGCGGCCTGCTGCAGAAACTGCACGACCACGTCGAATGACTCGTATGGGTGATGGACGATCAGGTCCTTCTGCCGGATCGCCGCGAAGCAATCGCCGCCATGGTCGCGGATACGCTCAGGGTAGCGCGGATTATAGGGAACGAATTCAAGATCCGGCCGGTCGAGCTTGGTCAACTGATTGAGGTCGTTCAGTGCCAGCACTCCATCGACCCTGATGACTTCGTCGTCGGCAACGGCCAGTGCGCGCTGCACAAAGTTGCACAGTTCCCCCGGCATTGATCCTTCAAGTTCGAGACGGATCACCGAACCGCGCCGCCGGCGCTTGAGCGCGGTCTCGAACAGCCGCACCAGGTCCTCGGCTTCTTCCTCGATTTCAACTTCGGAATCCCGGATTGCGCGGAAAGCTCCATGTCCTTTGACGGTATATCCGGGGAACAACCGGCCGATGAACAGAGCTGTCGTTTCTTCCAGCGTGATGAGCCGAATCCCCTGATCGCTGCCACCTGGCAGCCTGATGAATCGCTCGATCTTTTGCGGCATGCGGATAAGCGCGTTCATCGCTTTGCCGTCTTTGCTGCGCGCAAGTTGCAACGCGATGGAAAAGGCCAGATTTGGGATAAAGGGGAACGGATGCGCGGGGTCGATCGCAAGCGGTGTCAGCAACGGAAAAATATGCGTGAGAAAGTGTTCCTCGAGCCAGCTGCGGTCGGATTTCTTGATGTCCCCGCCGTCCAGCAGCACCACTCCGGCATTCGCTAGCTCCGTTCGCAGATCGATCCAGCGCTGCTGCTGGTCACGCGCGAGTTGCGAAACGGCCTCACTGATTCGCGAAAGCTGTTCGGCGGGTGTGAGACCGTCGGGACTCTGGGTAAGAATGCCCTCGCGCAACTGACCCTTGAGTCCGGCGACGCGCACCATGGAGAATTCATCGAGGTTGTTGGCGGAGATCGACAGAAAACGGACGCGCTCCAGCACCGGGTGCTGGGCGTTTGCGGCCTCTTCCAACACACGACGATTGAAGTGCAGCCAGGAAAGTTCGCGGTTGATGAACCGCGCCGGCTGTGACCTTAACGACTGGGTTGCGCCATCCGCGGTCGGCGCAGCGACATCTGTATGACCGCCCGCCGACGAGATTTCTTCAACAGACGCAATAGCTTGGCCGCGATCAGCCATCTGAACAATCCGAAAGCTAAGCCGTAACCGAAAAACGTGGCTGCCGCATGACAGTCAGCTCCCGCATGTCGGGAGCGTCAAGTCTTGCACAACAGCGTTAAGGAACGCGAAACAATTCGGCTGCGAGCGCGCGCGTCACTGGCCGATGCCGGCGCATCGCCTCTTCGTCTAGACGACGGACGGCCTGATGGGCTGCGACAAACGACCGCTCGATGCGATTGGCAAGAAAGCTGACGAGCGATTCATCGACGGCGATCTGCCGATCGACCGCAAGCTTGATGATGAGTGCTCTCAACAACGCGTCATCCGGTGTGGCCAGCGCCACACTTGGCACCGAGCGCATGCGAGAGGCGAGATCGCGAACAACCACAGGGAACGACGTAAGCGGCGAACGCGAGGTCACGAGCACGTAGGCGGCATGCTCGCGCGCGAGGTTGAGGAAATGAAAAAGCGCGCGCTCGTCGAGGCCCTCGAACTCGAGGTCCTCGAGTACAAGCGCCCCCGTCGCAAAGGCGGCGGGTAGATCCGTATGAGACAACAATTTAGCGGACAGCACGCGCGCCCCGGTTGCCTCCGCCCAGATTGTCGCGAGATGACTCTTACCCGAACCCTGCGGCCCGACCAAAGCGACAATGCGGTCAGGCCAGTCGGGCCACCGTTCGATCAGATTGAATGCCGCAACATTCGGCGGGCCCCGCAAAAAATCCTCACGCGCAAAGCTCACGGAATGATCAAGCGCCAGCAAAAGCTGGCGCGGGGCAAGCGAACTGTCCATCCCGTTAATCCGCCCCTTCCCCGGTATAAAGTGAGCTTTGCAGATAACGGCGAAGCGCAAAGCGAGTGAGCACGCCGATTGTGGCCGCAAGCGGGACGGCAACCAGCAACCCGACGAAGCCGAACAGATAACCGAAGGCAAGTAGCGCAAAAATCAGCCAGACCGGATGAATTCCAACACTCTCGCCAACCAGTTTTGGCGCAAGCACATTACCTTCGACAAATTGCCCGACAAGGAAAATGCCGAGCACCACCGCGATCGACCCGTAGGCAGGCCAGAACTGCGCGACCGCCACGCCAAGCGCCAGCACAAGACCGGTCATGGATCCGACATAGGGGATAAATGTGATGAGACCGGAGATGAGGCCTATGAGCAAACCAAAATTAAGCCCGGTTAAAGTGAGCGCAACCGCATAAAAGGAGCCGAGGATAAGGCACACCCCGGTCTGCCCACGCACAAAGCCGGCAATCGCAACATCCACTTCACGAGCAAGTTCGCGCACCGTGTCGCGATACTGGATCGGGATCCAGCTGTCGACGCTGCGAATCATTCGGTGCCAGTCGTAGATCAAGTAGAAGGCAACCACTGGCGTCACGACGACAAGCGAGAATAAAGAGACAAGCGCGCGGCCGCCGGACCACAACGAGCGCAAGAACGTCGTCAGCCAGCCGACACCTTGCGTCACCAAATCTCCAATCGATTTGTCGGCGCTGAAGCCGGCGCCAAGCAGTTTCTGCAGCCATGGCCTGCTTGGGTCGCCCAGAAGAGTTTGTAGTCTTGTGACGTTGCCCGGCACGCTGTCGATAAAGGAGGAAAGTTGCGCGCCTACAATCGGTGCGACCAGCAAGATGAGGTAGACGAGCGCTAGCACCACGAAAGCGATGATCAGCAGCGCTGCCGCCAGTCGATTGATACCGAAGCGCTCAAGCCGATCCGTTAGTGGCGTCAGCAAATATGCAATCGCCAGGCCGGCAACAAAGGGCAGCAGTATTTCGCTCAGCAGCCACAGCGCCAGGACAACGAGCACAAGAACAACCAACCAGAAGAGGAAATGGCGCTCCACCGCACTGCGGTCCAGTGTGGATTTACGGCGAGACCGTGATGGCGCGCGCGGGCTCAAGGTTTTGACGTCGTCGAATTGATGTGACGTACCCATTCAGCCACATACGCTGCAACCGACAGCAATGTCAGCGTGGCGACAGATGCCATGAGCACCCAGGTGAGTGTCGGCAACGGATAACTAAAGCCAACCGTGCCAAGCACGACACAAGCGAATACAATCTGCGCAACCGTGTTTAGCTTGGATATCAGCAGCGGTTTGACCTTGATGGGTATTCCAACCAGCCAAGACAGCATGACTGCGCCCACGATCATGATGTCTCGCGACACGACCAGGATGACAAGCCATCCTGGAATCAAGCCCTTGATGCCCAACGTCAGATAAATCGAGACAATCAGCGCCTTATCAGCAAGCGGGTCGAGATAGGCACCGAGCTCGGTGGTCATCTGGAATCGCTTTGCGAGATATCCATCGACCGCGTCGCTCACCCCCGCCGCCAGAAACAGTACAAACGCAATCCAGATGTATTGCTCGCCGGACGCGATCGCCCAAACCACGACCGGCACCAGCAAAATGCGTCCCAACGTAATGAGATTAGGAATACTCAAGGCAATCCCGGCTCGCACACGCACCCCGGCGTCAGATGCCGGAACAGCGTCAACCCCTCGGGCAGAGTATAACGGCGCCTGGACCATTGCGCGACTTGCGATTCCGACGTAGGACCCCGGCGTAACATTTTGCCTACGCATAATCTTTTCCTGAATTCCGGGCGTCCCGGATCGTGCGTTTGCGAGGGCGTATCATGGCAGAAAATCGGCGCGGACTCACTTACGCGCAGGCCGGTGTTGATATCGACGCCGGCAACCGGATGGTGGAGTTGATCAAGCCCCTGGTGCGGGCAACGGCGCGGCCCGGCGCCGATTCCGAGATCGGCGGCTTTGGCGGAATTTTCGATCTAAAGCAGGCCGGCTACCAGGATCCGGTTCTCGTTGCGGCAACCGACGGCGTCGGTACGAAACTCAAAGTTGCCATTGAAACCGGCCGACATGACACGATCGGGATCGATCTGGTTGCAATGAGCGTGAACGACCTGGTCGTGCAGGGCGCAGAGCCCCTATTTTTTCTCGACTACTACGCCTGCGGAAAGCTTGAGCCCGAGCTTGGCGCGGCCGTTGTCGCAGGTATCAGCATCGGTTGCCGCGAGGCCGGTTGCGCCCTGATCGGCGGCGAAACGGCGGAAATGCCGGGTGTTTATAACGGTGATGATTACGATCTTGCGGGTTTCGCTGTGGGCGCGGTCGAACGGGATGCCGTGCTTCCGCGCACCGACGTCGCAGAAGGTGATGTTATCATTGGCCTGGCATCTTCCGGTGTGCACTCCAACGGTTACTCGCTGGTCCGCAAGATCGTTGAAAAAAGCGGACTCAGCTGGAGCAGTCCGGCACCATTCATGACTGGAAAAAGTCTGGGTGAATCAATTCTGGCTCCGACCCGGATTTACGTGAAATCATGTCTGGCCGCGATACGGGGCACAAAAGCAGTGAAAGGACTAGCGCATATCACCGGTGGCGGATTCCCCGACAACATTCCACGGGTGCTGCCAAAAGGTCTTGGCGCGCGCATCAATCTCGCGGCGGTGCCTGTTCTTCCGGTCTTCAAGTGGCTCGCTGACGCGGGCGGAATTGCGCAGAACGAAATGCTGCGCACGTTCAATTGCGGCATCGGAATGATCGTCATCGTATCCGCAAAAGACTCAGATACCGTCATGCAGGCATTTACGCGTTCAGGGGAAAAAGTTGTGACGCTTGGACATGTCGGCAAGACCTCAGACGGCGAACGCGTCGTCTATGATGGCAAGCTCAATCTTGGGTGAGACATGAACCGCAAGCGGGTCGCAGTCCTCATCTCCGGCCGCGGCTCCAACATGGCTGCCCTCATCGAAGCCACGACGGACAAGACCTATCCTGCGGAAATCGTGGTGGTGATTTCAAATCGTCCGGATGCAGGCGGCCTCATGGTCGCACGGGCCAATGGAATAACCACCGAGGTCGTCGACCACAGCGCTTTCGGAAAGGACCGCACAGCCTTCGAGCGCGCCTTGCAGGCCGTGCTTGAAAAGCATCGCATCGACATCGTCTGCCTGGCCGGCTTCATGCGACTGTTGACCGCAGATTTCGTCGGGCAATGGCAGCATCGAATTCTCAACATCCACCCGGCCCTGCTGCCGGCTTTCAAAGGCCTCGACACGCACCGGCGGGCCCTCGAGGCGGGCGTGAACGTGCACGGCGCAACGGTCCATTTTGTGGTACCGGAGATGGATTCCGGGCCAATCATCGCGCAAGCGGCCGTCAACGTGCGACCCGGGGAGACCGAAGAAGAGCTTGCCGCACGCGTCCTCAAGGTCGAGCATCAGATCTATCCATTGGCTCTCAAACTATTGGCCGAGGAGCGCCTGCAGATCGAAAACGGCCACTGCCGGATCGACGGCGTTCCCGTACCGGACGCCGCCAGCCTGATTCCGGTTCCTTGATATGGATATTTCGCGCTGCAGCAACGCGCGGATGTGAATAGCGGCCTCGATCCGGTGTTGTAGAATCCTGTAGTCGTCGGCAGGCGCCGCAAACCCGCGGCGCAAACAACCAACATCGGGGGGATTTCTATGGCAGCACGAAGCGGAGAACCAAAGCTAGTTTTTCCGGGCCTGGCCAGTTTTTACGAGTCCGTATCTGATCTTTGGTATCCGATGATCCGCGTCGCTATTGGCGCGATTTTGTTCATGCATGGTTGGGGCAAAATCAATGCCGGTGCCGGCCGCATAGCCGGGGCTTTTGGCACCAATTATGGCCTGCCAATGCCGACGCTGCTCGCATATTCAGCCATGTTCCTAGAGACCGTTGGCGCTATCTGCATCATCATCGGCCTGTTCACCCGCTTCTTCGCGGCGGCGATCGCCATCGAGCTTTTGATCGCGATGTTCGCCGCTCACTGGGTCAAGGGCTTCGGCGTCAGCGCCGGCGGCTACGAGTACGTGCTTTTCCTGGGCATCGTCATGTTCGCGATTGCCCTGCGCGGCGGCGGCCCCTATTCGGTCGATCGCGTGATCGGCAAAGAACTCTAAAAGACAGGCGCAAAAAGCGCGCGTGGCACTAGGCCGCGCGCGCTTTGCGTATCCAGACCCTGTTGTCGTGCACCGCCGCTCCGCCGTAGGGCGCGATTGAATCCGCGCCGACGAGCGTATTGATGCCGCAGCCATCGGCATAGGCGGCGTTTGGCCAGATCGATTCCGCAATCAAAACACCTTGCCGCACGCCCGCGAACACGCGTGCATGCAGACGCACTTCGCCGCGCTTGTTACCGAGAACGACATAGTCGTCCGTGCAGATCCCAAGCGCCGCGGCATCGTCGGGATGGATCATCACGGTAGGCCGTTTTTCCTGCGCCAGCGACGTCGGCGTCTCGTTAAAGGTCGAATTGAGGAAGCCGCGTGCCGGGGACGTCGCGAGCCGAAATGGATGCTCGCCATCCGCGACTTCGATCGACGTCCAGTGGTCGGGAAGCCGCGGCATGTCCGCAACTGGGCCGCTCTTGCAGGGACTACGGAACGGAACGTTCGGCCAGTCCGGTTTGAACCTGAACTTCCCGTCCGGCCACGGAAAGCCATCAAGATAGTGCGATTCTCGGAAAGGAGGCTGGCAGTCGATCCACTTGTTGGCCTCGATCTCGGCAAGCGTCCCACGGTTCGACACCTGCAGCATCTGGTCGATGAGCTCGCGCGGGCTCATCGTGAACCCTCGATGCTCGGCGCAAAGCCGCTGCGCCAGTCCGCAGATCACTTCGTGATTACTGCGGCATTCGCCAGGCGGCTCGACCAGCTTCGGTCCAAGAATGAGGTACTGGTGCCCGCCGCCGCGGTAAATATCGTCGTGCTCGAGAAACGTCGTTGCCGGAAGCACGACATCAGCGACTTGCGCGGTCTCCGTCATGAATTGCTCGTGCACGCAGACGAAGAGATCTTCACGCGCGAACCCGCGCTTCACCTGTGTCTGATCGGGACACACGGATACCGGATTGGTGTTCTGGATGATCATCGCCGTGACCGGCGCGCCGCCGTGCAGCGCCTCACGTTCGCCGGTCAGGATCGCCCCAATACGCGATTGATCGAGCATCCGGACCGATCGGTCGCACACATCAAGACCCTCGATCAGGGTCTTGTCGAGCCGGAAAATGTCAGCGCTGATGTGGAAGGCCCCGCCGCCCTCGTATTGCCAGGCGCCCGTCACCGCCGGAATGCAACTCGCCGCGTGCATGTTCACGGGGCCGTTGCGCGAGCGCGAAAAGCCATAGCCAAGGCGGAAAAATGCACGCTTGGTTTCGCCGATCAGCCGCGCGAACGCCTCGATCGTCTCGACCGGCGCGCCGGTGATCGCAGCAGCCCATTGCGGATCGCGTGAGCGCAGATGCGCTTCGAGCTCGCGCGGCGCATCAGTGTATTTTTCGAGATAGTCCCAGTCGGCTTTGCCATCGCGGAATAAGCAATGCATCACCGCGCAAGCGAGCGCGCCGTCGGTGCCCGGCTTGATGAGCACAGGCAGATCGGCCTGCTCCATCGTCCCGTTCATGTAGATGTCGACAGCTGCAATCTTAGCGCCGCGCTCTTTCCGCGCGCGCACGGCATGGGTCATCACATTGACCTGGGTATTTACCGCGTTGGTACCCCAGATAATCACCAAATCGGACTTCGCCATCTCGCGGGGATCGACGCCAGCGATGCGACCGATTCCTGCGGCATAGCCCGCGTAAGCAGGATTGACGCAGATCGTCGAGTGAAATCCGGAATACTTTTTCACGTGGCGCAAGCGATTGATGCCATCGCGCATCACCAGGCCCATTGTTCCGGCGTAATAATAGGGCCAGACGCTTTCCGCGCCGAACCGGCGCTCGGCTTCAATGAACTTTTCAGCCACGAGATCGAGCGCATCATCCCACGATACGCGCTCGAACTTTCCCGAACCTTTTGCACCGGTCCGGCGCAACGGGTGCAGCAGGCGCTCGGCATGATGTTCCCGTTCGGCGTAGCGCGCGACCTTGGCGCAGATCACGCCGGCTGTGTAGTCGTTGTCTTTTGCGCCGTGCACGCGCCCGATCGTGCGCTCGTCGAGAACTTCGACGTCCAACGCACAGGTCGATGGGCAATCGTGCGGGCACGCCGAATGCCCGATCCGCACGGTCTTTGGGAGCCGGACCGTTTGATTCATCGCGCTCCCACTATAGCCGATTGGGGCGAACGAGCTAAGTTTCGCTTTGGGCCTGAAGCTTGGATCGCCGCCAGAGGCCTCCGACCAGCAGCACCAGCGCAGCACCCGCTGCGGCTGCACCGATTTCAACCTTGTGCGCTGTCGCTGCTCCATACTGGCTGGTCAGCCAGTTCGCGATCACCGGATCGGTCGCGATAACTTCGCCGACAATCCAGCCAAGCAAAGCGGCACCGGCCCAAACCAGGATCGGGAACCGGTCGAGCAGTGACATGATCAAGGCTGCACCGGCGACGATCAAAGGGATGCTGATGCCGAGGCCGATCACAAGCAACGCCATGTTGCCGCCCGCTGCAGCCGCGATCGCAATCACGTTATCCAGGCTCATGATGATGTCGGCGATCGCGACGATCCGGACCGCACGCCAGAGGTGCTCGGCTGCCTCGGCTTCGCTCTCGTCCGGATCCTCCGGCACGAGAAGCTTCGCCGCAATGTAGAATAGAGCGAGGCCCCCGACGATCTTGAGGTAAGGCAGCAGCATCAGCGATGCGACGACGCCGGTAAAAATGATTCGCAGTCCGACGGCGACGCCCGCGCCAAGGATCATGCCCCAGACCCGCTGACGGTGTGGAAGGCCGCGGCACGCCATCGCGATGACAACTGCGTTGTCGCCCGACAGCAGGATATTGATCCACATAATCTTGGCGAGCGCGATCCAGAACTCGGTATGGCCTATGTCGTTCCAGCCGGAGCTGACCAGCGCCCACCAGCCCGCAGGATCCATAAGCTGTGCCATCGAACCCACTTGTCTCTCCTCCCCTGTACCGCGTTCTGATGCTCGCGGTTTGTCCTGGTACCGGCAAGGACAAATATCGCCCTTGCGATTTCCGAATCTACGCGCTGCCTCTATCCGACGATTTCGTTGTCCGAAAAGAATTGCGCAATTTCCCGCGCCGCAGTGTCAGGCGCGTCGGAGCCGTGAACGGAGTTTTCTCCGATTGATCTGGCGTGAATTTTGCGGATCGTGCCGTCAGCGGCCTTTGCAGGATCGGTGGCTCCCATGACTTCGCGATACCGGGTAATGGCCTTCTCACCTTCGAGAACCTGCACGACGACCGGGCCCGAAATCATGAACTCGACCAGTTCGCGAAAGAACGGCCGCTCGCGATGCACCGCATAGAATCTCTCGGCCTGCTCGCGCGAAATGCGCACGCGTTTCTGCGCCACAATCCGCAGGCCCGCCTTTTCGATGAGGGCGTTGATCGCGCCGGTCAAACTGCGTTCGGTCGCATCGGGCTTCAGAATCGAAAAAGTACGCTCTACAGCCATCCTACTGTCCTTCACTGGAACTAATCGATGAGTTTAAGGGGTTTCATTGGCGAGACCGGATGGCGCGGCTTATACCGGGGGGCATTTCAGGCGGCAAGATCGGCCCTCATTGACGGGAAACGTCGCGCAGGAGACAGAAAATGCTGGCCCGCTATCGGATGTTCGCCGGTTACAATGCCTGGTGCAATGAGCGTCTCTACGAGGCCGCCGCCCAGATTCCCGACGCCGAATACAGAGCCGATCGAGGTGCTTATTTTCGGTCACTCCACGGTACACTCAACCATTTGCTTGTGGGTGACCGCATCTGGATGCGGCGTTTTACCGCCCAGGGCGAGGTCCCGCCGGATCTTGATGCCATCCTTTATGACGATTTCTTCCTGTTGCGCCAAGCGCGTCGCTCCGAGGATGCACGGATCAACGACTACGTCGGAGGCCTGAATGAGAGTGATCTCTCGAAACCCATCCGATATCGGACCGTCGTCAATCCGCAGGACATCGAACAGATCCTCGCACCGGCGCTCGACCATTTCTTCAATCATCAGACCCATCATCGCGGCCAAGCTCATGCGCTGGTCAGCGGCATACTGGGCAATGACAGAACGCCAAGTTTTGATTTGATCATCTACCAGCGCGAAACCGGCGAAGGGGCGCTGCGAACAATCGGCTAAAATGCCTTACTGGACGTAGCTGCGCTCGAAATCCTGGCTCGCGGTCTTTGGCGCGCCGGATTTTTTCTTTGGTGTCTTCTTGGCCGGGGCGGCAGGCTTCGGCTGCTCAGGCGCGCGGTCGATGACTTTCAGCCTGCCGTCGGCAAATGTGTAAATTCCGGGCCAAGGCCCACTGAGAAAAGTCAGAACCGCCCTGCGCTCGCCTTTGTCGCCGGCACTGATCGCTACATTGGTCGGAACGCCCGCCCGCTGCACCGCTTGGCATTCCGTCATGCCGAGCGCGATACCGCCTGCAACCTGAGGCATAGTCGGCTCAAGCTTCTGAGGGCTTGGATCCGGAGCCGCCGAAGCGCGAGCCGGCGCCGCTGTGCCAGCAAGGTCCCCGGCGACCGAGCCGACTTCGCGGTCGGCATCGGCAGGCCCCGCAGATTGGACGGGCGGCGGGTCTGCTGTTTGCGCGGTCGCCGCAGGCAGCGATGCGCACCGGCCATCGGCACCCACCAGATCTTCCGCGCCCACAGGACCCTGCGGGCCTAAGCTGACTTTTGCCGTGTTAGGACGAGCCCAATCCGGTTTGCTGAAGATATTCGCCGACTTGAGAAGTCCGCCTTCGTTCTGATCCTCGAAAAGCTGCGTCGTATTCTTGCAGCCGCCGACGAGGAGCACGGCACTGCAGGCGAGCGCAAAGCTGAGAAAAGCGCGGTGACGCGACAAACTTCCGACCCCTGGATGACTTATCTGCTTGTTCCTTAAAACGTATTTTGCGTCATCACAATGGCGCGCTGCAAGCCCGTGTCGTTCAAAGGGTTACCCGATATCGGCCACTGGCTGATCGTGCATTGGCCGATTCGCGCTGCACCCGGCCCCCCCCTGGATTGTTCCCTTCCTTCAACTCTTTTTCGCCCAGCGTCCTTGTTCGTCCGCTTGCCAATAGGTTGCCTCAAACCCTTTTGCCCTGACGTCGGACCAGTGCGCACGTGCTGCAGTCACTGCTTCCTCGTCTTCGCCATCGAATAACAGCACGATCCGCTGATACCGTTCGACGTCAACGGGAAGCGGTGCGCGATCGACAAGGAAGCGTACGGTCGCGCCATTTGGATTGCTGTCATTGGGGGTGAGCAACACCGGCTGCTGTGCCGCCTCGGATTCGCGCCACGTGCCGTGCGGGAGAAAGCCATCGTCGCGATAAGTCCACAAATGTGCATCAAGCGCTTCGATGCGCTCCTCGATCGAACCCTGCACCACAACTCTCCAGCCCCGCTCCAGCGACTTCTCGAGCAGCGCAGGCAATACGTTTTCAAGTTTCTGCCCTTGCAGATGGTAGAACAAGATCTCGGTCATGGGATTGGATGCCCCGCTAACTACTTTTCGTAGTGATCCGCGACCAGCCGATCGAGAAGTCGCACCCCCCAACCGGAACCCCAGCTTTTGTTGATGTCCGTCTGACGCGAGTCAAACCCTGTTCCAGCGATGTCCAGGTGAGCCCAGGGAATTTTGTCGTCGACGAAGCGCTTGATGAACTGCGCGGCCGTAATAGCACCACCCCAACGGCTTCCACCTGTATTCTTCATATCGGCGAATTTAGAGTCGATCATCTTGTCGTACTCAGGCGCAAGTGGCATGCGCCAGACCAACTCTCCCGTCTCATTTCCTGCTTTCGTCAGGCGCTCAGCAAGCTGATCGTTGTTCGAAAACATGCCGGCATACTCCTGCCCTAGTGCGACGATGATCGCACCGGTGAGGGTTGCCAGATCCACCATAAATTTCGGCTTGAAGCGTTGCGCCGCGTACCAAATCACATCTGCAAGAACGAGCCGGCCCTCCGCATCGGTATTGATGATCTCGATCGTCTGTCCCGACATAGATTTGACGATGTCACCGGGACGCTGCGCGTTGCCATCCGGCATATTTTCGACCAAGCCAATGAGCCCAACGGCATTCACCCGCGCCTTGCGTGCGGCAAGGGCATGCATCAACCCGACGACGCAGGCGGCGCCTGCCATGTCGCCTTTCATGTCCTCCATGTTGGAGGCGGGCTTGATAGAAATTCCTCCGGTGTCGAAGCAGACGCCCTTGCCGATGAATGCAACCGGAGCCTCCCCCGCTCTTCCGCCATTCCAACGCATCACCACGACGCGACTCTCGCGTGTCGAACCTTGACCGACGCCGAGAAGAGCGTTCATGCCGAGTTTTTTCATCGCCTTGACGTCAAGAGCTTCGACGGCGACGCGAAGCCTTTTCAGGGCCCCTACACGGCGTGCGAATTCTTCCGGGTAAAGGATATTGGCGGGTTCGTTGACCAGATCTCGGGCCAGTACGACGCCGTCGGAAACCGCCACCCGTGGCACATCCGCTTTGCGCACAGCCGCAATATCGCCGACCGCGATGGTCACATTTCGAACAGCAGGCGGCTTTTCGTCCTCCTTGCGTTTGGTCTTGTAGCGATCGAATGCATAGGCGCGCAGGCGCGCCCCTTCCGCCAGATCCGCCGCCTGCTCCACCCGCATGGCGCCGCCCGGCAGTTCGGCGAAGATACTGGCGTCGGCGGTCGAGCTCGGCAGCCTGCCGATCGCAAGACCTCCGAGCCGGATGAAGTCCTTTGGCGTGAGTTCGGCGACCTTTCCTACGCCAATCACGGCCAAGCGCGTCGCCTTGAGCCCAGCCGGCATAACGAGATCCAGGGTCGAGCTTTTCTTCCCTGTGAACCGTTCTGCCTTCGCGGCGCGCGACACGGTATCGGCCGCCGCCCCAAGAGCCTTGCGTGTCGCCGGACCGAATTTCAGGCCCTCGTCGCAAAACACGATCAACACGCCTTTTGAGGGGGTCGCAAAGGGGCCAAAACCGAGCTTCAAAGCGGTGGGCATCGAAAAAGGGTCCTTTTGCTGACAGGGGCGTGTGGCGGGCGGGATGTGTTGGTCCATATGGCGCCGGCTAACGGGCCCTGCAAAGCCCAATTGTCCGGATTTCCAGCGTTTTCCTCGCGGACCCGGTCAATTCGGTGACGAAATCATCCAAAACTTACGGTACCAAAATACCTTTATCGCCCAATGGCCCAGCCGACAACACGCATCCGCCGCACCCGCGGTTTTTACATTTTGTTGTGCATGTTCAACGGCTTTGCCTTTGCCCGGCCATTTTGTCAGGCGATCAAGGTAAGTCTGACGGGGTTGAGTTTTAAGTTTGAAAGCACTCGGCGCCTGGTCGGGGAAACCAAGCGCGGGGTCCGGTTTATGCCGGATCAGGGGACGATGCTGCGGATGGGGTCCATCAACGGATACATTTTTCGCACCACGCTGGGTGCGTTCCTGATCGTGCTGGTCAGCCTGACCGCCGTGATCTGGGTAACGCAGGCGTTGCGCGACATCGATATCATGACAAGCCAGGGGCAGACGATCCTTGTCTTCGTCGGGATCACCGGCCTGATCATACCCCTGCTGGTCCTTGTGATTGCGCCGATCGCGTTGCTGATCGCGGTCGCGCATGTGCTCAACAAATTGTCCAACGATTCAGAAATCATCGTGATGAACGCGGCAGGCATGTCGCCTTGGGTTTTGTTCCGCGCGTTCATGGCTGCCGCTCTCGTGGTGTCGCTGCTCGTCGGCGCGATCAGCGCCTACTTCGCTCCAAAAGGCCTTCGCATGCTGCGCGATTGGCTGACCGAAGTTCGCGCCAACGTCGTGAGCAGTATCGTTCAACCGGGGCGTTTTACGCCGATTGAAAACGGCGTGACCATCCATATCCGTGAGCGGCGCCCGAACGGTCAGCTGGCCGGAATATTTCTTGACGATCGACGCAATCCGAACGAACGCATTACGGTTCTTTCGGAAAATGGCGAACTGCTGGACAACGATAGCGGAACCTACCTGGTCCTTCAAAAGGGTATCGTCCAGCGGCAAGAGACCGGCCAGCGCGATCCCGCAATGGTCGTCTTCGATCGCTATGCCTTCGATCTATCGCAATTCGCTGGCGGAGCGCAGTCGGCCAAATACTCGATCCGCGAGCGTTACCTCTGGCAGCTGCTGTTTCCTGATCCGAAGGACCCGTCTTACGTAGAGCAGCCGGGCCAGTTCAGGGCCGAATTGCACGACCGACTAATGGCGCCGCTTTACCCGCTCGCATTCGTCGTCATCGCCTATGCCTACCTGGGCGCCCCCCGTACAACCCGCCAGAGCCGCACATTGTCGATGCTTGGCGCAGTCGGTGGCGTTGCCCTGCTGCGCCTGATTGGATTTGCCTCGACCGTCTTCGGCGCTGCCATCCCCTGGGTGCTCGCGCTGCAGTATCTGACTTTGGCCGCTGCGGTTGGCGCTGGCCTGTATGTCATACGCCGCGGCCTGATCATTGAACCCCCCGCGTTCATTTCCGACTGGCTCGCTGCGCTCACCGAGCGTTTGGGGCGACGCTTCGTTGCGCCGTGATGTGACCACTATGCAGATCATTGCCGGAACACTTGCAAGGTACTTCGGGCTGCGATTTGTCAACGCAGTGCTGGTGGTCTTTGTCGGCATATTCGCGCTGGTCGCGTTGATCGACTACATCGAGCTGATGCGGCGTGCCGGCGATATTCCAAATGTGTCGGCCGCACTTGTCGCAAAGACATCGTTATATCGCGTACCACAAGTCGTCGAACGCATTCTGCCGTTCTGCGTGCTGATCGGTGCTATGTCTTGCTATCTCAACTTGTCTCGACGACTCGAACTGGTGGTTGCCCGGTCAGCTGGCATGTCCGCATGGCAATTTGTGATGCCCGCTGTCGTGACCGCGTTCGTTTTCGGTATCATCGCCACCGCCATTTACAATCCAATATCCGCCACTTTGCAGGAGCGCTCGAAGCGCTTCGAGGCTGAACTTTTCGGGCAGACTGCCACTGCGGCCGGCCGGAGCGGCGGCACCTTCTGGATGAATCAACGCACTGACGAAGGGCAGGCGATCATCAACGCAGCGGGAAGCCGCGACCAAGGCATCAATCTCAATGGCGTGTCGATTTACGTGTTCGACATCGATGGCCGCTTCAAACAGCGGATCGAAGCCCGCGCCGCCGTTCTGGTCCCCGGCGCATGGCTTTTGCGGGATACCCGCATTTATGTGCTCGGCACCGTTCCCACTATCGAGCCCGAATACCGGCTCAAGACTAGCCTCACCCCCGAGCAAGTCCGCGAAAGCTTTGCCACACCCGAAACGGTCCCATTCTGGGATCTTCCCGTGTATATCCAGATCGCTGAGCACGCGGGACTCGTAGCGGCCGGCTACAGATTACAGTTTCAAAAGCTTTTGGCCCGACCTTTTTTGCTTGCTGCGATGGTTCTTCTTGCAGCTGCTGTAAGTCTACGCTTCTTCCGCTTCGGCGGGATCCAGAAAATGGTTTTAAGTGGCATAGCCGCCGGGTTTCTGCTTTACGTTTTGTCGAAAGTGACTGAAGATTTGAGCAAGGCTGAGCTGATGCACCCTGTGGCAGCAGCTTGGCTACCCGTGTTCGTCGGCGGCGTCACGGGATGTGTAGCGTTGTTGTACCAGGAGGACGGGTGATGGCGGGGCTTTTTAGCACTCGTCCATCAGGGCCGCGGACGTATTGCCGTGGCCTGACGATGCTTGCCGTCTTCCTGGGCCTGTTAGCCTTCGACGGGCTGGTTGTGTCTGCGCCAGCGCAAGAGCTGCAATTTCCGCAGCGACCGCCGCCGCCCAGAAAATCCAAGATTCAGCTGGAGCGGGAAAAATCCGGGCAAAAGCAGATGCTCGTTCGGGCGGACGAGGTCGACTACGACTACACAAACAACCGCGTTGCCGCCGTTGGCAACGTGCAGATCTATTATGGTGGATCGACTCTTGAAGCGAACCGGGTTGTCTACGATCAAAAGACCAAGCGGCTTCACGCCGAAGGCAATGTCAGGCTCACCGAGCAGGATGGCAAAGTCACCTACGGCGAGATCATGGATTTGTCGGACGACTACCGCGATGGATTTGTTGACTCGCTCCGCCTAGACGCTCCCGATCAGACCCGCATGGCCGCCTCGCGTGCCGAACGTTCCAGCGGGAATTTCACGGTGTTCCATAACGGCGTCTATACGGCCTGCGCGCCGTGCAAGGACGATCCGCGGAAACCGCCTCTCTGGCAGGTCAAGGCTGCCCGCATCATTCACGATCAGACCGAAAAAATGATGTACTTCGAAGACGCGCGGCTTGAATTTTTCGGTCGACCGCTTGCGTGGCTGCCCTACTTCTCGGCTCCGGATCCAACGGTCAAGCGCAAGACCGGGTTTCTCATACCGTCGATTGGGGCGAGTTCGGTCTACGGTGGAGCGGCTGAAGTCCCCTATTACTGGGCACTGGCACCGGATTACGACGCGACGTTCGCGCCTATGATTACAACCAAACAGGGACCATTGCTCCAGGGCGAATTTCGTCAACGTCTGATCAACGGCGCCTATTCAATTCGTGCCGCAGGAATCTATCAGCTCGACAAGGATTATTTTATTCGCAGCGACGGCACCACGACGCCTGGGTACCGCAATTTCCGTGGAGACCTGGAAAGCTCGGGCTTGTTCGCGCTCAACGATAAATGGGTATGGGGCTGGGACGGAGTGCTGCTGTCCGACAAGACGTTCTTCCAGGACTACAATCCGCGGCTGTCGAGATACCGGACAACTGATCCGTTCCAGAACCCATACAGCGAGGCAATCTCGCAGGCATTTATTACCGGCAACGGCAATCGCAGCTATTTTGAAGCGCGATCGATTTACTACTACGGCTTCTCCGAAGCCGACGTGCAAAGCCAGATTCCGATCATTCACCCGGTGATCGACTATAGATATACGTTTGATCGTCCAATCCTTGGCGGCGAGCTTGGCTACCGGATAAATTTCACCAGCCTCACGCGCCAAACTGCCGGTTTTGATGCGATAACTCAGAGCGCTTTGAACAACGGGACCTGCGCGCAGACTGCGGACCCCGCAATCAAAACGACGGCGAACTGTTTGCTGGGCGGCGTGCCCGGCACCTACAGCCGCTTCTCGGCCGAAACACAATGGCGACGCCGGATTACCGACCAGTTTGGCCAGGTGTTCACGCCATTTGCGTCAGTAAGGGTTGACGCGGGATCGATGCAGATCAAGGACCAACCTGGCGTCGCCAACTTCATTCAGCCCGGCGACGACAATCTCGTACGCGCAATGCCGACCGTTGGGCTCGAATACCGATATCCGTTCATCAGCATACACTCATGGGGTACGCAAACGATCGAACCGATCGCGCAAGTGATCTTTCGGCCGAACGAGCAGCAGATTGGTCGATGGCCAACTGAAGACGCACAAAGCCTGATCTTCGACGACAGCAATCTGTTCCGCGTCGACAAGTATTCCGGCTGGGACCGCGTCGAAGGCGGTAGCCGCGCAAATTACGGCATGCAGTACACGGCACAAATCAATCAAGGTGGATTTGTCAACGTGCTCTTCGGCCAGTCGTACAATCTGTTCGGGCAAAATTCGTTTGCGCTGGGGGGCACGACTAACACAGGTCTCGACAGCGGCCTGGATACGACGAAATCTGACTATGTGGCACGGGTGTCCTATCAACCGAGCAGCGCTTACATGTTCACCTCACGGTTCCGTTTCAACAATGATACTTTCCAGGTCCAGCGAACCGAGCTCGAGGGCCGCGTCAGTTTCGATCGATGGTCGGGAACGCTGCTGTACGGCAGTTACGCCGCCCAACCAGAGATTGGATTTCTCGACCGTCGGCAAGGCATCCTGGGAACGGGTCAGGTCAAGCTTGATGCCAACTGGGTTTTACTGGGATCGGCACGCTACGACATTAATGCCGGGAAATTCGATCAAACGCGCGTTGGGGTGGGCTATGTAGATGATTGCCTGATCCTTGGCCTGAACTACATTACCAATTACACCGTTAGCGGAAACGTGCAGGCCAATCATACGGTCATGCTGCAACTCAGCCTGCGAACGCTCGGTGGCACCTCGGTTGGCCAGGCGGTCGGTCGGCCGACGTCAAACTAAGATACGCGGGCTAGAGCTCGGAGCTAAAACATCTCGATGCTGAAGGTGTCGGTAAAGCGGTGTCAGTGGGTCGCGGGCGCGATGATCGCCATTGTCCTTGCTTGCCCCGCAGCCGCGCAGGTTGTCGTCATCGCCAACGGCTCCCCCATAACCGAATACGACATTCAACAACGCATGAAGCTCGAAGCGAGCGCCGCGCACAAGACTTCGACGCGTCAACAGATTATTGATGATCTGATTGACGACCGCCTCAAAATTTCAAAAGCGAAAGTTTACGGTCTCGAAGTCACAGATGCTGAGGTGAATGGCGCTTTCGAAGGCATGGCAACGCGACAGCACGTTACTGTTCCACAATTCTCTCAGGTTCTTGAACGCGCCGGCATTTCTCCAAACACAGTCAAAGCACGCATCCGCGCCGAATTGACCTGGCAACAATTGGTCCGCGGTAAGTTCGGCTCGTCATTGCAGGTCGGCGAGAGCGATATCGCCAATGCTCTGAAGAGCCGAAGCGAAAGCGAGGCGCCAGCCGTCGGTTATATCTACACACTCTATCCGGTAACCATCGTGGTTCCGCGCGGCTCGAGTGAAGCCACTATTTCAGCCAAACGCAGCATCGCGGACAATCTCCGCGTCCGATTTGTGTCTTGCAACGAAGGTCTCGCCATGGCTCGCGCCCTGCGGGATGTGGCCATCCGGGAGCCGATTACGCGCAGTTCGGCGGACTTGACTGCACAGTTGCGCGAAATTCTGGGAAACATCGAGGTGGGGCATCTGACCGCTCCAGAAGTGACCGCGCAGGGGCTGCAGATGTTCGCCGTCTGCAACAAGAAGGAAACGACAGCTGAATCTCCACTGCGGCGCGAGGTGCGGGAGCAGCTCTATAGTAAGCGCTTCGAATCAGAGTCGAAAAAGTTTCTCGACGAAATTCGCAAGTCGGCGATGATTGAATACAAGAACCAGAAATGAGCGAACCGGGCGGCCTTCCACTGGCGCTGACGCTGGGCGAGCCGGCAGGCATCGGCCCTGAATTGACAATAAGGGTTTGGCGACGCCGTGAAGAGCTCCGGCTACCGCCTTTTTATCTCGTGGGGGATCCGGACTTTGTCCGCGATCGCGCGCGCCAGCTCGGATCCGAGATCGCATTGAGCGTTGTAACTCCGGCACAAGCGGCTGAAATATTTCCGCGCGCTTTGCCAATCGTACCGCTTCAAATGCCTGTGACGGCCACACCTGGAAAACCGGACGGATCGAGCGCGCCGGCCGCTATCGCTTCTATCCGTCGGGCTGTCTCGGACGTACTCGCGGGTCAGGCGGCGGGGATCGTCACCAATCCGGTCGCAAAGAACGTGCTTTATCGATCGGGTTTCGCCGAGCCGGGCCACACGGAGTTTCTTGCCAAGTTGGCAGAGGAAGCAATCGGAAAAGCCAGCCGTCCGGTAATGATGCTTTGGTCGCCGGAGCTCGCCGTCGTGCCGGTAACGATCCACTTGCCGCTCAAGGATGTCGTTTCAAGACTGACCTTCGAGCTTGTGGTCGAGACCGGACGTATAACCGCGCACGATCTTACCAAGCGTTTCGGCATTCTGCGCCCGCGTCTCGCCGTCGCTGGACTTAATCCGCATGCCGGCGAAGATGGCGCACTTGGTGAGGAAGATTCCGCAATTGTCGCGCCGGCCGTCGAACGTCTGCGCGCCGAAGGGATCGATGCTGTTGGCCCTCTTCCTGCCGACACGCTCTTTCACGAACGAGCGCGCGCGACTTACGACGTTGCTCTATGCATGTATCACGACCAGGCGCTGATCCCCATCAAGACGCTGGCATTCGATCATGCGGTCAACGTTACGCTCGGCTTGCCGTTCGTGCGCACGTCTCCCGACCACGGCACAGCCTTCGACATTGCTGGCAAAGGCACGGCAGACCCTTCCAGCCTGGTCGCCTCTATATCGCTTGCCGCGCGCCTTTCGGCGACCGCGCCGACCCTGGTACCGGCAAAATAATGGCACAACTCGATGACCTGCCGCCGCTGCGGGAGGTCATCCGCAAGCATGGCCTGACGCCGAAAAAATCCCTTGGTCAAAATTTCCTGTTCGACCTCAACTTGACCGCCCGTATCGCTCGTGCCGCCGAGCCGCTTGAAAACATCACGGTAGTCGAAGTTGGCCCTGGCCCAGGCGGCCTCACACGCGCACTTCTTGCGCTTGGAGCACGGCGCGTTATTGCAATCGAGCGCGATCCGCGTGCAATCGATGCGCTTGCAGAGATCGCTGCCCGGTATCCCGGGCGCCTCGATATCGTGGCGGGAGATGCGCTCGAGATCGACCCGCGCGAGCAGCTTGGTCCGGAACGTGCTCGGGTCGTTGCAAATCTTCCTTACAATATTGCAACGCCTCTTCTCGTCGGATGGCTCACTGCCGAGCCATGGCCGCCTTGGTACGATTCTCTTGTCCTGATGTTCCAGCGCGAAGTTGCAGAACGAATTGTCGCCAAGCCAGGCAGCAAATCCTACAGCAGGCTATCCGTGCTTGCGGGATGGCGCACCGAGGCAACGATCCTTTTCGACGTGGCACGGTCGGCTTTCGTGCCTCCGCCGAAAGTCACTTCGTCGGTGGTACGGTTGACGCCAAGACCAGTGCTGGCGCAATGCAACGCTGTTGCGCTGCAGCGGGTGACTGAAGCAGCCTTCGGCCAGCGGCGGAAGATGCTGCGGCAAAGCTTGAAGACTTTAGGTGTCGATGCGAATTCCCTGCTTGAGCAAGCCGGTATTGATCCGACGGCACGGGCCGAAGAGATCCCTGTCGATGGTTTCGTCGACATGGCAAATATTTTTGCTGGGCAGACGCAGAGTCGCATGTAAGGTCTGCGTATGCAAATGCACCGCCAATCGCTAAGCACCTACGGTGCGCAGCTGTGCGAGACCATCGTCGAAGCACCGCGGCCACAAGGCACCGAAGTCCTAGTGCGGGTCGAGCGCTGCGGGGTCTGTCATTCCGATCTGCACATGCAGGATGGATACTTTCTGCTCGGCGACGGCAAGAAACTCGACGTACAGGCGGGGCGCACTCTGCCCTTCACACTGGGGCACGAGATCGCGGGGCTGGTTGAAAGCACAGGCCCCGATGCAAGCGCAAAGCCCGGCGCCAAGGTCGCGGTCTATCCGTGGATTGGTTGTGGACGCTGTCCGGCATGCCGCGCGGGTGATGAGAACATCTGCGCAGCTCCGCGTCATCTCGGCATTACCGTCGATGGCGGCTATGCCACCCATGTGCTCGTGCCCCACTCCCGTTACCTCATTGACTACGCGCCACTGACGCCCGGCTATGCCGGCGCTCTGATGTGCTCGGGGCTCACCGCCTACGCAGCACTCAAGCGGCTCGCTGATCGTGCACAGCGCGCGCCACTTTTGCTGGTTGGACTGGGCGGAGTTGGTCTGATGGGCCTTGCACTGGCCCGCGCAATGTATGGCACAGCACCTTTTGTTGCTGACATCGACGGCAAAAAGCGCGATGCCGCATTGGCGGCCGGCGCGGTGCAAGCTTTCGATCCGTCGGATTCAAATGCCCGCAAGGCCGTGCTCAAGGCGAGTGGAGGTATTTATGCCGCCTGCGATTTTGCCGGGTCGGATGCATCATTAAATTTCGCAACCGGCGTGCTGGCCAAAGGCGGAAAGGTTGTCGTCACCGGGCTGATTGGTGGCGGCTATTCGACAGCTGTAGCGATGTTTCCGCTCAAAGCCATGACAATCGAGGGGACACAAACCGGCACGCTGTCCGAAGCGCGTGAACTGATCGAACTCGTGCGATCCAGGAACATCAAGCCGCCGCCAATAGCGGAGCGGCCGCTCGCGCAAGCCTCTGCCACCCTTGATGACCTCCGCGCCGGAAAAATTGTCGGCCGCATCGTCCTGACGAACTAGATTTTTGCCTGCAGGCTTCGGACAAAATCCGATAGTCCCGGTTGACGCTCGCGCTTGAGCCGTTCGGCCGCCAGGATGGCCGACACATCGGCAAAGGCCCGCGTTAAGTCCCGATTGATGACGACGTAATCGTACTCGGCCCAATGACTCATTTCATCGGTTGCTTTAGCCATCCGGCGATGAATGGTTTCATAGTCGTCTTGTGCGCGTTCATGCAGACGACGTTCCAGCTCCGGAATCGAAGGAGGCAGCACGAAGACGCTGACCAGATCGGTTCGCGCTTTTTCGCGCAGCTGCTGCGTGCCTTGCCAATCGATGTCGAATAATACGTCGCGCCCACCGGCCAATGTATCCATAACCGGTTTCGTTGGCGTACCGTAATAGTTGTCGAAGACTTCGGCCCACTCGAGCAACTCATTCTTCTCGATGAGCGCATCAAATCGCCGCCGATCGATGAAGTGGTAGTCCCACCCGTCTTTTTCGCCGGGACGCATCTTTCGGGTCGTTACCGACACAGACAACATGACGTTTTTATCTATGTCGAGCAGCTTGCGCGACAATGTGGTCTTGCCTGCTCCCGACGGCGAAGAAAGAACCAGCATCAGGCCCCGCCGGGCAACCCTGTCCTCCTTTTCCCGAATGGCCATCGCGCGATCACTCCAAGTTCTGCACCTGCTCGCGGAACTGTTCGACGACGCCTTTAAGTTCAAGACCAATGTTGGTGAGTTCAAGATCGTTGGCCTTGGCGGTCAGCGTATTTGATTCGCGGTGCAATTCCTGCGCCAGAAAGTCGAGCTTGCGGCCGATCGCGCCGCCAGCTGCCAGGAGCTTCTTCGCCTGCGCAACATGCGAAACAAGACGATCAAGCTCCTCGCGGATATCGGCTTTGGCAGCAAGCAAGACCGCCTCCTGATAGAGGCGGTCCGAATCGAAACGCTCGGACGCCTGCAGCAACGCTGATACCTGTTCGGCAAGACGCGCCTTGATTGCTTCCGGTTTGCGCCCGGGGGTGTTCTCCGCTCGTGCGGTGAGCGTCGCTATTTCATTTAGCCGCGTCGATAGCAGGCCTCCCAGAGTTTTACCTTCTGCCTGCCGCATGTGGAGCAATGCCGCCAACGCCTCTCCGAAGCCGGAAATAATTGCCGTCTCGGCGGCCCGATGCTCTTCCTCGCTCTCGTCCTCTTCGGTGACTTCAATCACACCTTTGAGCGACAAGATTCCGTCGAGGGTCGGGGGAGCTGCCTGGACCTTTCCTGAAAGTCCCTTGAGCGCCGAAAGGACCGCACCGAGGACAGGCTCGTTCACTTTCACAGTCGGTTGCGTGCCTTTGCGCTCCACAGTGAGGTTGGCGTAGACCGTGCCCCTCGAAAGTTTTTCCGTGCCGCGGGCGCGCGACGGCACCTCCACTGCATCCCACCCGGCCGGAAGGCGAAAGCGCAGGTCCAGGCCCTTGGCGTTTACAGATTTGATTTCCCAGGCCCACGCGTAAGCGCCGGCTACGCCGTGGCTTCGAGCAAAACCGGTCATGCTCGATAGAGCCATGGCTTCAGGGTCTCGCGTTGATGATACTTCCTCGAAAGTGCGGCGACCTTAGCCGCGCCAACCACACGTAACAAGGGCGGCCAGCTTACTGCCTGCCGTTCTGGTTGCCGTTGGAATGCTCTATGCCTCGCAACCTCGCAACATTCTTCTGATGTTCGGTGTAATTATCCGAGAACAAGTGGCCGCCACTGCCGTCGGCAACGAAATAGATCTCCTTGGTGCGCGCCGGGTTCGCTGCAGCTTCCAATGAGGCCCGTCCCGGATTGGCAATCGGCCCCGGCGGCAGACCGTCGATGACATATGTATTGTAGGGCGTCGGCTGATCGATTTCGTTCTTCTGAATTGGACGGCCGAGCGAACCCTTCCCGCCCGTCAAACCATAGATGATCGTCGGGTCCGACTGTAATCGCATTCTGGTCTTGAGGCGGTTCACAAACACTGCAGCCACTCGGGTCCGCTCGTCGGGTCGACCGGTCTCCTTTTCCACGATCGACGCAAGCGTCACCAGCTGCTCCGGCGTCTTGACCGGCAGATCCGGCATCCGATGCTCCCAGACATCCTGCAACACGCGCCGATGTGCTTGCTGCATGCGCTGGATAATCTGCTCGCGCGTCATTCCTCTCGTGAACCGGTACGTTTCGGGCAACAACGTACCTTCGCGCGGAATTTCCTTAATTTGCCCCGTAAGTGCAGTGCTCTCTAGAAGCCGCGCAACGATCTGCTCGGATGTCAGTCCCTCTGGGACAGTGAAAGCATGCTGCACCACTTTGCCTTCAATGATCGTGTCGACGACGTCGGCGATACTCGCATGTTTGCTGAACTGATATTCGCCGTATTTGAGTTCGCCGCGCGCTTTGAGGGCGATGACGCTGCCCATGAAAATGTAAGGCTGGTCGATCACGCCTTCCCGCTGCAACACGTCAGCGATATCGCGGATTCCCAGCCCGCGCGGGATATTGACCACCTTGTCCTCGGCGAGTGGCCCCTCAGAATCGAAGCGCTGCTTTCCGAAAAACAGCGCGGCGCCGACCGCAATCGAAATCACGATCAAAACCGTGAAGATTGCATTCCCGACCACGATGACCGGATGACGCGCGCGGATGGAGCGGCGGCTCGGCATTGGCACACGTTCCGGCTCGAGCGCGGCACGCGGGCTACGCGGCACTGCCGGCTTTGCGGCCGACAAGCCGTTGCCACTTCCTTCCGGCGGCAAATTGGAATTCACCTGGTTCGCTCCACTAGTCACCACCGCCGTTCTCGCCGACGAAACAACGGCGCATGCCGCACGTTAGAAAAAATTATGGCGAAAGCTGGGGGACCCTGTCGATGCTTTTTTTAGTTCGCGTACCGGCGGAAAATCAGGGATGCGTTTGTCCCGCCGAAGCCAAAGGAATTCGATAGCGCTGTATCGACCTCCCGCTTGCGCATTTGGTGGGGGACCAGATCGATCGGAGTATCGACCGATGGATTGTCGAGATTGATCGTGGGCGGGACAACCCGATCGCGGATTGCGAGAATCGAGAATATTGCTTCGACCGCACCCGCAGCACCGAGCAAATGGCCGATACACGATTTGGTCGAGGACATCGAAATATGGCCAGCTGAGTTACCAACCAGTTTTTGTACTGCACCGAGTTCTATCTCATCGCCCAACGGTGTCGAGGTGCCATGGGCATTGATGTACTCTATATCACTCGCGGAGATGCCGGCGCGGCGGATCGCCGCGCCCATACAGCGCAGCGCACCATCGCCGTCCGGCGCCGGCGCCGTGATGTGGTAGGCATCGCCGGACAGCCCATAGCCAATCAGCTCCGCGTAGATTTTGGCGCCGCGTGCCTTTGCGTGCTCGAGCGATTCCAGTACCACGACGCCCGCGCCTTCACCCATCACAAAGCCGTCGCGATCTTTGTCATAAGGCCGCGACGCATGCGTCGGGTCATCGTTGAAACTGGTCGACAGTGCACGCAAGGCGGAAAACCCGGCAAGCGAGATGCGGTTGACGGGCGATTCTGCGCCGCCGGCCACCATCACTTCGGCGTCACCAAGCGCAACAAGCCTCGCCGCATCTCCAATTGCATGAGCGCCCGTCGAGCACGCCGTGACGACCGAATGGTTCGGACCTTTGAGCCCGAACGCAATCGACACATAGCCCGCCGCAAGATTGATGATACGACCGGGGATAAAAAACGGCGACACGCGACGCGGGCCGCGATCGTGGAGAACCACCGCCGTTTCGGCTATTCCCTCTATACCGCCGATGCCTGACCCGATGAGCACGCCGGTCGTGGCCTGCTCCTCATAGCTTTTGGGGTGCCACCCCGCATCGTCGAGTGCCTGACGCGCCGCGCACATCGCAAAGACGATAAATTCGTCGACTTTGCGCTGCTCCTTCGGCTCCATCCACTGGTCGGGATTGTAGGTCGCGTTGGTTCCGTCACCGCGCGGGATGACGCAAGCGATCTTGCAGGCAATATCGGACACCTCGAAGGTGTCGATCTTTTTCGCACCGCTCTCGCCCTTGAGAAGCCGCGCCCAAGTTGCTTCGACGCCACAACCCAGTGGCGTAAGCATCCCCATCCCGGTAATGACGACACGTCTCATGGCCGGCTCCGAGCGCATCTACTGCCGACACTGCGCTACGCGCAGCCCGAAGCCATTGACGAGCAAAACAAACGAGCAGCTGCCTAGAGCGCGCTCAGCTTTTGGCGTTCTTTTCAAGAAATTTAACCGCGTCGCCAACGGTCAGAATGGTTTCAGCGGCATCGTCGGGGATCTCGCAGCCAAATTCTTCTTCAAAGGCCATAACGAGCTCAACCGTGTCGAGGCTGTCGGCGCCAAGATCATCGATAAAGCTGGCTTGATCGTTCACCTTATCGGGTTCTACGCCCAGGTGCTCCACGACGATCTTTTTCACCCGCTCGCCAATGTCACTCATCGTTCCAACCTCGTGCTTTATGAATTGGGCTGCGCGCCAAGCTCAGTTCGCAACCATCGCGATACGGCCTCGTCGTCGTTGACGGTGATGAGACGATCCCCAATTGCGGAACATTGCTCCGCACTTAGCCGCCCCAGCCGGGCCGAAAGTCGGTTACCATACTTCAAATCCATTGACTAGCGTGTGCCGGAGGAGCGAGCAACCCCCGAAAACCGAGCATATCCACCGCTGCCAGCACGAACATCGGTCCCCGACTTTTGGGGCGCGCGCTATATCATAGCCATCCCGCCGTTGACATGGATGGTTTGCCCGTTGACGTAGGCTGCCTCATTCGAGGCGAGAAAGACAGCAGCGGCGGCTACATCGTCCGGAGTGCCAAGCTTGGCGGCTGGGATGCGGGCAAGGATTGTTTCGCGCTGCTTCTCATTGAGCTTGTCTGTCATGGCCGAGGCGATGAGGCCGGGCGCTATGCAGTTGGCCGTGATGTTTCGCTTGGCATATTCAGCCGCTACCGACTTGATCATTCCGACCATGCCGGCTTTGGAAGCCGTGTAGTTGCCTTGCCCCGGATTGCCTGTAAAGCCGACCACCGAAGAGATTCCGATCACGCGACCCCAGCGCCGACGCATCATGCGTGACACTGCGGCGCGAGCCAGTCGGAACGTAGCAGTCAGATTGACGGCAATCACGTTGTCCCAATCTTCGTCCCGCAGCTGCACGAAAAGGTTGTCGCGGTTGACGCCAGCATTCGCGACCAAAATATCGAGCTTTCCCATTTTTTCTTCAGCGCTCGGCACCAGCGCCTCAACGGCATCCTTATCCGCAAGATCGCAGGGCAGGACGAACACTCGGCTGCCGAGTGCGCTCGCAAGACCTTCGAGCGCTTCCTTGCGCGTTCCCGAGACTGCAACGGTCGCGCCCTGCGCATGCATCGCCCGTGCGATTGCGCCACCGAGCGCGCCGCTTGCACCAGTTACCAGGGCAGTCTTGCCGTTTAAATCGAACATCGTGGATTCCTCCCCGCCTTAAAGGCGGCGACATCCTCAGGACTTCCAATCGCGGCCGTCGTGGCACCGTCCGCAAGCCGCTTGATCAGCCCGCTCAGCACTTTCCCGGCGCCCACTTCATAAAAGTTGGAAACCCCCGCACCCGCCATGAACACGACTGATTCCCGCCAGCGAACCGTGCCGGTAACCTGGACGACGAGAGCACGCACGATTTCACTCGGTTCACGGATGGGCTTCGCCAGCACGTTCGCGACCACAGGAGCGACTGGTGGCTTAACTGTTATTTTTGCGAGCGCCTCCGCCATCACGTCGGCGGCCGGTTGCATTAAAGTGCAATGGAAAGGCGCGGACACAGGCAGCAGCATCGCACGCTTTGCGCCTTTTGTTTTCGCAATTTCCACTGCACGCTCGACCGCAGCCTTATTCCCCGAAACAACCACTTGGCCGGCGCCGTTGTCGTTCGCCGCCTGACACACTTCGCCTTGCGCGGCCTCTGCTGCAACAGCGGCGGCCGCATCGAATTCGAGCCCTATAAGCGCCGCCATAGCTCCGACACCGACGGGAACGGCCTTCTGCATGGCCTGGCCTCGCGTTCGCAGAAGGCGGGCAGCGTCCGCGACGGTGAAGGCGCCGCCCGCGGCCAGCGCGGAATATTCACCGAGCGAATGACCGGCGACAAACTGTACGTCGCGCGCAAGGTCTAGTCCCGCTTCGGCCTCGAGGACACGCTGGACGGCAAGCGAGACAGCCATCAGGGCCGGCTGGGCATTTTCCGTAAGCGTCAGCGTATCGGCCGGACCCTCGAAGATGATGGTGCTGAGCTTGCTGCCAAGCGCTTCGTCAACCTCTTCGAAGATCCGCTGGGCGGGCGTGAAATTTGACGCAAGAGCCTTGCCCATCCCTACGGCCTGGCTGCCCTGCCCGGGAAATACGAAAGCGATCGCCATAATTGCCCAAATTCAATCTGTCGGAGAAAGCGCGCCGAAAGACACCGCATGGGCGGTTCTGTCAAGCTGAAGCACCTGCAATTGGTCAAAAGGAAAACCCTTGCTGTTGAACGAGGTGTTTTGTCAGGACTAACCCTAACTAAACTGTGCGGGGTTTTCTCCATGCGTAGGGAACCGGCATTTGCCTTGCGTTTTTGCCAAAACCGCCTATAAACCGCGCGTTCCGTCGATCCTGGTTGGGAGCTGAACGGACGGCCGGTTGGACACAGTTGACCAGCTGGTAGGGCCACTTGGCCCGACGTCCCGTGCTTTCGCCTTCAGAGCATTCGAGCCTTTCCCCGAAGGGCTCGAGGGGCTTAGCGCCTGGATCGAGGACCGAGGATTTGAAACGAAGGGAAAGGCATTCATGCCGTTGTACGAACACGTCTACCTTGCGCGCCAGGATTTGAGCGCGCAGCAGGTCGAAGAATTGACCACCCAACTGTCCGCTGTCGTCGGGCAAATGGGCGGCAAAGTCACCAAGAACGAATATTGGGGCCTGAAGTCCCTCACCTATCGCATCCGCAAGAACCGCAAGGCGCACATGACGCTGCTCAACGTCGATGCGCCGCCCGCAGCGCTGAACGAGATCGAGCGCCAGGAACGCCTCCATGAGGACGTGCTCCGCTACCTCACAATCCGCGTCGACGCCCTCGAGGATGGTCCCTCCGCTATGATGCGTAAGTCGGATCGCGACCGCGATGAGCGCGGTGGGCGCGACGATCGCGGTGGACGCGGTGAACGCCGCCGGCGTGACGAAGGCGACGACATAGACGGCCCTGACGCCATTGCAGGGGAGGAATAGGCCATGGCATTCGCGCCACAGGGCGGCGCGCGCCGCCCCTTCTTCCGCCGCCGCAAGACTTGTCCATTCTCGGGCGCCAATGCACCCAAGATTGACTACAAGGATGTGAAGCTGCTGCAACGGTATGTTTCAGAGCGCGGCAAGATCGTTCCTAGCCGCATCACGGCGGTTTCGGCTAAGAAACAACGCGAGCTAGCGCAGGCGATCAAACGCGCGCGCTTTCTCGGCTTGCTGCCGTACGTGATACAGTAAACGCAAACGAGGCGTCCGGGGCACCCGGGCGCCGATGGTTGGGGCGGAGCAACTCCGTCTCTAACCGCTCGGAGAGGAGCGGGACAGCTCGTAATGATACAGATCGCAATTATAGGGATTGGTGCCGGCGCCGCGGCGGCTCTGCTATTTGCCTCGGTGACTTCCGGGTCGTGGCTGTCGATCCCGTTATTTTATCTTGCACCGCTGCCAATCATGATCGCAGGCCTGGGCTGGAGCCATTGGGCCGCAATGACTGCTGCACTTGCGGGCGCACTTGGCCTTGGTGCGGTTTTTGGTACCGTCTTCTTGCTCGCGTTTTCTGCCGGAGCCGGTTTCCCCGCTTGGTGGCTCGGCTATCTCGCAATGCTCGCCCGCCCAGCCGCCACCACCAATGGCAGCGGTCAGAATGCCTCGTCGTTTGAGTGGTATCCGCCCGGCAGGCTGGTCGTATGGGCGGCTGCTTTGGGCATCCTGGTCGTAATCGTGGCCATTCCCAATTTCGGGATCGATGCGGAGAGCTTCCGTGCCGGTTTGCGCGATGCGCTCAATGCCATTTTGCGCGTCAACAGCACGCCGGCCAGGGCCGGGAGCAATACCGAGCGACTGATTGAAATTCTGGTCAATGCAATCCCGCCAGCAGCCGCTGTACTTGCGACCATCACCAACCTGCTCAACCTGTGGCTCGCAGCGCGCGTCGTAAAATTCTCAGGCCGTTTGGCACGCCCTTGGCCGCAGCTTTCGTCAATGAGCTTTCCGCCGTTGGTGGCCGCAGCGCTCGCCGTCGCAATCGTTCTGAGTTTCCTGGACGGCATGCTCGGCATCGTCGGCGGCATCGTCGCGGCAAGTTTGCTCCTGGCCTATGGCGTGCTCGGATTTGCAGTACTTCACGCCATCACACAAGGAATGAGTGCCCGCCCCTTCGTGCTCAGCGTTACCTATGCCGGAGTAATTCTGCTCGGCTGGCCGATGCTTGCCCTCTGTCTGCTCGGACTGGTCGATACCGCGATCGGATTGCGGGGTCGCGTGTCCGCAAAACGCGGTCCCCCTACCCATTCTTCAACATGAGACAGCACATAACCAAAGTTCAAATTGAGGAGTAACAGCTATGGAAGTGATCCTACTCGAGCGCATCGGCAAACTCGGTCAAATGGGCGATGTCGTTCGCGTGAAAGACGGTTTCGCCCGCAATTTTCTGTTGCCCCGCGGCAAGGCGCTTCGCGCGACCGCGGACAACAAAAAGCGCTTCGAGGACATGAAGTCCGAATTGCAGACCAAGAACCTTGAGCTCAAGGGCGAGGCTGGCACGCTTGCCAGTAAGCTCGACGGCAAAACTATTGTCGTCCTCCGTCAGGCGAGCGAGGGCGGACAATTGTTCGGCTCAGTTTCTACGCGTGACATCGCAGGTCTGCTCAAGACCGATGGTGCCGAAGTTGACCGTTCGCAAATCGTACTCAACGCACCGATCAAGACGATCGGGCAATACAAGGTGCCACTGGCGCTTCACCCGGAAGTCGAAGTTTCCATAACCGTCACAGTCGCGCGCAGCGCTGACGAAGCGGCGCGCATTGCGCGTGGCGAAGATGTGACAGTGCGGCGAACGGAGGCTGAAGAGGATGCGGCCGCTGCTGTTGCGGCCGCAGAAGCCATGTTCGACCCCGAAGCAAAGGCGCAGCACGGTTCACCTGACGCCGAGACTGCATCGCCGGACACGAAGAGCGACGAGGCACCGGCAAAGCGGACCAAGTCAAAGGCAAAGAAGAAGACCGAAGAGAAGGCCTGACGTTATTCCGGGTTTTTCCCGCCCTCGGCCGGCTTGGCGTCGCCGGCCGCGGGCGCATTTGCTTTGGTGTCACCCGCTTTCGGTTCTGGCGCCAATATACCCAGCGGCTTCGGCTCTTCGCTGGCCGCATCCGGCTTCTTCTCGGCGCCCTTCCCCTCCTCGGCCTTGGCGGCCGGCTTTTTCGTTGGCTCGGACTTGGCCTTTTCGTCGCCCTTGGTCGCTCGCTTGGTTGCCCGTCCTGGTCCGGAAGGCCCCCCTTCCATCGATTTGAGGTAGTTGGCGATAGCTGCAGCGGATTCCCGACTGGCCGTGTAATGTTCGCGCAGAAAGCCGTCGAGACCGAAAAGCATGCCCGATTTCGCGAGCCCCTGCGGCGATTTGTGACACGGCGAGCAATCAGACGCGAACAGCTGGGCGGGCGTCTTGCCTTTACCGAGGCTTTCCTGGCCAACGGCCGGGCCTGCGAAAATTAATGTCGCGAGGCCGATTATTGGCCATCGCAATGATCTGCTGATCATCGAACCTCCTGCCTCGCCCACCCCTGCGAAAGACCTTTGATAGCGCATTCTTTCGCGATTGTGACCTGTGGTACCGTGGGGGCCGTATTGCATCTGCAGGATTGCTGCTGCCGCGGAACTTTGATTAATTATTGCGGTCCGAACGTTGTAGGTCCGCTGCGTTGACCCTTTTTTTGGGACACATACTGCCAGCAGCACGCGGATTTTGGGTGATGGAGGCGGCCGATGGACCGGTTGCTTCAGTTTTTGCTCAGTCGATTTATCCAGCGGGGGACATTCAAGGTCACAACCTCGCGTGGCCGGACATTTACCTGCGGCGACAACACCGGAACGCCGGTCGCGATACGTTTTACCACGCGGGCCGCTGAACTCGGCATTTTGCTCGACCCCGAGCTCAAATTTGGCGAAGCCTACATGGATGGCACGCTGGTCGTCGAGCAAGGCACGATTGCCGACGTCCTGGCGATCACGCTCGGACAACAGATGTGGTTGCCCAACTGGGCGTGGCCACAATGGCTGCTGCGATACATCGGGCGGCGCCTCGCTCAATTCAATCCCCGCACGCGGGCGCGCCGCAACGTCGCCCATCATTATGACCTCGACGGCCGTCTCTACTCGCTCTTTTTGGATGCCGACAGGCAATACAGCTGCGCCTATTTCGAAGCGCCGGCTACTTCGCTCGACGATGCGCAGCTCGCGAAGAAACGTCACCTCGCGGCCAAGCTAAGGCTAAGCGGAGGACAACGTGTCCTGGACATTGGCTGTGGCTGGGGTGGGCTTGGCCTTTACCTCGCGGAGTTTGGCAACGTTAATGTCACTGGCATCACGTTGTCGCAAGAGCAGCACGCAATCGCAAACGAGCGCGCGGCTGAGAAAAACCTGAGCGATCGCGCCTGTTTTCTCTTGCAGGATTATCGTGACTTGCATGGGCCGTTTGATCGCATCGTTTCGGTTGGCATGTTCGAACATGTCGGCGTGGGTCACTACGATACCTTCTTCAAGAAATGCGCAGCGCTGCTCTCCAACGACGGCGTGATGGTCCTGCATTCCATCGGTCGCTCCGAAGGTCCGGGCGTCACCAATCCGTGGATTGCCAAATACATCTTCCCAGGCGGCTATATTCCGGCCTTGTCGGAAGTTCTGCCCGAGGTCGAGCATGCCGGACTGCTGGTAACGGACATTGAAATCCTGCGCCTGCACTATGCGGAAACGCTGAAAGCATGGCGCCAGCGGTTTCTCGCCCATCGGGAAGACGCGGAGCGCATCTACGACCCTCGATTTGTCCGCATGTGGGAATTTTATCTTGCTGCTTCCGAAATGTCGTTCCGTGAGCAGAATATGATGGTGATGCAAATCCAGCTCACCAAGCGACAAGGTATTGTGCCGGTCACCCGCGACTATATTTCCCAGGAAGAACTGCGGTTCGCCGCTGCCGAAAGCAGGCGCCGGCCGCCGTTGCGGCTCGCCGGCGAGTAGATCGCGCGTCGCTCAACTCTTGTTGCCGACTTTGGTCAAGGAAAAACCGGTCTTTCCCACCGCTCGATGCAGCTTGTGAATTGCGGGACAACTGCCCTGCCGGCGCGTTGCGGCCACAAACCGCGTGCTATGCCACAATTTCCGGGTAAGCACCGACATCCATGGCACTCGCTGATTCGACAGCCCGCAAGCAGGCCGAAGAACCTGCACCACTCTTCCGTTCCGCTCCGCACAACATCGAGGCGGAACAGGCGTTGCTGGGCGCTATCCTGGTCAACAACGAAGCTTTTTACCGCGTTTCGGATTTTCTCGAGCCTGCGCACTTCTTCGAGCCAATCCATCAGAAGGTCTACCAGCTCGCGCGCGACTTAATCCGCGCCGGAAAGCTCGCCACGCCGGTCACGCTCAAAACGTTCCTCGATGCTGGCATCGACATCGGGGGTCTCACCGTCAGTCAATATCTTGCGCGGCTTGCTGCTGAAGCAACGACAATCATCAACGCCGAAGACTACGGCCACACCGTCTATGATCTCTCGATACGCCGCGCCCTGATTCAGGTCGGCGAGGATATGGTGAATGTTGCGTTCGACGCGCCGGTCGACTTTTCGCCACGCAACCAGATTGAAGATGCCGAGCGGCGACTGTACGAGCTGGCGGAGACGGGCCGCTACGACGGAGGTTTCCAGCGTTTCGCGCAGGCACTCACCACCGCCATCGATATGGCCGCGCACGCTTTCCAGCGCGACGGAAAATTGTCAGGCGTCGCCACAGGGTTGGATGATCTCGATCGCATGATGGGTGGCCTGCAGCAGTCCGACCTGATTATCCTCGCGGGCCGGCCAGGTATGGGTAAAACGGCGCTTGCGACGAACATCGGATACAACATCGCCAAGGCTTGGCGCGGCGAGGTGAAGCCCGACGGTCACACGGTGACCGTTAACGGCGGTATCGTCGGATTCTTCTCGCTGGAAATGTCCGCCGAGCAACTCGCCACCCGCATCATCGCCGAACAGACCGGAATTCCATCAAACCAGATCAGACGCGGCGGCATCAGCGAAAGCGATTTCGAGAAAATCAAGGACTATTCGATCGAGTTGCAGAACATCCCGCTCTACGTCGACGAGACCGGCGGTCTCTCTGTGGCCCAACTCGCGGCCCGCGCGCGCAGGCTCAAGAGGCAGCGTGGCCTCGACCTCCTGGTGGTCGACTACCTCCAGTTGCTTCAGGGATCGACCCGACGTTCGGCCGAAAATCGCGTGCAGGAAATCACTGAAATTACGACCAAACTGAAGGCCTTGGCGAAGGAACTGAATGTGCCGATCCTGGCGCTTTCGCAATTGTCGCGACAGGTCGAAAGCCGTGATGACAAACGGCCGCAGCTGTCGGATTTGCGTGAGTCCGGGTCGATCGAGCAGGACGCCGACGTGGTGTTGTTCGTCTATCGCGAAGAATATTACCACCAGATGCGCAAGCCCTTGGAATCAAACCGCGACAAGTTCGCGGAATGGTTGGCAGAGGCGGATAAAGTGCACGGCAAAGCCGAAGTGATCATCGGTAAGCAGCGTCATGGGCCGACCGGAACTATCGAGTTGCAATTCGACGCGGCAGTAACGCGATTTTCCTCGCTCGCACGTGACAGTTATCTCCCCGAGCGCAGCTAGAGCGCCCCGCCGAGCCGGATGGACTGGGAGCGCGCGGACGGCTAAACCCAAATGGAATGACCGACACCGCCCTGCAGCCTGACTTGCCAGCGGAGTCCGCTTCGGCTGGTCACTTCGATTCCAGCTCCGCTAAGGCGGACGCCGGCGGTATCCTGACCATCAACCTTTCGGCCATCGCAGCAAATTGGGAGCTGCTGAACCGGCAGGCCATGCCGTCAGAGTGTGCCGCCGTCATTAAAGCCGATGGGTATGGCTGCGGCATCGGGCCGGTCGCGCGCGCTCTCACACATGCGGGGTGCAGAACATTCTTTGTCGCAGATATATCGGAGGCGCGGCGGGCACGCGCCATCGCTCCAAACGCCGCACTTTATGTGCTTAACGGCCTGCTGCCGGGAACTGCGGCAACCTTCGCAGATATCGGCGCTCAGCCGGTGATTGGCAGTCTCGTCGAACTCGCCGAGTGGGACGCGTTCTGCTCGGCCAATCAATGGCACGGCGGTGCGGCGTTGCATGTCGACACGGGCATGAACCGCCTTGGAGTGTCCGTCGATGAAGCGGCGGCGCTGGCGCCTCGTATCCGTACCGAAAATCACGGCATCACGTTGCTGATCAGTCACCTCGCTTGCGCCGAGCAGCCGGAGCACGCTCTCAACCGGCGTCAGATCGAACTCTTCCGCGAAGTCCGCCTGCTCTATCGCGGCATCCCTGGTTCCCTCGCAAATTCGTCTGGCATCTTCCTCGGCAACAGCGCGCATTGCGACATGGTCCGCCCAGGGGCAGCCTTGTTCGGCGTCAATCCGACCCCCGGTCACCGCAACCCTATGCACCCGGTGATCGAACTACGCGCGCGCGTTGTGCTGATACGGAGCGTTCCGAAGGGAGAGACGATCGGCTACAACGCGACCTGGACCGCCAAGCACGCAGCGCGCATTGCCGTCGTTGCGGTCGGCTATGCCGACGGATATCCGCGTGCGGCCAGCGCCTCCGACACGACCCCCGGTTCTGAGGCCATTGTCGCCGATACGCGTTGTCCACTGGCCGGGCGCGTATCGATGGACCTGCTGGCAGTAGATGTCACGGCACTACCCGACAACGCGGTGCGACGCGGCGATCTCGTCACACTCATCGGCGCCACGATCGGGGTGGATGAGCTGGCGGCGGCGGCCGGGACGATCGGTTACGAGGTGCTGGTGAATCTGGGCCGCCGGTATCACAGGATATACCGCGATAACTGAAGCCCAAACCCCTGCAAAATTAGTACCTTCTTAAAAATCGTTCTTGTATTGTTCTCTTGGCCATCCTAGCCTCGCGAACGGCCAATTTGCGGCGATTCCCATGTCCAAGCGCAGCCTCACCTTCGTCTGCCAGAACTGCGGTGCCGCATTCAGCCGCTGGCAGGGCAAATGCGAGGCTTGCGCGGAGTGGAACACGCTCAGCGAGGAAGGCGCCGAACGTCCTTCCGGGCCCGGTCGCAAGCCCGGTAAAGGACGTCTGTTTGCGCTCGAGGCCCTGACTGGCGAGGCCCACGATGCCCCTCGCCTGGTCTCCGGGATTGCCGAGTTCGACCGTGTCACTGGCGGCGGTTTCGTGCGCGGTTCGGTCCTGCTGGTCGGCGGCGACCCGGGCATCGGAAAATCTACTTTGCTGATCCAGGCGGCCGCCGCGCTCGCGCGTGCCGGTCACCGGGCGGTCTATATCTCCGGCGAGGAAGCGGTCGCTCAAGTTCGTCTGCGAGCCGAGCGCCTCGGCTTGCGTGATGCGGCCGTCGAGCTGGCGGCTGAGACGTCGGTCGAAGACATCATCGCCACCCTGTCGGAAGGGAAGATTCCGCGTCTGATCGTGATCGATTCAATTCAGACGATGTGGACCGGAATGATCGATTCCGCACCGGGGACGGTCACGCAAGTACGGGGAAGCGCCCAGGCCCTGATCCGCTTTGCGAAGAAAACTGGTGCCGCAGTCATCCTGGTTGGCCATGTCACCAAGGATGGGCAGATCGCAGGCCCGCGCGTCGTCGAACACATGGTCGATGCAGTGCTCTCGTTTGAGGGCGAAGGCTCGCACCAATTCCGCATCCTGCGCGCGGTCAAAAACCGGTTCGGCCCGACAGATGAAATCGGCGTTTTTGAAATGACCGGTTCGGGCCTGTGTGAGGTCGCCAATCCGTCCGAGCTGTTTTTGTCGGAGCGCGATCTTGGTCAACCGGGGACGGCCGTCTTCGCGGGCATCGAAGGCACGAGGCCGCTGCTGGTCGAGATCCAGGCGCTTGTCGCACCCACCTCGCTCGGCACACCACGGCGCGCCGTCGTCGGTTGGGATCCGAGTCGTCTGTCGATGGTGCTGGCGGTGCTCGAAGCCCATTGTGGGGTGCGGGTCGGCGGACACGATGTCTACCTCAACGTGGCCGGCGGCATGCGTATTCACGAGCCGGCAGGCGACCTTGCTGCAGCCGCAGCGCTGGTCTCGTCGCTTGCAAATGCTCCGCTTCCGGCAGATGCGGTCTTTTTTGGAGAAGTATCGCTGTCTGGAGCGGTGCGCCCGGTGGCGCAGAGCGCCGCCAGGCTCAAGGAAGCGGCCAAACTCGGATTCAATCGCGCCATTGTTCCTGAAGCGGCGCGCACCGAAATGGCCGAGCCGAGCCTTAAGGTTACCGACGTCACCAGTCTTGCGGGCCTCGTCGCGGACATTGCTGCTCGCGGTAAAGCACCCCGGCTCGTCAAAACTGGTGGACAAGACGGGTGACGGCGCCCCGGCGCCCCGCTATATACGGCGCATCACAACCGGCTCCGGCGGCCCCTCAAGACACCCTGCCGCCAGCGCAGAAATGGGTTAAAAATTAAGCACTTAAGGTCAACATTGCCGCCCCTGCCCGGAGCCGCTATGGCTGGCCCGGATTCGTCGCCTTGGCCCTGTGCCAGGCGCCACGGCAAACGCCTAAGTACGCGGAGCGCCTGAGCAACCGATGCCGATCACGCTGCTCGACATCATTCTGCTGGCGGTTATGTTGATCTCGGGGCTGCTCGCCATGATCCGTGGCTTCATGCGCGAGATTCTATCGATCGGCGCCTGGGGCGTCGCGGCCCTGGTGACGCTCTATTCATATTCGCGGCTGCTGCCGACGGCGAAACAGTACTTCAGCAGTGACATGATTGCAGCCGCCGTAACGGCCGGCGGCGTTTTTCTGGGCACACTACTGGTCGTCTCGATCATAACCGCGCGCATTTCCGACATGGTGCTCGACAGCCGGGTCGGCGCGCTCGACCGCACGCTTGGTTTTCTTTTCGGCCTAGGACGAGGGCTTATCATCGTCGTCGTCGCATTCCTCTTTTTCGCATGGCTGGTGCCCGACCGCAGCCAACCGGAATGGGTGCGCAGCGCCAAGTCGAAAGTCGTGCTGCAAAACACGGGACAATGGCTGATGTCGATGTTGCCGGATGACCCCGAGAGCACCATCTTAAAGAGGCTGAAGAGACCGAAGCCTGAGGATGATACGCCCGACAGCAATCCCGACCAGCGGTCGGAACTACTGACGCAACCGAGAGCAAGCGTGCGGTGACAATGGACAATCGAGACCTCGTGCCTCTGCCTCATGAAGCGTTCGATCCCGACGCCGACCGCCTGCGCGAGGAGTGTGGCGTCTTCGGCATTTTCGGTCATCCTGACGCCGCCGCCATCACGGCGCTCGGCCTGCACGCGCTTCAGCATCGCGGCCAGGAGGCAGCCGGCATCGTTTCTTTCGATGGCAAGCGATTTCATTCCGAGCGACGGCTTGGTCTCGTGGGCGATGCCTTTGCCCGCCGCGAGGTGATCGATCGCCTGCCCGGCAGTTCAGCGATCGGGCATGTGCGCTACTCGACGACCGGCGAGACGATCATCCGCAACGTGCAGCCGCTGTTCGCCGAGCTTAATGCCGGTGGCTTCGCCATCGGCCATAACGGCAATCTAACCAATGGCATCAAGCTGCGTCGCGACCTCGTGCATGAGGGCGCAATGATGCAGTCGACCACAGACACCGAAGTGATCCTGCACCTTGTTGCCCGGGCCAAGCGCAACCGTTTCGTCGATCGCTTCATCGAAGGCTTGCGCCAGCTCGAGGGCGCCTACGCTTTCGTCGGCCTTACCAACAAGAAGCTCGTGGGTGCACGTGATCCGCTCGGTATCCGCCCGCTGGTCATCGGCAAGCTCGACGGCTGCCCCATCCTCGCTTCGGAGACCTGCGCACTGGATATCATCGGCGCCCAATATGTGCGCGACGTCGAAAACGGCGAGGTCGTTATTTTTGACGAAGACGGCGCCCAATCACATAAGCCGTTTCCACCGATGCCGGAACGGCCGTGCATCTTCGAATACATTTATTTCTCGCGGCCAGATTCGATCGTCGGCGGCCGTCACGTCTACAACGTCCGCAAGACGATGGGTGCTCAACTGGCGCGCGAGGCGCCGGCGTCTGCCGATGTGATCATTCCCGTCCCAGATTCCGGTGTGCCGGCGGCAATAGGGTTCGCACAGGAAGCCAAGATCCCTTACGAGCTCGGCATCATCCGCAACCACTACGTTGGCCGCACCTTCATCCAGCCGACGCAGGCGATCAGAGATCAAGGGGTTCGCCTCAAGCACTCGGCCAATCGCGCTGTTGTTGCGGGCAAGCGCATTGTCCTCGTGGACGATTCCATCGTCCGCGGCACGACCTCGCGCAAGATCGTCCAGATGATGCGTGATGCCGGCGCCCGCGAAGTGCACTTCCGCATAGCCTCACCTCCGATCACCCATCCCGACTACTACGGCATCGACACCCCCGAACGCGACAAGCTGCTCGCTGCGACCCACGATCTCGAGGGCATGCGGAAATTTATCGGGGCGGATTCGCTCGCTTTCCTGTCGGTCGACGGAATCTATCGGGCAATGGGGTTCGAGGGCCGCGATCCGGTGCGGCCCCAGTTCACCGACCATTGCTTCACCGGCGACTATCCGACGCCGCTCACCGATCTCGCCGCGCAGGAAGCGAGCCCGCGCCAGTTGTCGCTTCTGGCGGAAGCCATTTAATCGCGGTGATGGCCGGATCAATGACCGGCGCAACCAGGCCCCTTTCAGACCGTATTGCCGTGGTCACTGGAGCCTCACGCGGAATTGGCGCTGCGGTCGCGCTCGAACTTGCCCAAGCCGGGGCGCATATCGTGGCCGTCGCGCGCACTGCCGGCGGGCTGGAAGAGTTGGACGACAAGATCAAGGCCGCCGGTAGCTCCGCGACCCTGGTGCCGCTCGACATGAAGGATAGCGACGGCATCGCCCGGCTCGCGCTGGCTCTCAACGAGCGCTACCAGCGCCTCGATGTGCTGATTGGCAACGCCGGCATATTGGGAGCTTTATCGCCCCTTTCGCACTACCAGCCGAAAGACTGGGGCAACATGATCGCGGTCAATGTCACCGCGAACTGGCATCTCATCCGCTGCATGGACGCCCTCCTGCAGCGTTCACAGGCCGGCCGTGCGGTATTCCTGACGTCAGGGGTCGCGCATTTGGGCCGCGCCTATTGGGGGCCTTACGCAGCCTCAAAAGCGGCATTGGAGGTCCTGGTGCGCACTTATGCCGCCGAAACTGCCACCACGAATGTACATGCCAATTTGTTCGGGCCGGGGCCCACGCGGACGCGCATGTACCTAGGCGCGTTTCCAGGCGTCGATCCATTGACGCTGCCGACACCCGAAGAGGTCGCCAAGGCGATCCTCCCGCTTTGCCTGCCGAGTTTCACCGAGTCCGGCAAGCTCTACGACTATCGCGACCGCAAGCTGAAGTCGTTTCAGCCTCCGGCCTAGCCGACGGCCTTTCGCGCCGATCAGTGCTTGCGCTTCGCGCGGCCTTTGTAGGGGTTGTCTTTCTCGCGCAACATAAGGCGGATCGGCGTACCGGGAAGATCGAAGGTCTCGCGCAAAGAGTTCAATAGATACCGTTTATAAGCATCGGGCACGGCGTCGGCACGAGTGCAAAAAATTACAAAGCTAGGCGGACGACTCTTGGCTTGCGTGATGTAGTTGAGCCGCAATGAGCGGCCCGAAACTGCGGGCGGCGGATGCGCGCTAACGGCATGCTCGAACCAGCGGTTGAGTCCGCTGGTCGGAATGCGTTTGTTCCACACGTCATATCCGTCGACGATTGCCTGCATCAACCGGTCCAGGCCTTCGCCGGTGAGACCAGAGACCGCAACCAACGGCACGCCTTTGAGCTGAGTAAGTTTTTCCTCGGCCTGCTCGCGCAACTTGCCGATCGCTCCCGCCGTTTTGTCCTTCAGATCCCATTTGTTGACGGCAATGACGATCGCCCGGCCTTCCTGCTCGACCATGTCGGCAATGCGTTGGTCCTGCTCTTCGAACGCGTTTTCAACGTCGAGCAACACGACCACGACCTCGGCAAAGCGCACCGCATTTAGCGCGTCTGCAACTGAAAGTTTTTCCAGTTTTTCCGCGACACGAGAGCGCCGCCGTAAGCCAGCTGTGTCGTAAATCCGAAATTTGTGATTCTGCCAGACATACTCGACTGCAATTGCGTCCCGCGTGATACCCGCCTCCGGCCCTGTGAGTAACCGCTCCTCCCCGATCAAACGGTTGATCAATGTGGATTTTCCTGCATTGGGCCGGCCGACGACAGCGACGCGGATCGGATGAGCAGCGTCGGGCGCGATGTCGAAAGCTTCCGCATCCGCGTGCTCGGGCAGCACTGCGCGCAGGGCATCATAGAGATCGGACATGCCTTCATCGTGCTCGGCCGAGATTGGTATCGGCTCGCCGAGGCCGAGCGCGTAGGCCTCGAGCCGTCCCGCTTCGCCGGAAGTGCCCTCACTCTTGTTGGCTACGAGGATAATCGGTTTGCCCGACTTGCGCGCGACATCCGCGAACGCATGATCGGCAGGAATCGGTCCGGAGCGAGCGTCGATCATGAAGAAGACGGCATCGGCCTGTTCGATGGCCGCTTCGGTCTGAGCACGCATACGACCGGACAGACTTTCAGGAGCGGACTGCTCCAGTCCGGCGGTATCGATCACGGTGAAGGTGATGTCGCCAAGTCTGCCTTCCCCCTCGCGCCGGTCGCGGGTAACGCCGGGCTTGTCGTCAACAAGTGCAAGCCGGCGGCCGACCAGCCTGTTGAAGAGGGTCGACTTGCCGACATTGGGGCGGCCGATAATGGCGACTGTGAATGGCATGAATGGCTGTCCGGCCGCGCGAGGCGGCCCGGGTTTTTAGCCTGCTACGCGTGTCAGCGCGAGAAGGTGCCGGGCTGCGGCGACGACGGCCAGGGTGCCGTCGTAGACTGCCCCTGCGTCGGCCAGGGGGATTGGGCCTGTTGCGGCGCAGGCTGCGGATTCTGCTGGGGCCATGGTGCCATTTGCTGCTGCGGTTGGCTCGCGGCCTGCGCGGGCTGCTGCGACGCCGTGCGCGGCTTTGCGGCGCGCTTCGGCTTTGGTTTCGGCTCGGGCTCCGCTGCGGCAGCTTTCTTCTCTGGCTCAGCCTCCTCCGCGGCCTTGTTCTGCTCAGGCGCGGGAGCCTGCAAAGCTTGCGCTGTTTCCGGCGGAGGGTGATTGCCTTTCACATATTCGGGTGGGATCCCCTGCGTTACGCCAGGAACGCCGCCGGGAAACAGCTCCTTGCGCTCGCCCGGCAATTTCTTCTTTTCATTGAGGCCAAACACGTCGAGCTTGTCCGGATCGAAATCCGCGCAACCGGCAAGCGCGGGTATGGCCAGCGCAAGCGTTACAAGCAATACGATTCGAGAACTTGCACGCATGCGTTCAGCTCTTTCCGTCCGCCGTGATCAACGCCGACAGGACATCCGCACGCGCGCGGACGCCGATCGGGCTCTCGGCATCGCCTGTAATCATGTCGATATATTTGCGGGCAGCGGCGACGTCATGGCTTTTCCAAGCCGACAAGGCGAGCAGCTCACGCGCCGTGTGTCGAAAACTCCGCGCCGGCTCGGCAACCGGGTCGAGCCGCCGCCGCATGTCAGCCAGTGGCGCCGTGTCGACAAGCAGCAATCCCGCGCGCACCGCGGCCAGATCCTGCCAGATGATTCCGAGCGAAGCGTCAGCAGAAATTTCGTCGTAGGCTTTCACAGCGTCCGCCGGTTTGGATTGCGCAAGCGCGCCTGCCGCGCGCATGCGCGCGAGCACGCGATAGCCGGCCGGCGCCTCGGCTGCCACCTTCGCAAAGGCTGCCTCGGCCTCGGTTCGCTTGCCCTCTTCGTTCAATGCGATCGCCGCCTCAAATTCCGCACCCGCGGCAGCAGCCTTCTTCGCAACCCAATATTCGTATCCGCGCCAGCCAGCCATGCCGGCGACGATCAAGACCGCGAGAGCTATCAAATAAATGCTGTAGCGGTCCCACAGCTTTTTGAGCTGCTCGCGCCGGACTTCTTCGTCCACTTCATGAAAAATATCGGCCACGATGGTTCCCAACCGCCCGGCCCACCCCGGGGCCCCAATTGCGCCGTAACCTAACGATGTGGCGCGCCTAAGGCAAAGCCAAAGGCCACAATCGTTAATACTTCAGGACCTTACGTCTTTTTGCTTTTCATCGGATAGACGTGTTCCGGCCCGGGAAATGTTCGGGCACGTACTTCGGCCGCGTAGTCGGAAATCGCCTTTTCGATACCCGGGCCAAGCGCGCCATAGCGCTTGACGAACTTTGGAACGCGCGGCGAAAGCCCGAGCATGTCCTCGAGCACCAAAATTTGTCCATCGCAGGCAACACTGGCTCCGATACCGATGGTCGGGATCGCCACCGCAGCCGCAAGCTTTCGCGCGAGCGGTTCCGCGACTGCTTCAATCACGACCGAAAACGCGCCCGCCTGCGCAACCGCGATTGCGTCCTCCTCGATCCGCGCCCAGTCGGCTTCATCGCGCCCCTGCGCCCGGAACGAACCGATCGTGTTGATCGCCTGCGGAGTCAATCCGACGTGAGCCATAACGGGGACGCCGCGCTCGGTGAGGAAACGGATCGCCTCGGCCATGCGCTTTCCGCCTTCGACCTTGATCGCGCCGCAACCCGTTTCCTTCAGCACGCGTGCGGCATTCTTGAAAGCCTGCTCTTTGGATTCTTCGTAAGAGCCGAACGGCATGTCGACGACGACAAGGGCCCGCCGCGAACCACGCATCACTGCATGACCCTGCAGGATCATCATGTCGAGCGTGACCGGAACGGTCGTTTCCATTCCGTGCATCACCATTCCGAGCGAGTCGCCCACCAGGATGACGTCGCAATATTTGTCGACGAGACGCGCTGTATGCGCGTGATATGAGGTGAGGCACACGATCGGCTCGCCGCCTTTGCGCGCGAGAATGTCCGGCGCGGTGAGCCGCCTGATCTCGTCCTGAACCGACACCCACTACCTCCCGAACACCGGTACGCCGATCACGTAAGGGTGAAACCAGAAGCCGAGCGCAAGGAAGACGGCGGCTCCGAGAACCACAACAATGATGTCATTCGTCCAGCCATCCGGAGCCGGCTTCGCTGCAGCGCCGATATCGCCGCGGCGCTTGGCGGCAACACGAGCATAGACACCCCAAGCCAGGAACGTCCCGAACAGCAGGACGGAACCGAGGTCGCCATTCGACAGCAGATGCGCTAGCGCCCAGGTCTTCACGCCGGCCAACATGGGATGCTTGAGTCTTGTCTTTATGTGACTTGGAAAGAACGCGGCGACGACAAAGATCATCGCGAACAGCACCAAGCCAATGGTGACGTGCCGCATGAAGGCAGGAGGCGTCCAAAGCTGGACCAGGTCATGCGCGCGATACTGCGCGTAGCCCCAAATGATCAGCGCAAGTCCCGCTAGTGAAACAATCGCAAACAGGCCTCGGTACACGGGCATCCCTACCCGCTCGATTACGCTGCTGCGCGCCTCGCGAAACGAGACGAACACATGCGTTGCGAGGAAAACCGCCAGACCGAGAATAAGAATGCCTAAACCCATGCTACACTCGCGTTAGATTGTCGCCGCAGTAGAGGATAGCGGCACTCAATGCAAGTCGACCCCAAACAGGTCACAGCTCAATGCTTTCAATATATCGGCTTTCGAAATATGCCGTCACGGCGCTTTTGCTTCTATTCGCGGCCGCGGCGCCTGTGCCGGCGCAAGACTGGCCGGGGAAAACCGTAAGAATTATCGTGCCGTTCGGCGCAGGATCGACGCCCGACATCGTGGCGCGCCTGGTGGCGGATGGCCTGCAGCATAAATATCCCACGAGTACGTTCGTCGTAGAAAATAAACCCGGCGCGAGCGGCAACCTCGGTACCGATGCGGTCGCAAAGGCTGCGCCCGACGGTTCGACCATCGGCGTGAGTATCGGCGGCCCACTCGCCATCAACACACTATTGTTCGCGAAACTTCCCTACGATCCTCATAAAGATATCGTGCCGATCACCCAGCTTGTCACGCAGCCAAGTGTGCTTGCGGTCAACCCAGGCCTTGGAGTCAATACCGTCGCTGAGCTTGTTGCATTGCTGAAGAAGAACCCGGGCAAGTACAATTTCGCTTCCATTGGCAACGGCTCTCTGTCTCATCTCGCGATGGAAGCCATCGCGATCAAAGCCGGCACTCAACTCGTGCACGTGCCCTATGCCAGTTCGCCACAGGCCGTTACCGCGGTGATCCGAAATGACGCCCAGATGGCGTGTCTTCCGGCGATTGCGGTGACGCCACAGGCCAAAGCGGGCGCAGTTAAAATTCTTGCCGTTTCCACGGCCCACCGCTCGCCTTACTTGCCGGGCGTGCCAACTCTCAAGGAGGCCGGTATCGATGTGGAAGCAGATGCCTGGAATGGCTTGATTGCGCCCGGCGGCACGCCGAAATCGATCATCAACAGGATCAGCAAGGATGTCTCCGAGATCATCGGGCAACCGGCCGTGCGAGAAAAGCTGGCCACCCAGTTGATGGAGCCGGTCGGCTCCTCACCGGAAGATTTGCGTGCGCGGATGGACGGCGAGATTGCCCGCTGGGCGCCGGTGATCAAGGCGGCGAATGTGAAAATAAACTAGGCCGCCCTGTCTTTCACATCCTTGATATCAGCAAATGAAATTCCCGGGGCGCGCTCCTGCGTGTAGTCGAGGATGAATTGATTGCGCGCCATGAAGACCTTGTCGCCATCGAGGTCTTCGGCGCAGCTCGAGTAGTTGGCCTGCACGAACTCCTCGAGCTTTTTGCCATCGTCCGAGGAGATCCATCGCGCGAGCTGAAACTCGGGCTGCTCAAAGCCGACGTCGAGACCATATTCCTCAGACAGCCGCACCTTCAGCACATCGAGCTGCAGTGGCCCGATCACACCGACCAACGCAGGGGCACCGTCGAGCGGGCGGAACACCTGCACCACCCCCTCCTCGGCCATCTGCTGAAGCGCTTCTTTCAGCTTCTTGGCCTTCATAGGGTCGCCCAATTTTACGCGACGCAGGATTTCGGGCGCAAAATTCGGAACGCCCAGGAATGCGATGTCTTCGCCCTCCGTGAGCGTGTCACCGATGCGGAGTGTCCCGTGATTGGGAATGCCGACGACATCGCCCGCATAGGCCTCCTCCGCGAGCGCACGATCCTGCGCAAAGAAAAATTGCGGTGTCGACAGCGTCAACGGCTTTGCCGTGCGGGTGAGCTTCGCCTTCATACCGCGCCTGAGTTTTCCCGAGCAAAGCCGTGCAAATGCAATGCGGTCGCGGTGGTTCGGATCCATGTTGGCCTGGATCTTGAAAACGAACGCCGTCATCGCATTTTCGTGCGCGTCGACCGTCCTCATGTTGGACACTTGTGCGCGCGGTGCCGGCGCAAACGAAGCGAGCGAATCCAGCAGATCCTTGACGCCGAAATTCTTCAACGCGGAGCCGAAGAATACCGGCGTCAGATGGCCTTCGCGAAATGATTTGAAATCGAATGTCCGGCAGGCTTCCTTCACGAGTGCAAGCTCTTCCGCAGTCGCCTTGGCGTCGAGCATGGAATTTTTGGCCGCCAGCGCCCGCAGATCGAGCGCCTGTCGCTCGACGGTTTTTTCATCCTCGCTGACAAGACGCATTTCGCCAGTCAACAGGTCGTAGGTGCCGGTGAAGTCGCGGCCGCGGCCGATCGGCCAGGTCATCGGCGCGGTATCGAGCGCCAGCGTCTTTTCGATCTCGTCGAGTAGTTCGAAAGGATCGCGGCTTTCGCGATCCATCTTGTTGATGAAAGTAATGATCGGAATATCGCGGAGCCGGCAGACTTCGAACAGCTTGCGTGTGCGTGCCTCGATGCCCTTGGCCGCGTCGATCACCATCACTGCGGAGTCGACGGCGGTGAGCGTCCGGTAGGTATCCTCCGAAAAGTCCTCGTGACCCGGCGTGTCGAGCAGATTGAACACCCGTCCGTCATAGTCGAATGTCATCACCGATGTGACGACGGAAATGCCACGCTCACGCTCGATCGCCATCCAGTCTGAGCGTGTCGAGCGGCGATCCCGCTTTGCTTTGACCTGGCCGGCGAGATTGATGGCACCGCCGAAGAGCAGCAATTTTTCCGTTAGCGTCGTCTTGCCCGCGTCCGGATGCGAAATGATCGCGAATGTCCGTCGGCGGTCGACCTCGGCCGCAAGCGGAGTCGCCGGGATCGAATCGGACGTTACCATCGGCTTGTTCATGAAGCGGCATGTGGCAGGGAAAGCAGGCAGGATCAAGGGCCGGCCCCGCAAAACCGCCAGTAAATGCGCGGCTTGTATCGCGTTAGTTAGCCCAATGTTGCCGCGTATTGCTCTGGCTTGAAGCCGACCAGCAATTTTCCCCCGCCCGCCTCCAGGACGGGCCGTTTGATCATCGACGGCTGCTTGAGCATCAGGGTGAGCGCCTTTGCCTGTGTGATGCCGTCCTTCTCCTTGTCGGGTAGTTTCTTGAAGGTCGTCCCTGCCCGATTGAGCAATGTCTCCCAGCCGACCTTCTTTGCCCAACGCTCGAGCTGCGCCCGATCGATGCCCGCAGTCTTATAGTCGTGGAAGGCATAGTCGATGCCATGCTTGGCGAGCCAGGCCCGCGCCTTCTTCATCGTGTCGCAGTTCTTGATGCCGTAGATGGTGACCGACATGTCTACTCCCACTCAATCGTACCCGGCGGCTTCGAAGTGACATCGTAGACCACGCGGTTGACGCCGTTGACTTCGTTGATGATGCGGGTCGCAACGGCGCCCAGGAAGTTCATATCGAAGGGATAAAAATCAGCGGTCATGCCATCGGTCGACGTCACGGCCCGCAGTCCAATGACAAAGTCGTAGGTTCTCCCATCGCCCATGACTCCGACCGTCTTGACCGGCAAGAGAACCGCAAAAGCCTGCCAGATGTCGTCGTATTGTCCGCTGCGGCGAATTTCCTCGATGTAGATCTCGTCCGCGAGTCGAAGGATATCAAGCTTCTCGCGCGTGATCGGCCCCGGGCAGCGGATTGCAAGGCCGGGACCCGGGAATGGATGCCGCCCAACAAAAGCCTCGGGTAACCCGAGTTCCCGGCCGAGCGCTCTCACCTCGTCCTTGAAAAGCTCGCGCAACGGCTCGACCAGTTTCATGTTCATGCGGTCAGGCAAGCCGCCGACATTGTGATGCGACTTGATGGTGACGGATGGCCCGCCGGTGAACGAAACGCTTTCGATTACGTCGGGATATAGCGTGCCTTGGGCAAGAAATTCCGCGCCCCCGACTTTCCTGGCTTCCTGTTCGAAGACGTCGATGAAGAGCTTGCCGATGGTCTTGCGCTTCTGCTCGGGATCCTCGACGCCGGCAAGCGCCTTGAGGAATGTTTCGGAGGCATCCACGTGCACCAGCGGAATGTTGTAGCTGTCGCGAAAAAGCGTCATCACCTTCTGCGCTTCTCCGAGACGCATCAGGCCATGGTCCACGAGCACGCAGGTCAATTGGTCGCCGATCGCCTCATGGATCAGCACGGCTGCCACTGCGGAATCGACGCCGCCTGACAGTCCGCAGATCACGCGCCCTTTTCCGACCTGCTTGCGGATTTTTTCAATTGCCTCCTCCTTGAAGGCGCGCATCGTCCAATCGCCCTTGAGGCCGGCGATCTTGCGCACGAAATTGCGCAGTATCGCCGCCCCGTGCGGCGTATGCATCACCTCAAGATGGAATTGCGTGGCGTAGAATTTGCGCTTGTCGTCGCCGATGATCGCGATCGGCGCATTCGGCGATGTGCCGAAGATGTGGAAGCCCTGCGGCGGTTTGGTCACACGATCGCCGTGGCTCATCCATACCGGATATTTCTCGCCTTTGCGCCAGACCCCTTCGAAGAGGGGAGACTCTTCCGTGACGGTCACCTCGGCACGGCCGAATTCACGGTGATGCCCGCCCTCCACCTTGCCGCCAAGCTGATGCGCCATCGCCTGCTCGCCGTAACAAATGCCGAGCACCGGTATTCCGGCGTCATAGATGGCCTTGGGTGCGAGCGGTGCGTTCTTGTCGAGAACCGAAGCTGGGCCGCCGGACAGGATGATCGCCTTCGGCTTCATCTCGCGGAAGGCAGCCTCGGCTTTCTGGTAGGGAACGATCTCGGAATAGACCTTTTCTTCCCGCACCCTGCGCGCAATGAGCTGGGTTACCTGGGAACCGAAATCGACGATCAGAACCTTGTCATGCATGGACGGTCGGTGTGCCCCGAAATGGCCGACTCGGGCACGCAAGGGCCGTTCGGGGCCGCTTTTTGCGGGCTTTGCGGTTGAAGGTCAAGTGTCCGCGATCGGAGTAGGCCAATGTCAGCGCCGAACGCCAAGCGGAAAGGCGGGGACGGTGGGCAAACCGGCGCGGACCTGGAGGCGGACTGGCAACCGGGCTAGTGCCTAGCGTTATCCACCACCGGACCGAGCAACGGGATCGCCGATATCCATTTGCCGATCCGCGAGCGACCGGACTCGTCGGTCTTGGTTTCCGTGGCGACAGCCGCGTCTGAAGAGGGGATCGATTCCGGTGGAACCGGGTGGTCGTCCTGCGTCTGCACCACATTCTTTTGCGCCGGTGCCGGAGCGATGGCGACCGGTGGCGGCAAAGTCGGCGCAGCAGCGGGTGCCAGCGTCGCGGTCGCGGGAGGTGCGGATGCTGCTGTGGCGGATGGGGCAGAGGGCGGGGGCACAGCCGGATCCGCGTCACGCTGTGTCGGGCGTGCGGAAGGTTGCGGCGTCGAGCGGGCCTTGGAGTTCTCGACAGGCCGTGACCCCGGCTGATGCGTCACCAATGCCTGGCGAACGGCATCGAGCCATTGTGTGTCGGATTCGGAAGAGTCCCGGCGAACATTTTGCACCGCAGGAGCCTGCGTGTTCGTGGCGGCCGGTTTCGGCGTCGCTTGCGGCTTTGGCTCGGCTTTGTGGACGATCTCCTTCGGCGCGGAGTCGTTTGCCTGGGCTTTGGATGCAGAAGCCGCGGCAGCAACCGGTGGCGATTTTTCGGCCGCCAGCAAGGCTTTGAACGCTGCGGTCGCCTCGGGATCGACCGCGGCGCACGTCTTTTCGAAAGTCTCGACGTCCCGGCGCACGAGGATACGTCGGGTGGATGCGTCGACGCCTTTGTCGAGCATTGCAACAATGCCGCTGCGAAGGGTCTGGCATGTCGTCTCTGGAGAAAAATTCGCGCGGTAGAACGTGTAGGCGCTTCCGATACCGACCGGCACCGCGAGCAGTGACCCGATCATCTGGATCACGGTCACGAAGCGCACCACCCTCGGCTGCTTCGATCCTGGATTGGCTTCAATATTGATGGACGCAATATCGCGTGCGTCCCCATGAAATGGCGGATCGCGCCTGGCGACAAGCATGAAAATCCCCAAAAAATCGCGGTTCCATAGACACGCGATCATCGCGGAGAAAATTGGCCCGGATTAGGGCACAATCGGGGAATTCCGTTTGCAATTCCTTACCGATCGTTACAGGTCAGCTGCCTCGCCGTAGGAGGGAGACAAAAAACCCGTCGGTACCGGTCAGCCGGGGAGTCATCAAAATGCCTTCTCCCGACAGACGCACGGCCTTTGAAAACACCAAGGCATGCTCGCCGAGCAGCTGTGTCACCGCACCGGGCGTTTCGATCGCGAACGACGGGTTCCTTCCCAGGAATGCCCGCACCTGTGCGCCATTTTCTTCCTCCAGCACCGAGCAGGTAACGTAGGCTATCCGGCCTTCCGGCTTGAGCAGGGTTACAGCCCGATCGAGCACCTCCGCCTGCTCCTTCTGACGCTGCTCGAGCGCGCCCGGCCGCATTCGCCATTTGGCGTCCGGGTTGCGCCGCCAAGCTCCGGTGCCCGTGCATGGGGCGTCGATAAGAACGAGGTCCATGCGTCCAGACAGATCGTCAATTTCGCCACCAACGGATTTTGGAGAGCGCACCTGAACGTTTCGCGCTCCCGAGCGCTTGAGGCGATCATGGATCGGAGCGAGTCGGCGCTTGTCGTCGTCAGTTGCAAAAATTTGGCCCTTGTTCTGCATCATGGCAGCCAGAGCAAGTGTCTTGCCACCGGCGCCTGCACAAAGGTCGACGACTTGCTCGCCGGGCCTCGCGCCTGAAAACATCGCGGCCAATTGCGACGCCTCGTCCTGGATCTCGACCATTCCCTTGATAAACGCCGGCTCGGCATGAATAGCGGGGCTTTTCGCATCGGCTGATAATCGAAGTCGCAAGCCCCAGGGTGACCATCGCACCGGCTGGGGATTGAGGTCGGCTAGCGCCGCTGCAACGGCACTGACCTCTGCCTTCAAAGCATTGACGCGCAGGTCGAGCGGGGCACGGGAAGCAAGCGCCGCACCCTCTTCGGCCCGTCCATCGCCGAACGCACGTTCGAAGTAGGGATCGAGCCATTGCGGATAGTCGCCGGCGACGTAAGGCGGAGCGCTTTCGATGTTATCCTTGTCGAGACGCTCGCGTTCATCGTCGCTCAGATTCTCGGGCGCATATTTCGATCCGTCAGCAAGCCTGCCGATCGCCTCGGTATCAAGTCCACGCTCGCGCTTGAGCATGCCTAGAAGAATGGCGCGCGGACTGTCGGCCTGCATGATGAAGCCGCTCGACGCCCGTCGCCGCAGCGCGTCGTACACAAGCCCCGCGATCGCTGCACGATCGCCCGAGCCCGCGTAACGATGGGTAAGGCCCCAGGACTTGAGAGCGTCAGCGGCTGGACGGCGCTCACTCTCAATCGATGCAAAGACTTCGATGGCTGCGGCCAGCCGGGCTGCAGGTGTCATGGCAAGGCGAGAAGGATACGCACGATATAGATCACCCACATAATGACCAGGACGATCGCGCCTATCCCATAGAAACCGCCTCGGACACGCACGTTGTTGTTGGTCACGTGCACCAGCGCCTGCATCCACCGCATGACAACAAAGATCCAGGCAAGAACGACGAAGAGAAGATCGGCGTGACGCGTGATGATCTCAAGAATCGTCAGCACATAAAAAAGAACCGGCAGTTCGAATTGATTGGAAAATGAATATGCAAACTGACTGGCGCGCACGGGCCAATTAGGCTCGCGCAGCGCGATATCCTCGAAACGGGTCTCGCCGCGCTGCAATGTCGACGTGCGGCAATACATCATGCCGAACATCACCGCAAACGTGAGCAAAACCTCGACGAACAGAGGCAATAAAACATATTGAATAGACATGGCCCAATCCTCCCTCAGCGGAAGGGATAACTAAACACGGCTCGGATAGTTCGGGCTCTCACGAGTGATCGTCACATCGTGCACGTGGCTCTCGCGCAAGCCCGCTCCCGTGATGCGGATGAACTCCGCCTTGCTGTGCATCTCCGCAAGATTTTTGGCGCCCACATAGCCCATTGCGGCGCGTAGGCCGCCGGCCAGCTGGTGCAGAACGGTTGCAGCTGCGCCTTTGTACGGCACCTGACCTTCAACGCCCTCAGGAACCAGCTTAAGCGCATCCTTGATGTCCTGCTGGAAGTAGCGGTCGGCCGAACCGCGCGACATCGCCCCAACCGATCCCATTCCGCGATAGGTTTTGTACGAACGGCCCTGATAAAGAAAAACTTCGCCCGGCGTCTCGTCCGTGCCCGCGAGAAGCGAGCCGACCATCGCACAGTCGGCGCCTGCCGAAATGGCTTTTGCGAGATCACCGGAATATTTGATGCCGCCGTCGGCAATCACAGGCGTGTTGGTCGCTTTTGCCGCGTCGACACAATCCATGATCGCCGTCAATTGTGGCACGCCGACGCCAGCAACGATCCGCGTGGTACAGATCGAGCCCGGGCCGATGCCGACTTTGATGGCGTCGGCACCGCAGTCGATCAGCGCCTTGGCGCCCTCTCTGGTCGCGACATTCCCGGCGACGACCTGCACCTTGTTTGACTGACGTTTGATACGGGTTACTGCGTCGAGCACATATTTCGAATGGCCGTGGGCGGTATCAACCACAACCAGGTCGACGCCGGCTGCGATGAGCGCTTCGGTGCGCGCGAAGCCCTTGTCGCCGACGGTCGTCGCCGCGGCCACACGAAGCCGGCCCTGCTCGTCCTTGCAGGCATTCGGGTTGGCGACCGCCTTTTCAATATCTTTCACCGTGATGAGGCCGACACAGCGATACTGCGCATCGACGACCAGAAGCTTCTCGATACGATTCTGATGGAGCAAACGCTTGGCCTCATCCTGGCCGACGCCTTCCCGGACCGTAATGAGTTTCTTGGTCATCAGATCCGACACGGGCTGTCGCGGATCGGTGGCAAAGCGCACGTCGCGGTTGGTCAGAATGCCGACCAGCTTGCCCGGCTGCGAACCGACGGAGCGCTCAACCACCGGAACGCCGGAAATGTGGTTGTCTTTCATCAGATCGAGCGCGTGCTGGAGTGTTGCGTCCGGCTCGATTGTGAGCGGATTTACGACCATGCCGGATTCGAATTTTTTCACCTGACGGACCTGCGCCGCCTGCACATCCGGCTCCATATTCCGGTGAAGCACGCCGATGCCGCCCGCCTGTGCCATGGCAATTGCCATTTGCGCCTCGGTGACCGTGTCCATCGCCGAGGCGATGATCGGAATGTTTACGGCAATCGAGCGGGTGAGGTGTGAACGGATATCGACGTCGGCTGGCAGAACTTCCGACAGGCCCGGCTTGATCAGTACATCGTCGAAAGTGAGTCCTTCGCGCGGGCTTGCATTATTTTTTCCGGCCATCGCCAACTCCGTCTTGCCCAAAAGGGCAGTCAGACCGGCCGGCAGGGGTTAAAAATGCCCGTTGCGAGGGGGGTCCCTCGCCTGCGTCACGGCCCGCTTTTGGGTTGGCGTGGGTCGATAGCACGGGATGGCGCCGATTCCTAGCGCAATCGCGGATGGCTGTTATGAAGTCGTAAACGCGACCGAGCCTTCTTTCCGCCGCCGCTTTACGCTTCAAAATCCACATTCAATGACGCCTAGGCCCCGCCCGGTTGTCCATGCCCCGTGACCGCATCGTCCCGCTGATCATCGCGGTCGCATTGTTCATGGAGAACATGGATTCGACCGTCATCGCCACGTCCTTGCCGGCGATTGCGGCCGACATCGGGACCAACCCCCTGGCTCTGAAGCTGGCCGTGACGTCGTACCTGCTCTCGCTGGCGATTTTCATCCCGGCGAGCGGCTGGACCGCCGACCGGTTTGGGGCACGCACCGTGTTCCGCGCAGCCATCGCGGTCTTTGTTCTCGGTTCGATCGGATGCGCGCTGTCGGGCTCGCTCACCGACTTCGTTATCGCACGCATCGTCCAAGGCATGGGTGGCGCGATGATGACGCCGGTCGGACGCATGGTGCTGGTGCGCACCATCAGCAAGCGCGATTTGGTCGGGGCCATGGTCTGGGTGACGACGCCGGCACTCGTCGGGCCTGTGCTTGGGCCGCCGGTTGGCGGCTTCATCACGACCTATGCGACGTGGCACTGGATCTTCATCATCAACGTCCCGATCGGCCTGCTCGGCATCGTCCTCGCGACCCGTTACATACCCAACGTGCGCGACGACGGTCACGACGGTTTCGACGTGGTCGGCATGGTGCTCGCCGGCCTCGGCATCGGCGGAATGGCGTTCGGACTTTCTGTGCTGGGCCTCAACTTCCTGCCCTGGACTGTCGTGGCAGGACTGGTTTTTGGCGGCGCCTGTTTTATTGCCGCCTATCTCGCGCACGCCCGCCGCGTTGCAAACCCGGCGCTAGACCTTTCGCTATTCCGCATTCCGACCTTCTTCGCGAGCGTGTGCGGGGGATTCATTTTCCGGCTCGGGCTTGGCGCATTGCCGTTCCTTTTGCCCCTGATGCTTCAGATCGGCTTCGGCATGACGCCGTTCCAGTCCGGAATGATCACGTTCGCTACCGCGCTCGGCGCCATGGGAATGAAGTGGGCGACCGCGAACATTCTGCGCCGCTTCGGCTTCCGCAATATCCTGGTCGTCAATTCCATCATCAGCGCCGCTTTTCTGGCGGTATGCGCCGGATTTACGGCGACGACGCCAGTCGAGGTGATGATGCTCCTGCTTCTTGTTGGCGGATTCTTCCGCTCGCTGCAATTCACCAGCATCAATACCATTGCCTACGCCGACATAGAGCCGCACCGCGTTGGCCGGGCGACCGCCTTGGTCAGCGTCGCACAGCAGCTCGCAGTCTCGTCGGGCGTGGCTATTGGTGCGCTCGCGGTGGAACTCACCGTCTACTTTAAGGGCAGCAATACGCTGCAAGCATCTGACTTTCCGCCAGCTTTTTTGGCTGTCGCCGCGATCTCAGCGCTTTCGGTGCTCATCTTTGCGCGGTTGCCACCGGAAGCCGGCGCCGAAATGGCCGACAGGCTTCCGACACCCGCCGAGCCGTCCGACCAGCGCGCCGGCTAGGCCCTTTGGCTACTCTCGCCGCGAAATCCGGTTGCGAGCAGATAAAGTTCGGCCGAGTCTGCCCGGCTTGCGGCCGGCTTCACGTGCTTGACGGTTTTGTAATCGCGCTTGAGGGACGCCAGCAGTTCAGCCTCTGTGCCGCCTTGCAGCACTTTTGCAAGAAAGCTGCCGCCGGGAGCCAGCACTTCCCGGGCAAAATCCGCGGCTGCTTCCACCAATGCCATGATCTTCAGATGGTCGGTCTTGGCGTGACCGGTTGCGTTGGCCGCCATATCAGACATCACCACGTCGGCCGGTCCGCCGATCATGTCCTTGAGCTTTGCGGGCGCGCTTCCGTCGAGGAAATCCAGGCCGGCGAAATCAACACCGAGGATCGGATCCATCGGCAAAATGTCGATTGCGACTACGCGACCGTGCTCCGGAGCACCTACACGACTGGCCGCGACCTGACTCCAACCCCCCGGCGCTGCGCCGAGGTCGACCACGCGCGCGCCCTTCCTTAGAAAATGAGTTCGATCATCGATCTCCATCAACTTATAGGCGGCGCGCGAACGCATCCCCTCGCGTTTCGCCCGCGCCACGTACGGGTCGTTGAGCTGACGCTCCAGCCAAAGTTTTGACGACTGTGAGCGATTTTTGCCGCCTCGGACGCGAACTTTGAGCTGGCGCGGCCCGCTGCTTTTGCCACGCAGCGTCACGATGGAGCAGCCTGGCTGTTACCGCCCCAGGCGCCGTCCTCGCGCATCATCTGCACCAGCATGCCTTCGCGCAGCCCGCGATCGGCGACACGCAAGCGCGGACAAGGGAACGCGCGGCGAATGGCCTCGAGGATCGCACAGCCGGCGAGCACGAGATCGGCCCGCTCGGCGCCAATGCAAGGGCTCGCAACGCGATCCTCATAGCTCATCGTCAGCAATCGCTCGACGACAGCGTTGATTTCCTCAGCGCTCATCCAGCAACCGTCAACGCGATTGCGATCGTAACGTTTGAGGTTGAGATGCACACCGGCGATGGTGGTGACCGTGCCCGACGTTCCGAGCATGTGAATCCCTTCGGTCTCGTCACCGCCGTGCTCGCGCACGAATGGAGCAATCAGGTCGGCAATTTCCAGAACCATCGCGTCGTAACATTCACGCGTCACTGTGACGCCGCCATAGCGCTCTGCCAGCGTCACCACGCCGTGCGGCACGGAAATCCAGCCGCGGATCTGGGGCAATGGCGGGCCGCAGCGGCTGCGCTGCGAGCGTTCGAGTCGTACGAGCTCCGACGAACCGCCGCCAATGTCGAACAGCACAGCACCTGGGGCATGGGGATCGATCAGTGGCGTACAGCCGGTCGCCGCCAGGCACGCTTCGGTCTCGCGATCGATCACTTCGAGTTCGAGACCAAGTTCGCCCGACACACGATTTAGAAACTCCGCACCGTTTTCGGCCGTCCGGCAGGCTTCCGTTGCAATCAGGCGCGCGCGGGTAACGCCCTTGTTTTTCATCTTGTTACGGCAGATGGCCAAGGCTGCCATCGCGCGGCTGATCGCGGCCTCGCTCAGGCGACGAGACGACGAGACGCCCTCGCCGAGCCGTACGATCCTGGAAAACGCATCGACGACGCGAAAGCCTTCGCCTGAGGGCCGCGCTACCAGCAACCGGCAATTATTGGTCCCAAGGTCGAGTGCGGCATAAGTCGCCCCACCCCGGTCATTGCCGAAGCGACCATTGGCCCGTCCAGGCGACCGCCGACCCCACCGGGCCCGCGGCGGCGGCGCCCGATCGATAGCAGGGTCGAGGCCTGGGATATCCCCGGCCTCGCCGCTCATCTCCCAAAACCCTTCCTGTCTGCAGCGTGAACCAGCGATTTCCCTCGGCGCGTCACGGTTGCAGCTGTGTTCATTCGATCACGAAAAGTGTAACAGCGCCTGTGTCTTGCGCAACCCTCCGTCGCAAAAGCTATTCTTGTCGAAGAATGCGGCGTGCTTTATTTGACAGCGCCGGGCCCGGAAAGCATCACCTTCTCAATGGATGAACGCATCACCGAAACTGCCCTTTCGCTGACCAAATTCGGTGTCGGACAGCCCGTCCGGCGGAGCGAAGACCCGACGCTCGTTCGCGGACAGGGTCGCTACACCGACGATGTCAGCCGACCAAACCAGGCCTATGCGGTGATGGTTCGAAGCCGTGACGCCCATGGCGTTATCCGCTCGATTGATACCGCGGGCGCCAAGGCGATGCCCGGCGTTCTTGCTGTTTACACCGCCGCCGACTTGACCGGATATGGCCCACTCAAATGCGGTCTCCCTTTAAAAAACCGCGACGGATCGCCGATCCGCTACACACCGCGCCGGGCACTTGCCGGCGACAAAGTGCGTTTCGTGGGCGATCCGGTTGCCTGCGTGATCGCGGAAACCGTGGCGCAGGCGAAAGATGCGGCCGAAGCCGTGACGGTCGACATTGAACCTCTGCCCGTGGTGCTCAAGCCTTCCGAAGCAGTCAAGCCGGGCGCCCCGCTTGTGTTCGACGAGGTGCCGAACAACACCGCGCTTGATTTTCACTATGGCGACGCCGCTAAGGTCGCAGAAGCATTTGCGAAGGCAAAGCACGTAACCCGGCTTGAGACGTCCAATCAACGCATGGTGGTCAACGCCATGGAGCCGCGTTCCGCGATCGGCGAATACGAGGCGGCCGCGGCAAAATGGACGCTCTATTCCACGAGTCAGGGCGTGCACGGCATGAAGACGTCACTGATGGACATTCTTGGCGCGCCTGCCGACAAAGTCCGCGTGATCACCGGCCAGGTCGGCGGCTCGTTCGGCATGAAGGCTTCGGTCTATCCCGAATATATCTGTCTCCTGCACGGCGCCCGTCAGCTTGGCCGTCCGGTTAAATGGACGGACGAGCGCTCTGGCAGTTTTGTATCGGACCACCATGGCCGGGCGCAGGACATGGTCGTTGAGATGGCGTTCGATGAGAGCGCGCATATTCTTGCGGTTCGCCTCACCGGCTACGGCGACATGGGAGGCTGTCTGGCCCAATTTGGCCCGCTGCTGCCAACAGGAAACCAGGTCAAGAACATCGCCAGTATGTACCGCACGCCGCTCATCGAGGTGGCGACCAAGTGCGTGTTCACCAATACGACATTTGTCTCGGCCTATCGCGGCGCCGGCCGGCCCGAAGGCAACTACTATATCGAGCGCACGCTCGATTTCGCCGCGGCTGAGCTCGGTATCGACCGGCTTGACTTGCGCAGGCGGAACATGATCCGCAAAAGCGACCTGCCCTTCAAAGCCGCATCTGACATGACGTACGACTGCGGTGATTTCCTCGGTGTGCTCAAACAAGCGCTCGATGCCGCTGATTACGCGGGCTTCAAGAAACGCAAACGTGAAAGCAAGAAGCGTGGCCTGCTGCGCGGACTTGGAATCGGCTGCTATCTCGAGGTCACTGCAGCACCCGGTAAAGAACTCGGCGCGATCCACTTCGAAGCCGACGGCACGGTGACAATCGTAACTGGTACGCTCGACTTCGGGATGGGTCACGCCACCACTTATGCGCAGATGTTGACCGATCTCCTCGGCGTTCCGTTCGACCGCATCCGTATGGTCGAAGGTGACAGCGACCGAATGGCGTTCGGCGGCGGCAGTGGCGGCTCGCGCTCGGTGATGTTTGTCGGGGCGGCGCTTACAGAATCAACAGCAATTGTGATCGAACGCGGCAAGCAAATCGCTTCTCATGTGCTGGAAGCCTCGCCCACTGACATCGAATTCAAGGTAGGACGCTTCGTGATCGCAGGCACCGACCGGTCGATCGGATTGCTCGATCTTGCTGCACGACTGCGCGCCGGGATCAACTTGCCAGACGGCACTCCGAATTCCCTCGACGTCGACCACGTCGTCAATAACCCCGTTCCGTCGGCCTTCCCGAACGGGTGTCATATTGCCGAGGTCGAAGTCGATCCGGAAACAGGTGCTACGCGTGTCGTTCGTTATTCAGCGGTCAATGACCTCGGTACGATAGTGAACCCCCTGCTGGTCGAGGGGCAGGTCCACGGCGGTGTTGCGCAGGGCCTCGGACAAGTCTTGCTGGAGCAGGCGGTCTACGATTCCGACGGGCAACTCGTTACCGGCTCGTTCATGGACTACGCGATGCCGCGCGCACACGACATGCCGATGATCAACGTCGCCAGCCACCCTGTACCAACCAAAAGCAATCCACTCGGCGCTAAGGGCTGCGGCGAAGCCGGCACCTCGGGCGGCCTGCCTTCCGTGGCCAACGCTGTTATCGACGCCCTGTCCGAGTACGGTATCCGGCACATTGAAATGCCGATGACGCCATCACGCATCTGGCAGGCGATTCAACAGGCAAAGGCCGGTCAATGAGCCAGGCCGCCGGCGTTATCAGTTCGGCGCGCGCGCCATATATCCGCGTTGTCGGCGCGGTCAGCGCTGCGCATTTCATGTCACACTATTACATCATCCTGCTGGCACCGCTTATGCCATTCGTGCGCGATGAATATCAGGTCAGTTACACGCAGATCGGATTGGCTTTTGCGGCGTTCAACATCGTAACAGCGGTGTTCCAGACACCAGCGGGATTTCTGGTGGACCGTCTGGGCGCCCGCGCGTTGCTGATTTTGGGTCTCGTAATCGGCGCTACCAGTTTTGTCACGGCGGGCCTTGTTGATTCGTTCTGGGTGATGATCGCCATGTTCGGCATCGCCGGCATGGGCAATACGGTTTATCACCCGGCAAACTATGCCTTGCTGTCGCAGCACGTCCCATCCGACCGCATTGGCCAGGCTTTTTCGTTGCATACCTTTGCCGGAATGCTCGGTTCCGCGGTTGCCCCAGCAAGCCTCTTAATGATGCAGAGTTCGTCGTGGGGCTGGCGTGGCGCCTTCATTGGCGCGGGTGTGCTCGGCTTTGCCGTCGCGCTTTTGCTTTTGCTGGTCCGTGACGGGGCAACCATCACGGCAAACGCAGGTACACGCCCGGCCTCGGATTCATCGGAGGCCGGCTGGCGACTGCTCCTCTCGGCTCCGATTCTGCTCAATCTCGCGTTCTTCATACTGCTCGCGATGATGAGCGGTGGCCTCTACAACTATTCCGTCGTTGCGCTCGGAGCACTCTATGGAACACCCGTCACCACCGCCAACGCGGCGCTGACGGGCAATCTCCTTTTGTCAGCCGCTGGCGTGCTCATAGGAGGCCTGCTCGTCACACGTACAAAGCGCCACAGTCTGGTGGCCACACTGGGTCTGACTGCAATGGCACTATCGGTCGTGCTTGTCGCCCTGGTCGACCTTGGTTCACTGCCGCTCATAGTGGCCATGTCGCTCGCCGGCCTGTTCTCCGGCTTGATTATGCCCTCACGTGACATGATCGTTCGCGAGGTCACGCCCCCTGGATCTTTTGGCAAGGTCTTCGGTTTCGTCACCACGGGCTTCAATATCGGCGGCATTGTTTCACCCCTCATCTTCGGGGCAGTGATGGATCACGGTAGTCCACGGATGGTGTTCCTGCTGGTTGTTGCCTTCACTCTGCTGGGGATCGTGACGGTCGCGACGAGGCCTCGGCGCATCGCTTGATGGGCTGGCGCTCTATGGACTTGTCAAATCAACGAAATTGCCCCATGTGAAAGCCGCCCGCCAAGCGCACCGTGGAGTACAATCGCCTCCTGTCCTGCTGCTGGGGAATAGTTCAACGGTAGAACATCGGACTCTGACTCCGAGAATCTAGGTTCGAATCCTAGTTCCCCAGCCAACTACCTTTTTCATCCGTCGAAATCACAGTGACTTCCCCGCATCATTTGGCTGCGGCGAGCTAAATGTACTGGCCAACAATCAAATTGTGGCTCATCCTGTCGAGGCTTGCTGGGTAAACCCAATTAAAAAACTGGGACAGGGAGGCAATGCCGTGGCTCAAACGATAGAGGGATTTGTCGGTAACGCGCTGGATGACGCAAAGATCTCGCCAATACACATCAAGGTCATTTCGCTTATCGCAGCTGGCTACTTTTTCGACGTCATCGATCTGATTGTTCTGGGATCGCTGATCCCGGACATGCTCCAGACCAACTTTGCAACAAGAGCGGAAGCTGCGTGGATCGGCAGCGCGACCGTGCTTGGAATGTTCATCGGTGCAGCGGGACAAGGCGAGTTCAGCGACCGGTGGGGCCGCAAGACGGTCTATCAGTTCAACCTGCTGGTCTTCGGCATCTTCACAATTCTTGGAGCGCTTGCGCCGACAGTGTTCTGGCTGATCGTGTGCCGGTTCATCGCCGGCCTCGGTCTCGGCGGCGAACAGCCACTTGCGTTCGCTTACGCGGGTGAATACTCACCGAAAGCCATTCGCGGCCGCATCCTCGCAATTGTGCACTTCATTGGCGGTGCATGCGTTTGGCCGATTGCCGCCCTCTTCACGCTGTTTTTCCGCGACTCGATCGGCTGGCGAGGAATCTGGATCGTGATCGGCATAGGCGCACTCATCGTGTGGCTGTTCCGTTTCTGGCTGCCAGAATCACCTCGCTATCTGGCGACGCACGGACGCGGCAAAGAAGCGCTCGATGTTCTTGCGCGCATGGGCATCCCGGCTCCGAAAGAACCACTGACGACGAGCGCGGCGAGCGATTCGCGCAGCGATCCGTTCGCTCTCGTCTTCAGAATGTTCCCCGGCCGGGTGATCGCCGGCATGATCTGCTTCTCCGCGTTCTTCGGCGTCGCGATCGGCCTCGGCAACTGGCTGCCGAACATCATGACAGAGAGAGGATTTACGATCACCAAGTCGCTCACTTTCACCTTCGGCATGACGCTGGCGGTACCGTGCGCGAGCTTGTTCATGATGTATGCACTCGACAAGTTTGGCCGGAAGATAACGTCGGTCTGCGCCTTCATCGGTGCAGGCATCATGGCCATCGCATTTGCCAACGCGCAGACCGACACACAACTGCTCGTCGCCGGATTCATCATGATCTTCTTCATCCAGGTGGCAGGCAACTCGATGCAGATATTTGCGTCGGAAGTGTTCCCGACCAATGCGCGCGCATCAGGCTTCGGATGGGCGGCGGGCGTGGGCCGTCTCTCAACGGCGGGCATCAACCTGGCGATTCCATGGATTCAGGGCAATTGGGGCCTCAACGCGGTGTTCGCCTGTATCGCGGCCGTGCTCCTGATTGCTGCGTTCTCGGTCACGAAGATGGGTCCCGAGGCGCGCCAGAAAGGTCTCGACGAGATCGCCCCGCCAACGGGCTAACACACGGCGGATCGAAAACGACGGGGCCCGGTTCGGCATTTGCCGCCGGGCCTCGCTTCAATTTGAGTGCAATTAGTTCGTTGAGTCAGATGGCTTCCGCGGCAACAGCAAAAAACGTCCGCCAGCTCTCGCGTTGCGATCAAGGTGGCCGGCCTGATGGCGTGCAGGTTCTTGTGCACAAGGGCCATGCGTTCATCGGCCATATGTTCAGCGACGGTTTTTCGGTCGTGGACGTGCGCGATCCGCTCCAGCCAAAATCGGTCGCGTTCGTCGCGGCACCAAAAAACACGCGGTCGCACCACTTGCAGATCCACGGCGACGTTCTTCTCGCCGTCAATGGCCCGAATATCTGGGCGATGCAGCAATATGCGACGCAACAGGATTACTACGCAAAATCGCTCATTGACTCGGTCCAGACCGAGCAACCCTTTGCAGCTGGTCTCCGCGTTTTCGATATTTCAAAGCCGTCGAGTCCCCGTGAAATTGCATTTCTAAAAATGCCTGGTTTCGGTGCTCATAGAATTTGGTGGGTTGGCGGGCGCTACGCATATGTGTCGGTCCATTTTGACGGATTCATCGATCACGCTTTGGCGGTCATTGACGTTTCGAAGCCGGAAAAGCCGCACCTTGCCGGACGCTGGTGGCTGCCGGGCATGAACCGCGCCGGCGGTGAAACGCCGCCGGCATCGTTCGGCAAGCGCACGGCACTTCATCACCTCATTAGCGCCGGCACGCTCGGTTACGCGGCCTGGCGCGATGGCGGTTTCACCATTCACGACCTGACCGACCCCACAACTCCGAAACTGATCAGCCACCGCAACTATGCGCCGCCCTTTGGAGGAGGCGCCCACACGCCCCTGCCCTTGCCGGGACGCGGGCTTCTCGTGCTTGCCGACGAGGCAACTTCGGCAAACTGTGCCAATGGGCTGGCCTATACCTGGTTGATCGATGTGCGCGAGCCGTCAAATCCGGTTTCGATCGCGACCTTGCCGACGCCTGCCGAAGAGGACTTCTGTGCCAAAGGCGCAAAATTCGGACCGCACAATCTGCATGAGAACCGCCCGGGCTCGTTGCAGACTGAGGATCTAATTTTCGCTACCTACCATAATGCGGGACTGCGGATCTTCGACATACGCGATCCGTTTCATCCAAGACAGGCTGGTTATTTCGTGCCCCCGCCGCCAGAAAGAATTGTCGACCAGAGGCCCAATCCAGCCAAGGTCATTCAGTCGTGCGACATATTTGTCGATGCGGACGGCATTATGTATCTCACTGATACAAATGCCGGTCTGTACATTTTGCAATATGAAGGCCGGTAGCCACGCGGAGAACCTTGAGTATGTCGCAAAAATTCGGGCGCCTCGCCCTACATATGTGGACGATCGACACCACGCCGCTAGCTCCCGCGCTCGATGCGGCCAAGCAGGCAGGCTATGACGCTGTCGAGCTGCGCCGGACCGATTTCAAACGATGTTTCGATGCCGGCATGAGCAATGAGCAGGTGCTGGACCTGATCAAGAAGAGCGGTATTCCCTGTGGCGTGCTTGGGGTCGAATACGGGTGGTTGTTCGCCACCGGCGAAGAGAGCAAGCGCCTTTTCAAGGTGTTTCGTGAATCGTGCGAGAACGCAGTGGCGCTTGGCTGCGACACGCTGATGAGCGCGCCGGGTCAGGTCAACGGGCCGATCAAAGACGCCATCAAATATCTCAAGGACGCCGGCGATGTCGCCGCGGAGTACAAGCTGAAACTCGCGATCGAATTCAATTCTCAGCACGACGTTCTTAACAGTCTTGCCGTTCTGACCGAACTGATCGAAGGCGCCGCCAAGCCGAACTGCGGCTATCTCATCGATGCCTATCACTTCACGCGAAGCGGTGCCGGCGGCCGTGGCTTCGAGAGCGTGCCGGCGGATAAGATTTATTGCTTTCAGTACAGCGATCTGTCGCCCGACCCTGTCACCGGCGTACGTCGGCCGACGGATCGTCTGCCGCCCGGCAAAGGCGTGGTGAAATGGCGCGAGATGCTCGGACTATTGGCTGAGAAGGAATACACCGGCTACCTCAGCTATGAGGCCCCCAATCCAGATCAATGGGCGCGTTCGCCGTATGACGTGGCGAGCGAAGGCGTCGAACTCACGCGTCAGTTATTGAGGGACGCAGTCCCGACTTATGTCAGTTGAGGTCAACCATGGCAGCAGAACAGGAACTTCCGCTTTTTCTCGGCTTGAACGATAAATCGATCACCGACATTCCGAAGACCGTCGAAAAGCAACGCTACATGACGAGCGTCGCGCCGAAAGCGGCCAATCCGGGCAAATGGGTCGAGCAGCCCCGGATGCCGATCCCGACAGGCGAGCATGCCGTCATCGAGTGCCAAGGAAAGATTCATTCGGTTGCGGGCTACGCCAAACACCGGGTCGACCAGAGCTTTCATCAGGTTTTTGATCCGAAGTCGGGAACATGGTCGCTGAAGGCACCTTTTCCGCTTCCCTGCAACCACGTGGCCGGCGTGTCGATTGGGTCCAAGATCTACACATTCGGTGGCTTCATCGAGCAGAACCGCTGCCCACATTCAAAGTGCTTCGTATATGACACGACGACCGATCAGTGGGCACCGATCGCCGGGCTCTCGCGTCCACGTGGCGCGATGTCTGCGATCGTGCTCGACGGCAAGATCCATTTGCTCGGCGGCCGCGACGTACGCTCGGTGGAATGGCATGAAATCTACGACCCTGCGACCGACAAGTACACGATCCTCGCAGGCATGCGAGGGTCGACTGGCACACAGCCGTTCGTCGGGCAGCGCGATCATATGGGTGTTGCCGTCGTCGACGGGAAAATCCACGCAATCGCCGGCCGCATGGATTCTTACGATTTCAATACGGGCCTGAACGCCGTCTACGATCCCAAAGCAGACGCGTGGACATTCCGCGCGCCGCTTCCGACCCCGCGCAGTGGCCCCTCTTGTGTTTACATCAACGGCAAAATCGTCGTTTTCGGCGGCGAAGCAACCGGAAAGGTATTCGGCACCAACGAGGGTTACGATCCGAAGACCGACACTTGGGAGCAGCTTACGCCGATGGCCATTCCGCGCCACGGCCTGCATGGCGCAACCTGCGCGGTCATCGGAAACATGGTCCATGTACCCGGGGGCGGGCCGGTGCCCGGCGGCCAGGTGCAGGGTGCCCACCACGACGCTTTCACCTTTGGCTAAAAAGAAGCGGCCGCCACCCGGCGGCCGCTCGTTCTTTAATTAACTACTGGGCGCTAGCGCGCCGGGCGCAGTCGGAGATCGGTTACGCCAGCCGCGACGTTGAGACCCGCCTGGCCTTGGACCGACACAGGTTGCAAGGCGACGGTGCGGTCTGAACCGCCGACCAGAACATTTGCGCCGAGTCCGACGCCCACTGTCGCCTCTGCCGTTGCACCACCGTAATCGCCGGCCAGCGCACCGAATTTACGATTGGTCGGTGCAAAAACAGCCCAAACCATTTCACCGCCGGCCGTCGCGCCAAGATCAAGACCGAATTTGGTGATCGACCCCACGTACACCTCTCTCGGTCCAGGCTGAGAGGGTGTGAACATGCAGGTCAAATCTTTTTTCGAAGTGATGATGAGGCCTATGCCACCCGATATGTCGCAGCTCAGTGTTCCCACTTTCGTCCGGTTAGCTTGTGCCGACGCCGGAATTGGAAGCGCGACTGCCGCCGCCACCGCCAAGACGGCGATAGCGCCCAAGGGTTTGAGCATGTGTAACTCCCTTTCTCAATGAATGTCGGGCTGTAAACGCTATCGAGAACAACAAGTTCCGTGCCCGTCGGGAGACGACGTCAGGCAAGGCAACGACCCGGATAGTTGGCCTGTTTGTCCTTCGACAAAGCGCTGAACACGGGATCGCAGCCAACCAAGACCGGCGCAGCGGGCGGTGTTAGCCGACGGCCAGTCGCTTTCGGGACCGGCAATTGGTCCGATTTGCGGGTGCGATCAACGATTTGGGGCGCCAATCTCTGCCCCTCAATCGACGGCCGCGCAGCGACACCAAAACCGGGCGGAGTAACAACGGCCAATAGAAGCACGACAAACGCGCTCGCCAGAACATAAGACATAAAGTTGCGCATTGCCGCTCTCCTTGCAGGAATACGCTGTTTGAAAGAGGCAGCGCGCGTCCTGCGAGCGTGAGAAGAACGGCCCTGCGTGAATTAGGTTCCGGCTTTGGTCAGCGAGCGGCAAGAATTTGGCTTGCCGGGATGACAATGTTGCAATGCAGCCCGTCGGGATCGAAATTCATACTAACTTTGGCATCCAAAGCGCGCGCAAGATTGCGCTCAATCACCATGCTCCCAAAACCTTTCTTGCGCCGGACCTTCACCTTTGGGCCAAGCTCCTCACGCCAATCCAGCTCGACCGCGGTGTCCGCTGTGCTCTCACGTCTTGTCCAGGTAATGGCTATCCGGCCAGTCGGCACTGAAAGAGCACCAAACTTCGCGGCATTGATGGCGAGCTCGTGCAACGCAAGCCCGAGGTTTTGTGCCGCTTCAGGCTTCAGCGCTATTGCTGGTCCCTCGATCGTAACCTGGACTGCGGCGCCATCGAGGTAGCTCGACAGCTGTGAGCGGATCAGCTCCCCCAGCGACGCGCCGTACCAGCTCTCGCGAACGAGGAGATCATGGGACGCCGCCAAGGCCTGCAATCGCGAACCAAATTGCTTGAGAAAAGCATCGGTCGAGCCTGCATGGTTCGCGGTCTGGCGGGCCATGGCCTGGATGACAGCCAGCAGATTTTTTGATCGGTGCGTCAACTCTCTCAGCAGCAGACGCAGGTGCGCCTCGCCCTCTTTACGCTCTGTCACGTCAACTGATGCACAGGTCAAACCAACGATTTCGTTAGCTTCATTGCGAACCGGCTCGATGTGTAAATCGTGCCATCGCATTCCGCGAGCATCCTCAAGCGGGACTTCAGCGCGCTTGGCCTCACCGGTGGCCAAAACTTCACGCTTCACGGCCATCATGGCTGCCGCGCCATCGTGCGAAAAAATTTCCGTATCGGTGCAGCCAAGAATATCTTCGGCGGAACGGCCAAGCATCGAATTGCTGATCGAGATATAGCGGAGGTCACGATCCTGCGTGTAGACGATCACCTGCGACCCGCGCAGAGCCGTGTCATAGCGAGCGAATCGTGCACGCAAGAGGCTCAACTCCCAAGCCTGCGAAGCGACCTGGTCATTCAGCTGGCGGTTCTCTTTTTCGAGTCTTTCCAACTCGGTTTCTTGCGCCGCGGGCATAGTACGCACCATTGCACTCTTTCCGTCACCTGCCAGCGCAGATCGCAGCCGGGCACGTACAGTAGACTCGACGGCGTTGAAACCAGATCAGCCTATGAATACGTTCATCGAGCAAGGTGTCAACAAATGGCGGCCTTCTCTCCTCCCAATCCCACAAAACTATGACGAAAGTCCTCGAACAAGCCGCAAGGATTCTAACGCCGTGGCGCTTCAACCGTTGCACGGCACTGAGGAAATGCAACGCATCCTTGCGCCCTGTAGGCCGTTCCCTCGATTGGAACATTTTGGTCCGCATGAGCGCCGCCACGCCACGGCGCTCGCGGGCAAGCACGCAATGCCGCTGATCATGCTCGTCTAAGCGGTGATGCTTGGCTACACTTTGGCGCGCAAGGCCCACCGGGCGTCCTAGCTCGCACGCCGCTCCCGCCGCCTTGCATTGCGCTCGAAAAAAAGCGCCTGACTGAGTACAGCCGATACCGTCGATGGTTGAAACGGCTTGGCGATCAGAAATGCCGGCTCCGGCCGTTCGCCTGTCAGGAAACGCTCCGGGTAGGCGGTGATAAATATGACCGGCACCTCGAATGTCCGCAGCATCTCATTCACAGCATCGAGCCCCGAGCTACCATCAGCGAGTTGAATGTCAGCCAGAATTATTCCGGGCCGCTTCGCCTTGGCGAGGGCTATAGCCTCCGAGTGCGTCCGCGCGACGCCAAGCACGCGGTGGCCCAGGCTCTCGACAAGACCTTCGAGATCAAGGGCGATGAATGTCTCATCTTCGATGATCAGCACGTCAGTCGCGATCTCAGCAGCAAGCTCACGCCCGGATTCTTCAACCAGCTCGCGCAACGTCGGCGCGTCAATATCGAGCACTTTGGCGGCATCGTCCTCCGAAAGCCCTTCGAGGGCGACCAACAGGAATGCTTGACGCGGCTTAGGCGGGATCTGCGCCAAATGGCGCTCGACCGGCTGACTCAAATCTGCACTGGTCGCTTTTCCGTTGATGCCGACAGAATTCCAAATTTTTGTGAAGAGACGGTAGAGGGCAATCCTGGTCGAAAGCCCGGAATCGAGGACTTTGGGGTCCTGGACCAATGCTTCCAGAGTCGCGGCAACGTAGGCGTCACCCGAGGACTGGCTGCCTGAAAGGGCGCGCGCATAGCGCCGCAAGTACGGCAGATGTTGAGCAACTGCTTGAGATGTCGACAAGAATCCCTCCGAATGCTGCCGCCGTTAGCCGACCAGGGTAACGCCCCCAGCTATAGCCGATCGACCTATAGCCCTCTAACGCCATTGTCTCAAAAAAGTTCCGTTCAGGGGGAACCATCTGCGCAGTCAGGGGTTTTGACACAACCAAGGGGACAGCCGAGCCCGAACATGGGGTCGGAGTTTGGGGTTGAGCAAATGAACGAACGCAAGCCCGTGGGACAGCAAAATCAAATGGAAACCGCGGCCACTCGCAACAAAAAGGCCAATTTGAAACCGGCGAAGCTCGGTCGGGACGTGCAGGCTCGGCTCGGTCAACAGCTTCGCGCGATGTACGACGACGTCGTCAACCAGGGCGTCCCCGATCGGTTTAGCGAGCTCATCAATCGTCTCAACGGCGATGAGAAGAAGGACGGGCGCTGATGGCCATGGACGAGTCGGTCCGCAAAGCCGTTCTCAGTGCGGTGCCCAGTCTCCGCGCGTTCGCGATTTCCTTGTGTGGAAACGTGGATCGTGCGGATGACCTGGTGCAGGAAACCTTGCTGCGCGCGCTGGCGAACATCGACTCATTCCAGCCTGGCACGAACATGTCGGCGTGGCTCTTCACCATTCTGCGCAACCATTTCCGTTCGGAATATCGCAAGCGCAGGCGCGAGGTTGAGGACAGCGACGGGCATCACGCAGAATCTCTCAAGTCGCAGCCGGACCAGTACGGTCATGTCGAGTTCAGAGAATTTCGTGAGGCTTTGGCGCAATTGCCGTCCGATCAGCGCGAGGCCTTGATCCTCGTGGGCGCGTCGGGATTTTCCTACGAGGAAGCTGCGGGCATCTGTGGTTGCGCAGTCGGCACGATCAAATCGCGCGTCAATCGCGCGCGTACAAGGTTGGCAGAGTTGCTGCATGTCAACAGCGCCGAGGATTTCGGCCCGGATGAAACCACACGAGCCGTCTTGGCTAGCGGCGGCGAATAGACATGCCGGCGAACCCGGGCATGTCCCCCCAATAGAACAAGCCCCGCGCGACCACCGTCACGCGGGGCTTTGCACTCCTCACAGAGAAGTCAAAGATACTACGGCACTGTACGTCCGCGAACGAGTCCCGCGATGAGGGAGATCGCAAACAGCACGATCGCCACAAAGAACACGATCTTCGCCGCTTCGATGGCAACTCCGGCAATACCGCCGAAGCCAAGCAATGCGGCGATGAGCGCGACGATGAGAAATGTGACGGCCCAGCCTAACATTGTAGTCACCTCTGCTGTCGGTTACGGCACGGCTGCCGCTTGGCAGGGCAACGTCAACAAAGGTGCAATGGTTCCTTTTTGATCCAGGGTACTGAAGTGTCGCGATTTCGGACTATTTTCCCACTCTGTTGGACCCGGGAACTGGTTCGACAACGAGCCAGTTCATTCTAATGTCGGATATTGGAATTCGAAATTTGGTCGCGATTTAACGCAAAATTTTTGGCAGCAACCATGCGACGTCTCGCAAACTCGGGTCTTAAGACCTACCGGGCCAAGCGCGATTTTGGGGTCACCGCTGAGCCGAAGGGCAAGATCGCGCGAAAGCGAGGTAGCGCCTTTGTCATTCAAAAGCATGATGCGACGCGTCTGCACTATGATCTGCGCCTAGAGCTCGACGGCGTGATGAAGAGCTGGGCGGTGACGCGCGGGCCGAGCCTTGTGCCCGGAGAAAAGCGGCTGGCAGTCGAGGTTGAGGATCACCCGATTGCCTACAACACGTTCGAAGGGACCATTCCGAAGGGCGAGTATGGCGGCGGCACTGTGATGGTCTGGGACCGCGGCCATTGGTTGCCAGAGAGCGATCCCCACAAGGGCCTGGCGAAAGGCCACCTCGTATTCACACTTGAGGGCAAGAAGCTCCACGGCGGTTGGCATCTGGTGCGCATGCGCCGCAGGCCCGGCGAGAAGCGCGACAACTGGCTGCTCATTAAGCAGGACGATGACGCCGGGCGATCGCCTAAAGACGAGGATATCCTCGAGGAAAAACCTTTGTCGGCTGCAAGCGGCCGCTCAATGGAGCAAATCGCAAAAGGCTCGCGGAAGGTTTGGCACAGCAATCGGGCAAAGGATCGAACCGTGCCAAAAACGCACCGCGCTGCCGCCACGACGAAAAAAAACGTCCCGCGCGCAAGAACGAAAAAAAACGATCCGGATTTCGACGCCGGCACTAGTGCCCTGCCCGCCTTCGTTCCTCCATGCCTCGCAAGTTTGTCGGACCGCCCACCCGACCAAGGGAATTGGGTGCACGAGCTCAAATTCGATGGCTACAGAATTCAAGCGCGTCTCGATCACGGCAAGGCAACCTTACTGACGCGGAAAGGCCTCGACTGGACAAAGAAATTCTCCACCCTCGCAAAGGCGATCGAGAAACTACCGGCAAAAACCGCACTCATTGATGGCGAACTTGTCGTCGAAGGAGATAATGGGATTTCAAGTTTTTCTCTGCTGCAGCAAGACCTCAAAAATGACCGTCATGATCGCATGAAATTCTATGCGTTCGATCTTTTGCATCTCAATGGCACTAACCTGGCTGACTTGCCGCTGACCCGGCGGAAAGATGCATTGGCCCGCCTCCTCCATCGTCGACCGGATCCGCTGCGGCTCAGCCAATCCTTGACCGAACCGGGTACCACGCTGCTCCGCCACGCCTGCAAGTTGGGCCTGGAGGGCATTGTCTCGAAAATCGCGGACGCACCCTATCGCCCTGGCCGCGGGCACGATTGGATCAAAACAAAGTGCTCTGGCAGGCAGGAGCTGGTCGTTGCCGGTGTTGTCCCCTCGACTGCGGACTCTCGGGCGGTTGGTGCGCTGGTGCTCGGCTTCTACGACGGCGGAAAGCTGCGTTATGCCGGCCGCACAGGTACCGGATTTACCCATGACGCAGCACGCAAGCTTTTCCGCAAACTGATGACCTTGAAATCCAATGAAGTGCCCTTCGAAGCCGTCCCGGCGGAGGAACGCGGCGCTCGTAAGCCCATCTGGGTCAAGCCGGCGATGGTGGTCGAGGTCGATTTCCGCGGCTGGACGCACGGCGACCGGGTCCGTCAGGCATCGTTCCAGGGCGTACGCGAGGACAAGGCGGCCAAAGACGTCGTGCGTGAACGGGCAATTGCCGCCACCATCCGTGCACCGGCCATAAAACGCAGCGCATCGGCCAAAAATGAGCCCGTCGCCGGTGTTCATCTCACTCATCCCGACCGCGTTTATTGGAATGATGCGGGCATCACCAAGCGCGGTCTTGCCGAGTATTACGTCAAGGTCTGGAAGTGGATGCGCCCGCATGTGGCCGGGCGACCGATCTCCTTATTGCGTTGTCCGGAAGGGGCCAGCGGGCAATGCTTTTTCCAAAAACATGCACGTGCCGGAATTCCGGTTGAGCACCTGCATCTCGTCCCGGAGAAAGGGGACAAGATCATCTCCGTAGACAATCTCAGCGGCATTGTTGCGCTCGCGCAGGGAGGCGTCCTGGAAATTCACACAAGAGGCACGACCATTGATGATCGCGAGCGCGCTGACCGCCTGGTTTTCGATCTAGATCCCGGTCCCGGAACAGACTGGGATGATGTAGTGGAAGCAGCACGCGATGTTCGCGCCCGCTTGTTGAAATTGAAGCTCAAGAGTTTCCTGAAGACATCGGGGGGCAAGGGCCTACACGTTGTTCTACCAATCAAGCCAACGCCGTGGAACGAGGCGAAGACTTTCGCCCAGAATATCGCAGCCTCGATGGCAGCGGACTCGCCCGAACGCTACATTGCGACCGCCACGAAAAGTGGCCGCTCAAAACGAATATTCATCGACTATCTGCGCAACAGTCGCGAGGCAACGGCAGTCGCGCCCTATTCAACACGTGCACGTCCCGGCGCACCGGTGTCGGTTCCAATCGAATGGTCGGAACTGGGCAGCCTCAAATCCGCCAATCAATACACTGTCCTGAATCTCATGCAGCGGCTCGCACGCCAGCGCAAAGATCCATGGACCGGCATTGGACGCGTCAAACAAGGGTTGCCAAAACGGAAATAGTGATCAAGGAGCGGCATCATGATAACGACCAACAACAATAGTCGATCCAGCCGCGCTTCCGCGCCATCGGCGCTGGCACAACGGTTTTCCCAGTTTGCGCACGCTACATCGGTGTGGTCCGGCAACCCACTGGCGTTCCTAGCAGCAGTCGGACTGGTTATCGTCTGGGTCCTGACCGGCCCGATATTCAATTACAGCGATACTTGGCAACTCGTGATCAACACCGGCACGACTATCGTTACATTTTTGATGGTGTTCTTGATCCAAAACACGCAGAACCGTGACACGCTTGCGATTCAGCTCAAATTGTCGGAGCTTGTGTTGGCTATGAAGGGGGCGGAAAACAAGTTCGCTGCAATCGAGGACCTCTCCGATGAAGAGCTCGAGCGGCTGCACAATGATTGCCGCGCCCGTGCCGAGATGACCCTTCAACACCTTGAAGGTCGAAAAGCCCGTCCGACCAAAAATGGCAGCAGCAAACCGCGCCCGAAGACCCGCGCGAGCGGACGTCGGCCTTCATGAATTTTGAATCGTTTTGGTGGAACCTTGAGCGAGCTCGAACCGTTCAGTGAAGCAAGTGAACAGTCATTTTTTGACAGAACGCCGCCACACCGGGTTAATCTGACTTGGGGTAGACGGACAATGACCATGCAGTTTGGTACCGGCTTGGCAGCCTTCGCGGCAGTCCTGACTTGGGGCGCATCTGACGTTGCTGTCGCCCAGTCC
>Ga0207643_10000040_pt1 | contig 85348 bp, 77 predicted proteins | sample KBSMisM62_FD_184313 | JGI IMG/M metagenome (GOLD analysis project Ga0207643, IMG submission 184313) | Miscanthus rhizosphere microbial communities from Kellogg Biological Station, Michigan, USA - KBS Miscanthus M6-2 (SPAdes) (version 2) | ecosystem: Host-associated > Plants > Roots >... | reverse complement strand
GCGAGGCCACCGACATCGTCGGCAAGGAGATGTACACCTTCGACTACAAGGCGGGCCGCAGCCTCTCCCTCCGTCCGGAGGGGACTGCGCCGTGCGTCCGGGCATACGTCGAGCACGCCGTCGCGCAGCGCGAGCCGGTGACCCGCTGGTGGTACCTCGGCCCGATGTTCCGGTACGAGCGGATGAAGACCGGCCGCTACCGCCAGTTCTGGCAGGTGGGCGCCGAGGCCTACGGGGTCTCCGCGCCGGCGCAGGAGACCGAGCTCATCGATCTCGCGATGCAGCTCTTCCGTGCGGTGGGCCTGGAGGGGATCCGGGTGGAGCTGAACTCCCTCGGCGACCCGGAGACGCGCGGCGCGTACCTCGAGTCGCTCCGGGCCTTCCTCCGGGCGCACAAGAGCGAGCTGTGCGCCGAGTGCCAGGAGCGGACGGAGAAGAACCCTCTCCGCGTCTTCGACTGCAAGAACCCGGGGTGTCAGGCGGTCCTTGCGGGCGCGCCAGCCATCACCGACGCGCTCTCGGACGAGGCGCGCGCGCACTTCGAGGCGGTGCAGCGCCAGCTCTCGGTCCTCGGCATCCCCTTCCGGGTGAACTCCCGGATGGTGCGGGGCATCGACTACTACACCCGCACCGCGTTCGAGTTCGTCTCCGAGGACCCGGTGCTGGGCACGGCCTCGGCGGTGGGCGGCGGCGGCCGCTACGACCGGCTGGTGAAGGAGCTGGGCGGTCCGGACACCCCCGCGGTGGGCTGGGCCCTGGGGATGGATCGCCTGTGCCTCCTCCTCCAGGCGAAGGGCACCATCCAGCCGGCGCGGCCCGAGCTCTTCGTCGCCGTGGCGGAGGAGGGCGCGGCCGACGCCGCGCTGGCGCTGGTCAGCAAGCTCCGGCGCGCGGGGCACCGGGTGGACTTCGATGCCCGCGGCGGCAGCCTGAAGAGCCAGATGAAGCGGGCGGACCGCTCGGGTGCGACCTTCGCCCTGGTGCTCGGCTCGCGCGAGCTGACCTCGGGCGAGGGTCAGCTCAAGCCGCTGGGTGGGGGCGAGCAGATCCCGGTGCGGCTGGCCGACCTCGAGGTCGCTCTCGCCGCCCGGCGTTGACCCGTTTCCCCAGGAGGGACGAGGCGTGCGACTTCTCGCCAGGCAGCTTCGAGGAACGCTCTGTGCCGCCGTGCTCGTGACGGTCGCCTGCGGGTCCACCCAGGGGCCGGGGTCCAGTCTTCTGGCCTGCGGCCCACAACAGGCTTGCGCGGACGCCGCGGAGCAGTGCTTCAGCACCGCCGCCTGCGGGCCACCTCCTGGCGGGTGCCAGACTTCGGAGACCGGAGATCTGAAGTGCCATCGCACCTGTCTCGACGACAGCTCCTGCGCGGCGAATGAACGCTGCGTTGCGCAGGTGATCTTCGAGCCCCCGCAGGGGACGGACGTGCCGACGCAGACTCATCTCTGCGTGCCTCGCTGAGGCCCGCCCGACCGTCCCGAGCGTTCAACCCGGGAGCAGGGCGAAGTCGTCCGTCCGCGCGAGGTCCAGCCACAGCCTGGCCATGTCGGCCGGCGGCACCACGGTGCGCCGTGCCTCCAGGTCGAACCAGAGGATGAGGGTCTCCACCGTCGCGCAGAGCGCGCCGTCGGCGTCGCGGAAGAAGCGGTTCCGCACCTTCAGCTTCCGGGCATCCGGCGAGATGGCGGCGATCGCCATGTCCACCCGGAAGGGCTCGAGGAGCCGGAGCTCCTTCCGGTAGGTGAGGACGTCCTCCACCACCACCGGACCGAGCTTGCGGCGGTACAGCTCGGCCATCGGCCAGCCCCCCGACTCGAGGAAGCGCAGGCGGGTCTCCTCGGCCACGCCGAGGTAGGCTGCGTTCCGCATGTGCTGGTTGAAGTCCATGTCCGCCCAGCGCGCGCGGTACTCCTGGACGTAGGGTTCTCCCATGCCGCGCGTCCTAGCCCAGCCGGCCCTCATCGTCATCGCCGGCCCCACCGGAGCGGGGAAGACCGAGCTCGCGGTCGAGGTGGCCGAACGGCTGGGCGCGGAGATCGTCAGCGCCGACTCGCAGGCCGTGTACCGGCACTTCGACCTCGGGACGGCGAAGCCCGAACCGGCGCAGCTGGCGCGCGTGCCGCACCACCTCGTCTCGGTGATGGAGCCGAACGAGCCGTTCTCGGCGGCGCGCTGGGCCCAGCTCGCCGACGCCGCCATTGCCGGCATCGTGGCGCGCGGCCGTCGTGTCCTGGTGGTCGGTGGGACCGGCCTCTACGTCCGGGCGCTCCTCCACGGGCTGACCGACACCCCGCCCGACCCGGAGGTGCGGCGCTCGCTGGAGGAGGAGGCGCGCCGACTCGGTCCCGAGGCGATGCACCGGCGGCTCGCCCAGGTGGACCCGGCGGCGGCGTCGAAGCTCGCCGTGGCCGACGTCCTGCGGGTGGTCCGCGCGCTGGAGATCCACGCCACGACCGGAACGCGGCCCTCGGAGCTTCGCGCCGCCCATGCGTTCCGGGCCGCGCGGCATGCGGCCCGCATCCACTTCCTCGACCCGCCGAGGGAGGAGCTGGAGCAGCGCCTCGCCTCGCGGACCCGGCTGATGTTCGAGCGAGGCCTGGTGAAGGAGACCGCCCGCCTGGTGGACCGCGGATTCCGGGAGAGCGCGCCGATGCGGAGCGTGGGCTACCGCCAGGCGCTCGCCGTCCTCGACGGGGAGATGACCTCGGAGCAGGCCGAGCGCGAGACGTTCCTCGAGTCCCGCCGGTACGCCAAGCGCCAGCGGACCTGGTTCCGGCGCGAGCCGGGCACGCGGTTCGTTCCGCCGCCCTACGAGGCGGTCTGGGAGGAGGCGGGGCTCTCGGTTCCCGTCCTCGGCCGCCCCCGCTGACCGGCTCCGCTGCGCTCGAGGACACGGGCGAGCATCGCCCGGTCGAGGGGCTTCACCAGGAACTCGGCCGCCCCCGCCTCCAGCGCCTGCCGGCGCAGCTGCGGACCTCCGAGGCCGCTCATCACGTACACGGGAGTGCCGCGGGTGGAGGGGTGCAGGTGGAGCCTCCGGCAGAGGCGGATCCCGTCGACCCGCTCCAGCACCACGTCGAGGAGGACCGCGGCCGGCGGCCGGTGCGCCACCGCGGCCAGCAGCTCCAGCTCGTCGGCGAAGGTGATCACCTCCGCACCGCCGAGGCTCAGCTGCTCCCGCAGCCCCTCGCGGGCGTCGGCGTCGTCGTCCACCACGTAGATGAGCCGAGGATCGCGCGGGGGCTGGAGCACCGGCGGGACCCGCTCCGGCGACCGGAAGGGGGCGCGGGCGAGCGCGCGCACGGCCTCCCACCGCATGCGCCACAGTACCCGGCCCGCTCGTGGCCGCTCCAGCCCGGCGAGGATCAGGTCCGGTGGCTCGGGCCGGGGCCGCTGGCCTCCGCGGAAGGCGCGCGCCGCCTCGGGCCCGGCGTGCCTGGCCGTGCGCCAGAGCGCAGCCGCGGACTCCACCTCGTGCCGGACGCGCCCCACTCCTGCCAGCAGCAGCGCCTGGGTGAGCGCCGAGGGCGGCTCGGTCACCTCCACCAGCGCGCGAGCGACCTGCGTCGCCAGGGAGAGGGTCGGGCCCACCGCGAGGTCCAGGGGATGCCCGAGGGCGTCCGGCCCGGTCGCCACCCATCCCGGGCCGGTGAGCAGCGGGGCGCAACCCGCGGGCACCGCCCGCCGTCCGAGGGCGAGCAGGTCGAACCCCGGCTCGAGGAGACCGTCGCGCGTGGCCTCCACCAGCAGGAGCGAGAGGTCCACCGGCTCGACGTCCGGGCCGAAGGCCAGCGCCCAGAGGCCTCCCGGGACCGGGAGCAGGAGCAGGCCGTCCACACCCGGTGTCGGGCCGAGGAGGAGCTGCGCGAAGGGAAGCGACTGGCTCGTCCCGATCCACGCCTCCGCGCCCTGAAGCTGAGGCCCGCGCGCCTCCGGCTCTGCAGAGGCCGCGCTGACGTCCCGCGGCTCGAGCGCGAAGGCCACCACGTCCGCCCGGGCGACGAGGCCGTGCGAGCGCACCGCCCGTCCCGGCGCTCGGGCGAGCGAGAGCGGCTCGGTTCGCTCCACCGCCCAGGCGCGCACCCGAGCTCCGGCCATCCCGGCCCGGGCGGTGAGCAGCTCGGTCAGCGCGTCGCGGTCCGGGTTCCCGAGGCTGACCACGCCCGGAGGGTAGGGGAGCCACGCCCGCGCTCCTTGCGACAGGACCCGGAGCCCGACCAGGGGCGTCGTGGGCTCGCCGGTCCCCAGTGTGCACCCGAGCAGCGCCAGCCGCGAGCGGCACTGCGGGGTGAGGATCCGCGCCGCGCCGCGGGGCGGGCCGTTCCCGGCGTAGAGGAGCGTTTCCAGGGGTCGGCCGTTGCCGGGTCCGCCGTGGCAGAGCGCCAGGGCGAGCGCAGCGCTCGCGAGCCCCTCGCCCACCACTGCCACCTGCGCCGTCCCGCCCATCCGCTCCTCGACTCCTCAGTGCGTGTCGGTGGTGAGCCCGTCCCCCGGACCCGCGACCTCCACCCGATTGCGCCCCTTGTGCTTGGAGCGGTACAGCGCGGCGTCGGCGGCCGCGAGCAGGCTCGCCGGCTCCTGGATCTGGAGGCCGCTCCCCATCGCCGCGATCCCGACGCTCAGCGTGAGCGGCTGTGGCCAGGGCCACGGCCGCGTGGCCAGGCGCACGCGAAGCCGCTCGGCGACCACCATCGCCTCGGCTGCGGTCTGGTGCGGAAGCAGGGCCACGAACTCGTCCCCGCCGAACCGCGCGGCGAAGTCGACCTCGCGCAGCTCTTCGCGGAACACCTCACCCATCGCGCGGAGCGCGGCGTTGCCCGCCTCGTGCCCGAATCCGTCGTTGAGCATCTTGAGGTTGTCCAGATCCACCAGGAGGACGGCGAGCGGCTCGGCGTAGCGGGCGGCGCGGGCGAACTCCTCGTCCAGCTTCATCTGCAGGGCGCGGAAGTTGTGCAGGCCGGTGAGGCCGTCGGTGCGCGCCAGGGACTCGAGCTTCGCCACGCGTCGGGCCTGGGTCCAGGCGTGGATCAAGCGCGCCCGCAGCTCGTCCGGTCTGCCCGGCTTGGCGATGAAGTCGGCCGCGCCGTGACTGAAGCAGTCCACCACCGTGCGCGGGTCGCTCTGACCGGAGAGGAACACCACCGGCACCTCGCGCGTCCGCGGATCGGCCTGGAGCACCTCGAGCAGCCCCATGCCACCGAGGCGGGGCATCGACAGGTCGGCGAGGACGAGATCAGGGACGTGGGCCTGGATGAGCGCCACCGCCTCGGTTCCGTCCTCGGCGCCGAGGACGTCCCAGTCGCGGCCGAGCAGCTCCGTCAGCCCGGCACGCGTCGTCGGGTCGTCCTCCACGATGAGCAGAACGGGACGGGCGACGCGTCGGTCCACTGCCGGTCGCTCGCTGTCCGACCAGGGAGACTCGAGTCCACTGCCGGCCAGGGGGCGCGCTCCTCTCGAGAGGTGATCCTCCCGCGCCGCGCGGGAAGAGCTGCCCAGGTGAGCAATCCACGTGCCCCGCGAGGACCAGTCAGTTCAGCGACTTCCGGAAGTGTGCTGGAAAACGACAGGAAGAAACTCCAGCCCTTCTGCTCAGCGACGCTGGAACTGAACCCGCCTTCCGCCACCGAAGTCCTGGGGCGGGGCCTCCAGGTTGAACTGCCACCACATCGGCTCCCAGGCCCGCATCTTCATCCGCTTGTCGTTCTGGAGGGCGGTGAGGGCGGCCTTCAGCTTCTCGTCGCTCGGGTTGGCGGCGACGGCGCGCCCGAGAACGCCGATCGCCTTGTCGCGTTCCTTGGTCTGCTGGAGACACCAGGCGTAGACCGCCCAGACCAGACTCTCCTTCTTCCCGGCCTTGACGGCGCGCTCGAAGGATTCGGCCATCGGGCCGTACTGCTTGCGCTGGTAGTGCAGGGCCCCGAGCATCGCCTGGGACATCGCGTCCCGCGAGCTGGCCTGGGTGAGGTGCGGCTCGGCGGCGGCGTAGTCCTTGGTCATGTAGTGGAGGATGCCGATCTGCCCGTGCACCTGGGACGCGACCATGATCTGCCAGCGGTCGTACTGCAGGCCCTGCTCGAGGATCTTCACCGCCTTCGCGACCTTGGGGGCCTGCTCGCGCGGGCTGGAGATGCTCTGGAGCTCCTTCTGGGCGGTGCTCACCAGCGCCTTGAGCTTCTCGGCAACGCGTCGTGCGAGGAGGATGTAGGCGCCGACGAAGATCAGGACACCGGGGATGACGCCCGCGAGCAGCGGCAGCCCCGCGAGCCGCACCGCGATCGTCACCAGGAGCCCCGCGGCGAAGGCGATGAGCAGGTTGTACATGGCGGGGACGTGCTAGACCCGGCGCCGCGGCGTCGCAAGGCCCTCTGTCGAAATTGGTAGACGAGGCAGACTCAAAATCTGCTGCGGTGACCCCGCGTCCCGGTTCGAGTCCGGGGAGGGCCACAGGCCGCGCCCGGCGCCGCGGGCGGGCTCACGGTCCGGTGAAGCGGATGACCTTCACCACCAGGTTGTCGCCCTCGGCGCTCGGCTTCTGGACGATCATCCCGTCCCCGCCGCAGTCACATGCCGAGCGTCGGGCGTTCTCGGCGACCGCCGTCGCGTCCACCGGCGTCCGCAGCGTGGCCTTCACCTCGGTGTCCACGAGGCAGACCGGCTCGAACGGCCGGCCCACCGCGGCCTCGCTGTCGAACAGCTGGAGCAGGCAGCCCGCCGGCTTCGGCGGTGCATTGGCGAGTCGGGTGATTCCCGCCGCGTGGCTGCAGGCGAGCACCGCCAGCGCCGCGACGCATGCGATCCGGAGTTCGCGATGCATCGGTTCCTCCCTTGATGTGGTGGCGAGCCTAGCCCCGCCGGCGAGAGGAGGCCCGAGGAATCTCAGTTCTTCGAGCGGGTCGCGTGCACCGTGAACAGTCGCCGGAAGGGGCCCCCGGGAGGACCGATCTCCCCGAGCTGGAGGTAAGACCGAGGCGTGATCTCGCTGTAGGACTCGCGGAAGAGAAGCACGGAGCCATCGCGCTGGTGCTCGATCTCCTCGATCAGGAACCGCGCCCCATCCCAGCTCAGGCGAATGTCGTCGAGCGAGGCCTTCGGGTCGCACGTGCGAGGGCTCCCGCTGCTGCAGAGCATCCCGGAGAGCCCCGGCCGCTTCCCGTCCCACCAGATGAGCCCCAGCAGCCGCAAGTCGGTCTTGCCAACGGGCAGGTGCTCGTCCTCGAGCAGCACCCGACCGTCGACGCTCGTGTACCAGCGCGCGGCGCCCGTCGATTCGCTCGAGGGCGCTCCTTGCGGTGGAGGCTCGCCGCGGATCGCGAGCACCCAGGACCCGGAGAGCGCGGTAACCAGGCTCCGGAAGCCTTCCTCGGTCGCGGGTGGCGTCGGCGGTCCCGGACTGCCCGCGTCGGCAGCGCGCGCGGCGGGGAGCGGGGAGATGAGCATCAGCGACGCGAGAGCGATTCCGACGAGACGTCGCTGCATTGAGTCCTCCCAGAAGGGCTGAACGTGGGCGCGGCCAGGTCCGTCAGGCGGGGACGAGCTGCTGTCCTCCGTCCACGTCGTAGGTCGCGCCGGTGAGGGCGCCGTTGGTCATGAGGTGCACCGCGAGCGCGGCGACGTCGGCCGGTCCGACGACCCGCCGGATGGGAAGCGTCTCGCGGAGCTGGGTCCGGCGGGCCTCGAGCTGATCGCCGAGGAGCTGTGCCGACAGCGGCGTGTCCACGAACCCCGCGGCGATGACGTTGACCCGGACCGGCGCGATCTCGAGCGCGAGGTTCGCGACCAGCGCGGGGATCGCGGCGGTGAGCGTCGCGGTGAGCGCGAGCCCGATGGCGGGGCGGCGCGCTCCGGTGCCGCTCATGAAGAGGAGGGCGCCTCCCGGGCGGATCTTCCCGGCGGCGTGCCGGGCGATCTGGGTCACGATCGTCAGGTGGTCGAGGCTGCTGCGCACCTGGGCGAGGTCCATCTCCAGGACGCGCCCGTACGGCGGCCGGCCCGCGGTGACCATGACGTGGTCGATCGGCCCGGGGAGGTCGCGGAAGAAGCGCTCGAGGGCGGCGGGGTCCGTGGCGTCGAACGCGGCGGTGGTCGCTGCATCGAGCTCGACGGCGGCGCGGCGGAGGCGCTCGGGGTCCCGGCCGGTGAGGATGATCTTCGCGCCCTCGGAACGTGCGCGTCGCGCAGTCTCGAGGCCGATGCCGGCGCTCCCTCCGAGGACGACGACGGTCTGGCCGAGCAGCTCCGGCGGGCGCTGCGGAGGAGAGGGGTGGGTCGAAGGGCTCATGGGCTGCCTCCCGGGAACCGGGGTGGTAGACCCGCCGCCCCGGCCTCGCAAGGCCCCCTTGGGTCGGCCCCGCGCAACGTGCTTGCACGAGCGGCTCCGGAGCCAGGGCGCGAACCGCACCGGTCCTCCGGGCTCGTGACGGATCCCCGTGGGCCGCGCAATCCGACTTGGGAGTCTGCTCACCGGCGCGAGCGGAGGCAGACAGGTGCAAGGAAGATCGGGTCGTGGCGCACGGCGCAGGCCTGGACGGGCGCGCGTGTCGGAGTCCCTCGTCGCTGCATTGCTCGTCGGATTCGCGGGCTGCGACGGGAGCATCACCGGAGGCTCGGAGTCCGCGCCGGCCGGCGGCAGCAACGGCGGCACCCAGAACGGCGGCGCTCCCGGAGGCGGATCGGGTCAGGACGGCGGGGCGGGGCCTCCGCCCGACGCCGGCCCGCCGGACCCGCTCGGCGCCGCGCCCACCTGCACCAGCGGCACGACCTGGACCCACGGCACGCGCGGGAGCCCGGAGATGGAGCCGGGCCACGCCTGCGTCACCTGCCATGCCCAGCAAGGCGGACCTGCCTTCGACGTCGGCGGGACGGTGTACCCGACGGGCCACGAGCCCGACGACTGCGACGGGAGCGCGGCCGGCGGAGCGGTGGTGACGGTGACCGACCGGAACGGCGTCACCGCGAGCTTCACCGTGAGCGGTCTCTCGGGGAACTTTCACGGCATCGCCAGCCTCGCGTTTCCCATCACCGCGAGCGTGACCTTCCAGGGAAGGACCCGGTCGATGGGCACCGCGGTCGCGACCGGAGACTGCAACACTTGCCACACCCAGACGGGGACCAGCTCGGCGCCGGGGCGCATCACCCTGCCGCGGTGACGCCCGCGGCGCATCGATCCGCGCATCAGGTGTCGCCGCGCGAAACCTTGGCGATCTCGCCTCGAACCCGGGGAGCCGGCAGGATGGCGCGCGGATGTCCCGCGGGGACCTGCTCGCCGTCGCACTCTGTCTCGGGCTGTCCGGCGTCGCGGCCGGAAAGACACCGGTGCGGAAGCCTCCGGCGCACGTCGTGCTCGATTACCGCCGCCAGGCCGGCGCCGAGCGCTGCCCGACCCGCCCCGAGCTGGAGGCGCAGGTCCGGGACATCCTCGGTCGGTCGCCGTTCGCCCGGAAGGCGCCGCGCACCGTGCGTTGCGTGCTGCGTGCCGAGGGCCCGGGTCTCGCCGCCCGCGTGCAGCTCGTGGACGGGCGCTCCGGGCGGGTGCTCGGGGTGCGGGAACTCTCCGCCACGGGTCCCGCGTGCGAGGAGCTCGGCGGCGCGGCGGCATTCGCCATCGCCCTCGCGATCGATCCGCTCGCACGACCCCCGCGTCCCTCGCCCGCGGCGACAGTGACCGCAACGCCCCCTCTGCCTCCAGCAGCGGAGGCGAGCTCGCCTCCGCCCGCCGTGTCCGTGCCCGGGTCGCCTTCCTCCGGCCTGCCGGGGACCGCCGCCTCCGCGGGGGCGGCGGGCGTGAGCGGGGCACCGAGGACCGGACCTCCCACCCGGGGCCGCCTCGGCCCGGACGCCGGGTCGCTCTCGCCGGTCGCGCTCGCCCCGCTGGCGCTCGTCCAGCCACCCGATGCCGGCCGGCCGCCGCCTCTGCCCGACGCCGGAGCCGTCGTCCCGGATGCGGGCACTCGCACTCCCGACGCCGGGACGCAGAGCGTCGACGCGGGCACGCCGCTGGTCGACGCCGGCATCGTCGCGCCGGACGCCGGACCGACCGCGCTCGTACAGCCGCCGGACGCGGGAGTCGCCCTTCAGCCCGACGCGGGGACCGACGCACTCGCGCCCGAGGCCGGCGTCCCGGTCGTCGTGGGCGAGGCCTCGCCGCCGCGGACCGGCTGGCGTCCGGTCGTCGGGGTGGAGGCCGTGGGCGCTGCCGGCGTGCTCCCCGGGTTCGCGGGCGGGGTGCTCGTCCACGCGGGCGCCGCCTCGAGCACCGCCTCGGTGGAGCTCGAGGGTCGGTGGCTGCCGGGAACGACGCAGGCCTTCGGCACCGGCTCGGTCTCGACCTCGCTGGTGAGCGGTGCGCTCGTCGGCTGCGCACGGTTCGGCAGCTGGGCTGCGTGCGGGCTCGCGCTGGCCGGTCCGGTCAGCGGGAAGGGAGTGGGGTTCGCCCGGTCGCAGGATGCGAGCGCGTGGCTGGTCTCCGCCGGGGCGCGGGCACAGTGGGAGTGGCTGTTCGCGGATCCGGTGGGTCTGCGACTACACCTCGACGGTGCGGTGAACCTCGTGCGGCCGCGGTTCCTCGTGGATTCACAGGAAGCCTGGGCAGTTCCATCCTTCTCGATGTGGGTCGGTGGAGGCCTCTTTGGGCGCTTCTGACGGTGACGGACCGTCCGGGTCCGCCACAATCAAGCAAGGAGTGCTGTCCGCCGCTTCCCCGGCTCCGGGAGCCGCCATGGGCTTCCCCGATGACACCGCTTTCGCGGCGGCCTACGACACGGAGTTCGAGGCGGTATGGCTGTACCTGAGACGGCTGGGGGTGCCGGAGGCCGACGTGGAGGACGCGGTTCATGACGTGTTCGTGGTGGCCCATCGCCGCTATGGCACGTACGACCGCGCGCGCCCGCTCCGCCCGTGGCTCCTCGGCATCGCCTTCCGCATCGCCGCGCAGTGGCGGCGCCGCCACCGGCTCGAGGTCCCGGTCGCGCAGCCCGAGAGGGAGTTCCCGGACGACGCACGCGCTCCGGACGAGGTGGTCGCATCCCGGCAGGCCAGCCGGCGGTTGCACGCGGCGCTCGCACGGCTCGACATCGATCAGCGCGCCGTGGTGGTGATGCACGACCTGAACGGCATCCCCGTGCCGGAGATCGCCTCCGCGCTCGACGTGCCCCTCAACACCGTCTACTCGCGGCTCCGGCTCGGCCGGGCGAAGATCACCGCTGCGCTCCGAGGTGAGCCGTGAGCGAGCGGCTCCCCGGAGAGCTCCCCGATGAGTGGGAGGACCTCGGCCGCGCGGACGCGTCCGAGCTCGCGCCTCCTGCGGGGGCGAAGGAGCGGGTGCAGCGGCGCGTGGCGGTCACCCTCGGGCTGGGCGCCGGGTTCCTCGCCGCGACCGCCGCTGGCTCGAGCGCCGCCGCGGCGGGCCTCGGTGGGGCGGGGGCCGCCGGAGGTGCTGGAGCCGCCGGTGGCGGCACCGGTGCTGCGGCGACCGGCCTCGCCGGGGCGCTCCTGGTGAAGAAGCTCCTGGTGATGGGAGTCGTCGCGGCGGTCGGCGTCGGCGGCGGCACCGCGGCCTACCTCGAGGTTCGCTCGGAGCGGGCGCGAAGCCGGGCTCCGGTCGTCACCCCGCCGCCGGCGCCCGCGCCGGTCGCTCGTCCGGTGGCCCCACCCGTCCCGGAGCCGGCCCCGGCCGAGGCGCCGGTGGACACCCTGGGAGAGGAGCGCGGCCTGCTCGACGGCGCGCGGCAGGACATCGCGCGCGGCAAGCTCCCCGAGGCGGGCGCGCTGCTCGACCGTCACGCCGCGGAGTTCCCCTCGGGCCAGCTGGCCGAGGAGCGAGAGGCGCTGGTCATCCGCCTGCTTCTGCGCGAGGGGCGCGAGCGCGAGGCGCGGTCGCGCGCCCAGCGATTCCGCCAGCTGCACCCGCGTAGCATCCAGCTCCCCGGCATCGACGACGCGCTCCGGGAGCGGCGATGAGAACGGGCGCGATCCTCGCTGCCTGCACGCTCGCTCTGGCCATGGCCTGCACGGTGGATGAGCTCGTCGGATCGAACGCGCTCTCCGACGGCGGCGATTCCGGGGATGGCGGTGATTCCTTCGATGCGGGGACACCGATCTGCCCGGGGACGGGCGCGGACTGCACCCGGGTTTGCGGAGATCAGGTCTGCAATTCCGGATGTACCGACCTCCGCGACTGCGTGATCGAGTGCTCCGGGACCAGCTGCAGCTTCCGGTGCGAGCACTCGGGCCCCGTCTGCCAGCCGAGCTGCGAGCCCGGGCCCTGCGCGCTGCACTGCACGTCGAGCGGGCCGGAGTCGCTCAACTGCTCGGTGAGCTGCGAGCCGCTCCAGATGTGTGCTGCGGACTGCCATGGAGGAACCTGTGTGGTCGCCTGTGGAAATCTCGAGCCGGCGACTCAATGCGGGCCAGGCGTTTACAGTTGTTCCGGGAGCTGTCCTCCCTGAGCAAAACGTTGCGCTCACAGCGTTCCCGCGGAGCGCACCTCGTCGCTGCCGACCGCAAGCTTGTTCACTGGGTCTGACGCCACCCGGCGGGTCCTCGTCGACCATAGGACGATGCGCGGGAAGCGCCTCCGGAGCGCTCAGCGCATGCCGAGGAGGAGCTGGAGCTGGTCGCGATGGGTCCGGCTCAGCTTCAGCTCGGTCCCGTCCTCGAGCAGCAGCGCGTACTCGCCGTGAGTCCTGCGGCGAAGCTGCTTCACGCACCCCACGTTGACGATGGCCGACCGGTGCACCCGGGCAAAGCGACGCGGGTTGAGGCGCGTCTCGAGGTTCCGGAGCGACTCCCGGAGGAGGTGCTCCTTCCCGCCGGCGTGGATCTGCACGTAGTAGTCCTGGGCCTCGATCCACTGGACCGTATCGACGGGGATGATGGTGATCCGGCCGGAGCACTCCACCGCGAATCGCTCGAGCCAGCGGTGGGGACCCGGCTCGGGCGCGGAATCCCGTCGGACGGCCTCGATGCGGGCGCGGGCCCGGTCCAGCGCACGGGCGAACCGGTCGTCGTCGAAGGGCTTCACGAGGTAGTCCGTCGCCTCCTCGTCGAAGGCGCGGACGGCGTGCTCTCCGAAGGCGGTGACGAACACCACCGCCGGCACGTGGACGTCGCGGACGGCGCGCAGGACTCCGAAGCCGTCGAGCTCCGGCATCTGCACGTCGAGGAACAGGAGGTCCGGCCGGCCGGCGCGGACCGCCTCGGTCGCGCTTGGCCCGTCGCCGCACACGCCGACCAGCTCCACGTCGCGCTCCCGATCCAGCAGCTCGCACAGGGTGCGGCGGGCGAGTGGCTCGTCGTCGACGACCAGCGCGCGGAGCCGCATGCCGGTCATGCCCGCGCCGCCGGACGGTAGGGGATGCGCAGCTCGGCCACCGCGCCGCCCTCCTCGGAGGAGCGGAGCTCGAAGACGTGGTCGCTCCCGTAGAGACGCTCGAGGCGGGCGCGGGTGTTGCCCAGGCCGATGCCCTGCCGTCCGGAGGGAGATGGCCCGGCGCCGCTGTCTCGCACCTCGATGCAGAGCATCGGCGCGTCCACGTGCACGCTCACGTCGATGCGTCCCGGACGGTACGCGCTCGCCAGCCCGTGGTGCACGGCGTTCTCCACCAGCGGCTGGAGGATGAGCGTCGGGACCAGCGCCTCGAGCGCGCGCGGCTCGACGTCCACCTGGGTGATGAGGCGGTCCTGGAAGCGGATCTGCTCGATGCGCAGGTAGCGGTCGAGCAGGTCCAGCTCGCGGCGGAGCGGGACGAGCTGCGCGTCGTCCTGCTCGAGGACCCAGCGGAGGAACTCGCCCAGCTCGGAGAGCGTGCGCACCGCGATGCGCGACTCGCCGGAGCGGACCAGCGCGGCCACCGTGTGGAGGGCGTTGAAGAGGAAGTGCGGCCGGAGCTGCATCTGCAGCGCCCGGAGGTGTGCCCGCGCGAGCTCCGTCTCCAGCTCCGAGGCTCGGAGCCTGCGCTCGGCGGCGACGCGGTAGGCGTTCATCGCCTGGCGGATCGCGACCAGGAGGCCGTAGCTGAAGGTGCAGATGAAGAGCTCGCTCGCGAGGTAGGTGAGATAGCTGCGCTGCGGCCAGTGTAGGAGCGGCCGGAGGAGGCCGTTGCTCACGAGCGTGTCGGCCAGCGCCGAGGCCATCCCGAGGAGGACGTGCAGCGGAACCCGTCCCTTCCAGTTGGTCCGGCTGATGGGGAGCGCGTCGGCGAGGGCGAAGATGGGCGGGGTGAAGGCGGCCCACAGCCACATGCTGGCCACCGTGGGCCCGATGTCATCGAGGCCCGGCGGCTGGTGGACCGAGTAGCGGAGGAGCGCGCGCTGGGCGACGACGAACACGCCGGCGGCGGTCCATCCGACGAACGACCAGATCCACAAGGACACGTCGCGGAGGGCGCGAGGGGGCTGCTCGGGGGCCGGGGCCGGGGACTCTGCGCTCATGATCCGAGCGAGGAGAGCACCCACCGGCCCCAGGAAGGACCCGTCATGCAGCATGGCGGCCCGCGGGTGCGGCGACCGGGGCAGGGGACTGGCGCGGGGAACCCGGACGCGCTATGAGCCAGCCCCCGTTCGGCAGCCCTCCCAGGGGCAGCCATCGAAGGGCCCGGGGCTATAGCTCAGCTGGGAGAGCGCTTGAATGGCATTCAAGAGGTCACCGGTTCGATCCCGGTTAGCTCCACTCGGATTCCCGCATCACGGCTGGGCCTCGTGCCGCCAGAGCCGGATGGCGCTCCAGGCGAGAAGGGCCGCCAGCATCGGAAGCAGGACCGAGGTCGGCACGAGCCCCAGCAGTCGTCCGCCGAGAATGGAGCCAACGACGGAGCCCGATGCCATGGCTCCCAGGAAGCGCCAGTTCTCTCGCAGCACGCTGAAGCTTCGGTCCCGACTGTAGCGTGAGAACGCGACGAGCATCGTCGGGAAGCTGACCGCCAGGCTGAGGCTCCCGGCGAGCTTCGGCTCGAGCCCGAAGAGAAGAACGAGGGTGGGAATCAGGAGCTCGCCTCCAGCCACTCCGAGGAGCGCTGCCACGGCTCCGATGCCTGTCCCGGCAAGAAGACCCAGCGTCCACCGGACGGGTCCCTCGGGAAGGCCACGACCCGAGCCTGCGTCGTGGGCCAGGAGGAGCACGCCGGCGATGAGGAGAAGAAGAATCGCGATGACCCTGGCAAGTGTGGCCGAGCGCATCCGGGTCGCCCACCCCGCACCGAACCAGGCGCCCACGAGGCTTCCCGCGAGGAGGTTGACCGCGGTGCTCCAGTGGGCCCCCACCGTCGACCATGGGACGCTCGCAGCGCGCGATGGCAGACCAACGCCCACCACGATGAGGCTGAGCGCCTTGTTGACGATGACTGCCTCGAGGGCCGGGAAGGCAAACGGCCCCATCAAGAGTGGGAGGCGAAACTCTGCACCTCCCAGGCCGATCAGCCCGCCCAGGAGTCCGACGGTGGCGCCTGTGACGAAGGCCAGCGGCAGCCGTCTACGCTCGGGCGACTGGGGAGACGCGGAGTCCAAGTGAGTCAGGGAACGTAGCCGGTTCGTACCGGGGGTGGTCACAGCGATTCCATGGTCCTGGAAATGTGGTTGCGTCGAGCCTTCGATTATTCTAGAAACATCCCATGAAGACCTCGGAGGCGATTGCAGCGCTCGGCTCTCTTGCGCAGGAGACGCGGCTTGCCGTCTACCGGCTGCTCGTCAAGCGGGGCCCGGAGGGGATGCCGGCGGGGGAGATCGGGGACGAGCTGGGAGTTCCCGCGTCGTCGCTTTCCTTCCACCTCCATCAGCTGATGCATGCCGGCCTCATCACCCAGGAGCGACGGAGCCGCCAGCTCATCTACGCGGCGCGTTTCGATCGGATGAACGCGCTGGTCGCCTACCTCACCGAGAACTGCTGCGGCAGTGCGAGCTGTGCTCCCGCCTGTGACGTTCCCCGACCCGTGGAAGGAGTTCGCCGTGAAGCGTCTGCACGTACACGTCGCGGTTGAGAGCATCGAGGAGTCCGTCCGGTTCTATTCGGTGCTGTTCGCCGGCGAGCCGACCGTCCGCAAGCCCGACTACGCAAAGTGGATGCTCGAGGACCCGCGCGTGAACTTTGCCATCTCCGCGCGCGGCCGAGCTCCCGGCGTGGACCACCTCGGGCTCCAGGTCGAGACTCCCGAAGAGCTCTCGGCCGTGGCCAGTCGTCTCCAGGGCGCGCGGACTCGGTTGTTCGACGAGGGTCGGACCACCTGCTGCTACGCGCGCTCGGAAAAGGCCTGGGTGCACGATCCCTCCGGAGTCTCCTGGGAGACGTTCGTGACCTTCGGAGAGAGCACGACCTACGGCGAGACTTCGCCGGAGGACTCCATCGCAGAAGCACGGGCGTGCTGCTCGCGCTGACGGCGATGGCTCCTCTGCCCAAGCGGCTGGTGTCAGAAGGTGTCGGCACGGCGATGCTCCTGGTCGCCGTGGTGGGAAGTGGCATCATGGCGGAACGCCTTGCGGGCGGGAACGTGGCCCTGGCGCTCCTTGCGAACGCCATCGCGACCGGCGGGGCACTGGTCGCGCTCATCCTCGCGTTCGGGCCCATCTCGGGGGCGCACTTCAACCCGGTGGTCACGCTCGCAGATGCAGGTCTGGGAGGCCTGCCGTGGCGCGAGGTCCCGGCCTACCTGCTGACGCAGTGTCTGGCGGCCTTCGTGGGGGTCGCAGTCGCTCACGCGATGTTCGAGCTGCCCGCCTTCACCGCGTCGACGCACGCGCGAGGGGGGATCGCACAGGTTCTGTCCGAGGCCGTGGCGACCTTTGGGCTGCTGAGCGTCATCTGGGGATGTGCTCGCTCGCGTCCCGGCATCGTCGCCTTCGCCGTCGCGGCATACATCACGGGTGCCTACTGGTTCACATCGTCGACATCGTTCGCCAACCCGGCGGTGACCCTGGCCCGCGCAGCGACGAACACCTTTGCGGGCATTCGACCCGCGGATGTTCCCGGGTTCCTGGTCGGCCAGGTCGTCGGAGCAGCTCTGGCGACCGGGCTGTTTCGCTGGCTCAGTCCACGAACTCTCGAGCGTGTCGCTCCGGACATCGTCGTCCCTCACTCCAAACCGGAGGCCACGTCATGAAGACGGATCATCCCTACCGCGTTCTCTTCCTGTGCACCGGCAACTCGGCCCGGAGCGTCTTCGCCGAGTACTTCCTTCGCCGGCTCGGCGGCAGCCGCTTCGAAGCGTACAGCGCCGGAGCGGATCCGTCGGGCGTGGTGAACCCGCTGACCCTCAAGGTGCTGCGGCAGCGGTTCAACGTCGACGCCTCGGACGCGCGGAGCAAGTCGTGGGACGAGTTCAACGACGTCACGTTCGACTTTGTCATCACCGTCTGCGACAACGCGCGCGAGCGATGCCCCGTCTGGCCCGGCCAGCCCATCATCGCGCACTGGGGTGTGGAGGATCCGGCTGCCTTCGTCGGCACCGCGGAGGCCAAGGAGCGCTTCTTCTACAACGTGGCACTCACGCTCTACTCACGACTCCAGATCTTCACGGCGCTTCCTCTCGAGCAACTCGATCGGCTCAAGGTGGAGAGACTCACGAAGGACATCGGAAAGGATCGGGTCAAGAAGGGAGACTCCGCGGCGTGAGCTTCGTCGACTGGCGGAATTTGCATTCCATACAGCCCGAGGAATAGAACCGTTCGAGATGCTGCATCGCTGGGTCGCCGCGTTGGTCCTGATCTCGGTCGTCACCGCTCCTCCGGTGGAGCGGATTCGACTGTTCTGTCGGTGGACTGGCGAGGAGATCGCTCCGAACGCATGTCAGGACGAGGCCGGGAGCGAGAGCCCGGGAGTCCTGCCCGACCGGTGCTGTGACCACCGTGTCCAGGCGCCGCTGCCCGCCGCGAAGGCAGACAGCATCCAGGCAGACCCTGCGCTCGCCGTCGCCGTCGTCGTCCAGCTGGAGTGGTTCGAGGCCTTCCAGTCCGTTCCGGCGGAACGGAAGGAAGCACCGCCGCTCCTTCGACCTCCGCTGTCAGAGACACGCATCCTCCTCATCTGAGCGTCGCGCGACCGCCGTCGTCCTGGCTGTCCGTCTGACCTTTCGCTCGGAGGTTGCCCGTGCTCGCGCTCGTCGCGTCCATGGTGGTGGCTGCGGCCCCACCACTTCGTCTTTCCAGTCTTCTCGAAGAAGCCCGAGAACGTAATCCGGAGATCCGGGCCGCACTCGCCCAGGCTCGAGCCGCGGCCGGAGCCGTGCCTCCGGCGGGCGCACTCGATGACCCGATGTTGATGGTCCAGTACTGGAACGGGCCGATCGATTTCTCGACCGTGCCGATCATGATCCAGCTCACCCAGACCTTTCCTCTGGGTGGGAAGCGGGGTGCGCGCGAGGACGCTGCCGCGGCCGACGCTCGCGCCACGCAGGCCGACGCCGCCGCGAAGCTCCAGGACGTCGAGCGCGAGGTGACGCAAGCTTACGGGGAGCTCTTCATGACCGAGCGCATCCTCCAGGTGCACGAGGAGACGCTCGACGTTCTACGGAAGCTGTCCACCGTGGCGGCGGACCGGGTCGCCGCAGGCCGCGGAGAGGTCGTCGACGGGCTGAAGGCTCGCAGCGAGCTGCTCAAGGAGGAGGGGGAACACGAGCGGCTGGTCGCGACGCAGGTCAGTGCTGCGGCGCGGCTCCGGGCTCTCCTCGCCCGAGAGGCCGATTCGCCGCTCGGACCGACCGAAGAGCCGCCACTCCTCGGCACCCTTCCTGCCGATGATGCTCTTCGAGCTCGAGCGCTGGAGCATCGGCCGGAGGTCCAGGCTGCCGGCGCGGCGGTTCAAGCGGCCGAGGCCCGGGTACGGCTCGCGTCGGCTGCTGCGGTGCCCGATGTGACGCCGATTCTCGGATACATGCACGTCTTCGGAGCCCCGCCACAGAACAACTTCCTGTTCCTCGGGGTGCAGGCCAATCTTCCCATCTTCGGCGGCAGCAAGATCGAGCCCTCGGTCTCCGCGGCCCGCGCTCGGGTCGAGGCCGCTCAGGCACTCGCCGAGGCCCTCCGGAACAGGATCACCGCTCAGGTCACCGCCGCCGCCGCGCAGCTCCGGGCCGGACAGCGACTGGTGGAGATCTCCCGTCGGTTGATTCCCCTCGCGCGGCAGACACTCGACAGCTCCCTCTCTGCGTATGCCTCGGGCCGCATCGGGCTCCTCACCGTCCTCGACAGCGAGCGCGAGGCGCTCATGCGCCAGGAAGATCTCGCGCGTCAGCTCGCTGCCTACGCACAGCAACAGGCGGACCTGGAGCGAGCCCTGGGTGGCGGACTGGGGGTTCGCCCGTGAGGACACGCGCTCTCCTGCCCATCGTGGTGCTCACGGGGCTCGTCGCCTGCAGCAAGCCCCCTGCCGGGCAATCCACTTCGCTCGGTAATCTTCGCGTGGAGCTGACCATCGAGCCGGACCCGCCGAGGAGCGGGGACAATCGCCTCCTCGTGACCCTGCGAGACCCCGAGGGAAGACCCGTCGAAGGTGCCCGTCTGGCCTTCGAGTACGACATGCCGGCCATGGGGGCGATGCCGGAGATGAAGGGAGGCGGCACCACCGAATCGCTCGGAGGTGGCCGCTACAGCATCCGCTACCCCCTCCAGATGAACGGCGACTGGACGCTCACGCTGGGCATCGATGCTCCGGGCCATCCCCACACCCAGCTCCGCCTGATGGTCTCGCCGCCGAGGAAGGGCTTCACCCTCGAGAGCGGCGGTGCGGAGACGAAGGCCGAGGGTGTCCCGGGCCTCGGCAAGGCGCTCGAGCTGTCACCCTACCGCCAGCAGCTTCTGGGCGTGCGTTTCGCCACGGCGGAGCGCCGCGAGCTGTCACGGTCACTCCGCGGATTCGGGCGGGTCGACGTCGACGAGCGCCAGCTCGCCGACGTCACCCTCAAGTACGAGGCCTACGTCGAATCGCTCCTGGTCGCCGAGACCGGGAAACCCGTCCGGACGGGTGACCGGCTTCTCACCCTCTACAGTCCAGACCTCCTGACGGCCGAGGAGGAGTATCTCTCGAGCGCCCGGGCCGATCCCGAGGGAGCGTCGAGGCCACTGCAGACGGCCGCTGCCCGGAGACTCCGGCTGTGGGGACTCGGCCCCGGCGATCTCGAACGGCTCCGCGCCCGCGGCACGTCCGATGGGCGCTTCACCCTGAGGTCTCCGGCCAGCGGAGTCGTCCTGGAGAAGAATGTCGTGGCTGGCAGCCGGGTGATGCCCGGGGATGTCCTCTACCGGATCGGAAATCTGGGCCGGGTCTGGGTACAGGCCCAGTTCTACGAGAGCGAGGCCCCCTTCGTCGCCGTCGGCCAGCCGGCGATGGTGTCCGTTCCCGCAGCTCCGGGCGACCGGATCGAAGGGCGCGTCTCGTTCGTCGCTCCGCGCGTGGACGAGAAGACGCGCACGCTTCAGGCCCGGATCGAGGTCGCCAATCCACACCAGCTCCTGAAGCCGGGGATGTTCGCCGACGTTCGAGTCGAGCGGTCCCTGGGCAATTTGCTGTCCGTCCCGAGCGCCGCGGTCCTCGTCTCCGGGGAACATCGTTACGCCTTCGTCCAGCGCGCGCAGGGCCGGCTGCAGCCGGTGGAGATCCTCGCGGGAGCGAGCGCCGGAGAGCTCACCGAGGTCCGCGCGGGACTCGAGGAGGGGGACCGGGTGGTGATCGGCCCGACATTCCTCCTCGGGAGCGAGGCGCAGCTCCGTGACGCCATGCCTCGCTGGAGCGCGCCGTGATTCCGCGACTCATCGCATGGTGCGCCTCCAACCGATGGGTGACGCTGCTCCTGGTCGCGGGGTTGACCGGGGTGGGCGTGTGGGCTCTTCGGACGACGCCGCTGGACGCCGTCCCGGACCTCTCCGAGGTCCAGGTCATCGTTTTCTCGGACTGGGAGGGCCGTTCGCCGGACCTGGTGGAGGACCAGGTCACTTACCCACTCGTCACGACGCTGCTCGGCACGCCTCGGGTGACCAGCGTGCGAGGACAGTCGATGTTCGGATCGTCCTTCGTCAACGTCATCTTCGAGGAAGGAACGGACCTCTACTGGGCTCGGAGCCGGGTCCTCGAGTACCTGTCCACAGCCGCGGCCAAGCTGCCCGAGGGCGTCATCCCTCGCATCGGGCCGGACGCCACCGGGGTGGGCTGGGTCTTCGAGTACGCCCTCGTCGATCGGACGGGCAGGAACGACCTGACCGAGCTCCAGTCACTTCAAGACTGGCATCTCCGGTACGCGCTCCAGGCGCTTCCGGGCGTGGCGGAGGTCGCGAGCATCGGAGGCTTCGGCAAGGAGTACCAGGTGGACCTCGACCCGAACCGTCTCGCCGCCTTCGGGATCTCCCTCGCGCAGGTGATGGACGCGGTCCGGCGGTCGAACAACGACGTGGGAGGACGGGTCCTCGAGATCTCCGGGACCGAGCACTTCGTTCGCGGCCGTGGATACGTCAAGCGCGTCGCAGACCTCGAGAACGTCGTGCTGGATTCACGGGAGGGAACGCCGATCCGGATCCGGGACGTGGGCGTGGTCCAGGTCGGCCCCTCGGAGCGCCGGGGCATCGCGGAGCTCGATGGACAGGGACAGACCGTCGGAGGCGTGGTGGTCATGCGCTCGGGGGAGAACGCGCTCGACGTCATCGCCCGGGTCAAGGCGCGTCTCCAGGAGCTCCAGCCGAGCCTCCCCAGGGGAGTGGAGATCGTTCCCACCTACGACCGTTCCGAGCTGATCCAAGCCAGCATTCACACCCTGCGGCGCACCCTCGTCGAGGAGCTGTTGGTGGTGGCCCTGGTCATCGCCGTCTTCCTGCTCCACGTCCGGAGCACCCTGGTCCCGGTTCTCGTCCTGCCAGTGGCGGTCCTGCTGGCGTTCATTCCGATGCGGTGGATGGGGCTGGGCGCCAACATCATGTCCCTCGGTGGGATCGCGATCGCCATCGGGGCGATGGTGGACGCGGCGATCATCGTCGTGGAGAACATTCACAAGCACCTCGAGCGGTGGGAGCAGGCGGGCCGCCCTGGTGAACGCGCGTCGGTCGTCATCACCGCGTTGCAGGAGGTCGGCCGCCCCATCTTCTTCTCCCTCCTGGTCATCACCCTGGCCTTCCTCCCCGTGTTCACCCTCAGCGGGACGGAAGGTCGGCTGTTCAAGCCTCTGGCCTGGACCAAGACATTCTCGATGGGCTTCGCCGCACTGCTGTCGGTCACCCTCGTCCCCGCGGTGGCGGCACTCCTCATCCGCGGGCGGATCCGGAGCGAGGACGAGAACCCCGTCTCCCGCTTCCTCGTTCGGGCCTACGACCCGGTCTGTCGATTCGCGCTCCGCTTCCGCTGGCCGGTCATTCTGAGCGCTGGTCTCCTGGTGGTGCTCACCATTCCGGTCGTGGGGCGGCTCGGCAGCGAGTTCATGCCTCCCTTGAACGAGGGGACGCTTCTGTACATGCCGACCGCAGTGCCGGGGATCAGCGACACCAGCGCCGGCGACGTGCTGCAGAGGCAAAACGAGCTGCTCCGGAGCTTCCCGGAGGTGGAGCGGGTCTTCGGCAAGGCCGGACGCTTCGACAGCCCCACCGACCCGGCTCCTCTGGAGATGTTCGAGACCGTGGTCACGCTCAAGCCGAAGAGCGCGTGGCCCGCGGGAATGGACTGGGACACGCTGGTCAGCAGGCTGAATCAGGCGGCGCAGTTCACCGGCATGCCCAACGTCTGGTGGATGCCCATCCAGACCCGGACGGAGATGCTGGCGACCGGCGTGCGCAGCCCGCTCGGCATCCAGGTGCTCGGTCCGGACCTGGAATCGATCGAGCTGGCCGCAACACGGGTGGAGGCGGCGCTGCAGCGGGTTCCCGGAACCCGGAGCGCGTTCGCCGAGCGCATCGGGGGTGGTCACTACCTCGACTTCGACATCGACCGGGACGCCGCGTCCCGCTACGGCCTCCGGGTCGGGGACGTCGAGGACGCGATCGAGACCGCCATCGGAGGGGCGAGAGTCACGCAGACCATCGAGGGCAGGGAACGTTTCCCGGTGCGGGTGCGCTACGCCCGAGACTTCCGGAGCAGCGTCGACGAGCTGCGACGCGTGCTGGTCGCCGCGCCTTCGGGTGCCCAGATTCCCTTGGGCCAGCTCTCGGAGGTTCGCTTCCGCACCGGTCCGGCGATGCTCCGCGACGAGGGCGGGCGGCTGTACTCGTACGTGTTCGCCGACACGGATCGGCCCATCGCCGATTACGTCGCGGATGCCCGGAATGCGGTGGCCCGGTCGGTGGAGCTCCCCGCGGGGACGCGCCTGGAGTGGGCAGGGCAGTACCGCTACCTGGAGCGGGCGCGGGACCGGCTGAAGCTCGTCGTCCCGCTCACGCTGCTGGTCATCTTCCTCCTGCTGCTCTGGAACTCCCGGAGCTGGGTGGAGGCCCTCCTGGTGATGCTGGCCGTGCCCTTCTCCCTCGTCGGGGCCTTCTGGCTGCTCTACCTCCTTGGCTACAACCTTTCCGTCGCGGTCTGGGTAGGGATCATCGCGCTGGCCGGTCTGGATGCCGAGACGGGCATCGTGATGCTCCTGTACCTGGACCTGGCCTGGCGCCAGCACCGGCCACGAACACGTGAGGAGGCGTTCGCGGCGATCCGGGCCGGAGCCGTGCAGCGCATCCGGCCGAAGATGATGACCGTGGTCACCATCCTCGTCGGTCTTCTCCCGATCCTCTGGTCACAGGGAACGGGCGCGGACGTCATGAAGCGGATCGCCGCGCCGATGGTCGGCGGGGTCGTGACGTCCGCGGCGCTCGAGCTGCTCGTGTACCCAGCGCTCTACGCCGTGTGGAAAGCCCGGGGCTGAACCACCCTGGAGCTTCCGGCACCTACTTGGCGGCGCTCTTGGCCTTGGTCTTCGCGGTGCCCCAGAACGCCTTGCAGTCGGGGCCCATGCTGGCCTCGTGCTTGGCGAGGCACTCCAGCAGCCGCCCCTGGCCGTGCTCGACCGTCGCGCAGAACTTGTCCAGCTCGACCTTGCAGGCACCCTGGATCGCCTGGGCCTTGTCGGTCAGGCTTCCCTTGCACTCCAGCGAGACCTGTTCGGCCTTCTGCTCGAGGCAGACGAGGACCGCTCCGTGCCCGGGCTTCACCTTCGGGCACAGCTTCTTCACGTCCGCACTGCACTGCTTGGGTGGACCGGAATCCGCGGATGCGACTCCGCTGACCAGCAGCGCGGCCACCGCGATCGACGTCGACAGCACCTTCGTTGAACCGAGCATCTGTCCTCCCCGGGAAACGAGTCCCCCACGAGGCAACGGGAACGCCGGCCTGCCCGTGAGGCTGGGGCTCACCGGACACGACCACGCTCGCGCTCGCGGGAGCGGGAGTCCATCGGAATCGTGACCGTCCCAGGTTCGACGCAGGGCGACGTCCGGCAGGGCGACGGGCCTCCCGGACCTCCAAACGCGTGGCTACCTTCCGTCGCCACGGAGGAGGTTTCCGATGAGCGAACCGACGGCACGGGTGTCGAAGATGATCACGGCGAGCCCCGAGGAGATCTGGGCGGCGCTGACCACTCCTCGGATCATGAAGTCCTATTTCCTGGGCGCCGACGTCTCGAGCGACTTCCAGGTGGGCAGCCCCATCACCTTTCGCGGGCAGTTCAAGGGCAAGTCCTACGAGGACCACGGCGCCATCCAGACGGCCGACCCGCAGCGGCGGCTGGCCTTCACGCACTTCAGCCCTCTGGGAGGCCTGCCCGACCAGCCGGAGAACTACCACACGGTGACGTTCGACCTCGCCGCGGTGAAGGGCGGCACCCAGGTGACCCTCACGCAGGCGAATCTGCTGGGGGGCCCGAAGCCGTCCGACGTCGAGCATCGCGCCGAGTTCGAGAAGAACTGGATGACCGTGCTCGACGGGCTGAAGAAGACGGTCGAGAAGCGCTGACCGGCCACGCCGTTCCGCCCCGACCGGGTGGGGTCACCGCCCGGCATCGGCCGGAGGCGGCAGGTAGTCGTGCACGACCCGCGAGACCTGCTCGTCGGGGCGCTGGATGGACGACCGGATGCCGGAGTTCCGCCGGGTCCGGCCCGCGACGGCCTTGAACACCGGTCCCGAGCGGTCCTCGTCGCACTGGAGGCAGTCGTTGAGCCCCCCGTCCGACGCCGTGGAGGCTTCCCCGGACATCCAGCTGCGCATGCAGACGCCGAAGCACTCTCGCTTCGTGTTCTGGACGTTGAAGTTCCAGATCTGCGCGCAGGGGTGGGTGAAGCCGAGCGCCTCGAGGCACTCCAGGGTCCCCGGCGTCATCCCGCACTTCCGGACCGGGCTCGTGAGGTCCGGACGCTCCAGGTAGACCGCGAGGTCCTGGAGCGTCGAGCAGGCCCCGCAGGCGCCGGTGTGCGTGACCCGGTAGCCCTGCTCCCCGGCCTCCGCCGCGCTGCCGAACGTCGCCAGCCGGTAGTGCGTGCGGTCGGGCTCGAAGCGCACGACGCACACGCTCGACGGCGCGGGAAGCGGAGGTGCCCGTCCGGCCCAGGTGGGGTACGGATCCTGGCCCACGGCGATGGGATTCAGCGGCACCGCGGCCCGCAGCCCGGAGAGCAGCCGTGGGTCCACCGCCGCGGCGGGGGGAGGTGCGGGCGCCGAGCTGCAGCCGGTGGCGAGCAGGGACAGCACGAGCGCGGCGGCTCGCATCAGAACGCCTCGCCGGCCCCGAAGTAGATGCCCGCCGAGTCCTGGCCGAAGGCGAGGTCGAGCGTGACGTTGTTCCGAGCCTCCCGGTTCATCATGAAGCGCAGGCCCACGCCCCCTGCCGGCCGGATGCGGGAGAAGAGCCCCTCGCCGGGCGTCGCGTACCCCGGGACGCCGAGCGCCGGGCTGGCGAAGGTCGAGGCATTGGCGAACACCGTTCCGCCGAGGAAGCCATCACCGGTGATCCGGAAGCGAAACTCGGCCTCGGCGTACACCTCGGCGGTCCCGCGGAAGCGCCCTTGCACGTAGCCGCGGCCGGTGCGACCGGCGAAGTCCCAGCCGATGGAGGGGAGCGCGAGGTAGGGGAGCTGCCCCGAGGTCACGCCCTGGGCCAGCACCCAGAAGGCGAGGACGTTCCTCGGCACGTCGGCGCTCAGGCTGACGTAGGTCCGCGCCTCGCCGTAGAGGAGCTGTGCGTTGCGCGTGCTGCCCAGCCACTCGGGATAGAAGCGGTACGAGGCGTTGAGGTACCAGCCGCGATAGGCGTTGATCGTCGAGTCGCGGGTGTCGAACACTGCCTCCAGCCCGAGGCCGGAGGTGTTGTACGCGCCGGTGGGGAACCCGAACTGCTGGCTGTACGCCGCGTGAGTGGTGATGACCGGAGGGACGGCCTCCGGTGCGTACAGCTGGTCCTTGATGCCGTAGTACCGATCGAACCGGAAGCTGGCCCCGAGGTAGACCGGCCCCCAGACTCGCTTGAGGGCCGACTGGTGGAACCGCACCAGGTTGAAGTCCATCGGCTGCTCGCCGGCCATGGTCGAGGTCGTCCCCAGCCCGTTGACCGAGAAGCCCAGTGCCTGGGTCTCGGCGCCGGTTCCGAGCCCGTAGGTCGACTGGTTGGTGATGAGGAGCCGGTAGTCCCCGTGCAGCTGCCAGGAGTTTCCCTCGAGGATGGCGACGTTGCGGGACTGGGCGATGAACTGGCTCTTGGTGGTGAAGAACGCGACCAGGCCGAGGCTGGAGATCGTCGTCGTCTCGGGGTTGCCGAGGTAGATGCCGGCGAGCGTGGTGATGCCCAGGACGAACCCGTTCTGTGGCGTGTAGCCGAACGCCGGGATGATGGAAGGGTAGAGCTTCCAGGGCTCGAGCACTCCGCGGCTCTTCTTGAGCCCGATCATCTCGAGCAGGTCCTTCTCGTCGAAATACCGCACGCACCGCGCCTCGCGACAGACGCTCCCCACGTCGAGGCGGCGGACGCACTCGGTGCTGGTCGCGCACGCGGGCGCCGGGACTCCCCCGTCCTGAGCCGGCGGAGCGGCTGGAGTCGCCTCCTCCTGGGCCCCGGCCGGAAGGGCGCCCGTGGCGACCAGCAGGATGAGAAGGCGGAAGGGGTACGCGGCCATCGCCCGGTCAGATGTCGAACTTGTACTCGGTTCCCACGAGGAACGACGTCCGGCTTCCGAGGAATCCGACCTCCATCCGGAAGTACCAGTTGCGATCCAGGGCGAACTGAGCGCCGGCGACCATGTTCCACACGTCCTGGGGCTTCTTGTTGAGCGAGTACTGGACGGAGGCCGCCGGATCGGTGCCGTCCCTCCAGTCCTGGAGCTTGCCGGCGAACTCCTGGCAGGCCTGCCCGCGCGGATCGTTCGGGCGGAACTCGGCACACCGGGCGTTGATCTGATCGATCGTCCCCTGGGATGGCGGAGGGATGACGTCCGCGAGCTTGACGGACCCTTTGGTCTCCAGCCCGATCACCTGTCCACTCGTCCCGAGCCAGAAGGAGAACGACTGACCGGGCCGGGTGAGGCGGTAGTTGTAGCCGACTCGGAAGGACAGGAGATTCGAACCCATGAGGTCGGAGATCCGGTCGACGTCCGCCACCGACCCGTTGAAGTCCGCGACGACGAAGAATCCCTTGTAGCCGAACTGCGCAGTGGCCCCGAGGGACACCACGAAGGCGCCGCTCGAGGCCTTGGTGGTGAAGGCGGTGGGCGAGGTGAGGTTGACCTCGGTGACCGAGTTTCCGCTCGAGATGACGGTGTAGAAACTGAGGAAGGGAAACACCATGAAGCTCGGCCGGATCGCGAGCGCATTGGCGTGGGCGGTGGACTCGCCGAACTGGATGAAGCTCGCGTCGCGCAGCGGCCCGTTGTTCACGCCGAGCTTGAGGTCGGAGATGAGGATCGACGACTTCTGGTAGTAGTAGTTGACCATCACCCCGAACGCGGGCGGCAGCTCGAAGCCCGCCTTGCGGACCTTGTCGCCCCAGAGCGGGAAGATCGGCCCGTCGTCGGCGGCTGGGGGCGCCGCGGGCGGAAGCGGCTGCACGGCGGCGGCGGGGGCCTGCATCGTGGTTCCGTCGCTTTGCGGGGTTGCCGGTTCCTGTCCTGCGCGCGCGGAGGATTCGACCTGAGTCGAGGTCAACGCCACCGAGACCACCAGCATCAGGACGTTCATCGAATCCTCCGCTCGGTTTGCCCAGGGTGACCCGGGCATGCAAGCTCCCCCGGGAAGCATCGCTCAGTCCATCAGGTTGGAACACCCGTTCCCGTGAGACCTTGGTCCAACCGGACCGGCACTTCGCCGCGGCAGCGGGTTGGAGGAGGATGGTTCGGGGCGAGGAATGAAACCGCTGCTCGTCGTCTATGCCACCCGGACCGGCCTCACCCGGCGCATCGCGGAGTGCATCGCCGCGCGCATCCACGCCCTCTCCCAGGAGGTGGAGGTCCAGGACCTCCGGACCGAGGCTCTCCCGTCCCTGGAGCGCTACTCGGCCGTCGTCCTGGTTGCGAGCGTTCACCTCGGTCGCCAGGTCCGGAGAGTGGTGCGCTTCGTCCGTGCCCGCAGAACCGAGCTGGAGCGACTCCCGACGCTCTTTCTTTCGGTCACGCTCGCCAGAACGGACGCCGGCGGCCCGCCGCTTCCGGACGAGGAGCAGCTCGAGGTCCGGCGCGCCGTGGAGATCCTCGAGACGCTCGCACGAGAGACGGACTGGACGCCTGGAACGTCCGTGCCGATCGCCGGCGCGATGCCCGAACGCTCCGGGCCGCTGCTCCGCGTGCTGATGCGGATCCTCGGACTCCCGGATGTACCCACGCGGGAAGTCCCGTTCAGCGACCGGTCGGCGGTGAACCGGGTGGTCGACGAGCTGGTGCGCGTGGCGGTGGCGCGGAGCAGATCGGCGCCGCCGGAGATGCCCGAGCCGCCCGCCTTCCACAGCGCGGTCGAGGGCGCGGTGCTGGCTCCGTAGTCGCCTGGTCGGTCGTCGATCCGGCGCACGTGGTCGACGCTCCCTGTCCGGATCGGTGCAGGGGTGGCCTGCGGGCCGGGGGCTCGCCGGTCCGCGCGACGCGGATCGAGGGCTGCTACCCCCATGCCGGACCGTGACGTCCGTCTCTTCGCGCAGGCGTGGATTCTCGCGCGAGCGTGCGGTGCGCACGACGCGCGCTGCGGGGCGCGCACCAGTGCTCCGTGCGCGGACAGCGAGCCTTGTGGACGCACAGCAACGCGGTTCACAGGCGCTTGTTGAGCCGGAAGAGTCCGGCTCGAGCGGGGAATCGACAGGGAGGTGCCCCAATGAACGTCGTTCACAGGTCGAGAACGGTCGCGTTCGCGCTGATGGTGGGCAGCGCTGGCTGCGGGACGGGATCGGTCGGCCCGCTACCGGCGGAGCCGGAGGCGGATCTGGATCTCACATCGGCGAGCACGTCGTTGCGCACGTCGCTGCAGGCGCGCGCCGGCGATCCACTGCCGGGGCTGAGCGGGGCGCTGCTCGCGCGCTTCGCCGCGGGGAAGGAGGAGTTCGAGTCCGACGAGACACCCGAGGAAGGTCTGGGCCCCGTCTTCAACGACACGTCCTGCGCCCGGTGCCACACCGACCCGGCCGTGGGAGGAGGAAGCTCGCTCCTCGAGACGCGCTTCGGGACCAGGAAAGCAGATGGAACGTTCGACCCGATGACCGAGCACGGCGGGTCGTTGATCCAGGTGAAGGGCATCGGCGTGGCCGGCGCCTGCGACTTCACCGGAGAGCAGGTCCCGGCGGAGGCCACGCTCGTCTCGCTCCGGCGAACGACGCCTCTCTTCGGTCTGGGGCTGATCGACGCGGTGCCGGAGAGCACGTTCCGCTACATCGCGCAGATGGAGCGCACGCTCTGGCCCGACGAGGCGGGCCGGGTGGCGATGGTCCACGACATCGCCCGGAATCGCGACGCGGTCGGCCGCTTCGGCTGGAAGAACCAGGTGCCCACGGTGCACCAGTTTTCCGGCGACGCGTACCTGAACGAGATGGGCATCACCAGCGCCGAGTTCCCGGACGAGAACTGTCCCGGCGGCGACTGCAGCCTGCTCGCGTGCAATCCGCTGCCGGGGATCAACGACGACGGCGAGGGCATCGTCGCCTTCACCGACTTCATGACTCTCCTCGCTCCGCCGCCGCGGAAGTACATGAGCGGTCAGGCCTGGGCGGGGAAGCGCGTCTTCGGAAGCGTCGGCTGCAGTCACTGCCACTGGGACACCTTCCGCACCGGTGACTCGGCCCTGGCCAGCCTGGACCACGTCATCTTCCACCCGTACTCCGACTTCCTCCTTCACGAGATGGGGAGCCTCGGGGACGGAATCGCGACCGGAGACGCGCGGGGGCGAGAGTTCCGCACCGCGCCGCTGTGGGGGCTATCGGCGATCACGCTCTACCTCCACGACGGGCGGGCTAGGACGGTGAAGGACGCGATCCTGGCCCACGACGGACAGGCGCGGAAGGCGCGAGACCGGTTCGCCCGGGCCTCGGCGGAGGATCAGGCGGCGCTGCTCGCCTTCCTCGGGACGCTCTGAGGCGTCGGGGCCTCAGGGCGGGGGCTCGCCCCCCGTGCTGAACGGGAGCGTGGAGTGCGCGGGGCGCCGCACCTCGGGGCCGCGCGCGCTCCGCCTCGTCTGGGGGCGGCGGATCCGGAACCCCGCCGCCTCCCGACAGGTCTTTTCGTTCAGGAGGCCAGGAAGCTGTTCAGGGGTCGGATCCGAAATTCGGTCCGCTGCTCGGTCTCTTCGGAGGCGACCTGAACAAGAACGGACGCGTGGTTTGGCCCACCACACGCGTCCACAAGCCGAAAGCACCGTGCTCCGCTCCGCGCATGCGGAGAGCCGAGGACGTCGCTCAGGAAGGCAGCACGATGGTTCCTGCGTGCTCCGCCTTCCCGATGCGCTGGACGACCCGGCGGGATTGGAGGAGTCTGGGGTCGGAGGTGGTCGTCTCGCCGGGTGCTACTTGCCCTGGTAGATGCCCATCACGTCCCGGAGGAGCTTCAGGGCCTCGTCCTTGGGGCGCTGGAAGGCGTTGCGGCCCATGATCGACCCGAACCCTCCGCCGTCGCGGATGCCGCGGATCTCGTCCAGCACCGCCGGGGTGTCCTTCGCCTCGCCGCCGGAGAAGATGATGATCCGCTTGCCGTTGAAGCAGCTCTGCACGACGTGGCGGACCCGGTCGGTGAGCGTCTTGGTCGGGATCGCGAACTTCTCGTACACCGGCTTCGCCTCGGGGAGCGCGACCTGGTCCTTGGGCGGCTTCACCTTGACCACGTGGGCGCCCAGCTGTGCGGCCTCCTGGGCGGCGTAGGCGATGAGGTCCACGGCCTGCTCGTTCTCCTTCGCGACGGGAGCACCCCGGACGTAGGCCCAGACGACGGTGGGCAAGGAGTGCTCCTTGGCCTCCTCGAGGATCTCCCGCAGCTCCTGGAGGAGGACGTTCCGCTCTCCGCTGCCCGGATAGATGGTGTAGCCGACGGCCGCACAGCCGAGGCGGACCGCGTCCTTCACCGAGCCGGTCACCGCGGAGGCGGGCTCGCCCTTGGTGATCGAGTCCGAGTTGTTGAGCTTGAGGATGAGCGGGATCTCCATCGCGTAGTTGCCCGCGATGGCCTCCAGGAACCCGAGGGGCGCCGCGTACGCGTTGCAGCCAGCCTCGATCGCCAGCTGCACGTGGTACTCGGGGTCATAGCCGGGCGGGTTCGGCGCGAAGGAGCGGGCCGGGCCATGCTCGAAGCCCTGGTCCACCGGGAGGATGACCAGCTTGCCGGTCCCCGCCAGCGTCCCGGTGTTCAGGAGCCGGGCCAGGTTCATCTTGGTCCCCGGGCTGTCGGACGGGTACCAGGACAGGATCTGCTTCACGCGATCGGTCAGGCGCATGGGGTTCTCCGGAGCTCCCTCGGGAGGTCGAACGTGGGGCCGGGTGTTACACGTCGGGCGAGGGGCTGTCACGCCTCGGCTCACCCCTCGGGCATCGGAGTCCAACAGTCACGCCGTCCGGTGGGTCCGGCCGGGGTCCTAGTGGCGCTCGTGTTCCTCGTCGTGCGTGGCCGGGGCGACGAAACCGGCCCTCGCCTCGGGGTGGCGGATGCGTCCCCCGAGCAGGGCGGTCCGGCCGAGAATGGCCGTGCACAACCCGGTGAGCACGAGCAGAGGGACCGTGACCTCGCGGCCGAAGCCTCTCCGTCGCCAGGCCCAGACGCCGGCGGCGGCCACGAGCACGGCGCTGCCCAGCGCCCACCCGGCCGAGGCGTCGTGCTCGCTCACGATGGGGTCGAGGGTCTTCTCCTGGGCCTTCTCCACCGCCATGACGAGATCCGCGGCGGTGTCCCCCGTGAAGTAGGTGGCCAGCCCCGAGGCGACCCCCACCCAGGCGATGACGATGCCGGTCCGGAAGAGAGGCTCGGACCTTCGCCAGGCTCCGACGACGAGGACGACCAGGGCGGCCGGCACGAGCACCACCGGGATGTGGTTGATGGCGATGTGCAGGTGGGCGACGTTCCACATGGCGTGTCCCCGGTCGGGTGTTCGTCCCGACGACTCGCCGGGGTCGATGCGTATTCCAGCACGCCAGGCGCTGGCCGCGAGCCCCGGCGGTCTAGAGCGCCTTCTCGTAGATCCGGTAGGTCTTGTACCGGCGCGCGCCGATGGACTCGATGGCCCGGTTCATCAGCTCGTTGTCCTCGGTGGTCCAGCCGAGCTCGGCGCCCGAATAGCCGAGCCTCCGGGCCGCCCGCAGGCTCTCGATGCCCAGGAGCGCGTCGAGGCCACGCCGCCGGTAGCCGGGCTTGATCCCGAAGAGGAGCACCCGCAGCCGCTCGATCCGCCGCGCCGCCCAGGCCATCTTTGCCAGGCCCACCGGGACGCCCCAGCGAGTCAGCTGTCCGCCGGCCTCACGGATGGCGACGTTGGAGTCGGGGAGGGTGATGCAGAACGCCACCGGCTCGCCCTTCACCTCGGCGATGAGGCACAGCTCGGGCCGCACGCGCACCAGCGGCCGCAGCCGCGCGGTGATGGAGTCGAACTCCTCCTCGTTCATCGGCAGGAAGAGCCAGTTCCGGTCGAGCATCGCGTTGTAGATGCTCTTCAGACGCCGGATCTCCTCGGGGAGGTCGTGGATGTTCAGCGGCCGGACGCGGACCTGCTCCGACTCCTTCAGCCGGTCGGCGATGCGGACCATCTTCTCCGGCGGGGTCATCGCCGCCGAGATGTCGTAGGCGTAGAGGTCCCGCATCTTCTGGAGGCCCCAGCCCTCGAGCAGCCCGCCGTAGTAGCGGTAGTTGTAGGGCATCATCATTGCCGGCGGGAACTCGAAGCCGTCGATCAGCACGCCGCAGTCGTGGTTGGTGGAGAGGTTCACCGGCCCGGTCAGGGTCTTCATCCCGCGGGACCGCGCGAACCCGGCCGCCGCGTCGAGCAGGGCGTTCGCCACCTCGGGATCGTTCGGCGCGTCGAACATCCCGAAGAACCCGGTCTCGCTGTTGTGGAACTGGTTCCAGAGCGCGTCGTCGATGGCGGCGATGCGGCCGACGACCTGCCCGTTCCGCCGGGCGAGGAACAGCTCGACCTCGGCGTGGGTGAAGAACGGGTTCTTCTTCCGGTTCAGGAAGTCGCGGCGCTCGGCGACGATCGGTGGCACGAAGTACGGGTCGTCCCGGTACAGCTCGAGCTGGAAGCGGATGAACTCGTCCAGCTCCAGGGTGGAGCGGACGGGCGTCACCTGGACGCCGGTCGTGGGGGTCACGGCGCCGGTGGTCGAGGTCTTGCTCGATGCCCTGGCGCGCGAGTGGCTTTTGATGGGTCGGACGGAGGTGGAGCTCATGCCAGTCCCTGCGTGCGGTACCACGCGACGGTGTTCTCGAGGCCCGGATCCAGGAGGTACTCCGGGCGGAAGCCGATCTCCGCGGTGGCGCGGGCCGGGGAGCAGGTCCAGGCCTCCTGGGCCATCTCCTTCGCCTTGTCGCGGTTCATGATCGAGACGGTGCCCAGCAGCCGGCTGCCGATCTCGGCGCCCGCGCCCGTGGCCCAGCCGACGAACTCGGGGACCGAGATGACCTTCGGCTTTCCCCGCCCGAGGGCGCGGCTGAGCGCGATGCAGAAGTCTTCCCAGCTGTAGGGAGTCGGGTCCGACGCGAAGTAGACGCCCTCGGTGGGACTGTCGCGTCGGAGGGTCTTCCCGCGCTCGGCGGCGGCGATGAGCGCCTGGTTCAGGTCGTCCACGTGGACGAAGCTGAAGTGCTTCGGACCGAGCCCGGCCTTGAGGTAGACGCCGGTCTTCCCCATCGCGATCAGCGGGGGAAGGTTGGTCAGGTCACCCGGGCCGTAGACGAACGGCGGGCGAACGACGACCGTGGGAACGCGGTCGGCGAACTCGCGAGCGGCCTGCTCGGCGGCGAGCTTGCTCCGGCCGTACATCGAGACCGGCGCGGGCGACTCATCCTCGGTGCGGGGCTTGCCGATCCGAGCCGGGCCCGCGGCCGCGAGCGAGCTGCAGATCACGAGGCGGGGAGGGCGCTTCTGGCGCGCGAGAACCGAGGCCAGCATCCGGGTCGTCTCCGCGTTGCCCCGGAGGTATTCCTCCTCGGTCCGGGCCTTGGTGAGGCCGGCGACGTGCTGCACCACCTCCGCGCCCTGCGCGGCCTCCTCGACCCCGTCACCGGTGTGGAGGTCGGCCAGCGCGATGCGGACCCCGAGGGCCTTCAGCGCGTCGACCTTCGACGAGCGGCGGACCATCGCCACCACCTCGTCGCCCCGCGCCACGAGCGCCTTCGCCAGCTGTCCGCCGACGAATCCGCTGCCACCGGTCAGCAGGACCTTCACACCGACCTCTTGTAGATCCGGTAGGTCTTGGTCTTCTTCCCGCCCATCATCTCGATGGCCCGGTTCACGAGGTGGTTGTCCTCGAGGGTCCAGGAGATCTCGCCGCCGGTGTAGCCGAGCTTCTTCGCGGTGGTGATCGTCTCCAGATACAGCACCGCGTCGATGCCACGCTTCCGGAACCCCTCCTTGATGCCGAGGGTGATGAGGCGGAGCCGGCGGATCCGCCGCGACGCCAGCAGGAGCTTCAGCAGTCCGATGGGGAGGCCATACTTCGTCAGCCGCCCCCCAGCCGCCTTGAGGGCGTAGTTGGCGTCGGGGATGGTCATCGAGAACGCGACCGGCTCGCCCTTCACCTCGGCGATGAGCACCAGCTCCGGCCGGATGATGGCCTTCATCTCCTTGGCCATGTGGTCGAACTCGTGCTCGGTCATGGGGACGAAGCCCCAGTTGTCCTCCCACGCGGCGTTGTAGATGTCCTTGACCCGCTTCACCTCGTCCGCGAAGTTCTCCATGCGGATCGAGCGGACGACGATTCCCTCGCGCTGGCGGATCTTCTCGGCGATGCGCACCACCTTCTCCGGGGGCGGCACCGAGCTCGACAGGTCGTAGGCCCAGAGGTCCTTGGCCTTGGTGAACCCCGCCCCGGCGTAGAGCGCGTCGTAGTAGCGCGGGTTGTAGGCCATCATGATCGCCGGCGGAGACTCGAATCCCTCCACCAGGACCGCGCACTCGTAGTTGGTGCTGAAGTTGAAGGGCCCCATCATCTCCGGGAAGCCCTGCGCCTTCACCCAGGCGGCCGCGGCGTCGAACAGTCCCTTGGCGACCGCCGGGTCGTCGATGGACTCGAACATCCCGAAGAAGCCGGTGCGGCTCTTGTAGAAGTCGTTCCAGTGCGGATCGTCCACCGCTGCGATCCGCCCGACCACCTGGCCGTTCCGGCGGGCGAGGAACAGCTCGGCGTTGCCGAACTCGAACCAGGGGTTCTTCTTCGGATTGAGGAAGTCCTTCCGCTCCATCTCCAGCGGCGGGACCCAGTTCGGGTCGTTGGCGTAGAGCCCGTAGGGGAAGCGGATGAAGGCCTCCCGGTCGGCCGTGCTCTGCACCGGTGTGACGGTGACGTCGGACGCGGCCACGGAGGAGGGGCCTTCCATGGCTCGAAGCTTCTTCACGGAAGCGGGCATGCGGTCGTGACTCCGGGGCGCCTGCTCAGGCGTCGGGCTGCTTGCCGTTCTTCATGAAGAGGTTGGCGCCCTTCTCGAGGATGAGGCCGGGGATCTCGGTCCGCTTCTCCCACAGACGCAAGGGGGCAGCGCCGAGACGCTTGATGTCATCGGGCTGCAGATTGGCCGCGCGCCAGGTCAGCGTCTCCACCGCGTCGGCGAGCTTCCGTGCCACGTCGCGGCCGGACATCTTGGAGATGGCGGCCAGGGACAGGCCACGCTCGGCGAGCAGCCCGGCCGAGGCCGCCGCCCAGCGCTGCGAAGCCTGGTTGGCGGTGACGAAGGTGCCAGGGCGGGCGACCTTCACCTGCGCGAAGCTGGTGGGCCGGGTCTCGGGAATGATGCTCATCCGCCGGCCGATCTTCTCGAACTGCTCGAGGACCCGGTCCAGCTGGGCGTCGGTGTGGGTGGCCATGTAGCTGGTCCGGAGCAGCGCGTGCCCGGGCTCCACCGCCGGCGGGATGACCGGGTTGGTGAACACGCCCGCCTCGAATAGGGCCTTCCAGAAGCGGAAGCACTTCACCTGGTCGCCCACGAGCACCGGCACCACCGGGGTGACCGAGACGCCGGTGTCGAAGCCCATGGACCGGAAGCCGTTGTGCATCTTCTCCGCGATGTCCAGCAGGCGCGCGCGCCGCTGCGGCTCGGCCTCGATGATGTCCAGGGCCTTGAGCGCGGCGGCGACCTGGGCCGGGGTCATGGAGGCACTGAACACCACCGCCCGGGCGCGGTGCTTGACGAAGTTGATGACGTCGTAGGGGCCGGCGATGACGCCGCCGAGGCTCGCGAAGCTCTTGCTGAAGGTGCCCATGACCAGGTCGGTCTGGGTCTCGAGGCCGAAGTACTCGGCGGTGCCGCGGCCGTGCGCACCGAGCACGCCCATGGAGTGCGCGTCATCGGTCATGACCCGCGCGCGGTACTTCTGGGCGAGCTCGACGATCTTGGGGAGATTGCAGAGGTCCCCCTCCATCGAGAACACGCCGTCGGTGATGATGATCTTTCCGACGTCGGGGTCGGAGGCCTCGAGCATCGCCTCGAGGTGCCCCATGTCCTGGTGCCGGTAGCGCTTCTCCTCGGCGAACCCGAGCCGCACCCCGTCCACCAGGGAAGCGTGGTTCTGCCGGTCGGTGTAGACGATGTCGTGCCGGCCGAGGATGGCGGACACGGTGGCAACGTTGGTCTGGAAGCCCGTGGAGCAGACCAGCGCCGCCTCGCGGTTGAGGAACTTCGCCAGCCGCGACTCGAGCTCCTCGTGCAGGGTGAGGGTCCCGTTGAGGAGCCGGCTGCCGGAGCAGGTGCTGCCGAAGCGGCGCACCGCCTCGATGGCGGCCTCCTTCACCCGCGGGTCACCCGCGAGCCCGAGGTAATTGTTCGAGCCGACCATGATGACCCGGCGGCCCTCGATGTCGACCTCGGTACTTCCGTGCGACGCCTCGATGGGCTTGAAGTAGGGATACAGCCCGGTCGCCTTGGCGATCTTGTCGTCCTTGAAGGCGCTGCACTTGTCGAAGACGTCGCGCATGGAAGGGTCCCCTCCTTCGAGGGACCTCGGCGAGGACTCCTCCAGCCGAGGCCAATGCTTGTACGGACGGCCGTGGGGGGAGTCAAGCAAACCCGAGGCGACAAAACCTCTGAAAAGACAATTGCTTAGGTCGAAAACATCGAGTGCGCCAACAATGGCGCACTTTCATTGAAACGAGCAATTGCTGGCTCACTTCGGGGACTCCGTCCGGGTCGAGCCCGGCTTCCGGAGACCCGCGGAAGCGACCGCGGGGACAGCGGGAACTCTCAGCAACTCCGAGCGATTGAAGGGCTCCGATCCCGATGCTAGAGGGCCAGTCACCCCATGGCGCGCACCCGGCGGTCCCCGAAGAAGCTTCGTCTCGCGAAGAGCCCCCGGACGGCCCGCGCGGCGCCTCCAACCACCATCCGGAAGCCGGCCCGTGGCGAGGGCAAGACGGCGCGCCCGGCGCTTCGCACCTACGATGCCGCCACCGCCCGGCAGCTCGGGGCGGCGAAGAAGGCCTGGGAGAAGGGCGAGGTGGCGAAGAGCATCGCCCGCGCCCCGGAGCGGCGGACCGAGTTCACGACCGACTCGGGCATCCCGCTTCCGACGGTGGTGACGGCGGCGGACCGGATGCGGGAGGACGCGCGCGAGCTCGGACTGCCCGGTCAGTTCCCCTATACCCGCGGCGTGCAGCCCACGATGTACCGGGGCCGGCTGTGGACGATGCGCATGTTCGCCGGGTTCGGATCGCCCGCGGACACCAACCAGCGCTTCAAGTACCTCATGGCGCACGGCACGACGGGCCTCTCGACCGCCTTCGACATGCCCGCGCTCATGGGCTACGACGCCGACCACCCGATGAGCCGGGGCGAGGTCGGCAAGGAGGGCGTGGCGATCTCCACGCTCCGCGACTTCGAGATCCTCTTCGAGGGCATCCCGCTCGATCAGGTCACCACCTCGATGACCATCAATGCCTCCGCCATCGTGGCGCTGTGCATGTACATCGCGGTGGCCGAGAAGCAGGGCGTCCCCATGGAGAAGCTCGGGGGCACCATCCAGAACGACATGCTGAAGGAGTACATCGCCCAGAAGGAGTGGATCGTTCCACCCCGGCCGGCGGTGCGCATCGTCGTCGACATGATCGACTTCTGCAGCCGGCACATGCCGCGCTGGCACCCGGTGTCGATCAGCGGGTACCACATCCGCGAGGCGGGAGCGACGGCGGTCCAGGAGCTGGCCTTCACCCTCGCCGACGGCATCGGCTACGTCGAGGAGTGCGTGAAGCGGGGCATGGCGGTGGACGACTTCGCCGCACGGCTGTCGTTCTTCTGGGACGTCCACAACGACTTCTTCGAGGAGATCGCCAAGTTCCGCGCCGCCCGCCGCATCTGGGCGCGCGTGATGCGGGACCGCTTCGGTGCCCGTGACCCGCGGAGCTGGCAGCTGCGGACCCACGCCCAGACCGCCGGCGTCAGCCTCACCGCGCAGCAGCCGTACAACAACGTGGTCCGCACCGCGCTGCAGGGCCTGGCCGCGGTGCTCGGCGGAACCCAGTCACTGCACACCAACTCGCTGGACGAGACCTACGCGCTCCCCACCGAGGAGTCGGTGACGCTGGCGCTCCGGACCCAGCAGCTCATCGCGCACGAGTCGGGGGTGGACCGGGTGGTGGACCCGCTCGGCGGCAGCTACTTCGTGGAGTTCCTCACCGACGAGATGGAGAAGCGGTGCCTGGAGTACCTCCGCCGCATCGACGAGATGGGCGGCATCATCCGCGCGGTGGAGGAGGGGTACCCTCAGAAGGAGATCGGCGAGAGCGCCTACCGTTACCAGCGCGAGGTGGAGGAGGGTGAGCGGCTCATCGTGGGGGTCAACGCCTTCCAGAGCGACACCGACGGGCCCATCCAGATCCTCAAGATCGAGGAGCGGGTGGCGGAGGAGCAGGTCGCGCGGATCGAGAAGGTGAAGGCCGAGCGGAACGCCGCGGAGGTGTCGGCCGCCCTGGCCCGGGTCGAGGCCGCCTGCCGGGGGACGGAGAACCTCATGCCCCCGGTGCTCGAGGCAGTGAAGTCCTACGCGACCCTCGGGGAGATCTCGGATGTCTTCCGGAAGGTCTGGGGGCAGTATCGCGAAGGCGGAATCTTCTGAACGCGGGCGTACCGGCGTTACCTTTCACACCGAGCTCTCGGATGCCTGACAAGAAGCTCAGAATCCTCGTGGCCAAGCCTGGCCTCGATGGACACGATCGCGGGGCGAAGATCATCGCTCGCGCGCTCCGCGACGCCGGCATGGAGGTCATCTACACGGGGCTGCACCAGACCCCGGAGATGATCGTCAACGCCGCCGTGCAGGAGGACGTGGACGCGATCGGTCTGTCCATCATGTCCGGCGCGCACATGACGCTCTTCCCCGCGGTGATCGACCTCCTCCGGGAGTCGAAGGCCGGGGACATCGAGGTGTTCGGCGGCGGGATCATCCCCGACGACGACATCCCTCGACTGAAGCAGCTGGGCGTGTCCGAGATCTTCACCCCGGGAAGCTCTACCCAGGACATCGTCCAGTGGATCCGTCAGCACATCCAGCCGCGCGCCTGACGGGAAGTCTTCCCGCGCGCGTCGACGTCTACGAGGTCGGGCCCCGCGACGGGCTCCAGAACGAGCTCCGCATCGTCCCGCTGGAGGGGAAGCTCCGCCTCATCGCCGCGCTGGTGGAGGCCGGCGAGCGTCGCATCGAGGCGACCTCCTTCGTCAGCCCCCGCTGGATTCCGCAGCTCTCCGACGCCGAGGACGTGCTGAAGGTGCTGCCCCGGGTGCCGGGGGTGACGTACTCGGCGCTGGTCCCGAACCTCAAGGGGCTGGAGCGCGCGCGTGCCGCGGGCCTCGGCGAGGCGGCGGTGTTCATCTCCGCCAGCGAGAGCCACAGCAAGAAGAACATCAACAAGAGCATCGCCCAGGCGGTCTCCGTCGCCGGGGACGTGACGCGCGGGGCGCTGGCGGCGGGGATGCGCGTTCGCGCCTACCTCAGCGTGGTCTGGGGCTGCCCCTACGAGGGAACGGTGTCGCTCGATCGGGTGGTGGACCTCTGCCGGCGGCTCGCGGACATGGGCATCTACCAGCTGAGCCTCGGCGACACCGTCGGAGTCGGGGTGCCCAACCAGACCGAGGAGATCCTCACCGCGGTGACCCGGTACGTCCCGGTGGAGCGGATCGCCCTGCACCTGCACGACACGCGTGGGCTCGCGCTGGCCAACGCGCTGGTGGGGCTGTCGGCGGGAGTGACGACCTTCGATGCGAGCATCGGCGGGCTCGGCGGCTGTCCATACGCGCCGGGGGCGGCGGGCAACCTCGCCACCGAGGACGTGGTGAACATGCTTCACCGGATGGGCATCGAGACGGGCATCGACCTCGGCAAGCTGGTGGAGGCGGGCGAGGTGGCGCAGGAGCTGATCGGCCGGAAGCTGTCCGGGAAGTACCTCCAGGCCGCGCTCGGCGAGCGGGACCGGGCCCAGGCGCGCCGGCGGGCGGTGACCGCGCAGTAGGGTGCACGCGATGCGGCTCGAGGGCGGGTGTCACTGCGGTCGGCTCCGGGTCGCGTTCACGACGCCGGCGGCGCCGACCGAGCTTCCCCTCCGGGCGTGCCAGTGCAGCTTCTGCCGGCGTCACGGCGCGCTCACCACCTCCGATCCTGCGGGCGAGGTGGTGCTCACCGTCTCCGAGCCGCCGGCCGGCGGGTGGTACCGGTTCGGGACGGGGATGACGGACTTCTGGGTGTGCCCCCGCTGCGGCGTCTACGTCGGTGGTTACGTCGAGTCGGGCGGGGAGGGCAGGGCGGTGGTGAACACCCGCGTCCTGGATGCCCGGGACGAGTTCACGCAGCCACCGACCGCGATGGACTACGGCCGCGAGACGCCCGAGGAGCGGCTCGCCCGCCGGATGCGGGTCTGGTCCCCGGCGCGGATCGAGCGAGCCTGACCGCGCCGGGACGGATCACTCACAGACCAGGGCGCCGCTGATCACACCTTCCTGGCAGGTGCCCTGACAGCACTGGATGTCCGTTCTCCCGTACTCGGACATCTTGAAGGCCTGGCTGCAGTTCTCGCCGTGGGCCTGGCATTGCTCCCCGCCGCACCCGGAGAGGAGAACCGCTCCGAGGGCGCACGCCGCGATGAGAAGTCTCATGTCGCCGGACTCTCCCGCGACGCAAAAACGGTGCGCAAGCACCGAATGGTGACTTCCTCGCGGCCGTCTAGAGCCGGACGCCGGCCTTCCCGAAGGTGTCGCAGGACCGGAGCTCCCCGGTCTGCATCCCGGTCTTGAACCAGGAGACGCGCTGCGCGCTCGAGCCGTGGGTGAAGCTCTCAGGCACCACGGAGCCACGCGACTGGCGCTGCAGCCGATCGTCTCCGACCGCGGCCGCCGCGGCGAGCCCCGAGTCGATGTCCTCCGGGTGGATCAGCTGCTCGTTGTTGCTCGACTTGTGGGTGGCGTTCGCGTGGTGGGCCCACACGCCGGCGTAACAGTCCGCCTGGAGCTCGGTCAGGACGCTGAGCGCGTTGCTGTCCTGGCGGCTCCCGACGCTCCGGCGCATCTGCGAGACCCGCCGCTCGATGCCAAGCAGGTTCTGCACGTGGTGCCCGACCTCGTGGGCGATGACGTAGGCGCGCGCGAAGTCGCCGGGCGCGCCCATGCGGGCGAGCTGGGTGAAGAAGCTGATGTCCAGGTACACGCGCTGATCGGGGGGGCAATAGAAGGGCCCCATCGCGCTCTGGGCGAACCCGCAGGCAGACTCGACCGCCTCCTCGAACAGGGTGAGCCGGGGAGGCTGGTACTGCACGCGAGCCTGCTGGGGCAGCACCGCGGTCCAGGCGTCCTCGGTGCTGGCGAGGATGACGCTGACGAACTCGCGCTGCTGCTGTTCTGCTGCGCTGCGCGGCTGCTGTGCCTGTGACTGGGGCGAGACCTGGCTCGGAGCTTGGCCCTGCTGGATGTCCGGGACCTGCCCGGTCAGCAGGTAGAAGAGGATCGCGCCGATGATGCCGACCGCGCCCCCGCCAAAGGCGAGGGGCCGCCCCATGCCCCCGCCCCGGCCGGCGTCGTCGACGTTGTCACTCCGTCGTCCGCCTTGCCATTCCATGGGCGGAACCTAGGCACGAGCGGGAACCGGCGGCGAGTGTCAAAACGGATGGTCTGTTCCTCCGGCATCGCACCTGGGCTGTGCCGTGCCCTCCGGCGTCATTTCTGGCTGGAATCCAGGGCGATGGAACCCCGGACCGAGACTCCCGTCCTCCAGGTTCGCCGCGCCGTGGTGGGCGAGGCGGCGTCCGTCGCGTTCCTGCTCCGGGTGGCCTTCGCCGAGGTGGCCAGGCTGTACACGCCCGAGGCGCTGGCCGCGACGCTGTTCGACGCCGCGGCGATGCGCAGGCGGATCCAGGACGGCACGCCGGTGTGGGTCGCCCTCCTGGATGGCGAGGCGGTGGGGACGCTCTCGGCCTTCGATCAGCCGGCGGGGCTACACCTCCGCAGCATGGCGGTGCATCCCGGCGCCCGGGGCCACGGGGTGGGCCGGGCGCTCCTGGCCGCGGCCGAGGGGTTCGGGCGCGAGCACGGGCACACCCGGGTGTTCCTCCGGACGACGCCCTTCCTGCACGCGGCGATCTCGCTCTACTCGCGAAGCGGCTTCACCCTCTGCCAGGGAGCCGAGCGGGACTTCCACGGCGTGCCGCTGTTCGAGATGGAGAAGGGGCTCGCCGCACGGGCCGCGCCGGCCGAGGGCGCCTAGCGCTTCGCGATGCTGCCGCTGCCGTGGGTCGCGGCGCTCACCGCGCTCGCCTCGCCGCTCCAGCGGATGTCGCCCGAGCCGTTCACCGACAGGCTGAGGGCGCCGCCCGCGACGCGGATGTCGGCGTCGCCCGACCCCTCGATCGCCACCGAGGCGTTCTTCGCCTTGAAGTCGGCGGCCTTGAGGTTGCCCGAGCCCCGGATGACCGCGTGGAGCGAGCCGGTCTGACCCTCGGCCAGAACCACGTCACCCGAGCCCTCGATGTTCACCGACATCCCGCCCGCCCCGCCCGAGAACTTCACGTCGCCCGAGCCCGAGATCTGGATTGCCACCTTCTCCTGATCCTTGAAGCCGGCGATGTCCGCATCGCCGCTCCCCTGGATGTGCAGCCCGCGGAACTCCGGCATCGTCACCCGGATCTTCTGCTTGCGATGGAAGTTCAGGTTCCGCCCATCGAGCGAGATGCGAAGCGTGTCGTCCTGGACCTCGGTGGTGAGGTGGCTCACGACCTCGGGGTCCATCTCCAGGGTGGCCCCGAACTTCCCGGGGCGAACCTCCAGGTCGACCGGAGCCATGAGGTCGATCTTGGTGAATCCGGAGACGCTCCGGGTCGGCGAGCCGGCGAGGGCGGGGAGGCCCAGCGTGCAGGCCGTGAGGAGGACGGGGACGAATCTCATGCCGGTCATACGGGCCTCCAGAGGGGTCATTTCAAGGGGCGGCGGCCGCCCGGGCCTCCCGGGCCAGCTCCTCGAGGAGCCGGTCGAGCACCGGGAGGGCCGCGCCGAGGCGGGGGAGCCCGGCGGCGAGCAGGGCCTCGGGGTCTCGCCCGGTGCGCCGGAGGTCCTCGGCGGAGCTGTCGACCCAGTCGCGGAAGCCCTCCGGGCCCAGCTCGGCGTGGAACTGGATCCCCACCGAGCGGCCGACCCGGTACCCCTGGGCGGGGTAGGTCTCCCCCCGGAAGAGGGGGCGCCCGGGGACGGGCTCGAAGGTGTCGCCGTGCCAGTGAACCGCGTCGAAGGTCTCCGGCAGGTCCTGCAGCAGGGGGTCCTCGGAGGAGCCCGCCCGGGTGACGGGCCCGACGCCGATGCTCATCCCGCGAGCGCCGCGGAACACGGCGGATCCGGCGGCCGCCGCGAGCAGCTGGGAGCCCAGGCACAGGCCGATGCAGGGCCGGTCGGCGGCGAGCCGGGCGCGGAGCACGTCGAGCTCCACCTGGAGGAAGGGAAACGCCTCGGCGTCGTACACCCCCATCGGACCGCCGAGGACGACGAGGAGTGGGGCGCGCGCGTCGGCCGCCGGGTCCGGCGAGCGGAGGCGCTCCACCACTCGGAATCCGGCCCGTTCCAGAGGCGCGCGGAAGCGGGCGAGGCCCTCGTTGGGCTCGTGGAGGTAGGTGACGACGTCGAGCGGTGCCGTCATCCGGACGAGCTCCTTTCACCGGAGCAGGGGACCGGCCAAGCACACTTGACCTTCCGTCCGACATCCCCGTAGGTTGCGCGCGCCTCGCGCTGGCTTAGGTTGGCTGGCTCCCCGAGCAGCGGCGCCCCCGTGTCACACCCCACATGAGGGACTCGTCCGCCGTCCATCCTCCGGCTTCCGGGGGACGGACACAGCACCACCTTGGGGTCGCAGTGAAGCACCGATAGGACTTTCCAACTCTATGCAGCAAAACCTCAACCCACAGCTCGACGGCGGCGACGAGGATTTCGCCTCCCTCTTCGAGGCCTCGCTCAAGGAGCGCGGCGGCGAAGGCATCCTGAAGGAAGGCGACCTGGTCAAGGGCACCGTTGTCCAGGTCACCAAGGACTACGCGGTCGTCGACATCGGCTACAAGTCAGAAGGCCAGATTCCCATCTCGGAGTTCACCAATCCGCGAGGCGAGGTCACCGTCAAGGACGGCGATCCCGTGGAGGTGCTCCTCGAGAGCCGCGAGAACGATACCGGCATGGTCGTCCTCTCCAAGGAGAAGGCCGACAAGATGCGCATCTGGGACGAGATCTCCGCCGCGTGCGAGCGGGACGAGATCGTCAAGGGCGTCATCGTGGGCCGGGTCAAGGGCGGCCTCAGCGTCGACATCGGCGTGAAGGCGTTCCTTCCGGGCAGCCAGGTGGACATCCGCCCGGTCCGGAACCTCGACCAGTACATCTCGAAGGAATTCGAGTTCAAGGTCATCAAGTTCAACAAGAAGCGCGGGAACATCGTGCTGTCCCGGCGCGTGCTCCTCGAGAAGCAGCGTGAGGAGCTGAAGAAGGAGACCCTCAAGAACCTCAAGGAGGGTGCGGTCCTGAAGGGCGTGGTGAAGAACCTCACCGACTACGGCGCCTTCATCGACCTCGGCGGCATCGACGGGCTGCTCCACATCACCGACATGTCCTGGGGCCGCATCGGTCACCCCTCGGAGATGTTCAACGTGGGCGACGAGGTCCGGGTGGTCGTCCTCAAGTTCGACCCCACCCAGGAGCGCGTCAGCCTGGGTCTGAAGCAGATCCAGGAAGATCCCTGGCACCGGGCGGACGAGAAGTACCCGGTGGGGACGCGCGTGCACGGCCGCGTCGTCAGCATCACCGACTACGGCGCGTTCGTGGAGATCGAGCAGGGCGTGGAGGGTCTGGTCCACGTCTCCGAGATGTCCTGGACCAAGCGGCTCAAGCATCCGTCGAAGGTGCTCGAGGTGGGCCAGGAGGTCGAGGCGGTGGTGCTGGACATCGATCCGAAGGCCAAGCGCATCGCGCTGGGCATGAAGCAGATCGAGGCCAACCCCTGGACGCTGCTCGAGGACAAGTACCCGATCGGGTCGATCATCAAGGGGCAGGTCCGCAACGTCACCGACTTCGGCATCTTCGTCGGCGTCGAGGAGGGCGTGGACGGCCTGGTCCACGTCTCGGACATCAGCTGGACCCAGCGCATCAAGCACCCCGGCGAGCTCTACAAGAAGGGCGATGAAGTCGAGGCGATGGTGCTCAACATCGACGTCGAGAACGAGCGCTTCAGCCTCGGTATCAAGCAGCTGCAGCAGGACCCATGGGAGACCCTCAGCGAGCGGCTGCCGGTGGGGAGCAAGGTCAACGGGAAGGTGACGAAGGTCACCGACTTCGGGGCCTTCGTGGAGATCGAGCCCGGCATCGAGGGCCTGGTCCACGTCTCCGAGCTGAAGGACGAGCGGGTGGAGAATCCCCGCGACGTCGTCAGCGAGGGCCAGGAAGTGGCGGTGAAGATCATCGACATCAACACGCCCGACCGGAAGGTGGCGCTGTCGATGAAGGCGCTGCTGCACGAGGGCGAGGACGACTACCGCGAGTACCTGCGCAAGCAGGCCGAGGGGTCGAAGGCGCGCCTCGGCGATGTGATGGCGTCGAAGCTGCGGCGCTAGGCTGAGCCGCCTCGGTGGCCACGGGCCGGGTTTCCTTCGGGAGGCCCGGCCCTTTGTGTTTTCGGGCTCGGAGCTGGGGAAGGTGCCAGACACCTTCGATCGTCTTCGATCGGGTTCTCGGAAGGGGCCCCCGCCTTCGCGCTCGCGTGCCTCCGGAGGAGGGCGATCTGCTCCGAGGCGACCCAGAAGGGGCGAGGGGCTGCCGCGTTGCTCGGATGCTCCGGCCTGCGTGACTTCAGACGCTCCGCAGACGCGTGGGTGAGGTCCCCGCACTCCGCGGATCCGAAGACGCGCGGGTCAAGCCGGCGTCCGACGCCGTGAGCAGGCCACACTTGAGGCAATAGCAACGACTATGACTGTGAGTGGTGGTTGCGACTGCTCAACCCATGGATCGTTGGTTCAGGGGTTTCTCTGTGAGTGAGGGTTGTTGCTATTGCCTCAAGCGCCCGACGAGCGCACCACGGAGCTCCCCGGTCGACCCGGGCAGTCACGGCAGCGGCTGATCGACGTCGCCCGCCCGCGCCTCCCGGAGCGCAGGGGATCGCGCAGGCCGCTCGAGCGTGCGCCGGGGCGGGTCCGCCGGCCGGTCCGCGTCCGCCCTGAGCCATCCGGACACATTCGAATCACCGCGCCGCGCTAGCGTGCCTCCGATGCGGCGGCTCACCGAGGCGGCGATCCTCTCTGCACTGGCCATCGGCTGCGCTCCCAACACCGCGCTCCGCTCGAACGCCTGGTTCCCCTCGAGCGACTCGACCCAGAGCCGCCGCCCCACCGACTGCTCCGACCTCCAGCCTCCGGCGCCCGCCGGGACCGTCGGCGACGCTGTCGAGCCAGGGCGCGGCGCGGTGCTGCAGCAGCCCGCGGACCTCGGCGTGGGGCCCGTCCGGCGAGTCTGGAGCTCCTCCGTCTCCGGGGTCCCCCTCGAGTGGGTCGCTCCCGACGTCCCCGAGGCCCGCAGGCTGTGGCTGCTCCGCGCCGCGGACTCGGGGCGCTGCGTCGTCGGCGTCTGGAGCTCCTCCCAGCTCGGCATCCAGGTCATCCGCCACGTCTTCCGGAACGACGAGAAGCTGGAGATCGTCGTCCTGGGCCTCGGGCCACCTCCCCGCATCGGCTGGATGGTCCTCGTGACCGACGGCTCCCGCCTCTGGTCGGGCCTGCCCAGCCGGGACACACGCCCCGGAGCCCTCGTCGCCGAGCACGTGGAGTTCAGGGAGGAGGCAGATCACCTGCGGCTCCTGGTCCTGGACGGGGGGCGTTCGGCCGTCCTCGACTTCGATGGTCGGCAGTTCGTCGGCCCGCCCTAGTCCCAGCCCGACCGACTCGAGATCGGGTTGACCGGGGCTGCCCTGCGTGACAATTCAATGCTTTGCCTCAAGCAGGAGCAAAGCCCATGGCCCGTGACGTCGTGATCGTCGGCGCTGTCCGTACTCCCATCGGAAGCTTGCTGGGGACCCTGTCCTCGCTCACCGCGCCGCAGCTCGGCGCCATCGCCATCAAGGCCGCCCTCGAGCGTGCCGGCGTCGACCCGTCGAAGGTCGAGGAGGTCTGGATGGGCAACGTCCTCCAGGCCGGTCAGGGCCAGGCTCCCGGTCGACAGGCCGCCATCGCCGCCGGCATCCCCGAGACCGTCCCCGCCAACACCCTCAACAAGATGTGCGGCTCGGGCCTGAAGACCGTCATCTCCGCCGCCCAGGCCATCGCCCTCGGCGACGCCGACGTCATCGTCGCCGGCGGCATGGAGTCGATGAGCAACGCCCCGTACCTCTCGCTCAACATGCGGCAGGGTGCACGCATGGGGAACGTCGAGATGAAGGATCACATGGTCCTCGACGGGCTCTGGGACGTGTACAACCAGATGCACATGGGCATGTGCGCCGAGGCGTGCGCCGCGGACTTCAAGATCAGCCGCGCCGCCCAGGACGAGTTCGCCCTCGAGTCCACCAACCGCGCCATCCGCGCCCAGAAGGAAGGCCTCTTCAAGGCGGAGATCGTCCCCGTCCCGGTGCCGCAGAAGAAGGGCGACCCGGTGCTGGTCTCCGACGACGAGGGCCCGAAGACCGCGAGGCCCGAGAAGATCGCGACCCTCAAGCCGGTCTTCAAGAAGGACGGCACCGTCACCGCCGCCAACGCCTCGTCGATCAACGACGGCGGCGCCGCCCTGGTGCTCATGTCCGCCGACCGCGCCAAGGCGGAGGGCAAGACCGTCCTCGCCCGCATCACCGGCTACGCCACCGCGGCCCGGAAGCCGGTGGAGTTCACCATCGCCCCCGCCGACGCGATCAGGAAGCTCCTCGAGCGGACCAAGACCTCCACCTCTGACGTCGACCTCTGGGAGATCAACGAGGCCTTCGCCGTCGTCGCCATCGCCAACAACCAGATCCTCAAGCTCGACCCGGGCAAGGTGAACGTCCGCGGGGGCGCGACCTCGCTCGGCCACCCGATCGGCGCCTCCGGCGCCCGGGTGCTGGTGACCCTGCTCCAGGCGTTGAAGGACACCGGGAAGAAGCGGGGCGTGGCCTCGCTCTGCATCGGTGGCGGTGAGGGCATCGCGCTGATGGTCGAGCGCTGACCGGGGAGACGACATGAACAAGGTGGTGGCCAGTGCCGACGCCGCCGTCGCGGGCATTCCCGACGGCGCGACGGTGATGTCCGGCGGGTTCGGTCTGTGCGGGAACCCCGAGAACCTGATCGCCGCGCTGGCGAAGAAGGGCGTGAAGAACCTCACGCTCATCTCCAACAACTGCGGAACCAACGACTACGGGCTCGGCGTCCTGCTCAAGGCCCGGCAGGTCCGGAAGATGGTCGCGTCCTACGTGGGCGAGAACAAGGAGTTCGAGCGACAGCTGCTCGCGGGCGAGATCGAGGTCGAGCTCAACCCGCAGGGCACTCTCGCCGAGCGGATTCGCGCCGCCGGATGCGGCATCGGCGGCTTCTTCACCCCCACCGGCGTCGGCACCAAGATCGCCGAGGGCAAGGAGACCCGCACCATCGAGGGCAAGGAGTACGTCCTCGAGAAGCCCCTCCACGCCGACTTCGCCATCATCCGCGCCTGGAAGGCGGACCGCTGGGGCAACTGCCTGTTCCGCGAGACGGCCCGCAACTTCTCCCCCCTCATGGCCATGGCGGCGAAGACCACCATCGTCGAGTGCGAGAACCTGGTGGAGGTGGGAGAGATCGATCCCGACCAGATCCACCTCCCCAGCATCTTCGTCCAGACGGTGCTGAAGGGCCCTCGCTACGAGAAGTGGATCGAGAAGCGCACCGTGCGCAAGCGCGCCTGACCGGAGACCCACGAACATGGCCCTCACCCGCGAACAGGTCGCCCGCCGCATCGCCCAGGAGCTGAAGGACGGCTGGTACGTCAACCTCGGCATCGGCCTCCCCACCCTCGTCGCCAACTACATCCCGCCCGGGATCGACATCCTCCTCCACTCCGAGAACGGCCTTCTCGGCATCGGCCCCTGGCCGCTGGAAGGGGAGGAGGACCCCGACCTCATCAACGCGGGCAAGGAGACCGTCACCGCCATCAAGGGGGCGTCGTTCTTCGACTCCGCCACCTCGTTCGGGATGATCCGCGGCGGACACATCGACTTCGCCGTGCTCGGCGCGATGGAGGTCTCCGCCCAGGGGGACCTCGCCAACTGGATGATCCCCGGCAAGATGGTGAAGGGGATGGGCGGCGCCATGGACCTGGCCATCGGCGCCAAGCGGGTCTTCGTCGCCATGGAGCACGCCACGAAGGAGGGGAAGCCGAAGATCCTCGAGCGCTGCTCCCTCCCGATCACCGGACGGAAGTGCGTGCACCACATCGTGTCGGACCTCGCCTACATCGACGTCACCCCGGAGGGGCTCCTCCTCCGCGAGGTGGCGCCGGGGATCACTCCGGAGCAGGTCCAGAAGCTGACCGAGCCGCGCCTCCGCATCTCCCCCGAGCTGCGCGAGATGCCGGTCTGAGTCAGCGCAGCGCCGCGTCCGGACCTAGAGGTGACTGCGGCGGCCTGGTCCTCGCTGACCATTGTCGCCTTGAGACACACCGATGAGCGTCCGTCTGCCGCCGCCCTGACCTAGAGGTGACTGCGGCGGCCTGGTCCTCGCTGACCATTGTCGCCTTGAGACACACCGATGAGCGTCCGTCTGCCGCCGCCCTGACCTAGAGGGGAGTGTCCCTGGTCTGCTACCATTGCCTGGACGGAAGGCGCGTCCAGGATGTCCACCGACAAGCCCAAGAGCGGACGCAGGGCGGACCGGCTCGAGCACGAGCTGCCGGTGGCGTACCGCACCGTCGACGGCTTCATCACCGACTGGGCCACCAACCTCTCCCGGGGTGGGATGTTCATCAACTCCCGCAACCCGCTCCCCCTCGGGACCACGGTGCGGATCATCCTCCAGCTCCCGGACGCACCCGTTCCCTTCGAGGTGCGCGGGCGCGTGACCCGGGTTCAGGAGTTCGACAACCCCACCAACCAGGTTCCTGGAATGGGGGTCGAGTTCGTCGATGTCACCGACGAGCTCCGGGACCGCATCGCCCGCTTCGTGGAGCAGCTGCGGCGCGAGCTTCCCGATACGGGCCGCCTCCCGGGTCCGGTCCAGGGCAGCAAGCCGAGCTGAGCGGGCCACGCGTCCTCCGCGGAGCCGGGCCGTGAGCAGGGGCGCCGGACCCAGGATGCGCCGGGGTTCCCGGAGGCCCGTCCCGCCACCCCGCGCCCGTGGCCGGCCCGGCACCGAAGCGACCGCCCGGGCCGGGAAGGAGCCGGGCGGCTCACCGCACGAGGTCGAGGTGGAGCGTCTCTCCGCCGATGGGGAAGGGGTGGCGACCTGGAACGGGCGGGCGCTCTTCGTCCCCGGTGCCCTGCCCGGGGAGACGGTGCGAGTCGTTCCCACCGTGGAGGGCAAGGTACAGCGCGGAACGCTCCTCGAGGTGGTCCGCCCGGCCCCGGAGCGCATCGCTCCCGGCTGTCCGCTGGCCGGGACGTGCGGGGGTTGCGACTGGCTCCACCTCAAGCCGGCCGCCCAGCGTCGGGAGCGGGAGAGCGCGGTCCGCGCGGCCCTCGAGCGGCTCGGAGGCCTGGACCTGTCCGCCGTGCGCTGGTTGCCGACGGTGGCCGCGGGGGACGCGGGGACCCGGCGTCGGGCGGACCTGACCTGGACCGGGACCGAGCTCGGCTATCTCCACCGCCGGACCCACGATCCCGTCCCCGTCGCGCATTGCCCGGCGCTGGTCGGGCCCCTGGCGGACCTTCCCGGCCGGCTCACGCCCCTGCTGCTGCCGCTCGGACGCCGCCTGCACGCGGTCCGGCTGCTGGCCGAGGGGAGCAAGGTCGCGGTGGCCCTCGAGCTCACCGGAGCGCTCACTTCCCGCGCCCGCGAGGTGGGCCTCGCGCTGGTCCGGACCGGCGTTCGCGGGGTGGTGCTGGTGCCCGAGGAGGGCGGGAGCGAGGACGTCGGCCGCCCGACGCTCCGCGCGCCGGCCCCCCTCCGGTCCGACGTCTCCCTCCTGCTCCGCCCGGAAGCCTTCTCCCAGGCCCACGCCGAGGGCACCGCGCTCCTCGTCGAGCGGGCGCTCGACCTCCTCGCGCCGACCGGAACGGAAGGTGCGCTCGAGCTGCACGCCGGCACCGGCACCTTCACCTTCGCGCTCGCCGGGCGCGCGGCGTCGGTCCTGGCGGTCGAGTCGTCCGCGCTCTCGGTGCGCCTGGCCGTGGCCGCCTCGACCGAAGCGCACCTCGGGAACGTGCGCTTCGTGCAGGGCGACGCGGAGAGGGTGAGCCGTGGGCTGGTGAAGGAGGGGCGGAGGTTCGAGCTGCTCCTCGCCGATCCGCCGCGGATCGGAAGTCCGGGGCTCGGTGGGCTGGCGCGCGACCTCGGGGTCCAGCGGGTGCTCTACGCGGGCTGTGACGCCGGGGCACTGGCCCGGGATGCCGCGGGGCTGATCGCCGCCGGGTTCCGGCTCACGACGCTCGAGCTCGTCGACATGTTCCCAGGGACGCACCACTCCGAGACGCTGGCGGCGTTCGAGCGTGCGGCGTCAGTCTGAGGTATCTCCAGGGCCGATGGAGGCCCGCATCGTCGAGTTCGCCGAGGTCCTGCGCCAGAACGGCGTGCGGGTCGCCACGTCCGAGCTGCTCGACGCCAGCCGCGCAGCGACCCTCGTCGATCTCTCCGACCGAGAAGCGTTTCGCGCCGTCCTGCGCACCACGATGGTCAAGCGCTCGGCGGACCGGGCGCCATTCGACCGGGCCTTCGACGTCTTCTTCTCCGGGGTGGTCTCGCTGCTGGAGGGCGTGGAGCAGTCGCTGCTCGACGAGCTCGCGGCCACCGGCGCGCTCGAAGGCGACGAGCGGACGATGACCGTCGCCACCCTCAACCGCCTCCTCGGCGAGATGTCGCCACTCACCCAGGCGGTGCTGCGGGGCGATCGCGCGCGGCTGACGCAGCTGTTCCGTGGGGCCACGCTGCAGCTCGACTTCTCCCGGCTGCAGAGCCCGCTGCAGGCCGGGTTCTACTCCCGGAGGCTCCTCGCCGGGGCGGGCGGGGACGGGCTCCGCACCGACATCGGCGCCATCGAAGAGGAGCTGCGCCGCCGCGGCATCTCCGCCGAGGGCTTCGAGTGGGTGAGCCGGCGGCTCTCGGACCTCTTTCGCTCCCTCGAGGCCGACGCGCGACGCGAGGTGGAGCGACAGGCGAAGGCGCGGCTGCGCGGGACGTCGGGCGTGCTCGCCGAGCGGAGCTTCGCCAGCCTCAGCCGGGCGGAGCTCACCCAGGTCCAGCACGCGGTGCGACGGCTCGCCGAGCGCCTCAAGACGCGCCTGGTCCGTCGCCAGCGCAGTCGCCGGAAGGGGACGCTCAACGTCCGCCGCACGCTCCGCCGGAACATGAGCTGGGGCGGCATGCCGATGGTCCCGGTCTTCCGGTCCAGGCGGCCGCAGCGGCCGGAGGTGGTGGTGCTCTGCGACGTCTCCGAATCGGTGCGGAACGTCAGCCGCCTGATGCTCCTCTTCACCCACACTCTCCAGTCGCTCTTCGCGAGGGTGCGGAGCTTCGTCTTCGTGTCCGACCTCGGGGAGGTGACCGAGCTGTTCCGCACGCTCGAGCCCGAGCGGGCGCTCGACCTCGCGGTGACCGGGAAGGCAGTGTCGCTGCAGGCGAACTCGAACTACGGGAACGCCCTGGCGAGCTTCGTCCGCCGCGAGCTGCCGGCCATCACCCGGCGAACGACGGTGCTGATCATCGGCGACGGCCGGAACAACCAGAATCCCCCGAACGTCTGGGCGCTCCAGGAGATCCGGCGGAAGGCGCGCCGGCTGGTGTGGATCTGCCCCGAGGAGCGGCGAGCCTGGGGCGTGGGCGACAGCGAGATGGACCTCTACGCCCGGGTGTGCGACCAGGTGGTGGTGGTGCAATCCCTCTCCGACCTCGATCGGCTGGCGGACCAGCTGGTGCCCGCCGGGGCTCACTGATGGAGCGCTCGGGAGACCACGCCGCCGGGGGAGACGCGAGGACGCTGTCCTACGCCGCCTACCGCATCGACGCCGCGCTCCTCGAGAAGCTGCTGCACTACCAGCGCATCCTCCTCGACGACCTCCCGGAACGCTGGAGCCCCGCGGCGATGGCCTCGGCCCACCGGCTGGCGCTGGCGGCGTCCGGTCTCTCCCAGGACGTGGTCGAGCGAGCGCTCGCGGTCCTGCGGCGCTTCGCCGGGAACCGCGAGGTGGCGGGGCGCCTGCGGGCCCATGCCGCGGCCGTCGAGGCGGACCGGGCGGAAGACCTCGAGGGGCGGATCGCCGCGCTCGACCGGGAGCTGCGCGAGCGCGACGACCCCGAGACCATCGAGCTCCTCCTGCGACAAGAGGACGCAGTCCTCGACCTGCACCGCCGTCTGTCGCGCGTCCTCGGCGGGTGACCCCTCGCCGGATGCGGTACGGGCAGTCCCGTTTCCGGACGGGGGCGGCCGCGGACCGGCCGTTCGCCGCACGGCGCTGCCTGCTGGCCGGGGCACGCGAGTTGCTCGCCCCTCCTCGACCGAGGAGCCTCCCGATGCGCATGCACGACGTCGCACAGGACCTGCGTCTCGCCCTCCGCGCGCTCGCGCGTGCCCCGGCGTTCAGCCTCGCGGTGCTGGTGACCCTGGCGCTGGGCATCGGGGCGAGCACTGCCATCTTCAGCGTCATCTACGGGGTCCTGCTCCGGCCGCTGCCGTATCCGCAGGGAGAGCGGCTGGTGCACCTGACGCAGCCGGCGCAGCTCGCCGGCGTGAAGAACGTGGGCATCTCCCCGATGGAGGTGCGGGAGCTGCGCGGCCGCGCGACGACGGTGACCGACCTGGTCGAGTACCACTCCATGCCCTTCGTCATCCTCGGGGGACAGGAGCCGGAACGAGTCCAGACCGGAGTGGTCTCGGCCGAGTTCTTCCAGACGCTGGGGGTCCGGCCACTGGTGGGGCGACTGTTCGAGAAGGGCGAGGACCTGCCCGGAGCAGCCCCGGTGCTCCTCCTCAGCTACAAGTACTGGCAGACCCACCTCGGAGGCGACCCGCGCGTCGTCGGCCGCTCGTTCACGATGAACGACCGGGTGCACACGGTTGTCGGTGTCCTTCCCAACATCCCGCAGTACCCCGCCGAGAACGCGGTCTACATGCCGATCGACTCGTGCCCCTTCCGGCGTGCCGCGACCTGGGACCAGGTGCGCAACGTCCGCGGGCTCACCGTGTTCGCCCACCTCGCGCCGGGTGTGAGCCTGTCCCGGGCTCGCGCCGAGCTCGCGATCATCAGCAGCGCCTGGCAACAGGAGCACCCCGAGGATTACCCGAAGGCGCAGGGGCTGGGGCTCGACGCGCTCCTCCTCCAGGAGGAGCTGACCGGCACGGCGCGTCCGATGCTGCTTCTCCTGCTGGCCGCGACGGGGTTCCTCCTCCTCATCGTGTGCTCCAACGTGGCGAACCTGACCCTCGCGCGGATGCAGCGCCGGGAGCGCGAGCTGGCGGTGCGGACCGCGCTGGGCGCGTCGCGAGGCCGGATGCTCGGGCACCTCCTGACCGAGAGCGTCACGCTGGCGGTGATCGGAGGGCTCCTCGGGCTCGGGCTCGCTGCCGTGAGTCTGCCGCTCCTGGTGGCGTTCGCGGCGAAGCTGAGCACCCGCGCGGTCGAGGTGCGGATCGACTGGGTGGTGCTCGCCTTCACCCTGGTCGTGTCCATCGGGACCGGGGTGCTGGTGGGGGTCCTCCCGTTCTTCCGGCGCGCGCGGGACCTCTCCGGTGAGCTGAAGGATGGAGGTGGCGCCAGCTCCCGTCCGTCGGGCCGTCGGGCTCGGAGCGCGCTGGTCGTGGCGCAGGTGGCGATCTCCAGCGCGCTGCTGATCGGCGCCGGGCTGTTCCTCCGCAGCCTGCACGAGCTGTCGCTGGTCGACGTGGGCATCGACCTCGAGCACGTCCAGACGGCCCGGGTGGGCCTCGACTTCACCCGGTACGGCGGGACGGATCAGGCGAAGACCCGGCAGCTGGTGGACCGTCTCGTCGAGCGTCTCGCGTCGGCCCCGGGGACGGTCTCCGTCGGGGTGGGGAACGCGGTGCCGCTCCGGGGCTCGACGCCGTTCAGCGCCGCGTACATCGTCGACGGCCAGGCGAACGACGACCGCCAGCCGCTGGGGCAGGCCACCTTCAACGCGGTGACCCCGGAGTACTTCCGCACGCTCGGCATCCCGGTGGTGAAGGGCCGGGTGTTCAGCAGCACCGATCGCAACCAGGACAGCCCGGTGGTGGTGGTGAACCAGACGCTGGCCAAGCGCCGGTTCGCCTCCGACGATCCGGTCGGACGGCGGGTCTCCTTCGACGGCGGCAAGCAGTGGGCGACCATCGTCGGCGTGGTCGGCGACACCCGGCAGCAGGACCTCACGACCCCGGTGATGGAGGAGGTCATCGGCGCGTTCGCCGAGACCGGCTTCAATGACCTCCGGGTGTTCGTCCGGAGCCAGGCTCCGCCTCCGGCGATCTCCCGGCAGATCCGGGACGCGGTCCGGGAGCTCGATGCGCAGCAGCCCATCACCGAGATGCAGCCCCTGGCCGAGCAGCGGACGCAGGCGCTGGCACCGCACAGGCTGGTGGCCTCGCTGCTCGGGCTGTTCGCGGCGCTGGCGCTGGTCATCACCGCCTCGGGGCTCATTGGCGTGGTGGCGTACAGCGTGAGCCAGCGCACGCGCGAGATCGGCGTCCGGCTGGCGCTCGGGGCGGCCCCCGCGACCGTTCTGCGGATGGTGCTGGGGCAAGGGATGGCGCTGGTGGTGGGCGGGCTCTGCCTCGGCCTCGGGGTGGCGCTTGCGCTCTCGCGGGTCGGCAAGGGGCTGCTCTACGGAGTCGCGCCGGCGGATCCGCTGACCTACGCCTCGGTGGCGCTGGTACTGCTGGCCATCAGCCTCGCGGCCTGCGCGCTTCCGGCCCGCCAGGCGACGCGGGTGGATCCGATGCTCGCGCTCCGTTCCGAGTAGAGCGCCCCGCGCATCGGTGAACGGTCGCCGGGCCCGGTGAGCGGCCGTCTCCTGGCGCCGGCTCCTCGATGCCGCCGGGCCGTGACAGACTCGCCGCTCGATGGGCTGGCTCGGGTACGTCATCGCGTGGCTCCTCGCGGCGCTGTTCTGGACGCTGGCGAGCGCCTCCAGCTCGGGGCGTCCCCCGGTCCAGACGCTTCCCTACGGCCTCCTGATCATGGGTGTGGCCGGGACGATGGGGCTCGGGGTGTGGCGGCTCACGGGTCGCGTCCGCACCGACGGCCGGCCTGGCCGGTTCCTCGTGGTGCACGGTCTCGCGCTGGCGGTCTTCGCCTGCGTCTATGCCAGCGTGCTGGCCTGGCCGGACGTCGTGACCGGGCGGGCGGCCGGAGCGCTGGCGCGCCTTCGTCCGGTGCTTCTCTGGAACCTCCTGATGGGGAGCTGGCTCTACCTCGTCGTCGCCGGGTGCTCGTATGCCGTGCGCGCGCAGCGGCGGGCGCGTGCCGGCGAGCTGGCGGCGGGAGAGGCTCGGCTCCTGGCGCAGCAGGCCCAGCTGGCCGCGCTCCGGGCGCGTCTCAACCCGCACTTCCTCTACAACGCGCTCCACTCGGTGGGAGCGCTGGTCGCGCGCGATCCACGGCGCGCGGATCAGGCGCTGGAGCGACTCGGCGACCTCCTGCGCTACGTGCTGGATGCCGGAGACCAGGTGCCGTTCCGGAGGGAGTGGGCGTTCATCCAGGACTACCTCGCCTTCGAGTCGCTGCGGCTGGGGGAGCGGCTGCGGGTCGAGGCGAACCTCGAGCCCGCCGCCGGAGCCGTCCTCGCACCGCCGCTGATCCTCCAGCCGCTGGTGGAGAACGCCGTCCGGCACGGGCTCGCCGACCGGCCGGAGGGAGGCCGCATCGCGCTCGGCGCGCACCTCGAGGGAGGCCAGCTGGTGCTGACCGTCGACGACGACGGCACCGGGGCGCTGGTCGGGGAGGGGACGGGCATCGGCGTGAGCTCGGTGCGCGAGCGCCTCCGGGTCCTCTACGGTGACGCGGCGTCGGTCGAGGCCGGACCTCGAGCGCGCGGATTCGGGGTCACCTTGCGCCTCCCGGCCCGGAACGCGGACGAGGAGCTGGCGGCATGAGCGGAACGGACCCGCTCCGGGCGCTGGTGGTGGAGGACGAGCCGCTGGCCCGGGCGCGCCTCCGGGATCTGCTCGAGCCGGTCTCGTGGGTCCGCTGGGCCGGTGAGGCGGCGACGGTGAGCGCGGCACTCGAGGCGCTGACCCGGCTCCGGCCGGACCTGGTGTTTCTCGACGTGCAGCTGGCGGGTGGCTCGGGGCTCGACGTCCTCCGGGCAGCGGAGCCGGGGATGGGAATCATCTTCACCACCGCGCACGACCGGTTCGCGGTGGCGGCGTTCGAGCTGGGGGCGCTCGACTATCTGCTGAAGCCGTTCGGAGCCGAGCGCTTCGCGCGGGCGCTCGAGCGTGCGCGTCCCGTGCTGCTGGCGCGCCGGGGAACGGCGGCGGAGCGAGGGCGCGAGGTCCTCGGGCCGGATCGCCTGCAGCGTCTCTTCGTCCGCGACGGCGGGCGGATCGTTCCCCTGGCGGTGACGGACATCGAGCGGGTCCAGGCCTGCGACGACGTGGTGCTGGTGCACGCCGGGGGACGGACGTACCGGCTCGCCGTCACGCTGGCCGACCTCGAGGAGCGGCTGGATCCGAAGCGGTTCGTCCGGGTCCATCGCTCGCATCTGGTCAATCTGGATCAGGTGGTGTCGTTCGCGCCGACCGAGGACGCGAGGCTCCTGGTGACGCTCCGGAGCGGGAACACGATCTTCGCGAGCCGGCAGAGGTCGCGGGAGCTGCGGGGCCTCGGGCGCTGAGGCGCGGGCCGGGGCTCCACGACACGGAGCCACGGATGCCGTTCGGCCTGTGGGGAACGCGAGGCGAGGTGGGGCCGTGGGCACTGCAGTGACGACCGGCCTGCGCGCATCTCGGTGCGCTGCCGGCGCCTGGCGGCCACTCCCTCCGATCAGGAACGCGCGGGCGGCGCCCCGGTTCGCTCCGCGCGAGCTGCCCCCCGCCGCCGGAGCGAGGGGGGTGGAGGCTATATCCACAACTCTCACTCGGAGAGAATCTGACCAACCACGGAACGGGATCTTGGCCGGGCGCAGTCTCACGGAACGTCCCAGTTGTGGATATAGCCTCCACGGTGGGCGGTCGCGAGGGCTGCGGGCTCTCGGCCAAAGAGGGGGAGTCGAAGCCCGATCAGCACCGACCCGAGACGCGGCGCGTGGGAACACAGGCCCGGTGCTCCAGCACCTACCCCGAGCGACGGGGCTCGCGCAGGCCGGTCGGCGCGGTGAAGGCGCGGGACCGTTCGATCGCCGTCCCCTCGGGGCACTCCGCAGATCTCCGCCCTTCCTCGGGGGAGGAAGACCGCTCGATTCCGTCCGCCGCACCCGGTGACCGTTCGCCGGTCCGCGCCGACCGCCGACCCGATCGCCTCGACCGAGGCGGCGCTCCGCCGGATCCTCGCCCGCATGCCGCGACCCATCTCCGTCGTCCTGCTCCTCCTCGCCGTCGGCTGTGCCACCTCCGCCCCCGCGCCGCGTGGGCCCTCGAGCGAGGAGCATGTCCTGCAGCTCGTCGAGCAGATCCGCCGGGCGGACTACGCCGGCAATCGCCCGGCGTTGCGCGAGCTCCACGATGCGCTCGCCGCGGCACCGGCGGGGAACGCTCCGCGCTCGCTGGTCCTCTACTGGCAGGGGTTCGCGCTCTGGCGGCGGGCGATCAACGGCTTCAACGAGACGCCGACTCCGACGGACCTCGAGTCCGACGTCCTGGCCGCCAGCGCCCACTTCGAGGCTGCCCTGACCGACAACCCGAAGCTCGTCGACGCCCAGGCCGCGCTCGCCGCGTGCATCGGGCTGAGGATGTTCCTCCACAAGACCGTGGACGACGAGATGCGCGCGATGCTCGAACGGGTGAAGGCGCTCCTCGCGGAGGCCCAGGCCCTCGAGCCCGAGAATCCGCGGCTGCTCTGGGTCCGCGGCCCGATGGAGTGGTTCACCCCCAAGGGCAGCCCCGACGACATGCTGGACGCGCACCAGGCCCGGTCCATCGCAACGTACCAGCACGCTCTGCAGGGACTGCCCGGATCGCTGCGCTCCGGACCGGAGCCGCTCCAGCCGACGTGGGGCGAGCCCGAGCTGCACATGAGCCTCGGCTGGGCGTACGCGAAGAAGCGTGTGCCCGATCTCGCACAGGCCGAGGTCCACGCGAGGAAGGCCCTCGCGCTCGTCCCGAGCTGGCACTACGTGCGCGACATCCTCCTGCCGCAGATCGAATCCGCCCGGCGGACCGCGGCGCGGTAGGCGCGACCCGGGTCGGCTGGGACGTGTCCTACCCGGTCTGGCACGGGGGCTGCTTCACGCCCCCGCATGGAACTCTGGCTGACTCTCCGATTCCGCGGATCGCCGCTCGGGCTGCGCGATCGCTTCCCCGCGGAGCTCGCCTTCATCGCCCGTCAGCTCCGGTCGATCGACGGGCCCGAGGTGCCACCCAGCGAGCGCATCTCCACCGCGCACGTCCAGGCGACGCCGGAACAGGCGGAGGGGATCCTCGCCTGGGGGCGGATGCGCACCGTCGATGGACGCACGCTGCTCGCCTCCGCCAGCTTCGAGGAACGCTGGCACGCCCGCGAGCTCGCCCCGGGCACGGTCGTCGAGCTGGTGCGGGCGCCGGCGGCCGACGCGCCGGTGGTGCTGGCGCGCGGCCGATCACACCTGGCGCGGTGGGCATGCTCGCACTGTGACCGTCTGCGCTGGGAGCAGGTGGGCCCGCTCGAGCTGGCGCTCGACGAGCCGCCGGACGCGGAGCTGCTCCACCGCGCGCGCCCCGACCTCCTGCTGACCACCGCAGGCGAGCTCGTGGTCACCTCCCGCCTGCGCCCCGTCTTCGAGGGACACGGCCTCGTCACGAGGGAGGTTCTCGGGGCGCGCGCCTGGCGCCAGGTGGAGATCGAGGAGTCGGTGCCGCTCGCGCCGATGGTGCCGCAGGAGGCGCAGGGGTCGGTGTGCCGGGGCTGTGGCCTGGAGCCGTTCGTCCGCGCGGAAGGGCCGGGGCTGTCCGAGGGCGTCCGCGTGCTCCGTCCCCCGGCCTGGACTCTCGCCGGCGCGATGCCGGCGGGCGTCGCGCTCGCCTGGTCCGAGCAGCGGGTCGGATTCGGCGGGGCGGTGCACGAGGGGTCGGTGCACCCCATGGGCGGGCCGCTCGACCTGGATCTGCATCCCGGGCTCTTCGCGGCGCAGGGAAGCCCCGTGCTCCTCGCCAGCGCCTCGCTCGCGCGCGGGCTCGCCGATGCACGGGCCGGTGGGCTCGAGGTGAGGCCGGTGCAGGGTGCCCCGCAGCGCGGCATGCCGCGTCCGCCTCATGCCGCCGCATGAGCCCGGGTGTGACACACGGGGCACAGCCGTGTGTGATCGGACGGGCACAACCGGCGCCCCCGTGTGCACAGCCTACAGTGTGGGCGCCCTTTTCCAGCCCTGGCACGCGTCCTGCTCGTGATTTCCGGAGTCTGGCAGTGCACGCGTAGGCTTGGAGACAGCCTGTCCATGCCCCGAAAGACCCCTGTGGAGCCCGGTGAACGCGCGCGTGCCTCCACAGCGGAGACGCAGGCTCGCCCCGAGGAGCGGCACCGGACGGCCCCGAGTCTGCTGGTGAGCTGTGCCGCCGGCGCCTGGGCGGTGCCCCTGGCCATGGGGAGGAGCTACGTCCTGGGCCGGGCTCCGGAGTGCGACGTGGTGCTCGACGACCCGTCGGTGAGCCGGCGACACGCGATGCTCACGGTGTCGGGCCGGATCACCGTCGAGGACCTCGGGAGCACCAACGGAACGGCGATCCAGGCCCGGAAGCTCGCGTCCGGCGAGCGGGGGGTGCTCGCGCTGGGGACGGTGTTCGAGGTCGGCTCGGCCACGCTGGTGCTGCAGCGGACGCTGGGGGCACGCTCGCACCGGACGCCGCCGGACATGCCGGGCACGGTGGTGCGCGATCCGGCGATGAAGCGCCTCTACGAGATGCTCGACGTGGTCGCGCCGACCGGGCTCAGCGTGCTCATCCTCGGCGAGACCGGCGTGGGCAAGGAGGTCTTCGCCGAGGGCCTGCACCGACGGAGCTCGCGGGTCGGCGCGCCCTTCCTCAAGCTCAACTGCGCGGCGCTCCCCGAGTCGATCCTCGAGGCCGAGCTCTTCGGCTACGAGAAGGGCGCCTTCACCGGCGCGACCCAGACGAAGGTCGGGCTCTTCGAGGCCGCGGACGGAGGCACCCTGTTCCTCGACGAGGTGGGGGAGATGGCGCCGAGCACCCAGACCAAGGTGCTGCGCGCGCTCGAGAGCGGAGAGGTGATGCGCCTCGGCTCCTCGACCACGCGCAAGGTGGACGTCCGGTTCATCTCGGCCGCGAACCGCGATCTGCGGAAGCTGGTCGCGTCGGGCGGGTTCCGCGCCGACCTCTTCTTCCGGCTCAACGGCATCACCATGACCCTCCCGCCGCTGCGGAAGCGGCCGGAGGACGTGCTGCCGCTGGCCGAGGTGTTCCTCGCGCGATCGGCACGCAAGCTGGGAAAGCCGCCGCCGCGTCTGGGCGAGGAAGCGCGGACGGCGCTCGGCGCCCACCCCTGGCCCGGCAACGTGCGCGAGCTGCGGAACGTCATCGAGCGGGCGGTCGTGCTCTGCCAGGGCGAGACCCTGAAGCCGGGAGATCTCCTGCTGCACGAGGGCGAGATCGAGGGGGCGTCGCCTCCGGCGCCGGCTGCGTCGGCGACGCCGCTCCCCGGCCCGGTCGAGGACGAGCAGGTGACGATGCGTCTGCCGCTGCGTCCGGGGGCACCCGAGCTGAAGGGAAAGCTGGAAGAGTTCGAGCGAGCGCAGATCCTCGAGGCGCTGGCCAAGACCACCGGGAACCAGACCCGGGCGGCGAAGCTGCTCGGCATCGCCCGGCGCACGCTGATCAAGAAGATGGTGCGCTACGGCATCGAGCGCCCGCGGGCCGACGGCTCGCGCCCCGACGCCGACGGCACGCGGCACTGACCGACGGGCACGGCGCGGCCGATCATCCGGTCCAGGCCATCAGCGGAAGAAGCCCGGCCACCAGTGCCATGTCCAGCGGTTCGTCCCGTTGACCGGATTGCCCTCCTCGGTCAGAGCGATCACGGTCCCGTCCGTTCCAACCGCAAGGGCGCAGGAGGGGGCGGGCGAACGACCGGCATCGGTCGTCGTGGAGTCGCTGGCCGCGACGGAGGGCCCAAAGTCCACCCGGCCACAGGAGCGGCCATCCGGGGTGAGCACCTCGATCGAGCACCCGGTACGGCCGGTGAGCGTGCTCACCTCGTTGGCGGCATTGATTGCCGCGTACCCGGTGCCACTCCTGATCCGATGCAGGTCGATCGCCGGACGCTGGACCAGCCAGTCCGGAGCGGGCCCGGGATGGGGATCGAGGGACTTGAAGCTCGCGAGGAACCTCCCGGACTCCTCCGGACAGCTCTCGCGGACGAACAGACCTCCGGTCAATGAAGGCATGAGTCGCAGGCAGAACGCTGGTGCGCTCTGCTGGACGTCGAACGCCGCACCCGGACGACCCTGAGCGTCGGTCCAGATACCCATCACACCTCCGTCCTGCGGATGACTGGGTTCATTCCCGGCAGGAGGGAACAGCACCAGGCTGTTGCCGCCGGTGTCCACGCCAACCGGTAGCCGTTCCGAGTTGTCGGTGGGATCCCAGTCGGTGATCGGAAGTGGCGTCTGCCACCGGACTCCGAGATCGGGGTCGTACGCGGCGAGTGTCTCGGTGGCTGACACCAGAACCAGCATGCCGCCGCGTGGGTCCTGCCCCTGGCTCGCCAGGCTGGCAGCGAACTCCGTCTCCTGTGCGCCGCCGTCGGAGAACACCTTGGCGACCCGATGCTGGGGGGGGCCGGGGGACTCGCTGTCGAGGCTTTGAACTCCGATGAATCCGTCCGCAACTCCGATGGCATCTCGCCCGAGCGAGCCGCCGCCTACCGTCGCCGAGCTGCAGAGGAGTCTTCCCGAGGGGTCGAAGATGGAGAGGGACAGGGAGTCGAAGTGCGCGCTGATCGGAACGAGCACCTCACCGCGACCGTCGGTGGTGCCGGGCATCCCGTACTCGTACGGGGGCAGCGCGTCGGTCCGGTAAACGACGGGCCGACCTGGCGTAGCCGTCATCAGGGCTCGGCAGGCATCCGGAGGAGCGCCTCCGTCGCTGCCTGCATCGGACTGTCCTGCGTCCTGACCTGGAGCTCCTCCGTCCGGCGGGAGGGACCCCGCATCGGTCTGTCCTCCGTCCTGGCTCGCCGCTCCTCCATCCGGAGAGACGGAACCGGCGTCCGGGAGTGCAGCTGAGCCGCCCGAACCCCCCGTCCCCCCACAGCTCAGCCCCAGTGCGAGCGCAACGATTCCGCACAACCGACCCGCCATCCCCATGATGCCTCCATGCCACGAAGGTGCGGCTCGATGACCCGCGGCTGAAACTGGCCACATGGACGCGCTGCCCGGTGGACGACGAGAGTCGGAGCGCGAGTGCGCGAAGATGGGCGTCGCCGCGCCAGGGGCCGCGGGCGAGCAAGCGCGGGTGAAGCGGAGGGCGATGGCAGCGAGGCACCGCGGCTTCCGCCACGGCGTGGCAGGCACTCCACCGCTTCCCACGGCCGGGACATCCCTTCCCAGTGGCGCACGCTCGCCGACCACCCGAGGGGCTCGCGACGAGCAGCGCGCCTGGCACCCATTTCGCTACTCCGGGCGGCGTGGGCAGCTTGAGCTTCGCGTTGAGAGCGCTTTGGCGCTCGCCAGGCTTCACGGTGGCGGGAGCGTTGGTGCTCGCGATGGGCATCGTGGCCAGCACGGCGATCTTCAGCGTGCTCCGCGGGGTGGTGCTGCAGCCGCTCGGTCTTCCCCAGCCGGAAAATCTGCTGCGGCTCTACGAGCGTCCGGCAAATAGCGACGCGCGCTGGTCCTGGTCGGCACCCGACTACCTCGATCTGGCCAGCGAGAACGGCGCGTTCGAATCGGTGGCGGCCATTCGCGCTGACCGGCAGACCCTGACTGGACGTGGCTCGCCGGTGCAGATCCGGGTGGCGCGCGTGACGGCCAGCTTCTACTCGACCCTGCGGGTGGCCCCCGCCCTCGGGCGAGCACCTGGTGCCGAGGAGGACGCGACCGGCTCGGGGCACACGGTGGTGCTCACGGACGACTACTGGCGGCGCGAGTTCGAGGCCGACCCCGACGTGCTCGGCCGGACCCTGACGCTCGATGGTCGTGTCTACAGCATCGGTGGGGTGATGCCGCGCGGCTTCCAGTTCGCCCTGCTCCGTGAGGCGCAGGTGCTACTGCCCGTCTCATTCGAGCAGATCGAGATCGAACGGCGCGGTCGAATGCCGTTCAACGTGGTCGCGCGGCTCAAGCCCGGTCTCACGCTCCGCGATGCACAGGCTGACCTGGACGTGGTCGGCCCGCAGATCGCCGCGCGCATCGTCGAGCACCTCGGCTGGCGACACGAGGCGCGGCCACTGCTCGAGGACCTGGTGGGCCCGGTGAAGCCGGCGCTGGCGGCTCTTCTGGGCGCAGTGCTGCTCGCGCTGCTCATTGCCTGCGCCAACGTGGCCAGCCTCGTGCTGGCGCGGGGGATGGCGCGGCAGCGCGAGCTGGCGATCCGCGGGGCACTGGGCGGCGGGAGGGGAGCCCTGGTGCGCCAGCTGCTGACCGAGTCTCTGATGCTGTCGGCGATCGGCGGCGCGCTCTCGCTGCTCCTCGCGCCGTGGGCGCTCGCGGCGGTGTTGTCGCTCGCGCCCCGCGACCTGCCGCGACTGCATGAGGTTCACCTCGACGGGTCGGTGCTCGCGTTCGCGATGGTCGCGGCGATGATCGCCGGGCTGCTGGCCGGGCTCCTTCCCGCGCTGCAGATGACGCGGCCCGATCTGATGAGCACCCTGCGCGACGGCGCCTCGGGGACGCCAGGTCGGGGGCGAGCCCGTGCGGCGCTGGTGGTGACCGAGACCGCGCTCGCCTTCATGCTGGCTGCCGGGGCCGGCCTGATGGTGCGCACCCTCTCCGGACTCCTAGAGGTCCGGCCTGGCCTCGCCGCTCCCGAGCGGGTCCTGGTGGCCGACCTCGATCTGCCTCAGGCCCGCTATCCCGACCAGCGCATCTGGGCCTTTGCGCAGCAGCTCGCCCAGCGGCTGTCGGCGGTGCCCGGGATGGCTGGAAGCGCGCTGATGACCTCCGTGCCGCTCGACTCCCGCTCGCGCGAGGAGCACGCCTTCGAGCTCGAGGGCGGCGACGAACTTCCCCCGGGCCAATCGCCCCGGGCCGAGGTCGTCTTCGCCACACCGGGTTATCTGGCAGTCCTCGGTGTGCCGCTGCGTTCCGGTCGCGACATCCGCTGGTCGGACGTGATGCGCTCGCCGCACGTGCTCTTGGTCAACGAGGAGTTCGTGCGCCGATACCTCCCTCGGGGGGAGCCGGTGGGCCGGCGCATCAAGCAGATCCTGGGGCCCGACAACCCGTGGGACATCGTCGGCGTCTTCGGCGATGTGCGCACCAAGGGACTGGATGCGGCACCGGTGCCCATGGTGGTGGTGCCGGTGCTGCAGTGGGCGCGGCCGCAGCTGCGAGTGGCCGTCCGGAGCGTGGCGGGTGACCCGCTGCAGTTGCTGGCGCCACTGCGCACCGAGGTGCTCGCGCTCGACGGGAACCTCCCGGTCTCCAGGCCCCAGGTGCTCGCGACCATGGTCGCCGACTCGGTCGGCGACCGACGGATTAAGACGACGTTGCTAGCTCTGTTCGCTCTGGTGGCGCTGGCGCTGGCGGGGCAGGGCATCTACAGCGTGGTGGCCCTCTCGGTGGCCCAGCGCACGCGCGAGATCGGCATCCGGATGGCCCTGGGCGCCGACCGCCTTCTTCTCGTGCGGATGGTGGTGGGTGGTGGGCTGCGGACCGCGCTGCTCGGAGTCGCGCTGGGGCTGACCGGGGCACTCGCCGGCACGCGCGCCCTGGCTTCGCAGGTGTACGGCGTCAGCACCAGCGACCCACTCACCCTGGTCGGCGCCATTGCCTTGCTGCTCGGTGCGGCCGCGCTGGCGAGCTGGATTCCAGCGATGCGCGCAGCGAGAGTGGACCCGGCGGTGTCGCTGCGGGCGGAGTAGGGCGCTCGAAGCCGGCGACGCGATGGTTCATCGGCCCGCTGCCGGGGGGATTCCCTGACGCCGGCCATTGATTCTCCCCGGGCGTCCCGGGTATCTGGACCGGTCCCCGGTCCACCGTGAAGCGCTACTTCGTCCACACCTTCGGCTGCCAGATGAACGTCAACGACTCGCTCCGCATGGGCGAGGCGCTGGCCACCATCGGCTACCGGCCGACGCCGACGGCCGACCGGGCGGACCTCATCATCCTCAACACCTGCGCCATCCGCGAGAAGGCCGAGGACAAGATGCTCTCGGCCCTCGGGCGCTACCGGGCCATCAAGACCCAGCGCGGCGCCCTCCTCGCCGTCGGCGGCTGCGTCGCGCAGCAGGAGAAGAGCAAGCTGCTCGCGCGCGTCCCGTACCTTGACTTCGTCTTCGGCCCGGACGCCATCGGCAAGCTGCCGGAGCTGGTCACCCGCGTCGTCGAGGACCGGGTCCGCATCACCGAGACCGCTTGGGTCGACTCCGAGGAGTACGTCTTCCCCCGCGCGGACCCGGGCAGCTCGGCGGGGAAGGTGAGCGAGTTCGTCACCGTGATGAAGGGCTGCGACAACGTCTGCAGCTTCTGCGTCGTCCCGCACACCCGGGGCCGCGAGGTGAGCAGGCCCTTCGTCGAGGTGCTCGAGGAGGTCGCGTCGCTCACCGGGGTGGGCGTCCGCGAGGTCACCCTCATCGGCCAGAACGTGAACTCCTACCAGGGCGGCATCTCCTTCGCCGAGCTCCTGCTCCGCGTCGCCCAGGTCCCGGGCGTCGAGCGGGTGCGGTTCACCACCAGCCACCCCCACGACCTCTCCGACGCGCTCATCGACGCGTTCCGGATCGAGCAACGGATCGCACCTCACTTCCACCTCCCGGTCCAGAGCGGCAGCGACGCCGTGCTGCGCCGGATGAAGCGCGACTACACCGTCGCCGCGTACCTCCAGCGACTGGCCGCCCTCCGCGCCGCCCGCCCGGGGATCGCCGTCACCACCGACATCATCGTGGGCTTCCCCGGCGAGTCGGAGGAGGACTTCCAGCGGACGCTCGCCCTGACCGAGCAGGTCCGCTACGAGAACCAGTTCTCCTTCGTCTTCTCGGCCAGACCGCGCACCGTCGCCGCGCTCAAGGAGACCGAGTGGGGCCCGGTGCCGCACGAGGTGAAGGTCGAGCGGCTCGAACGGCTCCAGGCGATCCAGCGGCGGATCAGCGGCGAGATCGGCACGGCGCTGGTGGACGACGAGGTCGAGGTGCTGGTCGAGGGTCCCAGCAGGTCCGACCCAGCGCGGCGCTTCGGCCGCACACCTGAGAACCGCACGGTGAACTTCGACGGAACGGCGCCCGCCGGTGCCCGTGCCCGCGTCCGCGTCACCCACGGCTCGCCGAGCGCGCTGCTGGGCGTGGAGGCAGGCATCGTCGACCTGCCGCCGGTGCCGCCGCTCCGGCCGAGGACCGAGGCCGCCTGATGGGAATCCGCTCCTTCCAGGGCGTGACTCCGCGCCTGCACCCATCGGTGTTCGTCGCCGACGGAGCGCAGGTCATCGGCAACGTCGAGATCGGGCAGGAGTCGTCGGTCTGGTACAACACCGTCCTCCGCGGGGACGTGAACACCATCCACATCGGGGCCCGGAGCAACATCCAGGACCTCACGATGATCCACGTGGAGAAGGGCACCCATCCCACCCGGATCGGCGACGACGTCACCGTCGGCCACCACGTCGTCATCCACGGCTGCACCATCGGCAACCGGGTGCTCGTCGGCATCGGCGCCATCGTCCTCAACGGCGTGGTCATCGAGGACGATGCGTTCATCGCCGCCGGGACGCTGCTCATTCCCGGGACGCGCGTGCCCGCGGGCTCGATGGTGATGGGCAGCCCCGGGAAGGTGAAGCGCCCGCTCAGTGACACCGAGCGCGCGGGCCTGCTCACCTCGGCGGCGGGGTACGTCCTGAACGCAAAGCTCCACCGGGGCGGCTGAGGTCGGGCTTTCCCTGACCTGGGGCTCTCCCGTGCTAGAAGGGCGGGTTGATGCCGCCACAGGACGCTCTCCGGAGCTGCGCCCTCTTCAAGGGATTCACGGAGACTGGACTGCAGATCCTCGCCGGGATCGCGGTGGAGCGAACCTATCCCCGCGGGACACCGCTGTTCGTGGAGAACATGCTCGCCGAGAGCCTGTTCATCATCTTCGACGGCCGGGTGGGCATCACCGTCCGGAACGGCGGTGACGAGCTGCCCCTCGGCGAACTCCAGCGAGGCGACTCCCTCGGAGAGCTGGCGCTCGTTCAGCAGGGCCAGCGCCTGTGCAGCGCCATGGCCCTCACCCCGGTGACCGCCGTGGAGCTGCGGAGCGTCGACTTCCAGCGGCTCATGACCCAGAAGCCCCAGGCCTGTCTCAAGCTGCTGATGGCGATCGTGTCCCAGTTCGGTGCCAGGCTTCAGGCCAACCGGGAAGCGTTCAAGGCCCTGCTCCCACGTCCCTGACCTGCCGGATCCAGGACCCCCGGTGCTAAGGTCCCCCGGCCCGGGTGTCTCTGACCCGGGACCGCTTGGAAGCCCTCCTCAAGACCCTCCTCCTCGGTTCGCACGGCGCGATGGCCTACCTGTCCATCTTTGCCGTGCTCGTCGCCTGTGGGCTGGGCGTCCCCCTGCCCGAGGACATCTCGCTCATCCTCGGTGGGTTCCTCGTCTACAAGGGGGTCGCGAACCTCTGGGGGATGGTCGCCACCGGGTTCCTCGGCATCCTCATCGGCGACTCGCTCATCTACCTGGCGGGCAGACGGGTGGGCCTCCGGGTCAGGACGGGCCATGGCTGGCTCGCCCGCGTCGTGACCCCGTCCCGGCGCATCCTGGTGGAGGGGCTCTTCGCCCGGCACGGGGAGAAGATCGTCATCCTCGCGCGCTTCATGCCCGGCGTCCGCGCGGTGACCTACTTCACCGCCGGCTCGGCGGGGATGCCCTATCCCCGCTTCATCTGCTTCGACGGCCTCGCCGCGCTCCTCTCCGCGCCGCTCTTCGTGCTGCTCGGCTACCGGTTCGGGCGACACCTGCAGCAGGTCATCGAGCTGATGAAGAGGTACCAGCTCATCGCGGTGGGGCTCCTCCTCGGCACCGTGCTCCTGTGGGCCGCGGTCCGCCGATGGCGTGAGGTGGCCCTGGCCAAGAAGCTGCGGGAGCAGCTGGGCGAGGAGGATCGCCCGCCGCCGTCCGCGCCCGTCCTCCGGGAGCCCGCCGGGGAGCTCAACAAGTAGCGAGCGGCCAAGGCCGCGATAGCCCTCACGAATTCCGGGGGTCAGACCCGCCCGGGATGGATTTTGTCCGGGGTGCGGCGTATAGAACGCCATGCTGACCGACCCCCTCCGCCTGGCGCTCACGTTCGACGACGTGCTGCTCCAGCCGGCCGAGAGTCACGTTCTCCCCAAGGACGTCGAGCTCGGCACCCGACTCACCCGCAACCTCCGTCTGAACATCCCGCTGCTCTCGGCGGCGATGGACACCGTCACCGAGTCCGCGACCGCCATCGCCATGGCGCAGCAGGGCGGCATCGGGGTCGTCCACAAGAACCTCAGCATCGAGCGGCAGGCGGCGGAGGTGGCGCGGGTCAAGAAGTACTCGAGCGGCATGGTCAGCGAGCCGGTCGTCGTCGAGCCCGAGGCGCCGCTCCACGTCGCGCTCGACCTCATGCGGAAGAACGGCATCTCCGGCATCCCGGTCACCCGCGGCCGGAAGCTGATGGGCATCCTCACCAGCCGCGACGTGCGATTCGAGACCAACCTCGACAAGAAGGTCGAGGAGGTGATGACCCGGAAGCTCATCACCGCCCGCGAGGGAGTGAGCAAGGCGGCGGCCCAGGAGCTCCTGCACTCCAACCGGATCGAGAAGCTGCTCCTGGTGAACGAGCACGGCGAGCTCCGCGGCCTGATGACCATCAAGGACATCGAGAAGTCCCGGACGCACCCCAACGCGGCGAAGGACGGCAAGGGCCGGCTGCTCTGCGCGGCGGCGGTGGGCGTCGGCCCGGACCGCGAGGAACGGATCACCGCGCTGCTCAAGGCCGGCTGCGACGTGCTGGTGGTGGACACCGCACACGGTCACTCCCGGGGCGTGCTGGACGCGGTGCAGGACACCCGGAGGAACTTCTCCGGTTTCGAGCTGGTGGCGGGCAACGTGGCCACCGCCGAGGGAACGCGGGCGCTCATCGAGGCCGGCGTGGACGCGGTGAAGGTCGGCATCGGCCCGGGGAGCATCTGCACCACCCGGGTGGTGGCCGGAGTCGGCGTGCCGCAGCTCACTGCGGTGGACGATTGCGCGAAGGAAGCGGACCGTCACGACGTTCCGGTCATCTCCGACGGCGGCATCAAGTACTCGGGCGACATCGTGAAGGCACTGGCCGCCGGGGCGAGCACGGTGATGATCGGCTCGCTGTTCGCCGGCACCGAGGAGGCGCCGGGCGAGGTCATCCTGTACCAGGGCCGGAGCTACAAGAGTTACCGGGGCATGGGCTCGCTCGGAGCGATGAAGCGCGGCGGCAAGGAGCGCTACTTCCAGGGCGACGTGGACGAGGAGCAGAAGCTGGTCCCCGAGGGCATCGAGGGCCGCGTCCCGTACAAGGGCAGCCTGGCGATGAACGTGTACCAGATGCTCGGCGGCATCCGGAGCGGGATGGGCTACACGGGCTGCCGCACCGTCGAGGAGCTGCGGACGAACGCGCGCTTCGTGCGGATCACCCCGAGCGGGCTCCGCGAGAGTCACGTCCACGACGTCATCATCACCGAGGAGGCGCCGAACTACCGCGTGGAGTAATCCCGCCCACTTGACCGCTGCACTCGTGGCCGCCCGACACTGTGCCTCGGCCGCCATGACGAGAACGACTATCGAGTGCGGCCTGCCCTGACCGAGACGACAAGACACCGTGCACATCCACGACGAGAAGGTCCTCATCCTCGATTTCGGAAGTCAGTACACCCAGCTGATCGCCCGGCGGGTTCGCGAGCTGGGCGTGTACTGCGAGATCCACCGGCCGGACCTGCCGCTGGCGGATATCAAGGCCTTCGCCCCGAGGGGGATCATCCTCTCCGGCGGGCCGATGTCGGTGGAGGCCGAGGGCGCTCCGATGCCGGCCGCCGGGGTGTTCGACCTCGGGGTTCCGGTGCTCGGCATCTGCTACGGCCTGCAGCTGATCGCCAAGATGCTCGGTGGTCGCGTGGACCGGTCGGCGCACCGGGAGTTCGGCCCCGCGGTCATCGAGGTGCTCGACCCGAAGGGGCCCCTGGCGCCGTTCGCGAAGGGTGATGCGTGCGAGGTGTGGATGAGCCACGGGGACCGGGTGGACGTGCTCCCGCCCGGCTTCGAGCCCATCGCCCGCACCTCGAACGCGCCGCTCGCCGCCACCGCACACCGCGAGCGGCCGATCTACGGGCTCCAGTTCCACCCCGAGGTGGTCCACACCCCGAGGGGCAAGGACATCTACCGGGCGTTCCTCTTCGACGTCTGCAAGCTCTCCGGCGCGTGGACGATGAAGGGCTTCGCGGAGGAGGCGGTCGAGGCGATCCGGAAGCAGGTGGGGCAGGGGAGGGTCATCTGCGCGCTCTCGGGCGGGGTGGACAGCTCGGTGGCCGCGCTCCTCATCCACCGCGCCATCGGGGACCGGCTGACCTGCATCTTCGTCGACAACGGGGTGCTGAGAGAGGGGGAGCGGCTTCAAGTCGAATCCCTCTTCGAGGGCCGCTTCCACGTGCCGCTCCGCACGGTGGACGCGCGGAAGCGCTTCCTGGACCGGCTGGCGGGAGTGACCGACCCGGAGAAGAAGCGGAAGATCATCGGCCGCGAGTTCATCGCCGTCTTCGAGGAGGCGGCGCGCGACATCCAGGGCGCGGACTTCCTGGCCCAGGGGACGCTGTACCCGGACGTCATCGAGTCGGTGTCCACCAAGGGCCCCTCGGCCACCATCAAGAGTCACCACAACGTGGGCGGGCTGCCCGAGGTGATGAAGCTCAAGCTGGTCGAGCCGCTGCGCGAGCTGTTCAAGGACGAGGTCCGGGCGCTGGGCCGCGAGCTGGGGCTGCCGGAGGAGATGCTGATGCGGCAGCCGTTCCCCGGGCCCGGGCTCGCCATCCGCGTGCTGGGCGAGATCACCGAGGCGCGGCTGGATCTGGTCCGGAAGGCGGACGTCATCGTCCAGGACGAGGTCCGGAAGGCGGGCCTCTACCGGGAGGTCTGGCAGGCGTTCGCGGTGCTTCTCCCGGTGTCGAGCGTCGGCGTGATGGGGGACGAGCGGACCTATGAGTCGACCGCGGTGGTGCGGGCGGTGACCAGCGTGGACGGGATGACCGCCGACTGGGCGCGGCTGCCGCACGATCTGCTGGCGCGGATCTCCGCCCGGATCACCAACGAGGTCCGGGGAATCAACCGCGTCGTCTACGACATCTCCAGCAAGCCGCCCGCCACCATCGAGTGGGAGTGAGGGAGCGCCCGCGCCGGGTCACGTTCCTGCTCGCGGCGGCGCTCGTCCTGGGCGCCGTCGCCATCTCGGTGCGATCGCGGACGACGGCGGCGATGGGCTGAAGTCGAACGCCGCGCAGCGGGCGGGCTACATCGTGAGGACGGCCCGGAACTGGGCTCCTCCGCTGATCATCCGGGTATAGGCGTCCGTGGCCTTCGCCAGGGGGAACTTCTCGATCATGGGCCGAACTCCGGTCATCTCGGCGAAGCGGAGCGTGTCCTCGGAGTCGGTGGGGATGCCGGACGCCCAGCCCTGGATCCGCCTCTTGCCGGAGATCAGCAGGTAGGCCGCGACCTCGAGCGGGTCCGCGGGAGCGCCGGCGACGATCAGCGTGCCGTTCGCTCCCAGCCCAGCGATGAGCGAGGACATCGACTTTCCGGAGGGTGCGGTCGCGAGGATCGCTCGCGCGCCGCCGAGCTTCTGCAGCTCGGCCGGAACGTCGGTCTTCGCGCTGTCGATGTAGAGGTCGGCCCCGAGCTTTCTGGCGAGGGTGGCGTTCTCCGCGCCACGGCCGATGGCCGCGACCCGATATCCGAACTTCTTCGCGAACTGGACGCCCAGGTGTCCGAGACCGCCGATCCCCTGAACCGCGACCAGGTCGCTCGGGAGCGCCCCGCTGTGCCGGAGGGCGTTGAAGGTCGTGACCCCGGCGCACATCAGCGGAGCGGCCTCGGCGGCATCGAGCGACTCGGGCATGCGCGCCAGCGCCTCGACCGGGGCGACCATGAACTCCTGGTATCCACCGTCGTAGCTGACGCCGGCGATGAGCATGTTGGCGCAATTGATGAAGTCGCCGCGCCTGCACTCGGTGCACGTCCCATCGTGGCCTCCGTGCCACCCCACACCGACGCGCTCTCCTTGCGTCCAGCCCTTCACCGAGGCGCCGACCTGGTCGATCACTCCTGCCACCTCGTGGCCTGGGACGCGCGGGTAGGAGATTCCTGGAACGAGTCCTTCCTTGGTGACGACGTCGCTGTGACAGACTCCGCAGGCCTGGACGCGAATTCGCACCTCCCCGGGGCCCGGCTCGGGCACCTCCCGCTCCACCACCTCGAGGTCCCCTCCGGGCCTCGGCACCTGGACCGCCACCATCTTCGCCATCGTCCACCTCCTCCGGGTGCGCTCTACGCCGGTGACCAGATGGGTGCCAGCCCGTCACGTGGTACGACCGTTCGCGCGGGAACGGAGGCCCTCCGGCCCGTGTTTCTTCGACCCATGCGAGGAGGGAAGGTGCGGCGTGATCTGCTGGCGGGAGTGTTGCTGTCATCGATGGCGTGTTCCCACGCTCCGCCGCCGTCGGCCGAGACGAAGGTCGAGCGCCGCGACGACTGGCTCCTCGCGCTGAAGTCCGACCTCGAGCGGATCGCATCCAACGACGGGTTCCAGGGACAGTTCCGGGTCCTCCACGGTGGCAAGCCGGAGATCGACAACGCCGTCGGGGACACCACCTGCCTCGCGCTGGGCGCTGGCCGCCGGCTGCTCGCGGCCGTCGCGGTGGGCCTCCTGGTCGACGACGGGAAGCTCGGCTGGGACGACCGCCTCGAGCGCCGGCTCCCGGCCGCCGCCGGGACCTCGTTCTCCGGCCTCACCCTCGCCAATCTGCTGACCGACTCCGCCGGCCTCGGCGCGAGCACCGGGGCCACGCCCGAGACCCGGCTCGACGACGCGGCGAAGGTCCCGCTCCGCGCCCCGCCCGGAACGCTGGTGGACCCCGCGGACGAACGACCGTGGGTCCTGGTGGAGCGCGTGGTGGCCGAGGTCTCGCGCGAGACCTTCGCCCGGTTCGTGGAGTCGCGCATCGCCGGCCCCGCAGGGATGAAGGCCACCTTCGTCGGCCCGGGCGGCGGCTGTCCCGACGACGCCCGCGGGACGACCACGCTCGACGACCAGTTCCGCCTCATCGATGCGCTCCGGGCGGGAAAGCTGGTCTCCCCCCAGACTCGCGCGGCCCTGTGGCTGCCCCGGCTCCCGCTCGGTCCCGGCTCCGAGGTCGCCTACGGGTTCTTCGTCCGGACCCGAGATCCCCAGCAGGCGGTGGGAATCAGCGCCGAGGGAACGGCCGCGGCGTACGAGCTGTGGCTCGATCCGGCGGGGACCGATGCGCTCGTGCTCCTCGGCAAGACCCCGACGAAGACCGCGCGAGGCATCCGGACCGCCCTGGGCGAGTTCTACGCCCTTCCGCCGGGGCAACCGCACGCGAGTTCGCCGGCGAGACGGCCCGCGCCGCGGTGACGCCGATCCGGCGGCGGAGGCGTCAGCTGCCCTTCGTCGCCGGCATCGCCGCCTGGCACGCCTGGCTCAGCTCCGAGGCGTGGCCGCGCAGGCATGCCGCGATCCGGTGACCGCCCGGCTGCACGTCGGCGCAGAACTTCGCCACGTCCGGCTGGCAGGCCTCCTTCGCAGCCTCGAACTTCTGGTGGGCCTGGTCGATCCGGGCCTTGCACTCCGCCGAGACCTGATCGGCGTTCTGCTGGAGGCAGGCATGCACGCCTGCGCGACCCTTGGCGTCGGGACAGAGGCGGGCCACGTCGGCCGCGCACGGACGTTGCGGGGGTGCGGTGGACGGCGACTGCTGCGCGAGCGCGGCACCACCGGCGAGGGTCGCGACGAGGACGAGCGCTGCGGGAGAAAGGACTGGACGGCGCATCGAGATGAGCTCCTGGAAAGCAGGTTCCAGGGTTCCCACACCCGACCCCGCCGGAGAGGTAAACCGGCTCAGCCCCCCGAACCAGGGGGACGCCTGAGGAAGCGCGCAGGGGCGCGCGCCAGCGGCCAGGCTCAGCGGACCCCGGCGTCTCCGGCCCTGCCGACGCCCGCATCCGGCGCCGGCGCGGGGAGCTCCTCGACCAGCCAGCGTCCTCCCAGCCGGCTCACGCGCAGCAGGAGGAACTCCGGGGTCCGACCCGAGATGCCGAGCTCGGCCCGGACCTCGGCGACGTCGGGCTGCTCGAACTTGACGTCGCGGACCACGATGCTCCCGAACGGAGCGGCCCCGCCCACGGTCTGCATCAACCCCCAGCAGCTCGACGCCGGCTCCGCTTGCGCGCCGGCGCGAGCCAGCGCTTCCATCTCGTTGCTCGGTGGATCGGACACGTCGTCACCGATGCCCACGCAGACCAGCGGACGGGCGGTCCCGGCATCCGCGGCAGGGCCTCGAAGCCGGAAGAGGAGCGCGCGGAAGACCTCGATGCGCACCGCGGACGTCCGGGCGAGCTCGGCGGGCGGGGGATTGAACGAGACGAGGAAGGTGTAGGGCACCAGCACCGGCTTCCCCTTGTAGGTGACCGGTGCGTAGCGGCGCCGCTGGAGCCAGGCCTCGATCGACGCATCGAACGGCGGGCCGCGCGAGTCGAGCACGTGGCACGCCTCGAGCGCCCCGGTGTCGCGCAGGATGCAGCGCACCGGAACCGGACGGCGATCGGCGAGGAGCGCCGCGATGTCGCCCGGGTCGAGGTAGGGAAGGCTCTGAGCCGAGACGGTGACCGACTCGGTGATGCAAGCGTCCATCTCCACGTCGGCGCAGGTGGGCTTCAGCTGACCGGGCAGAGGCGTCGGCTCGCCGAACAGGCTCGCGCAGGCGGCGAGCCCGACGACGGCGAGGACGAGGAGGGTGCGGCGAGGACCCATGGTCGGCTCTCAGCTTGGACCAGTCCACGGACCGAGCGAAAGTGAGGTTCGACCTCGAGCAAGGCTTCACGACGTCGACGGAAGGGGAAGGATCTCCTCGACAGCCGGGCGGGGCAGGCCCGAAACTCGCCCGCTTCATGAGCCACCTGTCACGTCGCACCCTGCTCGGCGCCGCGGTCGGAACGGCGGCTGCCGCGTCCTTGCCCCGAGTGTCGCTCGCTGCCGCGCCTTCCGGACCGCTCGACGCGGAGGTCGCCCGGCGCCACGACGAGAACGTCCAGCGGCTGCAGGCGTGGATCCGCGAGCCGTGCATCGCCGCGGAGTCGAAAGGCTTCGAGACCGGCGTGCCGTTCTTCCTCCAGATGCTGCGCGACGCCGGCTTCCAGAAGGTCGAGCAGGTGAAGACCTCGGGAAAGCCCGGCGTGTTCGCGACGCTCGACGCGGGCGCGAAGAGGACCCTCGGTCTCTACTTCATGTACGACGTGAAGCAGGCCGACCCCGCCGAATGGTCCTCGCCGCCCTTCGAGGCCCGGATCGTCGACAAGCAGGGGTTCGGGAAGGTGCTCGTCGGCCGCGGCGCCGTGAACCAGAAGGGGCCCGAGGCCATGTTCCTCGCGGCGCTGCACGCTTACCGGACCTCGAAGCGGAAGCTGCCCGTCAACCTCGTCCTGGTCGCCGAAGGAGAAGAGGAGATCGGCTCACCGCACTTCGGTGAGGTGGTCCGCCGCCCGGACATCGCCGCCGCGCTGGGGAAGTCGATCGGCATCTTCATGCCCTCGGCGTCGCAGGACCCCGACGGAGCCCTGGAGATCACCCTCGGGGGCAAGGGTGTCGTCGAGCTCGAGCTCGTGGCCTCGGGCGCGAAGTGGGGCCGCGGGCCCTCCAGGGACGTTCACAGCGCGAACCGGGCGCGGCTCGACAGCCCTGCCTTCCACCTGGTGCAGGCCCTGGCGACGCTGGTCACGCCCGACGGCGCCGAGCCGGCGATCGACGGGTTCGCGGACAAGGCACGGCCTCTCTCCCCTGCCGAGCTGCAGATGGTGAAGCGCGCCGCGCAGCGAATGAGCGAGGCCCAGGCGAAGCAGCTGCTCGGGGCGAAGGTCTGGATCCGCGATGAGGGCTGGGAACAGGCGCTGGTGCGGCTGTGCAGCAAGCCGACGGTGAACATCGAGGGGCTGGTCGGCGGGTACACCGGACCGGGCGGGAAGACGATGCTTCCCTCGCGGGTGGTGGCCAAGCTCGACCTCCGGCTGGTGCCGGACATGACCGCTGACGGCGCTCTGGCGGCGCTGAAGGCTCACCTCCAGAAGCGCGGCTTCGGAGACCTCGAGGTCAACATGACCGGCGGCTACGACCCGACCACCACGCCGGCGGACTCGGCCTTCATCAAGAACATGGACGCGGTCTACCGGAAGATGGGCGTCGACCCGCTGCTCTGGCCGCGGAGCGGAGGATCCTGGCCCGGGTACCTCTTCACCGAGAAGCCGCTCGGGCTCCCCGCGGGCCACTACGGGCTGGGCCACGGGTCGGGTGCCCACGCGCCCGACGAGTACCTGGTCATCGAGGCCAGCAATCCCAAGGTCGCGGGTTTCGACGCCGCGGTGAACAGCCACGTGGCGTACCTCGAGACCCTCAGGGGCTGAGCTCAGTGCCCGCGCTGTAGAAGCGTATCCAGGTCCTTGCGATTGTTGACGACCTTGGAGATGAGGCCGAGGTCGATCGCCGCCGGCGGGTCGATCCACCGGTCGCGCTCCATGAGGTCCACGAAGCGCTCCTGGGGCGTTCCGGTCCGCTCGGCGTAGAGCCGGTGCATCTTCTTCTTGAGCTCGATGATGTCCCGGGCGTGGATCTCCAGATCGCTCGCAGAGCCGTGGATCACCCCGCCGACCAGCGGCTGGTGGATCAGGAGCTTCGCGTTGGGGAGGGCGACGCGATCCTCCTTCTCGGCGGCCAGGGCGATGACCGAGCCCATGCTCCCGGCGAAACCCGCGACGACGGTGATCACCCGGGGACCGATGAAGCGGGCGGTGTCGTAGATGGCAAATCCCGAATAGACCTCGCCACCCGGGCAGTCCACCCAGATCACGATGGGGGCGGTGGGATTGCTCCGCTCGAGCGCAAGCAGCTGCCGGTTCACCCGGAGGGCGAGATCGGCGTTCACCTCGCCGCTGACGAACACCGTCCGCGACTCGAAGAGGTGCTGGTCGATCGGGGTGAAGGGGGTGGGGGCGGCCGGCTGCGGGCTCTCGGGCTTCTTCTCGTTCTCCATGGGGGGCCTCGTCATCGCAGGAGGACTCTAACCGGAAGATTCGGGGAAGACAGCCTGACGAGGCCTTGAAAGCCGGCGCTCGACGGTGCACTGCTTCGTCGCCCGGAGGCCGAGATGGCAGAGACCGAGACGAGGGCCGGAGGCTGTCACTGCGGGGCGATCCGCTACACCGCGGAGCTGGATCGCGGGGGCAGGGTGATCAGCTGCAACTGCTCGATGTGCGGCAGGTCCGGGACCCTCCTGACCTTCGTTCCCGCGTCCCGGTTCCGCCTCGAGCGCGGCGCGGACGCGACCACCGACTACCAGTTCAACAAGCAGGTCATCCACCACCTGTTCTGCAAGACCTGCGGGATCAAGGCCTTCGCCCGCGGCACCGGCCGGGACGGCCAGCCGACGGTGGCGGTGAACGTCCGCTGCCTGGACGGCTTCGAGCCGGGCCAGTTCCAGGTTCAGGACTTCGACGGTCGCAGCCGCTGACCCTGTCGCCCCGGGGGCGCGTCAGCGGCCGCCGGCGCCGATGCGTGCGCCTGCGCTGCGGACCCACATCGGTCTCCTCCGGGCGCGCCGTCTACAGTCGCCTCACCGTGCCAGGCTCTCGACGACTGTCGTTGCTGCTCGTGCTGGCTGCGGCGCCGGGCTGGGCGACGACGTACCCCGTCGGCGCCTCGCGCGCGTACAAGTCTCCCTGCCTCCTGGTCGCGAGCGTCGTGCTCCAGCCGGGGGACGTCGTGGAGGTCGACCCGGGGACATACACCGACGCGTGCCAGCTGACCGCGTCGGGCACCTTCGTGAAGCCGATCGTCATGCGCGGCATCCCGGGGCCGCGGCCGGTGTTCGACGCGACCGGGCTCGACCTCTCGGGCTCGGGGTCGGTCCCGCGCGCCATCTTCCAGTTCACCGGTGGGAGCCACTGGCGCGTCTCGCATCTGGAGCTGATGAGCGCGCAGAACGGGTCGGCGAACGGAGCGGCCTTCCGGGTCACCGCGAACGCCCTCGACATCGTCATCGACGACGTGTCGGTTCACGACTGTCAGGACGGCTTCATGTCCGACGGCCCGGCCACGCTGACCGTGACCGCCAGCGACGTGTTCCACAATGGCGCAGGCGACGGCTTCTCCCACAACTTCTACGTGCAGGGCGAATCGATCGTCCTGATCGGGAACCACATCCACGACTCGAAGGCCGGGCAGAACGTGAAGGTGCGGTCACACGACGCGCTCATCGCCTACAACCTCATCGAGAACGCCGGGAACTACGAGATCGACCTGATCCAGAACCCGCCGCAGACCGATGCTCCCAACGCGAACGCGATCCTGATCGGGAACGTGATCATCCGGCCCCCCAGCGCGGACAACAACAGCCAGGTCATCCTCTGGGGCACGGACAACGCCGGCGACACGGGCCGCAACGGCAGCCTCTACGCGTTCTCCAACACCTTCATCCTCGCCCACCCCTCCAACCGGCTGTTCCACGCCATCAATCCGGCCGCGGGGAGCCAGATCCACCTCGTGAACAGCATCGTCCACGCCACGGTCAGCGGGACCGGGCTCGCGGCTGACGCGACCACCGCGGGCATCCTGGTGGGGAGCAACGACTGGATCTCGAGCAACGTCACCACCGCCGGGTCGCTGAGCTCCGTCCTGACCGGCACCAACCCGGGCTTCGTGAGCGCGATCGACCTCCATCTCACCGCAGGCTCGCCGGTGCTGGACGCCGGCCTGAACGGCGTGACCGCGATCGACGGCACCGGGGCTTCGGTGAAGGGGCTTCCGGATCAGGAGTACTCGGCGCCGCTCGGGACGGTGGCCCGCGCGACGGGGTCGACCCTGGACCTCGGGGCGTTCGGCTTTCCGCGGGCAGGGGACGGGGCGACGTCGGATGCGGGCTCCCCGGACGGAGGTTTACCGCCGGACGCCGGCACATCGCCCGACGCTGGCGCGGACGGGGGGACTCCACCGCCCGACGGCTCGGCCGGTCCGGGCGAGGTGACCGGGAGCTGCGCGAGCGTCCCGGGCGGGCTGCCGATGCTGGCGCTCGCCGCGGTGGTGCTGCTCCTTGCCCGACGCCGTTCAGTGAACAGCCGGTCCTGACTGCGCGGGTTCTCGGGCTTCTTCCCTCCCTGAGGCGGACCCACTGTGCAGAGGTGATCGACGACCTCTGGTACAAGAACGCGGTCGTCTACTGCCTCGACGTCAAGACCTTCCAGGACTCCAACGGGGACGGGGTCGGCGACTTCGAGGGGCTCGCCCGGCGGCTGGCGTACCTGTCCGGCATCGGGGTGGGCGCGATCTGGCTGCTGCCGTTCTACCCGTCGCCTCGCCGCGACAACGGCTACGACATCACCGACTACTACGGCGTCGACCCGCAGATGGGGAGCCTCGGGGACTTCGTCGACTTCACTCACGAGGCGCGGAAGCACGGGATCCGAGTGCTGGTCGACCTGGTGGTGAACCACACCTCGGACCAGCACCCCTGGTTCAAGGCGGCGGTGAAGGACCCCGGATCGCCGTACCGCGACTGGTACATCTGGTCGAAGCGAAAGCCGAAGGACGCCGAGAAGGGGATGGTCTTCCCCGGGGTCCAGAGCTCGACCTGGACCTACCACCCGAAGGCGAAGGCCTACTACTTCCACCGCTTCTACGACTTCCAGCCGGACCTCAACACCGACCATCCGCAGGTGCAGGAGGAGATTCGCCGGATCATGGGGTTCTGGCTGCAGCTGGGGGTGTCCGGCTTCCGGATGGACGCGGTGCCCTTCGTCATCCAGAAGAAGGGGCCGATCGCCAGCCACCCCGAGCAGTTCCACATCCTCCAGGACCTGCGGAGCTTCCTCCAGTGGCGCACCGGTGACGCGATCATCCTCGGCGAGGCCAACGTCCTCCCCAGGGAAGACCGGCAGTACTTCGGCGACGAGGCCGACCGGATGCACATGATGTTCAATTTCCAGGTCAACCAGAGCGTCTTCTACGCGCTCGCCTCGGCGGACGTCCGACCGCTGGTCAAGGCGCTCGAGCGCACCCGGGTCAGGCCCGAGACCTCGCAGTGGGCCCACTTCCTCCGCAACAACGACGAGCTCGATCTCGGCCGGTTGACCGAGGAGCAGCGGCAGACCGTCTTCTCCGAGTTCGGTCCGGACAAGACGATGCAGCTCTACGACCGGGGCATCCGCCGGCGCCTCGCGCCGATGTTCAACGGGGACCGCCGCCGCCTCGAGCTGGCCTACAGCCTCCTCTTCACCCTGCCCGGGACGCCGGTCCTCCGCTACGGCGACGAGCTGGGGATGGGCGAGGACCTGTCCCTCCCCGAGCGCAGCTGCGTGCGTACCCCCATGCAGTGGTCCACCGAGCAGAACGCCGGGTTCTCCACCGCGCGCCGTCCCGTGTTGCCGGTGGTGTCCGATGGACCGTTCGGATACGGCCGGATCAACGCCGCCGACCAGAAGCGCGATCCGACCTCGTTGCTCAACTGGACCGAGCGAATCATCCGGGCGCGGAAGGAATGCCCCGAGGTGGGGTGGGGGACCTGGAAGGTGCTGCCGACGAGCGCGCCGAGCGTGCTCGCCCTCCGCTACGACTGGCGGAACAACGCGGTGCTGTTCCTCCACAACTTCGATCCCAAGGCGCTCTCGGTGACCTTCGGCGCCGGCAGCGCGAACGGTGGGTTCCTCGCCAACGTGCTCTCCGACGACCACTCGCGGGCCGACGGGCGCGGCAGGCACCGGGTGGAGATCGAGGGCTACGGCTACCGCTGGTTCCGGGTGGGCGGGCTGGACTACATCCTCCGCCGGTCGCGCTGAGGTTTCGGCTACGGTCGCGCGCCGGGGAGGTTCGATGCCTCGACTGCGCATCCTGGGGCTGGTGCTCGTCGGCTGTCTCGTCGCGGACGGCGCCAGGGCCGCGGACTACGACCTGATCGTCGCGGGGGGTCGGGTGGTGGACGGGACCGGCGCACCGTGGTTCCGGGCGGACGTGGGCGTGCGTGGCGACCGGATCGTCGCGGTGGGCAACCTCGAGAAGGCCTCGGCGAAGCGGCGAGTGGACGCCGGCGGGAAGTACGTCGCTCCGGGCTTCATCGACATGCTCGGCCAGTCCGAGCTCAACCTCCTCGTCGACAACCGGGTGGAGTCGAAGATCCGCCAGGGAATCACCACCGAGATCACCGGAGAGGGCAGCTCGGCCGCGCCGATGAGCCCGGTGTGGATCGCCGAGGCGAAGCCCTGGCTCGACAAGTACCGCCTCACCATCGACTGGAAGGACCTGGACGGCTACTGGCGGAGGCTCCGCAAGGCGCGCCCGACGGTGAACCTCGCCACCTACGTCGGTGCGGCACAGGTGCGTGGAGTGGTGCTCGGTCTCGGGGAGGCCCAGCCCGACGCCGCCCAGCTGACCCGCATGCAGCAGGAGGTCGAGACCGCGATGCGGCAGGGAGCGGTGGGCGTGTCCACCGGCCTCATCTACCCGCCGGGGTCCTACGCCACGACCGCCGAGCTGGTGGCGCTGGCGAAGGCGGCCGGAAGGAACGGCGGGCTCTATGCGAGCCACATCCGCGGCGAGGACGACGTGGTGATGCAGGCCCTGGAGGAGGCCATCACCATCGGCAAGGAGGCGCAGGTGCCGGTGGAGATCTGGCACCTCAAGACGAGTCTCCGGAAGAACTGGGGCCGGATGAAGGAGGTCGTCGCGCGCATCGAGCGCGCCCGCGCCGAGGGCGTGGACATCGCGGCGAACATCTACCCCTACGTCGCCGCCTCGAACGGGCTGGTGGCGACGGTGCCGGGGTGGGCACAGGCCGGCGGGGCCGACGCCATGCTCCAGCGCTTCCACGATCCGGAGACCCGGGCGCGCATCGTCCGCGAGGTGAAGGTGGCCCTCGAGCGGGAGCCGCCGGGCGACATCCTGCTCGCCAGCTGCGTGAACCCCGACGTGAAGAAGTACATGGGCCGGCGGCTGGACGACGTCGCGAAGGAGATGGGAAAGCCGCCCGAGGAGGCGCTGCTCGCGCTGGTGGAGGCGGACCGGGCCCAGGGCTGGGTGGTGCGGTTCTGGATGAGCGAGGACGACGTGCGGCTGGCGATGAGGCAGCCCTGGGTGAGCTTCGTGACCGACAACCCCGGCCAGGCCACCGACGGGCCATTCGCGGAGGACCTGGCGCATCCACGGGCCTTCGGGGGCATGGCCCGGGTGCTCGGGCGTTACGTGCGCGACGAGCACGTGCTCACGCTGGAGGACGCGGTGCGGAAGATGACGTCGCTCCCGGCGCGGCGGATCCGGCTGCTCGACCGGGGCATCGTCCGGCCAGGAATGGCCGCGGATCTGGTCGTGTTCGACCTGGACCGGGTCCGGGACCTGGCCACCTTCGAGAAGCCGCTGCAGTACTCGGAGGGGTTCAGCCACGTCGTGGTGAACGGGCGGGTGGTGCTCGATGACGGGAAGATGACGGACGAGCGACCGGGGAGGCCGCTGCGGCCTGCGCGCCCCTGACCGGGGGCGCCCGATCCGGAGGAGGATGGGGCCGTGGGAGCGAGAACAATCTTCGGGTGGGTCGGCCTCGGCGCGGCGCTGGTCGCCGCCGGATGCGCGCACGAGACGGAGAGCAGCGCGCCGCGCGGGACGGCGGTGGGAACGTCGCC